>Ga0187784_10004664_pt1 | contig 11092 bp, 10 predicted proteins | sample 1015_SJ02_MP15_2_FD_132964 | JGI IMG/M metagenome (GOLD analysis project Ga0187784, IMG submission 132964) | Tropical peat soil microbial communities from peatlands in Department of Meta, Colombia - 1015_SJ02_MP15_20_MG | ecosystem: Environmental > Terrestrial > Soil > Wetlands > Peat | place... | reverse complement strand
TCCTCGGAGATCACGCTGGTCTTCATAATCGCCGAATCGAACAGATTCCCACGCAGCACCTTGAATCCGGCCTGCGCTTTGAGCGGATTGTTGTAAGGGCGGATGACAGCGCGATTGGTTGCCTGCGCTTGCGTCACGTTGTCGGCAATGGTCTTGCCGTTGATGGTGAGCGCGTGGCCGTGGATACGCTTCGCCGAAAGCAGTTCGTGCATCACCGCGGGCAAACCGCCGGCGCGATAATAGTCTTCGCCCAGATACTCTCCCGCCGGCTGCATGTTGACGAGCAGCGGCACATCATAGCCGAGCCGTTCCCAGTCCTCGATCGACAGTTCGACGCCGACGTGCCGGGCGATAGCGTTTAAGTGGATGGGTGCGTTGGTCGAACCGCCGATGGCCGAACAGGCGACGATCGCATTCTCGAATGCGGCGCGGGTCAGAATGTCCGAAGGCTTTAGGTCCTCGCGCACGATCTCGACCGCGCGCACGCCGGTCTTATACGCGATCTGCCCGCGTTCGCGATAAGGGGCGGGGATTGCGGCGCAGCCGGGCAGCGACATGCCGAGCGCTTCGGCCATGGCGTTCATGGTCGACGCCGTCCCCATCGTGTTGCAGTGACCGATCGAAGGCGCCGAGGACGCAACGATGTCGAGAAATTCCTTGTAGTCGATCTTGCCTGCCGCAATATCCTCTCGCGCCTGCCAGACAACGATGCCGGAGCCGGCAAGCTTGCCGTTATGGTACCCGTCGAGCATCGGACCGCCGGAAAGGACGATCGCCGGCGTGTTGACGGTTGCGGCCGCCATCAGACCCGCGGGCGTGGTCTTGTCGCATCCCGTCGTCAGCACCACGCCGTCAAGCGGATAGCCATAGAGCACTTCGACCAGTCCGAGATAAGCGAGGTTACGATCGAGCGCCGCCGTCGGGCGCTTCCCGGTCTCCTGAATCGGATGGACCGGGAACTCAAACGCGATACCGCCGGCATCACGGATGCCTTCGCGCACGCGGTTGGCAAGTTCCAGATGATGGCGATTGCAGGGGCTCAGATCCGAGCCGGTTTGCGCGATGCCGATGATCGGCTTGCCGCTGGTCAGTTCGGCGCGGGTCAGGCCGTAATTGAGGTAACGCTCGAGGTAGAGGGCGGTCATGCCCGGATTGTCGGGATTATCGAACCATAATTGCGAGCGCAGACGCCGCGATTGCTGCGCGCCGTTCCCCTTCGTCATGGCCTGCTCCGAGCTCTCTTCGTTATGGATTAGATAGGCCGATTTGCGCCCGGTGCGAATCCCCATGTTCTCCGGGTTTGCCTTTGCCCGGCAATTCGGCTCAAGTGTCCGCCATGCTCAAGACCGTTCCGGCTTTCGACCGCCTTGGCGAAGAGAACGCTTTTGCCGTACTTGCGCGCGCGACCGAACTTGCCGCGCAAGGCCGCGACATCATCAATCTCGGGATCGGACAGCCGGATTTCCGCACGCCCGATTTCATTGTCGAGGCGGCGGTCAAGGCTTTGCGCGATGGCCATCATGGCTACACGCCCGCCGTCGGCATTCTGGCGCTGCGCGAAGCGGTCGCCGCCGACCTCTACAAGCGATTTAAGGTCAGTGTCTCACCGGACTCGGTGATGATTTTTCCCGGCGGCAAGCCGACAATGTTCATGTCGATCCTGATGTTCGGCGAGCCGGGCGCCGATATTCTTTACCCCGATCCGGGTTTCCCCATTTACCGCTCGATGATCGAATTTACCGGCGCGCGCCCGGTCCCGATTCCGATCCGCGAAGACAACAATTTCGCGTTCTCCGCCGAAGAAACGCTCGGACTGATAACGCCGCAGACCCGGCTCATTATAGTGAATTCCCCGGCGAACCCGACCGGCGGCGTCACTCCAAAACGGGAAGTCGACAAGTTGGTCGCCGGATTGGAACGCCACCCCGATGTCGCAATCATGTCGGACGAAATCTACGACCACATGCTCTACGACGGCGAGAGACATGTGTGCCTGCTGCAATATCCTTCGATCCGCGATCGGCTTATTTTGCTCAACGGCTGGTCCAAAACCTACGCCATGACCGGCTGGCGGCTCGGTTACGCAATATGGCCGGGAAAGCTCTACGACTACGCGCGAAAGCTCGCGGTGAATTTGCATTCCTGCGTCAATGCCGCCGCACAATATGCCGGACTTGCGGCGCTGACCGGACCGCAGGATGCGATCGGCGAGATGGTGGCGGAATTCGACCGCAGGCGACGAGTCGTAGTCGACGGGCTCAACCGGCTGCCCGGCATGTCCTGCGCGACGCCCAAGGGCGCGTTCTATGCCTTCCCCAACGTCAAGCGCACCGGCTGGAAGGCAAAGCCGCTCGCTTCGGCGCTGCTCGAAGATGCCGGCGTTGCCCTGATTGGCGGCCCGGACTTCGGAACACTCGGCGAAGGCTACATGCGTGTGTCGTACGCCAATTCGACGGAAAACATTTTTCGCGCGCTCGAGCGCATCGGCGAGTTCTTGATGACTCGAAAGGCGGCGTGATTTGCCGCGGCGCGCTGCCGAAACGTATCGGCTGCCATCATCCCCTTTGCGTCAGCCAAAAGCCGGCGACGACAGTCGCCAGTCCCACGAGTTGTGATGTGCTTGGGATTTCGCCGAGCGCGAGGTATCCGATCAAAAGCGTGAACGGCGGGACCAGCGCCGGAAATAGCGCCGCACGGGAAGCGCCGAGCAGCGACACTCCGCGGGTGAAGAGATAGATCGCACCCGCGCCGGCGAATGCTCCCTGCGCGACGATTTGGACCAGATTCTCGACAAAACCCGCGGCCAACAGATTCTGTAGTTCAAAGAAAAGCGCGGGTAGGGCGGCAAGCGAGAGGACCGTCGTCACCATCATCGCCGCCAACGGCTCGATGCGCCACAGCCGCACCAGCATCCCGAACGTGGCAAAACAGCAGCCGGCCGCAACGAACAGAAGGTCGCCGCCGACGCCCGCGGCCCCCATCGTCTTAAGTGCTTCGGCGCCGATAATGCAAAGACCAAGGACGATGGCGAGCGCGCCGGCGATGCGGCGAAGCGGTAGCGGCTCCTTCAACACCAGGTTTGCCAGCAAAAGTCCGCCGAGCGACGCGCATGAAGGTTGAATTACGCCACCGTGGCCGAGAGGCACAAACACGAAGCCGGCGTAGCTAAGCAAGGCGAGTGGCACTCCGCCGAACACGGTCAGCATAATCCCGCGCCGCCATCCAATGATTCGGAGGTCGGAAAATCCGTCGCGCGCGACGAAGGGCAGTAACACCAGACCGGGCCATATGAAGCGGTCCAGTGCGATCACCAATGGCGACATTCCATGAGTTACCCCCTGGCGCGCAGCAACAAATCCGAGCGCCCAGAATAGCGCTGCGCCCGCTCCGCAAGCGACGCCCAAAGCGGTTGCGTGTTGGGGCGGACGCTTTGAGGAAAGTTCCATTCAGACTCGGCGGAGGCGAAGATCGACGCGCACATTATTAGGTAAGCGGCCACGCGCACAGTATCTAGAAAGTCGAGGCTGGCTTCGCCAAAACGCAAAGCTTCAGCTAGTCGCTGCAAAAGTGTCGTTGTCTTTGAGCTGGTCGAGCCCGCCGACGGCAATCACTCGGCCAGCGTCAAGTCGCACGACGTTAGTAGCGATCTGGCGGAGTTCGATGGCGGTATGACTGACATAGACCATGGGCACCTTCGACTCGTCGCGCAGGCGGATGAGGTGGGGAAGGATTTCACGCTTATGTCCGGCATCGAGTGAGGCCAACGGCTCGTCGAGCAGCATGAGCCGCGGGCGCATGAGCAGCGCACGGCCGATAGCGACACGTTGGCGCTCGCCGGCAGATAAGAGCCGCGGACGGCGATCAAGCAGATGGCCGATATCGAGGAGGGCGACAATGCGCGCAAATTCGTCCGTATCGCGCGGACGACCGCTCATGCGGCGGCCATAGTCGAGATTTTGACGCACGCTCAAGTGCGGGAACAGCCGGCCTTCCTGAAAGACATAGCCGATACCGCGGCGATAGGGTGGTACGTCTATTTTCGCCGCGGCATTGAACATCACCGTGTCACCGACCTTGATAGAACCTGAATCCGGCGTGAGTAGGCCTGCGATCATATTGACGATGGTCGTCTTGCCGGCGCCCGACGGCCCGAAGAGGGCGGTCACGCCGGCCGATGCCTGGAAGCGCGCGGCGATCGAAAAAGCGCCGAGCTTTTTCTCGATGTCCACCTCCAGCACGGTTATTCCCCTTGAAAGCGCATGCTGGCGCGACGGGCGAACCACTCCGAGGTAATCAGTGCTGCAAGCGCGATTATGACGGCGATGATCACGAGGCGCCCCGCCGCAGCGTCCCCATTGGGCACTTGCAGGAGGGTATAGATCGCTGCCGAGATGGTCTGGGTCTCGCCGGGAATATTGGAAACAAACGTGATGGTGGCGCCGAATTCGCCGAGCGCCCGCGCGAAGCACAAAACCGCGCCGGCGATGATGCCGGGCAGGGCAAGCGGCAATGTGATGGTCAAAAATACCAGCGCCGGACCGGCGCCGAGCGTGGCGCCGGCTTCTTCCAGCCGCCGGTCGATCGATTCAAGCGCAAGCCTAATCGGACGGACCATAAGCGGAAAGCCCATGATACCGCACGAGAGCGCCGCGCCGGTCCAGCGAAAAGAAAAGACGATGCCGAAATAATCGGCCAAAAAAGCGCCTACCGGGCCCCGCCGGCCAAACGATATAAGCAACAGGTAGCCGGTAACGACCGGCGGCAAGACCAACGGCAAGAAGACGATGCCGTCGAGCAAGGTTTTGCCCCAAAACTCCTTGCGCGCCAGCACCCAACCTATGGCGATACCGAACGGCAGCGCCACGGCGGTAGCGACGACGGCGATGCGAAGCGACAGCTCAACCGCAGTCCATTCGCTGGAGGAGAGACCAAGCACGGCAGTTGCTTTTAGCTCGCCGGCTTTACCAGAATGTTGAAGCCGTATTTCTCAAAAATGACTTTCGCTTGCTGCGTGCGCAAAAATCCCAGATAGCCTCCCGCTTCCGGTTTGGCGCTTGCGGTCAGCGCTACCGGGTAGATGATCGGCGGGTGAGAGTCGGCGGGAAACACGCCGACGGTCTTTACGTCCGGCTCGATTTTGGCATCAGTCTCGTAGACGATGCCGAGCGGCGCCTCGCCGCGCGCGACCAAAACAAGTGCGGCGCGCACGCTTTCGGCCATGGCGAGTTTTGGCTCAATCGCCGCCCAGGCGCCGAGTTTCTCCAGTGCTGCCTTGGCATAGAGGCCGGCGGGAACTGCACGCACATCGCCCACGGCGACGCGCCCATCTCCGGCGAGAGCGGCGAGATCGAATCCCGGACCGATATCGACGTGACCGATGGCGGAATCCTTCGGCGCAATGAGCACCAGCCGGTTGCCGAGCAAATCAAACCGCGACTCACTCTTGATAAGGCCGTGCTTGGCGCCATAGTCCATCCAGTCGATGTCGGCTGACAAAAACACATCCGCCGGCGCGCCCCGCTCGATCTGTTTCATCAGCGTCGAACTCGCCGCGTAACTGGCCACGACTTTGATGCTGCTTTCTTTGGTAAAGGCGTCGTTAACGTCGTCCAGCGCATTTTTCATCGACGCAGCGGCGAACACCAGAATCGATTTTTGTTGTGCCGCCGTCTGCTGCGCCGCGACGGTGATTGTCAGGATTGCGGCGATGGCCGCACAGATATGCTTTGCTTTAGACACGACGGACGCTCCCGATATAGCAATCGTCGGCGCAACCCGCCTAAACCGGCCGCGCCGCTAGTGTCGACCGCCTCTGGGAACCGTCGTTCCAGGCTCGTTGCGCCGCGCGCCCAGCGCGTCGCACTCGGACGTGCGACCATACGCGGTCGTCATCGCGGCGACAACTGCGCCGCAAGCCGGCATGTGCGGGTAGGCGCTGCCCGCGCTTCGTTGGCCGAAGGAGTGCTGTGCTATGATTTCGCCGGAATGAGGAGGTCCCGATGGAGCATGTCGCTATTTCCGTTTTGGGAACGGCCGGCACCATCCTGTCGACTGTTTCGCTGATGCCGCAAGTCGTCCGCACCTGGCGCACGCGTTCGACGGACGACATTTCGGCTGCATGGCTTCTGGTAGCGCTCGCGGCCATGGGTGTCTGGATCGCGTATGGCAGCCTGATCGACGCGCCGGCGGTCATTCTTGTGAATGTTTTGTCGGTATTTCAGTGCGGCTCCATTTTGTTCATCAAAGTGCAAAACCTGCGTGCGGCGACGGCCAAACGCCAGTGAAAGTGCACGCAAATGGAGCGAGGATGAGTGAAGGAGTGATGGACGAAAGCGAGTACGACTATATCATTGTTGGCGCCGGCTCGGCCGGCTGCCTGTTGGCCAATCGTCTTTCCGCCGACGCCGATAAGCGCGTGCTCCTGCTCGAAGCCGGCGGCCGCGACAATTGGATATGGTTTCATATCCCCGTCGGATATTTGTTTGCTATCGGCAATCCGCGCGCGGATTGGTGCTTCACGACTGAAAGCGAGGAAGGCCTTAACGGCCGCAGGTTGAATTACCCGCGCGGCAAGGTGATCGGCGGCTCGTCGGCGATCAACGCCATGGTCTATATGCGCGGCCAGTCGGCCGATTATGACCATTGGCGTCAGCTCGGGCTCACCGGCTGGGGCTGGGACGACGTGTTGCCCTATTTCAAACGGCACGAACATCATTTTCTCGGCGCGAGTGATTTGCACGGCGTCGGCGGCGAATTACGCATTGAGGCGCCGCGCGTGCAGTGGGACTTGCTGGAGGCTTTTCGTGCCGCCGCCGAACAGGCAGACATTAAGTCGGTCCCCGACTTCAACACCGGCGACAACGAAGGCTGCTGCGCCTTTCATGTGAATCAGAAGCGCGGCCGGCGGTGGTCGGCGGCCACTGCTTTTCTCAAACCTGTCCTCGGTCGTGCCAATTTGCGCTTGGAAACCGGCTGCCTGGTGGAAACCGTTTTGTTCGAAGGAAAGCGCGCAGCCGGTGTGCGCTGGCGGCAAGACGGTCGGGGCCGCCGCGCGCGCTGCCGCGGCGAAGTCGTGCTGTCGGCGGGCTCAATCGGCTCGGCCCAGATCCTAATGTTGTCGGGAGTGGGACCGGGAGCCGAGTTGCAGCGGCACGATATTCCAGTCCTGGCGGACCGTCCAGGCGTCGGCGCCAATCTGCAAGATCACCTGCAGCTTCGCCTCATCTACAAGGTCAACGGCATCAAAACCCTCAACGAGCGTTATCACGCGCCGCTTGGGCTTGCCGCCATGCTCGTTGAATACGTGCTGTTTCGCCGCGGCCCATTGACCATGGCGCCATCGCAGCTCGGTCTGTTCACGCGCTCCGATCGCGATCAGGTGCGCGCCAATTTGCAGTATCACATCCAGCCGCTGTCACTCGACCGGTTCGGCGAGCCGCTTCATAAATTCCCCGCCTTCACCGCAAGCGTCGCCAATCTGCAACCGACCAGCCGGGGCCACGTGCGGCTGCGCACGCGCGATCCCGCCGCCGCGCCGATGATCAAGCCGAACTATTTGTCGACCGAAGAGGACCGCCGCATCGCCGCCAAAGCCATCCAGCTCACCCGGCGCATCGTCGCGCAACCGGCGCTCGCGCCATACACACCCTACGAATATCTGCCGGGAGACTCCGTGCGCAATGACGACGAAGCGGCGCTGGTGCAGGCGGCCGGCGATATCGGCACCACCATCTTTCATCCGGTGGGAACCGCAAAAATGGGCCTTGCCAGCGATCCCTTCATGGTCGTTGACGGCGACTTGCGGGTGGCCGGGGTCGATCGGCTGCGCGTCATCGACGCCTCGGTGATGCCGACGATTACGTCCGGCAACACCAACGCACCGACGATGATGATTGCGGAAAAGGGCGCCGCCGCCATCCGCGCCGCGGCGAATACGATGCGCGCATGAACGCGCTGCGGCGAGCCATCGCGATCCTTGCCGATCCCGCCGCCGAATGGGCCGTGATCGAGAAGGAGTCAGGCGATCCGGTTCATTTGTTCACCGGCTACGTCGCGCTGCTGGCGCTCATTCCGGCCGTATTCGGCCTTATCGGTGCGTGTATCGTGGGCGCCGTCGTGCCGGGCGCGGGTCTCGTGCGGGCGCCGCTCGCGGACGGGCTGTTCGGCGCCGTATCCGGCTATGTCATGTCGTGCGCGACCGTGGTTTGTCTCGGCGCGCTGATCCGTGTGTCGGCGCCGATACTTGGCGGGCGGCGGGATTTCACCTCCGCATTCCAGCTCGCAGTCTATTCATTTACGCCGGTCTGGCTTACCGGGATTTTTCTCTTGGCGCCGGGACTGCGGTTCCTCGGGCTCAGCGGCTTCTATGGCGTGTATATTTTTTGGATCGGAACGCCTTTTTTGACAAAGGTATCCGTGCAAAAAATCCCGCTTTTTACGGTGATTGTCGTCGCTTGCGCGTGTGCGCTCAGTTTCATCACCGGTGCCGTACAACACACACTCTTCGGCGCCGTCGGGCGTTAGTGGAGCGGAGTTGACATTCGCTACCCACCCAGCCGCAACCTCGCGAAGCGAATATCAAAGCTCCACTAGAATTTATATTTGCTAGTGGTCCTTTGATTCTAACATTCGCATGATAGCCAGCCGAGAAGGGATGCGAATGTTAGAATCGGACCACTAGCGCAAGCGCCCTTACGGGGCCATAACGACGCGGCGGCATGCATGCGGCAGCTTCGCCAGGGTCAAACCCGGCTTCGCTTTCCCCGGTTCTTCCGGCGGGAACTCATGATGCAACACGCTCTCTGAAAACCAATAATCAAGTTCATGGCCGCAACCCTCGCCCGTCTCGACTGGGGGCTGTGGTTTGCATTCCGGGCTATCGGCTGGGCAATTGAGGCGAACGTGAAAATGCTCGGCGTGACCGAACCACGGCCGCACCTTTGCGAGCCAAGCGCGCTCCAGTCCCGCGTCTTTGCACATCTGTTTCTTGATCGCGGCATTGACGAAAATCCGCGAGACCAAGGGATCTCCCGCCGCAATGTGCAGGAGCTCGGTGCGCGCGGGGGTCCACACTGCGGGATCGACGCCAAGACGGTCGGACGCGACCATATTGATCGCGGAATCGAATTCGCGCTCTTCGCGAGAGAGCACGTGATCGGGCATCGGCTTGAACCAGATGTCGGCATCGAGCCCGATTTGATGACTTGAGTGACCGGTCAGCATGGGGCCGCCGCGCGGCTGCGACATGTCGCCGACCAGAAGCCCATTCCACACCGACTTGGCTCGGGTCGCAAAACTTTCGAGGAAGGCGACGAGCTTTGGGTGCCCCCAATTGCGGTTGCGCGACAATCGCATCACCTGCCATGCCGGTCCGCTAATCGGCAGCTCTGTGCCGCCTTCGAGGCAGCCATCGGCATAGCCGCCGATAGCGTGGGCGGGCCCGGCAAACGGCTTTAACTTACGCCCAAACAATTCTTTCGCCGGTAACGAGGGATCGTTTGGATTGGCGAGGGGCGGCAGTGGCGTTGCGTCAAGCGTGCCCGGCGGCGTCGGATCGGGCGAGTCGGCATCGCCGGCGAACGCCGTACTACCGCTGAGAAAGAGTGCAATGACAAGCCAGCGACAAGGAGCCAACATCATTTGCTCTCTACACCGACGGCTTTCACGGGATCATTGTCTTTGCGCCGATATGCGACGGCGTGTGCCCGGCGGCGATACGCTGCCGCGAGTCGTTCGCGCTGTCCATGAGCGAACAAGTCGCAGCTCTCGTCGGCAAGCGCGAGAAGCCGCCGCTCGGTTTCCGCGTGCGGCTCGATCGCGCCGTCGTGCAAAATGTGGCCGACAGCGAGACCGCGCTCGGCGAGACTGCGCGCGACCAGAAGACAGCGGTGGCAATCGAGCGGTTCGCGTTCCGCGCACATCAGGCAAACCCGCGAACGCGCCGCTTCTGCCGTCAGACGGGCGAGGCCGTCCTGATATTGTGGCGCTTTCGCCATAGCCTCGTAGTCGGCGACGCCGTCGTGAAAAAGACGCTCAACGCGCGGCCGGCCGCCGAGCACGTCCCCCATCGCCAGATAACCAATGCCCTCGCGCGAAAGCGGCCTCGCCAAGTTGTTTTTCGAAAACCACGGGAACCGCCGCGACAGCGGCACACTGCGCACGTCGGCAACAGCGGTTACGCCCGACCGCTGCAACAGCACGACGAAACGCTCGATCGGAATGTTCGAATGGCCGACGGTGAAAAGATCGAACGCTGACACAGTCCGCATCGACTCACACATCCACCTTCAGTGCGGCAATAAACGCCTCCTGCGGGATGTCGACCTTGCCGAACTGGCGCATGCGCTTCTTGCCTTCCTTCTGCTTCTCCAGAAGTTTGCGCTTTCTGGTGACGTCGCCGCCATAGCATTTGGCGGTCACGTCCTTGCGGAAAGCGCGCACAGTCTCGCGCGCGATGATTTTGCCGCCGATCGCCGCCTGGATCGGCACCTGGAACATGTGTGGCGGGATGAGCTCTTTCAGCTTTTCCGCCATGGCGCGGCCTCGGCTTTCGGCGCGCGTTCTGTGCACCAGCATGGCAAGGGCATCGACCGGCTCGCCATTGACCAGCATCTGCAGCTTGACCAGGTCGGACGGCCGATAATCGGTGAGGTGATAGTCGAAGGAGGCGTAGCCGCGCGAAACCGATTTGAGCCGGTCGTAGAAATCGAATACGACCTCGTTGAGCGGCAGATTATATTTCACCAGCGCGCGGTTGCCGACATAGGTCAGCTCTTTTTGCTCGCCGCGGCGGTCCTGGCACAATTTGAGCACCGCGCCGAGATATTCGTCGGGCGTGAGGATCGTCGCCTCGATCCACGGCTCGCGCATTTCCTCGATGTGGTTCGGGTCCGGCATGTCCACCGGATTGTGGATTTCCAGCTCCTGGCCGTTGCGCAGCTTGATCTTATAGATCACCGACGGTGCGGTCGCGATCAGATCGAGATTGAATTCGCGGTGCAGCCGTTCCTGGATGATTTCGAGGTGAAGAAGGCCGAGAAAGCCGCAGCGGAAACCGAAGCCCAGTGCCGCCGAGGTTTCCATTTCATAGCTG
>Ga0187784_10004663_pt1 | contig 11092 bp, 11 predicted proteins | sample 1015_SJ02_MP15_2_FD_132964 | JGI IMG/M metagenome (GOLD analysis project Ga0187784, IMG submission 132964) | Tropical peat soil microbial communities from peatlands in Department of Meta, Colombia - 1015_SJ02_MP15_20_MG | ecosystem: Environmental > Terrestrial > Soil > Wetlands > Peat | place... | reverse complement strand
TGTTGTTAGCTCGAACAATGACAGATCGCCGAGTCTGGCGCTGTCAAGTGACCCGGCCGCGGGCACAGGCGACCAGCACATAGTTGCCGGTTATGCGCGCTGTTGTGCTGCCGCCGGGGAGCGTGGTAGCGGTCAGGCTGCTTGTTACTGCGGGCGGGGCTCGAGGCTCCCGGCGGCCCACGCCCCGTATCAGGTCAAAGTCCGCTGGCACGGCAAACTGGATGACGGGGCTGCTTCGCGCGCTGGCTCCTCATTCCGGTGCCAGGCACCCGCCAGTCCGCGAGTCCTTGACCAGGTCGTCGCAGAAGGCAGCGACGTCGTTGCCGATAAGTTCCAGGACTCTCTTGCCGGCCGCGACGCCCTCCTCGAAGAAATCGACAATCCCGGAGAGCAGGGTCCCGCCACCGACTTTGAAGAGGTACCTCTGAATCTCCTTGTAAACGATCTGGTAGTCCGGCGGGAGCGCCTTGACCCGCGCCATGTGCGCCCGCCACTGCTTCTTGCCCTCGATGACGGCCTGGATGCCCACGTCAGCCTCCCAGCTGGCCCAATTTCCTTGCGACGTTCCCGTTCAACTGCTCGCGCCACCGGTCGCGATAGCTCCGGGCTCCTTCGCCGCCGGCCAGCGCCGCGCAGAAGCTCTTGATGTCGTCGCCCAGCACGTGGTGAATGCTCTGCCCATCCGCCGCTGTTTCTTCGAGCAGCCCCAGGGCGCCGTCGAGGATCGGCATCAGGTTGCGGCCCGTGAAGCCCGCGTAGGGGAACAGGTGAACCTTGATCTGCTCCCACGCCGCCCGGTAGTCGGCCGGCAATGCCTCGGCCCGGGCTTCGAACGCCTTCCATTCCCTGGTGAGATCGCTGCCTGTCATGGTCTGCCACAAGTTCATGTCCCGCCCTCCCTGAGCTTGTCGATTCGAGAGGATAGGTACTCCCATTTCCCCCAGAACGTCGCGAGTTCTTCGCGCCCCGCGTCGTTGAGCGCATAGAACTTGCGCGGCGGACCCATCCCGGATGGCTGTTTCGTCACCTGGACGAGCCCGTTCTTCTCTAGTCGCAGCAAGATGGTGTAGACCGTCCCCTCGATGACACCGGCGAAGCCGAGCTCGTTCAGCCGGCGCGTGATGGCGTACCCGTAGGTCTCCTCGCCGTCGATGATGTGAAGCACGCAGCCCTCCAGCGTGCCCTTCAGCATCTCCGTCAGGTCGTCCATCGCCCGGCTCTCTTCGGCTCTCCTGCTACTCCGTAGTACCGAGTACCACTATACGGTAACACAGAGTAGCGGAACAATTGTCCAGCCAGCGCGAGCACTGGTCATGCAAGCGTGACCGCGGCGGGCTCAGAATGCGCGGCGGGCCGCGCGCCAGCGTGCTCAGGCACTCAGCCTGCTGGCTAGCGCGATCCAGTTGCCGTCGGGGTCGGCGACATAGGCCCGGCGATTCCTGGAGGTGTGGTTGCGGGGCTCGACCAGAACCGGCGTCCCGGCGGCGCGCAGAGCGGCGACGGTGTCGTCGTGGAACCACAGCCAAGCACGAGTTCCATCGGATGCCCGGCCGTCGCGATGTCGCGCTCACCCCTCAGGCCAGCCGCTCCACAATGTCAGAAGCTGGCGCGAGCAGCGGGCACGTGACAACTCGACCGAAGCCGAGATGGCCCGAATAACGGGGATTGTCTCTAAGGCTGATCCTCTCAGGGCGGGACGGCGGGTGGATTAGATCCGCGACCGGGCCGCTCTGAGCCGCCGCCGGCGGTTAGCTTCGCTGGGCGGTTAGCTCCGCCGGGCGGATTCGGGCTCCGGCCGCCGCAGCCATGCCGACCGCCGCGCGGTGCCCGGCCGCGCCGAGGCGGTGCCGGCAAGCCGGCGCTCGGCCCCCACCGGCACCAGCGCTGCTGCCGCGACCGGGAACGCGGCCACTACCGCGAACGCCCCGCCGAACCCGATCGAGCCGATCGCGAGCGCCAGCACCGGCGGCGTGGCGGCAGCCAGCGCGTTCTGGCCGGTGTTCTGAATGCCGAGCGCCCGGCCCGCCCACGCCGACCCGGCGTACTCGGCGACCGCAGTGAAGGCCAGGCCGTTAGTGCTGACCGCGACGACGCTGCACGCCAGCAGGATGGGCACCGCGGCCGATGCGCCGGCCGCGGCGGCCGCCGCCAGGGCCGCGATTCCGATCGCGATACTCACCGCCAGCAGCCGCATCGGTCGCATCCGGTTGCCGACCCGGTCCGACCAGTAGCCTGCGCCCAGCCTGCTCGCGGCGCCGCCGATCTGAGCGACGGCCAGGAGCCGGCCGGCCGCGAGCGCGGTCCAGCCGCGCGCGTCGACGAGGAACACCAGGGCAAACGTGGCCACGGTGAACTGCGGGACCACCAGCAGCGCGCTGGCCGCGTGGATCCGCCAGAGCACCGGCTGCCGGTACGGCGAGGTCGAGCCCGCTGCGCCGTCCGGCGCGGCGGGCGGCGCGTCCCGCGCCGGATCACGCACGAATACGACGACGAGCACGGCGGCCGCCAGGCAGAACCCGCCGAGGAACGCGAGCGGCGGCGCCGTGCCCCGTTCACCGAGCGCGGGCAGCGTGGCCGCGGCAAGCGCGACGCCGAGCGGCTGCGCGCTCTGCCTGATGCCCATCGCGAGGCCGCGCTCGTGCCGGGCGAACCAGCCCAGGATCAGCCGGCCGCTCGCGGCGAATACCGAGCCGCCGGCCGCACCGGCGAGGGCGAGGCACAGCGCGAGTGCCGCCGCCCCGCGGACGGTGACGGCGAGCACGAGCACGACCCCGGCCAGCCCGAGTCCGGTCGCGAGCACCACCCGCTCGCCGAAGCGATCTGCCACGGCCCCCCACGCGATAAGGGTCAGCAGCAGCCCGATGGTGGGGCACGCCACGAGCGTGCTAGCGAGCTCCAGCGAGAAGCCCTGCTGCCGCAGCGCCGGAATCAGGTAGGCCAGGCCGTACTGAAACGTGCAGCCGGCCGTCATCGCGACCAGCCCGACGAGCAGGATCAGCCACCGGCGGCCCGGCGCGGAGCCGCCGCGCCCGCTCTCCCGGTCCGCGCCGCGCAAGACCGGGCCGGCCGGGTCCACGGCCGGGCCGTGCGAGCGCTCTTCCCCGATCAGCGCACCGCCCGGCTCTTCGCCTTCGTCCATATATTGATACTACATGTCCATAATATGAGACACTTGGCTCTGCTGTGGCCGTCGAGAGATGCTGGACCCATGGACGGCAACGACGTGATCGGCAATGACGGCCTGAGCACAGTCGGCCGGAGCGCCCCGGCCTCGGTGATCCGCGATGCCGCCGGCGTCGACGCCGCGTTCACGGCCATGATGACGGAGATCTGCAGCCCCGACAGCGTGATTACCGACCCGCAGGAACTGCGCACCTACGAATGCGACGGGCTGACCGCGCACCGCAGCACCCCTGGACTGGTGGTGCTGCCGCAGACGGCCGAGCAGGTAGCGGCCATCGTCCGGGCCTGCGCCGCCCGCCGCATCCCGTTCGTCGCGCGTGGCAGCGGCACCGGGCTGTCCGGCGGCGCGCTGCCCCGCACCGACGGCGTGCTGATCGTGATGTCCAAGATGCGCAGCATCATCGCCATCGACCCGGCCAGCAGGCGCGCCATCGTGGAGCCCGGCGTCACGAACCTGTCGGTCAGCAAGGCCGCCGAGCAGCACGGGCTCTTCTACGCCCCGGACCCGTCGAGCCAGGTGGTCTGCTCGGTGGGCGGGAACGTCGCCGAGAACTCTGGCGGAGCGCACTGCCTCAAGCACGGCTTCACCGTCCACCATGTGACCGGCCTGCAGGTGGTAACCCCGGACGGCGAGCTCACCTGGCTCGGCGACGGAACCGGCGCGGCCCCTGGCTACGACCTAGTCGGCGCCTTCACGGGTTCAGAGGGCACGCTCGGCATCGTTACCAAGATCATCGTCAAGCTCACCCCGATCCCGGAAGCGGTCACCACGCTGCTGGCCGCGTTCACGACCATGGGCGCGGGCGGCGCCGCGGTATCGGCGATCATCGGGTCAGGAATCCTGCCCGGCGCGATCGAGATGATGGACGCGCTGGCGATCGAGGCGGCCGAGGCGGCGGTGAACTGCCGGTATCCCGAGGGCGCGGGCGCGGTCCTCATCGTCGAGCTGGACGGCCCGACCGGCGACGTCGAGGCGCAGACGGCGGCGGTCAGGGAGATCTGCACCGCGGAGGGCGCTTACGAGATCAGGGCGGCGCAGGACGCGGCCGAGCGGGCCGCGATCTGGACCGGGCGCAAATCGGCCTTCGCCGCGGTCGGCCGGATCAGCCCGGCCTACATCGTGCAGGACGGTGTCGTGCCGCGGACGGCACTGGAGAGCGTGCTCGACCGGATCAGTGCCCTGTCGGCGGAGACCGGCATACGCGTCGCCAACGTGTTCCACGCGGGGGACGGCAACCTGCACCCACTCGTGCTGTTCGACGACCGCCGGCCAGGCGAGCAGGAGCGGGCCGAGCAGCTGTCCGGCACGATCCTCGACCTGTGCATCGAGCACGGCGGCTCGATCACCGGCGAGCACGGCGTCGGCGTCGACAAGTCCCGCTATATGCCCAAGATGTTCAGCGCCGCGGACCTCGACACGATGCAGCTGCTGCGGTGCGCGTTCGACCCTCACGGCATCTGTAATCCCGGCAAGGTCTTCCCGACCCCGCGCCTGTGCGGCGAGGTCCCCGGCGTGCGCCGCGCCCCGCACCCGCTGGTCGCGTCCGGACTCATCGACCAATTCTGATGGGAACGGGCACGCCAGGGGCGACACCATCGGGCACCGTCCCGGCCGAGCTGGCGGCGGCCTGCGCCGATGTCCGCGCGGCAGGCCACGCCGATCAGATCGCCGGCGTGCCGGCCCGCTACGTAGCCGCGCCTGGGTCGACGGACGAAGCGTCGGCGCTGCTGCGCGCAGCGGCCGGGCTCGGCCTCACCCTGGTGCCGCGCGGCAGCGGCCGCCGACAGCACTGGGGTAATCCGCCAACGAGCTGCGACCTGATCGTCGACACCGGTCGCCTGGACAAGGTGGTCGAGCATGCGGCCGGCGATCTGATCGTCACCGCGCAGGCCGGCGTGCCGCTGCCCGACCTGTCCCAGGTGCTCGCCGCCGCCAGGCAGCACCTCGCCATCGGCCCGCGGACCATGGTGGAGGGCGGCACAGTAGGCGGCCTGGTCGCCACGAACGCGGCTGACTCGTGGCGCTACCGCTACGGCGCACCGCGTGACCTGCTCATCGGCATCACGGTCGTGCGCGCCGACGGCGTCATCGCCCGCAGCGGCGGCAAGGTTGTCAAGAACGTCGCCGGATACGACCTCGGCAAGCTGTTCGCCGGGTCCTACGGCACCCTCGGCCTGATCACCGAGGCGACGTTCCGCCTGCACCCGCTCCCCGGGGCGGCGCTGGGTCTGGGTGTGCAGCAGAAGGACGCGGAGTCGGCCGCGGCCATGGTCCAGACCATTCAGTACTCGCCCGTGGCACCGTCCTCGATCGACCTGCGCTGGCCGTCCCCGGCTGCGCCGATCTGGCTTCTCGTGGGGCTCGAAGGTGACCGAGAGAGCGTGCTGACCAGGGCTGCACGTCTCCGCGCCCTGGTCGGACCCGCTCTGCTGCCCGGCGCCCAGCCTGACGGTGCCAACGTGCACGAGCCCGAATCCGCCGCTCCGGCGCACCGGACCGAGGACCAGTTGCGTGCCGATCTGCAGAGCCGCGCCCTGGACGAGGGAACCCTCGTCCGCGTGGCGTTCTGGGTCGGGCGGCTGGCCCAGGTGCTGACCGCGATTCAGGGGGCAGCCGCCACGAACGGGATCGACGTCGCGATCGAAGGGTCTGCTGGGGCTGGTGTCCTGGAGGCTAGGGCGCCGGCCAGCTCAGCGCCGATGGCGGTTGCCGCGTTCGTCACCGACCTGCGGGCCGCCCTGAGCGGCCTTGGCGCCGGAAGCGTCGTGCCGGGCGTGGCGAGCGCGGTCGTGGTGTATGCGCCGGACGAGGTCAGAAACGTGACGGACATGTGGGGGCCGGTGCCGTCGCGCGACCTGATGCGCGCGGTCAAGGATCAGTTCGATCCGGAGCACCGGATGGCGCCCGGCCGGTTCGCGGGAGGGATCTGATGGCCAGCGAGAGCTTGCTCGACCCCGACGGCCGGCTGCGCGATCTGGCCGGCGACTGCGTGCACTGTGGGTTCTGCCTCCCCGCGTGCCCGACGTATCAGCTGTGGGGCGAGGAAATGGATTCCCCCCGCGGCCGGATCCACCTCATCACCCAGATCCTGGACGGCGGCCACGGCAGCGAGGCCGCGGCCGAGCACTTCGACCGCTGCCTCGGATGCATGGCCTGCATGACCGCGTGCCCGTCGGGCGTGCAGTACGGCCAGCTCATCGAGGCCGCCCGGAGCTGGTCCGAGCGAGCCGACACGGCGACCGGCCCGCCGATGCCGCTGCCGCCCCGGACGCTGCGCGACCGGGCGATCCGAGCCGCGATCTTCGCGACGTTCCCGTACCCGGCGCGGCTGCGGGCCGCGATCGGTCCGCTGCGCGCGGCGCAGCGGACCGGCCTCGATCAGTGGGCGGCCCGCAGCCCGCTGGTGCGCCGGCTGGCGCCCGCCGCGGCCGCTGCGCTGAGCGTCGCGCCGCGGCTCGCTCGTACGAGGCCACGGCCGACCCTCCGCCGCGACGGGGCGGCGATCATCTCCCGGCCAGGGGGCGCGATCGCGCCAACCGCGGCCCTGTATGGGCGCGGTTCGCACGCTGACGCCCCTTCCGGTCATCGATTGCCGGCCCGTATTCCGGCTCAGGGCTCGCGCCGGGCCGTCGTCGGCATGCTTACGGGCTGCGTCCAGCAGGTTTTCTTCCCTGGCGTCAACGGCGCGACCGCGCGCGTGCTCGCGGCCGAGGGCTGTGACGTCATCGTGCCGCCCCGGCAGGGCTGCTGCGGAGCGCTCTCCGTGCACGGGGGCCGCCGCGACGAGGCGGCGGGCTTCGCCCGGCGGACGATCGAGACCTTCGAGCGGGCGGGCGTCGACGCCGTCATCGTGAACGCGGCCGGCTGCGGCTCGGCGATGAAGGAGTATGAGCAGCTGCTCGGCGAGGATCCCGGCTGGGCATCGCGGGCGGCCGCGTTCAGTGCCGGGGTCCGCGACTTCAGCGAGTTCCTCGCCGAGCTAGGCCCGGTGGCACCCCGCGCCGAGCTCCCGCTGACGATCGCCTACCACGACGCGTGCCACCTGGCGCACGCTCAGCGAATCACCGCGCAGCCCCGCAGCTTGCTGCGGGGGATTCCCGGCGTCAGCGTGACCGAGATCCCCGACGCTGGTACCTGCTGCGGCTCGGCCGGCATCTACAACCTGGTGCAGCCTGACGCGGCGGCCGAGCTGGGCACGCGCAAGGCCGCCAGCGTCGCGGCGACCGGCGCCGATCTTGTGGTCTCCGCCAATCCCGGCTGCATCCTGCAGCTGACCCAGGCGCTCGCCGCGGCCGGGCGGCCGATGCCCGTTCGGCACGTCGCCGAGGTGATCGACGCGGCGATCATGGGCCGGCCGCGCGCGGCACTGCTCGGCGGCTAGCGAGGACTCAGCGCAGCGGCGCGGCCAGGCGGGCCGAGTCTGCGCGCTGTCGGAGGAAGTCGACCACGAACCGGTGGCTGGCCCAGTACAGGCCCAGCAGCGCCAGGGCGATGGCGACCACCAGCGAGATCCAGAGATCCGACCCGGTGACGGGAAATACCAGTCCGCCGCCCGGGTACAGCCCGGCGATCCGGCTGCCGACGTGGACGCCGGCCGGGATCTGGCCGGCGTACTGCACGCTGGCGGCCTGTGTGTGGCCGTTCGGGAGCACGAACTTGCCGATCCAGAGGCACGCCTTCCGGCTGCAGTTCCGGCCGGTAACAACCCAGTAACCACGCATGCCCTCGCGCAGCCCGGCGCGCACCGCGGGCGCGAGGTGCGTGAGAGACCCGAACAGCAGGATCACGGCCAGCACGGCGACCATCGCGCGGACCAGCACCGTCGAATTCCGGCGCCGGGGGCCGCCGCCGAGGCCCCGGTAGGCGGCACCGGCCGCGTCCGGCGGGACCGGACCGAGGCCGGGCGGGGGCCGCTCGTCGGCTGACACGCTCTCGACTATAGGGCGGCCAGCCCGATGCCGAGCCGGGCCGGGATTGAGCAGCGGTCCGGCAAGATCACCCGGGCGTACGGGCTCGTCGGCGGGGGCGGCTGCGCGGTGATGGACGTCGCCAGCGCGACAGAACTCCATCTGCCGGGCTCACCGGAAGGCGCGCCCCCGGCACGGCTGGCAGCGGGCCTTCGCCAAGCAGGCTCGATCATCGAAGTCAAGGCTGGCGTCAGGATGACGTCTCCGGAGCCTCTATTTGACGGCGGTGCGCAGTCGTATTGACGTCAACAATGACTTGACATGACGTCATACTGACGTCATAGTGAGGTCATGGATCTCAGTGAGTACGCGGAATCGCTCCGGCGAGAGCTCACGTCGATCACCAGATTCGCCGGCGAGGACATCGCGAGGGCCGCCGAGATGATCTCCGAGACGCTGGACTCGTCGATCCGGCTGGCGCTGCTCGACGTGCTCTCGGCGGCGGCCGAAGAGATAACGGCGGATCTCGACGGCGCGACCATCGACGTCCGGCTGACAGGTACGCAGCCGGAATTCGTGGTCACGGTCCCGCGCGGCGCCGAGGACGCCGGCCCTGAACTCGCCGAGCCTGGCGATGAGGCCGGCAGCGCGAGGGTCACGCTCCGGATCTCGGAAAGCCTCAAGGCGCGGGTCGAGGCCGCGGCGATGGCCACCGGGATGTCTGTCAACGCCTGGCTGGTCCGGACGATCAGCCGGGCTCTTGAGAAGCCGCCCGGCTCGGCCGGGACTCGGTCCACCGCCCCGCCGCCCGGCCGCCGGGGCCCGGGCAAGCGCTACACCGGCTTCGCCCGAAGCTGACGCCGTCATCACCTGCCCGCAACTCAAGGACGTTAGCCATGACCATGTGGGATTTCCCCTGCTCCGACCCAATCGACATCAGCATCGACTCATGGGCCTCCGGCAGCATCGCGGTCGCCGGCGAGCCGACCGACACGGTGGTCGTCGAGGTCGTCCCGAGCCACCGCTCGAGCGGCACCGACCTGCTGGATCAGGTCGAGGTCGAGTTCGACGACGGGCAGCTGTACGTCCGTGGCCCCCGCGCCATGACGTTCCGCCGCCGCAGCGGGCTCGACCTGACGATCAAGGCCCCAGCCGGGTCGAGCTGCGCCGCGAAGACCGCGTCGGCCGACGTGTCCTGTGTCGGCACGCTCAGCGCCGCTGCGCTCAGCACCGCGAGCGGCGACCTCAGCGCCCAGCTGGTGACGGGAGACGTCACCGTGCGGTCGGCGAGCGGTGACGTGCTGCTGGGCCAGGTCGGCGGTGACCTGACCGTGCACACGTCGTCCGGCGACGTCAACACGGGCCTGGTGGAGGGGGCGGTGCGGATCAACTCGGCGAGCGGCGACGTGACCATCGGGTACTGCGCCCATGCGGTGCGGACGCGGACGGCCAGCGGCGACGTGCAGCTCGGCGCCGTGGCGTCCGGTGAAGTCGACCTGACCAGCGCGTCCGGCGACGTGGCGGTCGCGGTCGTGCCAGGCATCGGCGTGTACCTCGACCTGTCGAGTAACTCGGGCAGTGTCCGCAGCGAGCTCGACGAGGTCGACGCGGGTGAGGGGGGCGACACCGCCGAGGCCGCGGTCGAGATCAGGGTGCGCACGGTGAGCGGCGACATCCGGGTGACTAAGTCAGCCACCGACCGTCGTGACGCCCACAGCGCCACGCGTGCACCAGCCGAGTAGCGCCGTAGGCCGCTTCGCCGCGGTCCCGACACCGATGATGAGGAGACCATCCAGATGAATCAGCACCTGCTTCCGGCGCTCGCTCAGCAGCACGTGGCAGAGCTCAGGGACCGCGCCACCGGCGGCCGTCGGTCCAATCGTGACCGGGTTGCGCGGCCGTCGCTGCGGGTCCGCACCGGCTGGACCCTGGTCAACCTCGGGCTGCGGCTGGTGACCGGGCAAGGTCAGGGGCTCGCCAGGCAGCCGCGCACGGCCGACTCGTGCTGACGGCTCAGGCCGAGCCGACCCCCGCAGGCGGCCGGTGTCGAGCCAGCCAGCTGGCCGCGAGGTGGCCACGGGCGACGACCTCGGCGGGACCGGTGAGCAGACTGGCCGTGGCGCCGAGGGCCACGGCCAGCCTGCCGCCGGGTACGTGCACCGTCCACGGCGCCGCGTGCCAGCCGGCCGGCGGCTCCCCCGCCGACCACGCCGCCGCGACCGCCGCGGCAATCGCTCCGGTGCCGCAGGACAGCGTCAGCCCCGAGCCGCGCTCGTGTACGCGCATCGCGATCTCGCGCGGACCAACGAGGCGCACGATCTCGACGTTGACGCCGGCCAGGGCGGCCGGCTCGAGCACCCGCGGGGAGGTCAGGTCGACCGCCTCGACCGGCGCATCGATCACGCAGGCCAGATGGGGGTTGCCGACCGAGATCGCGAGGCCGACGAGCAGCTGGCTGCCGGCCTCGACCGCGCCCTCCCCCAGCACTGCCACGGGGCCCATGTCGACGGTAAGCTGACCGTCCGCTTCGGCGCGAACAGTCCGCGTCCCGGCTCGCGTGGCGATCGCGACCTCAGGTCCGAAGGTGAGTCCTTCCTCGATCAGGTAGCGGGCGAAGACCCGGATCCCATTCCCGCACATCTCCGCCAGGCTGCCATCGGCGTTCCGGTAGTCCATGAACCACTCCGCAGCCTGGTCGACCCCGGCCGCAGCGGAGCGGACGACCCGCAGCACCCCGTCAGCCCCGATACCAAAGTGCCGATCACAGAGAGCGGCCGCGAGCGCTGGGGAAAGGGTCAGCTTGCCATCAAGGTCCGGCACGATCACGAAATCGTTCCCCGTCCCGTGCCCCTTGGCGAACCGCATGGCGTCGATGCTAGCCGCGCGATCAGCGTCGGCCGGCTGGCCGTCAACCGCCGGGACTCCGAGTGCCGCTTCGACTGGCCCTAGGAGCCCCCGGTGGTCGGCCGCTAGCGGGACGCGGGCTGGTTGAGCGCGGCTA
>Ga0187784_10004662_pt1 | contig 11092 bp, 8 predicted proteins | sample 1015_SJ02_MP15_2_FD_132964 | JGI IMG/M metagenome (GOLD analysis project Ga0187784, IMG submission 132964) | Tropical peat soil microbial communities from peatlands in Department of Meta, Colombia - 1015_SJ02_MP15_20_MG | ecosystem: Environmental > Terrestrial > Soil > Wetlands > Peat | place... | reverse complement strand
GTTCGCCCGCTCTCGACCGCGCCTGAGGACGATATCGTCATCATCGTCAAGCGGGCGCTGTTCGCGTGGCTGATCGCCGACGGCGACATGCATCTGAAGAACATGGCGCTGCTCAAGATCGCCGAGGCGGGAGACGGGCAGTTTTGCAGCGTCCGGATGGCCCCCCTCTATGACGCCGTGACGACGCGGGTCTTTCCAAAGCTCAAGCACGACCGCCTCGCGCTCAAGCTCAATGGCAAGGACGACAATCTGCGGCGCGCCGATTTTCGCGCGCTAGCGGCAAATGCCGGCCTGAGAGTCATCGACGCCGACGCCGCCATCGACGGCATGTTGTCCGCGCTGGGCCAAGCTGTCGACCGCATCGGCTTGCCCGAAAGCATCACGGTCGGGGCGGACGCAAGCAAGGCGATCGAAGAGATGCTCAGCATCTGCCGCGGCCGGATCGCGGCATTTTCGTGACCGGAACCGATGCGTAGCAATGCCGGCGGGGCAATTGCCTATTCGGCTTTCGAAGCCGACGACGTGTCCGCCTTTGCAAACGTCGTGCGCAGGTCCCGCTTCAGCAATTTTCCCGCCGTATTCCGCGGCAGCGTCTCGACGAAGATGACCCGCTTCGGCGTCTTGAACGCCGCCAGGCGTTCGCGCGCATGCGCGATCAAAGCCTCCGCCGAAACCGCGTGGCCAGCCTTGACGACGACGACCGCGACCACCGCCTCGATCCATTTCGGATCGGGCAGGCCGATGACCGCGACCTCCGATACCGCGGGATGGGTGAACAGCGCCTCCTCCACTTCCCGGCTCGCCAGGACGATGCCGCCGGAATTGATCACGTCCTTAACCCGATCCACGACGAAGAGATATCCCTCCTCGTCGAGAAAGCCGACATCGCCGGAATGGAACCATCCGCCGCTGAAAGCCTGCTCGGTTTCCTCGGGCTTGTTCCAGTAGCCGGTGAGGAGTTGCGGCGAGCGGTGCACGATCTCGCCGTTCGTCCGCGGCGGCACGTCGTTCATGTGCTCGTCGACGACCCGCGTCGCCACGTTGATGACCGGCCGGCCGGCCGAGGCGGGCCTGGCGTCGTGCTCTTCGGGTCGAAGCACCGTGGCCAGCGGCCCGATCTCGCTCTGGCCATAGCAGTTATAGGCGCGGATCCCCGGCAGCCGCCGGCGAAGCTCCTCCAGCACCGGCACGGGCATGATCGACGCGCCGTAATAGAGCTTCTTCAGCGACCGCAGATCGTGTCGATCAAAGCCGGGGTTGCGCAGCAGGCTGATCCATACCGTGGGCGGCGCGAAGAACGACGTGATCCGCTGTTCCTCGATGAGGCGCAGGCAGACTTCCGGCACGGGTGCATCAAGCAGAATCGTTCGCACGCCCATCATCAGATGCGGCATGGCGAAGACATGCATCTGGGCCGAGTGATAGAGCGGCAACGCCGCCAGCGAGCGATCGTCGCCGGCGAATTCCAGGTCGATGATGCAGCTCTCATATTCATGCAGCAGCGCGCGATGCGTCATCATCGCGCCCTTCGGCGCCGCCGTCGTGCCGGAGGTGTAGAGGATCTGCGCCAAATCCTCGTCGCTCGCCGCTGCATCAAAATCCGCCGGCGCGCTTTCGTCCCGCATGGTTGCCAAAATGTCGACGGCATGCCGGCTGCCGCCGCCGTGAAAGGTCCCGGCGATGTCGACCCGTGTCCGCTCGACCGCCGCTGCCGCGGTATCGGATAATGCGACGTCGAACAGCAGGCCGCGCGCGTCGGATTGCTCCAGGACGTAGCGCAGCTCGCCGGCCGTCAGCGCATAGTTGGCGGGAACATGGACGAGGCCGGCCCGCACGCAGCCCAGCCAAGCGACCAGATACGCATCCGAGTTCCGGCCATAGGCGACGACCCGGTCGCCTTTGCTGAATCCGAGCCCGGCAAGGCGGCGAGCGACGCGGCCCGCGGCACGATCGAGGTCATGGAAGCTCCAGATCCGGTCGCCGAACAGCAAAGCCTCGCGTCCGCGATATTTCTTCGCCGCCCGCCGGAAGGCGTCGTCGATCGTGTTGCGCAGAATTATCGATCTCGTTCCTTCGTTATTCGTCATGTCATTCTCCCAGCCCCTGTCCCGAGATGGCGTTTCGGCAGTCCCGCCGCCAGTCCGATTTTCGCCGCCCCGCAAGTATCGAGTTTCTCCGACCGCTCGACAAGCCGCGACGATCCGGTGCTCTCGCCGGAAAGGACGGGCAAGCGTCGCGCGGGAGGCACAGATCCGTCGGCCGCGATAGATCAACAGGAAAATTGACTGTCAACATTATTGTTGATTATTGTGGCGCGGTGCTTAGGATTGCGCCAGGTTCCAGATCGACCGGAGGTGCCGCGATGGTGGATCATGCCGTTGTCTCGCAAGATGAGTGGATCGAGGCCCGCCGGAGATTTCTTGCCCGGGAAAAAGAGTTCACGCGCCTGCGCGACGAGCTCAATCGCGAGCGCCGCGCACTGCCCTGGGTGCGGGTGGACAAGCGCTACGTCTTCGAGGGGCCCAAAGGCAAGGAGAGCCTGGCGGATCTGTTCTCGGGGCGCCGTCAGCTCATCGTCCAGCATTTCATGTTCGATCCGAGCTGGGAGGCGGGATGCAAGAGCTGCTCCTTCTGGGCGGACGGCTATAACGGCTTCGTCGTCCATCTCGAACAGCGCGACGCGACGTTCGTCGCCGTCTCGCTGGCGCCGATCGACAAGCTCACCGCCTTCAAGCGGCGCATGGGCTGGACTTTCAAATGGGTCTCCTCGCTCGGCGGCGATTTCAACCGCGACTATCAGGTGAGCGAGACGCCCGAGGAGAAGGCGAAGGGCCAGTCCTATTACAACTACAGCATCGGCAAGCCCTTCGGCGGCGAACGGCCCGGCGTCAGCGTATTCTATCGCGATGACGACGGCACCGTCTTCCACACCTATTCCTGCTACGCGCGCGGCCTCGACATGCTGAACGGCGCCTATCACTACCTCGATCTCACGCCCGAGGGACGCGACGAGGACGGCCTGCCCTACCCGATGGCCTGGGTGCGGCTACACGATCTCTATGAAAGCTGAGAGGAAGAGCCGCCGGAAGGCGGCGGCAGGCGCCTAAGCCGCGGGGCTCTGCCCCTTGCGCGCGGCAACGGCGGCGATGCGCCGCTTCAGGCGCCGCGCCTCGAGGGTGAGCTTGCTGTCGGGCGTGCCCAGCAGATAGGCGTCGATCCCGCCATTATGCTCGATGGTGCGGATGCCGCGGGTGGAGAGCCGCACGCGGATCGGCGCGCCGAGCACGTCGGACAGCAGCGAGGTGATCTGCAGATTCGGCAGGAAGCGGCGCTTGGTCTTGTTGTTGGCGTGGCTGACATTGTGGCCGACCTGCACGCCCTTGCCCGTGATGAAGCACCGTCTTGCCATGACCGTCCTCGAACAACAATCACGGCCTCTCGAGGATCGAGGGCCGTGCGCGAGGCCGGTTTCTAGGGCAAGACGCGCGCGCCGTCAAGCCGAGCGGGGCCGCCGGCGAAACGCCTGCAGCGCGGCCTTGGCCGCGGCGGCAGGAGTGATCGCGCCCGAGACGACCTGGGCCTCGAGCCGGGCAAGCCGCGCCGCCACCTTGGCGTCGGACCGGAAAAGCTCGAGCAGCCCCTCGCCGACCTCGCTCCAGAGATGGGCGCGTGCCTGCGCGGCACGGCGGCGCTGGAGGCCGCCGCTTGCGCGAAGCGCGGCGATGCGGCGGTCGACCGCATGCCACAGCGTGTCGATGCCGCGGCGCTCGAGCGCCGAAATCGCCACCACCGCCGCCGCCTCGTCCGCGGGTGGTCGCAGCAGCCGCATGGCATGGCGGTAATCCGCCACCGCGCGCATCGCCGCCGGCTCGAGATCACCGTCGGCCTTGTTGACGATGAGGAGATCGGCAAGCTCGACGATGCCCCTCTTGATGCCCTGGAGATCATCGCCGGCGCCGGGTGCCAGCAGCAGCAGGAAGAGGTCGACCATGTCGGCAACCGCCGTCTCCGACTGGCCGACGCCGACGGTTTCGACGATGACCACGTCGAAGCCCGCGGCCTCCACCACCGGAATCGCCTCGCGGGTGCGACGGGCGACGCCGCCCAGGGTGCGGCCGGCCGGCGACGGCCGGATGAAGGCGCCGTCCTGCCGTGCCAGCTCGGCCATGCGCGTCTTGTCGCCGAGGATCGAGCCGCCGCCGCGCTTGGACGAGGGATCGACCGCCAGCACCGCGACGCGATGGCCGGCGGCGATCACCGCCAGCCCGAACGCCTCGATAAAGGTCGATTTGCCGACCCCCGGCGCGCCGGAAATGCCGAGCCGCATCGATTTCCCGGACTCCGGCAGCAGCAGGGCCAGCAGCGCCTCCGCCGCGGCGCGATGGTCCTCGCGCGTCGATTCGACGAGCGTGATCGCCCGCGCCAAGGCACGCCGGTCGCCGCCGCGCAGGCCGGCGGCAAGTTTGCCCACGTCGATGGGAGCTGCCCCCATGAGGCGTGCATAGCATGAGGCGAGGCGCAACGGTATCGCCGGCCCTCGCCCGACGATGCCATGGACGCTACAGGAACACCTTGCGGATATCGAGGCTCGAATAATGGTTGAGCGCGGCGAAATTCTTCTCCAGCCAGCGTCCCGCGGTGCGCTGCCCCAGCCCCTTGAGATAGAGCAGAAAATCGAGATCGGTGTTCATCTTGCTGGCGACGCCGAGCCTCTCCATGGCTTCCTCGGCCTCGATCATGTGGATCAACATCTTCTTGAGGCGACGCATCTCGGGATGCTGGTCGTCGGCGTCGACCAAGCGCTCGACAAAAGCAATCGCGCGGATCTCGCGCATGAGCGAGGCGTTGAACGTGATCTCGTTGAGCCGGTTCGTGATCTCGGACGCGGTGCGCGGCACGCCCGGCCGTGTCAGCGGATTGATCTCGACGATGATGACGTCACGCGAGCCGCAGCCATAGATGAGCGGCCAGAGTGAGGGATTGCCCATATAGCCGCCGTCCCAATAGGGCTCGCCCTCGATCACCACTGCCTGAAAGACCTGTGGCAGGCAAGCGGAGGCCAGCAGCGCGTCGAGAGTAACTTCGTGCCGCTCGAAGATGCGCGCCTTGCCGGTGCGCACGTTGGTGGCGGTGATGAACAGCTTGATCGCGTCCGGCGCGGCGAGCGCTTCGACGTCGAGCATGCCGGCAAGCAAGTCGCGCAACGGCGACAGGTTCAGCGGGTTGAACTGATAGGGCGAAACCACGCGGCTGAGCTGATCGACGAAGACCGAAGCCGGCGAAGCGTCGATGTTCCAGCTCCCCATCGCCCGCTCATAGAGTCCGCGATGCACCGGGCTTAGCCAGCCGAGCTCGCTGAGGCGATGCCAGAATCGGTCGAGTTCGGCGCGCGCGGCTGCCGCGCCGCCCTTCAGATAGCCCTGCGCCAGCACCGCGGCGTTGATGGCGCCGGCGCTGGTGCCGCTGATCGCCTCGATGGCGATGCGGCCGTCCTCGAGCAGGCGATCGAGCACGCCCCAGGTGAAGGCGCCATGAGCGCCGCCGCCCTGGAGCGCGAGATTGACGAGGCGTTGCTCTTGGCTCGGGCGCGGCTCGGCCACGGCCCGCTACTCCGCCACCGCCGCAAGCGCCGCCGCACGCTCATCGGCTTCCTGCTGGCGCGCCCACATGGCGGCGTAGACGCCGCCCAGCGACAACAGCGAGGCATGGTCGCCGCGCTCGACGATGCGGCCTTGATCGAGCACCAGGATCTCGTCGGCCTTGACCACGGTGGAGAGGCGGTGAGCGATGACCAGCGTGGTGCGGCCGGCGGAGATCTCCTCGAGATTGGCCTGGATCTCCTGCTCGGTCTTGGTGTCGAGCGCCGAGGTCGCCTCGTCGAAGATCAGGATGCGCGGGCTCTTGAGGATGACGCGGGCGATGGCGACGCGCTGCTTCTCGCCGCCGGAAAGCTTCAGCCCCCGCTCGCCGACCTTGCTGCGATAGCCGTCGGGAAGCGTCGCGACGAAATCATGGATGCGCGCGTGGCGCGCCGCGTCCTCGATCTCGCCGTCGCCGGCGCCCGGCCGGCCATAGGCGATGTTGTAGCGGATGGTATCGTTGAACAGCACGGTGTCCTGCGGCACGACGCCGATGGCACGGCGCAGGCTCCCCTGCGTCACCGCGCGCAGATCCTGGCCGTCGATGCGGATGGCGCCGGCATCGACGTCGTAGAAGCGGAAGAGCAGGCGCGCGATGGTCGATTTGCCGGCACCGCTGGGCCCCACGATCGCGACCGTGCCGCCGGCGGGCACGCGAAAGGAGACGTCGTGCAGGATCGGGCGGCGCGGATCGTAGCGGAAGGAGACACGGTCGAAGACGATCTCACCCTTCGTCACCGCAAGCGACGGGGCGCCGGGCGCATCCTCGATCTCGGCACGCACCGCCAGCAGGCGGAACATCGATTCGAGGTCGGTCAGCGACTGCTTGATGTTGCGGTAGACCATGCCCAGAACGTTGAGCGGCGCGTAGAGCTGAACCAGATAGGAGTTCACCAGCACGAAATCGCCGACCGTCATGGTGCCGCGCGCGACGCCGCTTGCGGCGAGCAGCATGACGGTGACGAGGCCGCCGGCGATGATCATCCCCTGGCCGATGTTGAGCGCCGAGAGCGTCGTTTGGCTCTTGACCGCGGCCCGCTCGTAGGCGCGCAGCGCCTTGTCGAAGCGCTCCGCCTCATGCGCCTCGTTGGCGAAATATTTCACCGTCTCGAAATTGAGCAGGCTGTCGATCGCCCTGGTATTGGCCTCGCTGTCGCGCTCGTTCATCTCGCGGCGGAACTTGATGCGCCAATCGGTGACGGCAAAGGTGAAGGCGACGTAGCCGAGGATGGTCGCGAGCGTCGCCAGCGCGAAGCTCGCCTCGTAGAAGCCCCAGAGAATGGAGCAGACGAACAGGATCTCGATCAACGTCGGCACGACGTTGAACAGCAGGTAGGACAGCAGGAACTCGGTGCCGCGGATGCCGCGCTCGATGGCGCGCGACAGGCCGCCGGTCTGGCGGTCGAGATGAAAGCGCAGCGACAGCGCGTGGAGGTGGCGGAAGGTGGCGAGCGCGACGCGGCGCACGGCGCGCTGGCCGACCTTGGCGAAGACGGCCTCGCGCAGCTCGGCGAAAAGCTGAGCGCCGACGCGCGCGAGGCCATAGCCGATGATCAGCGCCACCGGTATGACGACCGCCGCGGCGTGGCCCGGCGACAGCCGGTCGACCGCGCCCTTGTAGAGCAGCGGCACGTAGACATTGATCCCTTTGGCGGCGACCAGCAGGAGGAGCGCCGCAACTACGCGCGCGCGCAAGCCCCAATCGCGCGGCCAGAGATAGGGGGCGAGCTTGCGCACTGCCTTCAGTTCCTGGCGCAGGCCGACCTCGGAGGGCGAGCCAAGCTTGGGCGGGGCGATGCGCTCGCTGCTCATGAGGGCTGCAAATCGCCTTGCGCCGCGCGACGTGCGCGTGGCAGGCGCGCGGCAAGCGCCACCACCAGCGCCATGGCGCCGGCGCCGACATAATAGGGCGCGTCGCGGCCCCAGAGCGCGAAAAGCGGACCGGCCGCAGCGGGGCCGAGGATACGCGACAGGCTGCTCGCCGATTGCGACACGCCGAGGATGCCGCCGCGCTCGTCGATATCCGCCTGCTGCGAGATCAGACTGGTAATCGACGGATTGAGCAGCCCCATGCCGAGGGCAAGCAGCAGGTTGACGAGGAGCAGCCGCCAGAGCGTCAGCGCCACTGGCAACAGAGCGAGGCCGAGGGCGATCATGCCGGCGCCCGCCAGCACCAGCCGCGCTTCGCCGAACCGCTGCGACAGCCGGCCGATGAGCCCGCCCTGCACCGCCACCAGCACCAGACCGACGAACAGGAAATTGTAGCCGACCTCGCGCGGCCCCCAGCCATAGGCGCTGTTGGCCCAGAGCGCGAAGGTCGTCTCCATCCCGGCAAAGGCGGTAACGGTGAGGAAGAGCAACAGCAGAAGCCGGCGCAGCACCGGCCGGGCCGCGACGTCTTTCGCCACCCGCCAGCGGCTCGGTCGCGCCGCTGCCTCGCGCGAGGCCCCGGGCAGGCTCTCCTTGAGCCGCATCAGCGCGATGACGCAGGCGAGCGCCGAAAGCCCGGCGGCGAGGAAGGCCGGCCGCGCCAGCGCCGCGGCGGTGGGATCGCTGCCGGCGACGAGGCCCCCCAGCGCCGGCCCGATGGTGAAGCCGAGGCCGAAGGCGGCGCCGATGAGCCCCATCCCCTTGGCGCGCGTCTCAGGCGTGGTGACGTCGGTGATATAGGCCTGCGCCGCGGCGATATTGCCGGCGCCGGCGCCGGCGAGCAGGCGGGCGGCGAACAGCATCCACAGCGCGTCGGCAAAACCGAGCCAAAGATATGACGCGACGGAGGCGGCGAGGCTCACCAGCAGCACCGGACGGCGTCCGACCCGGTCGCTCAAGCGCCCGAGCAGCGGCGAAGAGAAGAACTGCGCCGCGGAATAGCACGCCATCATCCAGGTTACCTCGGCCGGACCTGCGCCGAAATGCAGGCCATAGAAAGGCAGCAGCGGAATGACGACGCCGAAGCCGACAAGGTCGATGAAGACGATCAGGAAGAGAACGGCCATCGCGCCCATAGATAGCGAGCTTCGGCGCGCGCGAACAGAGGGTCCGGGCACCGTCCATGCGCCGGATGAGCCGTCCTCGATCGCGCAGATGCGCTGCACCCTGCGATCGCCGCCGACCCTAGCCGTGCGATCCTGGACCATCTGACGAACATCAACCACCAGGCGGCCGGATTCTTCGCCGCGGAATTCCTTCGGTGAGCGTCGCCTCGGTCGCGCGTCGAAGGCGCGATAGCGGCCGATCGGCACAACGGGACCGGCAACGGCCGCGGGCAAGGCCCTGTTGACGTCTCCGCCGGCCAGGATCAGGATGGCGTGGCGATGTCGAACGCTGCGCAAGGGAGAGATCGATGCGCCTTTTGATCCTGATCACGGCGCTTTTGGGGCTGGCACTGCCCGCTTTCGCCGATTGCGGCATCAATCACCAGGCCTCGACGTCCGACACGGTGGCGACGGACAATCCTTCGCCGGCGCCGCCGGCCGACCCCGCTTCGGGCGGCTGAGCCGCATCGCGGCATAAGGGCTTGAAAGAGCCACGGACAAGGGCGGCTCTTTCTTTGCGTCCTCCATCCTCGCGCCAGCCGCTCAGGGACGAATGAGCGGCAAGCCGTCTGGCGCGCTTCCAGGCCCTATGCCTCGCACGGGTTACGCCGCGATACGCGTCTTCTCGATGAGCCGCAGGATCTCGCTCGCCGCGAACGGGATGTTGGTGCCGGGACCATAGATGGCGGCGACGCCGGCATTGCGCAGGAATTCGTAATCCTGCGGCGGTATGACGCCGCCGCAGACGACGAGGACGTCGTCGGCGCCTTGCTGCCTCAAGGCGGCGACGAGCTCGGGCACCAGCGTCTTGTGGCCGGCCGCCTGGCTCGACACGCCGACGACATGGACGTCGTTCTCGATCGCCTGGCGCGCCGCCTCCTGCGGTGTCTGGAAGAGCGGTCCGACGTCGACGTCGAAGCCGATATCGGCAAAGGCGGTGGCGATGACCTTGGCGCCGCGGTCATGGCCGTCCTGGCCGAGCTTCACCACCAACATGCGCGGACGCCTTCCCTCGGCAGCGGCGAAGGCGTCGATCTCGCGCTGAATGCGGCGATAGCCCTCATCGCCCTCATAAAGCGCGCCATAGACGCCGGAGACCGAGCGGATGGTGGCGCGATGACGGGTGAACACCTGCTCCAGCGCGTCGGAGATCTCGCCGACCGTGGCGCGCGCGCGCGTCGCGGCAATGGCGAGCGCGAGCAGATTGCCGGTGCCGCTCGCCGCCGCCTCGCCGAGCGCCGCCAGCGCCTTCGATACCCGGTCGGCATCGCGTGCCGCGCGGATGCGCCGAAGCCGCGCCACCTGCTGTTCGCGCACCTTGGTGTTGTCGATGTCGAGGATGTCGACCTGGTCGGGCGTATCGCTCTTGTACTTGTTGACGCCGACGATGACCTCTTCGCCCCGGTCGATGCGTGCCTGGCGCCGCGCCGCGGATTCCTCGATCCTGAGCTTGGGCATGCCGCTCTCGACCGCCTTGGTCATGCCGCCCAAAGCCTCCACCTCCTGGATCAGCGCCCAGGCGGCCTCGGCCACCGCATGGGTCAAGCTCTCGACGTAATAGCTGCCGCCCAAGGGATCGACGACGTGGCTGACGCCGCTCTCTTCGGCCAGCACGAGCTGCGTGTTGCGCGCGATCTTGGCGGAGAACGGCGTCGGCAGCGCCAGCGCCTCGTCGAAGGCATTGGTGTGCAGCGACTGCGTGCCGCCCAGCACCGCCGCCAGCGCCTCGACGGTGGTGCGGATGACGTTGTTGTAGGGATCCTGCTCGGTGAGGCTCACGCCCGAGGTCTGGCAATGGGTGCGCAGCGCCAAGCTCGCGGGGTTCTTCGGCGCGAACGGCGCGATGAGGCGGGCCCAGAGCAAGCGCGCGGCGCGCAGCTTCGCGATCTCCATGAAGAAATTCATGCCGATGCAGAAGAAGAAGGAGAGGCGCGGCGCGAATTCGTCGATTTTCAGCCCCTTGGAGAGCGCGGCGCGGACATAATCGAGCCCGTCGGCAAGCGTAAAGGCAAGCTCCTGCACCGCGGTGGCGCCGGCCTCCTGCATGTGATAGCCGGAGATCGAGATCGAGTTGAATTTCGGCATGTGCTGCGCGGTGTATTCGATGATGTCGGCGACGATGCGCATCGACGGCGCAGGCGGATAGATATAGGTGTTGCGGACCATGAACTCCTTGAGGATGTCGTTCTGGATCGTGCCGGAGAGCTTCTCCTGCGGCACGCCCTGCTCCTCGGCGGCGACGATGTAGCCGGCCAGCACCGGCAGCACCGCGCCGTTCATGGTCATCGACACGCTCATCTTGTCGAGCGGGATGCCGTCGAACAGGATCTTCATGTCCTCGACGCTGTCGATGGCGACGCCGGCCTTGCCGACATCGCCGACGACGCGCGGATGGTCGCTGTCATAGCCGCGATGGGT
>Ga0187784_10004661_pt1 | contig 11097 bp, 9 predicted proteins | sample 1015_SJ02_MP15_2_FD_132964 | JGI IMG/M metagenome (GOLD analysis project Ga0187784, IMG submission 132964) | Tropical peat soil microbial communities from peatlands in Department of Meta, Colombia - 1015_SJ02_MP15_20_MG | ecosystem: Environmental > Terrestrial > Soil > Wetlands > Peat | place... | reverse complement strand
CGGCGACCACGACGGGGTGGACAACGTGGTTCACCTAATGCTGGCCAGAATCAGAGGGGCGCCGCCGGGAGTAAAAGGGATCAGCCTGTTTGTCGTCCCCCGGTTGAGGCCCGAAGGCGGCAATCTGGTCCCCAACGATGTGAACACTGCGGGCCTCTTTCACAAGCTCGGTTACCGGGGATGTCCCATCACGCACCTTTCCATGGGCGAAAACGACGATTGCCGGGGATGGCTGGTCGGCGAACCGCACAAGGGGCTGAGCTACATGTTCCAGATGATGAACAGCGCCCGGGTCGAGGTTGGCATCGGTGCGGCGTCCATCGCCTCCGCCGCATATTATGCGTCGCTGAACTATGCACGGGAAAGACCCCAGGGGCGCCGGTTCACGGACAAGGACCCGGCTCAGCCCCAGGTCCCGATTATCGAACATTCGGACGTCAAGCGCATGTTGCTTTTCCAAAGAGCGGTTGTGGAAGGTGCTCTCTCTCTCCTGTTTCAATGCGGGCTCTATTCCGATCTCGCCGAGGTGGCCGCAAATGAGGAGAAATCACGTTATTCCCTGCTTCTGGATTTGCTCACGCCGATAGCCAAGTCGTACCCGTCGGAGATGGGTATCCTGAGCGTCAGCCAGGGTCTGCAAATACTGGGCGGGTACGGGTACTGTGACGAGTTTCCCCTGGAGCAGTTCTATCGTGATATGCGCATCCATCCTATTCACGAGGGCACCACGGGAATCCAGGCCATCGACCTGCTGGGCCGCAAAGTGGTCATTCAAAAGGGCGCTGCTTTTGCCCTGTTTATTGAAGAGGTCATGAAAACCATTCGAGCCGCTTCCGGGTTCGCCGAACTGCGGCCTTACGCGGATAAGCTGGATCGGGCAAAAGGCCTTCTCACGCAGGTAACCCAACACCTGGTTGGATTAAGCCCCCAGGAGGACCGCGAGCGCTTTCTTGCCGACTCCACTCTCTACCTGGAAATGTTCGGTATCATTGCAATAGCTTGGCAGTGGCTGCTCCAGGGAGTTGCCGCCCGGAAGGCGCTGAGCGAAGAGCAAACCGAACAGGAGGCTGCTTTCTACCGGGGCAAGTACCAGACGATGCAGTTTTTCTTCCATTATGAACTGCCAAAAATGGAAGGGATTTCCAGGCGATTGCTGGAAGCGGACGGACTCACGGCCAGGGCCACGGTGGAAACGTTCTCGGATTGATCTTAGGAGCGACGACCGATGGAAATTCAATTCAGCCCGGAGCAAAAGATGCTCCAGGAAACTATCTACAAATGGGCGATGAATGAGCTGGGACCCATAGCCGAAAAGGTTGATGACGAAGACTGGATGCCCGAGGATTTCTTCCGCAAGGCCGGGGCGATCGGCGCGCTGGGAGTGGCCATCGATCCGGAATATGGTGGTTCCGGCCTCGATGTGCTGTCCGAAATATTGGTTATCGAACAGATCACTCGCATTTCTCCTGCCCTGGCGCTCTCAGCCGGCGCGCATTCCAATCTGTGCGCCGGAAATATCCTGCGAAACGCAAACGAATATCTGAAACGAAAATACCTGCCCTCCCTGGTCACCGGGGAAAAGATCGGGGCTCTCGCTCTGACGGAGCCTGAGGCAGGCAGCGACGCAATGAGTATTCGAACCCGTGCCCGAAGAGACGGCGATTACTACCTCCTCAACGGGACCAAGATGTTCATTACAAACGGCCCGGTTGCGGACGTGGTCCTGGTTTATGCTAAAACGGAGCCGGAACTCGGTCCTTACGGCATCAGCGCCTTCATTGTGGAAAAAGGATTCCAAGGCTTCTCGGTCGGTCGGAAGATCAGGAAGGCCGGCATGAGAGGATCGCCCACCAGTGAGCTGATTTTTGATAACTGCCGGGTCCCGGCCGAAAACCTCGTTGGAGAGCTGAATCGGGGAGTGGAAGTCATGACCCGGGGGCTGGACATCGAACGGATAATGGGGGCCGCCATGGGCGTGGGATCGGCTCGGCAGGCGCTGGACTATTCCATCAGGTACTCCCTGGAGAGGGAGCAGTTCGGGAAGAAGATTTCCCAGTTCCAGATGATTCAGTCCAAACTGGCCGAAATGTACGCTCTTTACGAAGCCGCGCGTGGACTTACTTACCGGGCGGCGGCGATGGCGGGTGCAGCCGTGCGTGGAGGCAAAGGCACCGACCTGACCAGGCTGGCCGCAACCGCACTCATGTTCTCCGCCACCGCCAACACTGCGATATGCAGTGAGGCGGTTCAGATTCACGGGGGTTATGGTTATTGCCTTGAATTCCCCGTTCAGAGGCTTTGGCGCGACGCCAAACTGATGGAAATCGGAGCCGGCACCACTGAGATTAGAAAGCTTATTATAGCGCGAGAACTCTTGCGCAAGGGTGGAGTTTGAAAAACCCGATGTACCCTGACTTCGCTCGAAAAACTTTCAAATGGCCGGGGACAGTCGGCGCCCTGGTGCAAGCAGGAGCGTCTTCAGGCAAGTCACACCCGGGCATTGGAGACTGTGTGCTACTGAATTTCGAGAGCGGGCTTTTTGCTCTTTCCGACAGCTCCGATCGGGACCCCGGCTGGTCGAGAAAATTTCTGCTTCGTTTTGACCGGATGATTTCCAGCTTTCCAGGAATACGCCTCGATCGTGAAGTCAATTATCTTGAGATTCCGGGAATCGCCGAGAAACTCGACCATGAATGCCGCAAAATTCTGGAGGCAATGCGAGGCCCTGCAAGTTGCACGCTTACCAGCATTCTGCTCCTCAAAACGGATACGGGGATGAATGCCTTGATCTTTCACACGGGCGACAGTTGTTTGTACGAATATGACATTTTCAGCCGGGAGTTGTCCACGCTGGTCATGCCAAATTTCTGGATGGTAGGCAAGACAGTGAAATTGTTTCAAATAACTGAATTTAAAATAAAACCCCAGGTCTTATTCATCCTGTCCACTGACGGCGTCCCCACTCTGAGCAATGATCCGGCCAAAAAACGCAGTGTCGCCCAGATTATTCAAGACAGCAGGGTGGAAGAAATACCCGACAGAATCATGGACATGGGAATTCCAGCCGGCAGCGGATTTCGAGATGATGCTGCACTGATTGCACTTTCAACGGTAAAGGTGAAACCTGCCAAAAAAAGAATAGTCATTGGAGGCGTAAGAAACAGGCAGGAGGCTGAGTATATTCAACGATTAGCGACGCATGATCCGTCGCCCGGCAGAGGAGGCAGAAGGTCATGAACGGGAAATATGATGCAACCGTAGTGGGCGCGGGAATTGCCGGTCTTGGCGTAGCAGCGATTCTGGCCAAAGAAGGGAAATTGAAAGTGCTCGTCCTGGATCGGTACCCGGCGCCCGGAGGGAGACTGAGCTGCTATCCCGACATGCCCGAAAAAGGCTGGACCATCGACACCGGTTTGCACTTCATCGAATTGGGCCCTCAATCTTCCGCCCACGAACTCAATAGTCGAGTCGGAAAAAGAGTTGAATGGGCGCCTTTGAGCCAGACCGTTGAATTCTGGGATGGAGCAGGATTCTTGAATTTGGCTGATCTTGTTCCCATGAACAGAGAGGACAAGAATGCTTTCAAGTTATTAATGGAGAAAATAGCTTCAATGAGCGATGCCCAGATCGAGGCGTGGGACAACCGATCCCTGCAAGAATGGCTTCTGGAAAGTGTTCCGCAAAGTTCAATCAGACACCTGGTTACCGATGTGGGCATGATCATGACCACCATCCCGGCTGCGATCGACATGGCAGCAGGCGAAGTCCTCTTTATTGCAAGAGACAATCTTCGGAAAGCCAAGCAACTGCTGGCAGGCTGTTATCCTCTTGAGGGGATGAGAGGGCTCACGAGAGGACTGGAGGAAGTCATCAGGGAATACGGCGGCGAGATAAGAACCGGCTGCGAAGCTCAAGAAATATTGATAAGAAACGGAAAAGCCGAAGGCGTTCGTATTGCCGTAAAAACCCATCCTTATGAACCTGAATACCGAATCCTTGAAACAGAGGCCATTCACGCGGATCGGGTCGTCTGCGCTCTGCCGATCTACCAACTTGGAAAGGTCATCGATTTTGCTCCCGAGACATCACCTTTGCCTCGATGGTGGTTGAAACGAATTCAGGATATTCAGCTCGAAATCACCGGCCTGATCGGGTATATGATCGGCCTCTCGGAACCTGTCGTTGACACGGACAAATTGTGTTTTTTTACTTCTCTCAGGACTGACAATGCCAAACTTCCGTTCCAGGCTTTTCCGGCTTCGAATTACTCTCCGGCCGTTGCCCCACGGGGAAAGCAACTTTGGCACACCGACATAGTTTGCGAGCACCGGCAGGTTTCGGATAAGTTCGAACGAGAGCGGCTGCTCAAGCTCATGTGGGATGACATTAAGCAAATGTTTCCCGGAATTGAAAAAAAGATAGAATGGCGGCTCCCTTATTATGTGGACGGCTGCGACGGTTTGGCAAGAAAACCGGGACTCGTCGGCAATTTCAAACCAGGGCTCGTGGCCCCGGGAATCCCCAATCTCTTTTTTGCCGGGGACACCTACGTTGGAAGAGGCTTAGCGGCCAACGGCGCGGCAAAGAGCGCCATGCTTTGTGCGGACCTCATCCTGCAATCGTCATTGTAAGCGCCTTAACAGGTATTTAGTGAGGAGATCCATGAAAAAAGTCATCCTGACGGCAGCTATTACCGGAGCCGCCACATTTCCAAGTCAAAGCCCTTATATTCCGATAACGCCTCGACAAATCGCCGATGAGGCGGTAGCCGCCTGGAAGGCCGGCGCAGCCGTAGTGCATATTCATGCGCGCAACCCTGAAGATGGTCGCCCCTCTGCCAGCCTTGATCTCTACAGGGAAATTGTCACTTCTATAAAGAGTCGCTGCAATGTAATAATCTGTATTACTACCGGAGCGGGGGCCGGTATGACCATTGATGAAAGGACCACGACCGTTTCCACGTTCAAACCTGAGCTTGCTTCTTTGAACATGGGTTCCATGAATTTCTCTATGCATCCGCTGCTCAACAAAATCAAGGAATGGAAGTTCGAATGGGAAAAACCCTATGTCGAAGCTACCCGCGACTTTATTTTTCCCAATACGTTTGCCTCATTGGAAAGAATAACGACCGTTATGAATCAGAACGGCACCAAGCCTGAGCTGGAAATCTATGATATAAGTCATTTATACAATACGCAATATCTCGTTCAGGAGGGATTTCTCCAATATCCATTGCACATGCAATTTGTTCTCGGTGTCATGGGGGGAGCCCAGGCAACCGCACACGAAATGGTTCATCTCAAGAATACTGCCGACAGGCTGTTCGGGAATCGATACACCTGGTCAGTCATCGGAACGGGCTGGCCTCATGAATTTCGTATGGGAGCCGTAGCGCTGACGCTGGGCGGACATGTTCGCGTGGGATTGGAAGACAATCTCCTTATCTCCAGGACCGAACTTGCCAAGAGTAATGCACAGCTGGTTGAAAAGATGGTACGCATTTGCGAGGATCTCGGTAAAGAGGTCGCGGACTCAGAGGAAGCGAGGGAAATCCTGCAGCTAAAAGGCCTGGACAAAGTGGCGTTCTAGCGGTTGCGCTCAACCAGGCTGTGGAGAGTCGCTCCCAAGACCACTGTCAGGTCTAATTAACCGGGGCAACTGAGGAGATCATGATGGAATTTGAACGCGGCAAGTCCTATGAAGAGTTGAAAATAGGAGAAAAGGCGTCTTTTGCCAAAACGATAACGGAAACCGATGTATATCTTTTTGCCGGAATCTCCGGCGATTTTAACCCGATGCACGTCAATGAAGAATATGCTCGAACTTCCCGTTTTGGCGCCCGTGTTGCCCACGGCCCTTTAACACTGTCTTTGGCCGCTCCGCTGTTGGGAATGAGACTTCCGGGACTGGGGGCAATCGCGGTAGAATTGACGACCCGATTCAAGGCGCCGGTCTATTTTGGCGATACCGTAACCGTTACCGGCGAAGTGGTCGAAAAGATCGAAAAGAAAAGTTGGGTGCGGATCGCCCTTACCTGGACAAACCAGAAAAGCGAAATACTGGCGGAAGGGTCTGTCGTGGTATCTCCGCCCTCACAGCCGGTTTGAGATGCGTGGACTTGGAAATAAATGAAGTTGTTCCGATCGGTCCTCTATTTGATAAATTGATAGTGGAACAGCAGCTTTCAAGAGGTGTAGAAGTTCGGTGAATGAAACCAAAGCCAAAATATTGCAGGTCGCAGAAGAACTGATCTTTGAAAAAGGGGTCGCTCGGACCACCATAGCCCAGATCGCCAGAAAAGCGGAGGTCTCTGACTCTCTTGCTTACCAGTATTTCAAAGACAAGGAAGACCTGGTTTTCTCCGTGGCCTATCAGAGGCTTGAGGATACCTGGAACGAGCTTTCAGAGCAGCTTCAGGGAATTATCGACCCACGGTCCCAGCTCGGAAGAGTTATCTGGTTTGGGCTCCGGTACAACGACCGCCACCAGGATTACGTCCGTAATCTGATGTTCGAGTACCGCTCTAACAAGGATTTCTATAACAGCCCTGCCTATGAATTCATCCGGAAACATTCCAAACTGACCCTACTGATCCTCAAGCAGGGTATCGATCAGGGGATTTTTCGGAGTGACGTGGACATGAGGCTGGTCCGGGAGATCATTTATGGCGCCCTCGACTTTGAAGCAGTCGATTGCGCCATCACCGGGGAGATTGCAGAGAGCAGCAGCGACTGGCAGGACTTTATGTCTCTCATTCTGTCCATGATTGAAGAAAAGCGGCGGCCCGTCGATCCGGGAAAAAGGGAACGAATCCTCTTGTGCGCAGAGAAAGTGTTCGCTGAAAACGGGTTTGCCAAGGCCAAGATAGCCGACATCGCAGCCATGGCCGGAATTGCCGAGAGTTCGATCTATGATTTTTTCGAGGGCAAGGAAAACCTCCTGTTGTCAATTACGGAAATGAGGCTGGACGGAAGTATGGCTTTGCTTCCCGAGACATTTGATATAAAGACGCCGCTTCGAAGACTTCGCCGGTTTATCCGGTTCCACTTCGATCTCTACATGCAAAACCGCGATTTCCTGAAGATCTTTATCATGGACAATCTGCTCGGTCACCGGTTTTACGCCTCCAGAGCTTTTGACAGGTTCAGGGAGCACATTAAAGTTTTTGAGGAGATCATCGAAGAAGGCAAAACATCCGGTGCTTTTCGCCGGGATGTGAACACCCGCCTGTTCAGGAACATGTTTCTCGGAGCTTTTACTCACATGGCCCTGCGCTGGATCATTTTTGACGAAAAACGCTTTGACAAGATGAGCGAGGTAAGCCGCCTGCTAGATCTCCTCAGCGCTTCCGTGACGGTCTCTGGTGCAGAAAATGAGCGCAAAATTGAAAATCGGAAGACAGGCGGACAAAAGAATTTTCCCGACTGTTCCCTGCAATCTCCCTGACAGATCGCGCCTCGCTATATCTCTCCTGTATGGCGTTATGGAAGGGTCCTTCTCTCCGAGTTAAGAAATTCGAATCATAATGTGTTATGCGCCCGTAGCCTCTCTGGGGGTCACACTTTGGCAAGTTATTCACCGTTCCCTGCCCTACAAGAGACGACTCGGTCATCAAACTTCTCAGTCCGGCTCCATTTCAGATTTCAATTCGCGGAACCAGTTAAAATTTATTTTAAAATAATAGCTGTTTTCTTGGCTTCAGGTAGGCGAAAAGCCGCCCAATTGCGAGGAGTCTTCGATGCTGTTATCTTTCTGGTATGAAGAGACCATTCGCTTTGGCTGATGTACAGAGAGCCAGAGATGGCAGTACCTTCAAGTGCATTAACGAAAGGAAAATTTCTATGGCTCACTACATAGTTGTCCGACATAAAGTCAAGAATTTCGAGGAATGGGAGAAGGAATACAGGGCTCACCTTCCAAAACGCATCGAAGCAGGACTTACTGAGAAGCACCTTCTCAGGGGAGCGAAGGACCCGAATGAAGTCATAATTCTATTCGAGGCACAGGACCTCAACCGTGCAAAGACCTTCTCCGAGTCTGCAGACTTGAGAGAAATTATGCAACGGGCTGGTGTCGTGGATAAACCCGATTTCTACTTCCTCGAATCGGCAGACATCAAAAAGAGTCGATTAAAGGAAGCCGCGTAGAGCATGCCCCGCAAGGACCTCGTTATCTTGACGAGGTCCTTATGGTAGAAAATACCGTATTCGAGGATGTCCTGGGGTACAGCGAAGCCATCCGTAGGCGGTATTGATTTCCGCCATTCTATACAGATGATCCCAGTTTACCAGAATTCAAAGCAAAGACCTACATCATCGCAGAGGCACAGAGAACGCCGAGAAGAGCTTTCCTGAGGCGGGATCTCCATCATAGGGGAGTCCTCGGAAACCACTCAGGTCAACATGTCTCCTCCTTTATCGCGTTATGGGAGGGTCCGCCCTCCGGTTAACAGATTCAGAACATAATGCGTTATGCGCCCGTACCCTCTCCGGGGTCACACTTTGGCAAGCAAGGTTGACTCGGAAATCCGGAGTAGATGCTGACTTTAAAGAGTTTACAGTGGAAAGCTGTCTGCTTTGCTCTCCTTTTTTATAGATAGTCCGGCTGTCTATGAACCGGTCCATTTCGAGGCAAGGCACGAGAATGGAAATCTCCTCACTCGAGAGAAAAAAGAGGGACCGGATTTCCATTACGAAAATCTTTAAGAGATTATTCCGGAATCGGATTTCACAAAATTTTCCCTTTCAAGAAAGTAGACTACAAGGTAATTTAAGAGCGAGATGTGCGCATGGATTTCGTGTATGGCTAAGGTTGAGCTGTTGACTTCTACCAAAAGGAGAGTAGTTATGAAACGAAAAACTTTTTTCATATCCATTCTGGTTTTTGCCGTCACCAGTTATTCGTTAGCTGTAGGAACCCCGGATTTCTCCGGCACTTGGATTCTCGATACGGAAAAGAGTGATTTAGGTTTTCGGGCTGGAAACGCTTCAATGCAGAAAGTAACCCTTGTGATCAAACAAACGGCGACGACCCTTTCTGTTGAGCGTAAACTCGCCAATCAGGACGAAACTGCGGTATTTAAATTGGATGGTACCGAGAGTATAAATAAGGCTCCGAGCGGCAAAGACATCAAAAGTACGTCGTCATGGGTCGGATCGACGTTGGTCACCAAATCGACTATGGAAATGGGTAATATGACGGCGCAGACGACTGATGTCCGCTCAGTAAGCTCAGACGGCAAAGTGATGACCATCCAAGTCACCCGGCAGACGCCGCAGGGTGAGAGAAAGCAGACGCTGGTTTATAACAAACAGTAGATTGCCGGTGTCACGGGTAGGGTATTCATCCGTGACCCCATAATCCTCTGATCTGCGTCTGGATGTCTTCAACGCTTACGTCAGCATAGATTTGAGTCGTTTGCACTGACGCATGTCCGAGTTGCTTCTGTAACGCCCGGAGGTCTTTCTCTTTGCGGTAGAATTCAACTGCGTAACTGTGGCGTAATGGATGGACTGACTTCTCGGACTCGTAAAGGCCGGGCTGCTTCAAGTATTTCTTCACAAGCTGCTGGATGGCCTGCGTGGTCCATGGTCCACTTTGCCCGATAAAAATGTGATCGTCGACGCCGGTAGACTCACCCCGTGATTCCTTCCAGGCTATGAACTGTTTCACGTTGAAAAATGCCTTACCACAAGGCGAATTTCCGAAGAAAACAACAAAGATGTGTTCTGATTCTGCATATGGACACAACCTTAAATAAAGGTTATCCAATTCTTTTGGTAAAACATGGCATCATTTCATTTGTGGGAAGTAGTAGCGAGGTTTTTCTTATTGATGCAATTAATAATCCAGGGTTTTCGGGAAGCCCGGTAATTAGTGTTGATAATCAACAGAACCCCACTATCATAGGTGTTGCTTCGGGTTATAAGGCATATGAAAGGATTTCAGGCGCATGCATCGATCTTCACTAATTCCTCATCGATGACGTGCAAACTACTTGTGCTTGACGCCTCTAGGGGGAATTTTGCCGCCGCCAGAGGGAACTTTGCCGCCATGATAGTCAGACGATGCTCCGCCGAAAGGGGGAGTTTTACCGCCGCCGGGAGCTTTACCGCCTTTTGGCCTGCCGGCCGATGCTCCGCCGCCGGGGGGCGCTGCACCGGTACGAGAGTCGGCCCCTCCTGGTCCCATCCTTTGAAGGACGCTCCCTGATCCGCTGATTGTGCTTCGAGAAATGCTTCCAGTGTTGGTTCGTGATCCGCTGATTGGGCCTCGCGCTCCGCCGGCTCGGCGGATAACTTTTTCGCCGCCTTTACCGGGAGGGGTAGCATGAAGGCGTTGACCTCTTGCCTGGGAGGCTGCTGGGTCTCGCACTCCGCCGGTCGTGCCGCCACGCGAGACGTTACCGGTTGCGCCGGGCGAAACTTTTCCGGTTGTACCGGGCGAAACTTTTCCGGTTGTATCGGGCGAAACTTTTCCGGTTGTATCGCCCTGCGCGAAGGCCCCACCTAAGTCCCCATATGGGACCATCGTCAAAACCAGGACCCCAATCAGAGCGCGCGTAAAAAAAGTCTTTCTCTTCATAATTCTGTCTCCTTTGGGCTGGAACAATGCATCTACTTCTGCGTTCCACATCCAAATTGAACGTCGGAATCAAATTTTTTGCACGAAAAAGTCTCTGATGCAGTTCGAAGCTCCCAATAAGATACAATGTTCCCAATGCAAAACGCAACTCAAACGTGCGTAGGACTTGTTTTTGCGATTTTCCGACACACTTCCTCCCACACTTGGCTAATTTGTCCCCGTCACGCCAGGTTGCAGGCTCACGAGAATAAGATGCCGTAATATCGGCCTAACGAAAAAGCCGACGCGATGTGGAGGTACTACTTCCCGGCATTGTAGATCACTTGGTCCAAATCTTTACGAGCAGCCTGTTTACCGAGTCCTGGATGGTCTGGGATAACCGAAGATTCAGACAGCTCTCCTATCTGGCGTTATGGAGGGGTCCCTCTCCCAGAGTTAAGAGATTCAGAACATATCCGTTATGCGCCGGCCTGTCCCCGGAGCTTCAACGATTGGCAAGCTACTTTGACTTTG
>Ga0187784_10004660_pt1 | contig 11097 bp, 9 predicted proteins | sample 1015_SJ02_MP15_2_FD_132964 | JGI IMG/M metagenome (GOLD analysis project Ga0187784, IMG submission 132964) | Tropical peat soil microbial communities from peatlands in Department of Meta, Colombia - 1015_SJ02_MP15_20_MG | ecosystem: Environmental > Terrestrial > Soil > Wetlands > Peat | place... | reverse complement strand
CTGGTCAGACGCGGCGGAGTTGTGATTGGTTCCGAACTGATCGGGCAGGAATTCGAGCGGCCCGAATACTTTCAATCCCGGTTGTCGGCGGCGGCAGCGGCTACGATGGGACCGCGTCCGGAGGTACCAATTTAGGTCCCAATAATCCCAAGCTGGTGAACGGTTCGGCGGGCTTCGCCGGCATCCGGCAACTGGCGGAGGAATACCGCCGGCGCAACGGGTTGGCGTCTGACGTCGCTATTCCCATTGATGCCGTGACCCGTTCCGGCAGCGGGCTCGACCCGCACATCAGCCTTGCCAATGCGTTGCTGCAAGCCCCCCGCGTGGCGCGCGCGCGGGGCCTGAGTGAAGAGGTCGTCCGCCGCATGGCGATGGAACACCTCGAGGGGCGCCAGTTCGGCTTTCTGGGAAGCCCGCGCGTGTCGGTGCTGGAACTGAATTTGGCACTAGACAGAGTATCGGGTGATCGGGTGGTCCGGTGATCGGGTGAACAAAGAACAAGGCACCCCGAATTTGCTCGTGTTCGCCCGCTCTCCCGATCTCCGGAACGCCCGAGTATTGTGGGATCGCGTGACAGGACGCTAGTATCTATGCGCTGGTTGGAATACATCCTTTTCCTGTTGATCGTGGTGGGGCTCGCCTCGCCTGTAGGACGATACTTAGCTCGCGTGTGCCAACGTCGGCGGACCTTCCTGGACCCGGTGCTATGCCCCTTCGAGTCGTTGCTGTACCGCTTGTTCGGAGTACGTCCGGAACAGGAGATGTCCGCAGGGGTGTACATCACTTGCTTCCTGCTGTTCGGCGCAGGGTGTGCCCTGGTGTTATTTGTGGTGTTGATGTTCCAACGCTGGCTGCCCGGCGGCCCTGCGGACGCCTACCTTACCACCCCTATGACTCCCGATCTGGCGGCGAACACTGCCGTGAGCTTCACCACCACTACAACCTGGCAGGCCTATGGCGGAGAGAACACGCTCCGCTATCTCGCGCAAGTGGTGGGGCTCGTGGCACAGAACTTCCTGGCCGGCGCGGCCGGGCTGGCGGTTGGGTTCGCTTTTATCCGAGGCTTGGCTCGTGAACGCTCGGCGACCATCGGCAGTTTCTGGGTCGACCTCATCCGGTCCCTGCTTTGGGTGCTCTTGCCCCTGGCGCTAATGGGGAGCCTGGTTCTGATCTGGCAAGGCGTCCCCCTCAACATGTCGCCCTACACCGTGGTCCACACGCTCGAGGGCCGGACGCAAATCATCGCGCAAGGCCCGGTAGCCGCGCTGGAATTCATCAAGAATTTAGGAACCAACGGCGGCGGCTTCTTCAACGCCAATGGCGCGCATCCCTACTCAAATCCGACGCCGTTCACGGACTTTTTGGGAATGCTGGCCATCGCCGTGCTTCCCGCCTCTCTCATGATTACTTTCGGCCAAATCACACGCCGGCCCCGCGCGGGCTGGGCCCTGTTGATGGTGATGGTCGCCCTGTTCATAGTTGGCCTGGTGATCTGCGATAGGGCGGAGACGGCGCCACCGCCGCAACTGGCCGACCTGCATGTCGAAGGCGGAAACATGGAGGGAAAAGAAGTAAGGTTCGGCATTGGGAACTCAGTCCTGACGGCTGTTGTAACCTCGAATGCTTCGACGGGCTCATACAACTCCATGCACGACTCCTATCAGCCACTGGGCGTGCTGGTGCCTCTGGTCTGCATGCTGTTGGGGGAAGTGGTCTTCGGAGGGCTCGGCGCAGGCGTCTATAGCATCATCATGGCCGCGCTGGTGGGGGTGTTTCTCGGAGGGTTGATGATCGGGCGCACACCGGAATACTTGGGCAAGAAAATCACCTCCGCGGCGACACGCTGGATTGCCTTGTATATTCTCTTGACACCGATGACTGTGCTGGTGCTGACTGCCATCGCCGTGATCACCAACGCAGGCCGGGCGGGGCTGGTGACCAACTCCGGACCGCGCGGCTTCACTGAAATAATATTCGCCTACGCTTCCTGCATGGCCAATAATGGACAGACGATGGCGGGGTTGAATGCCAATAGCGTCTTCTACAACGCCACCACCGTCATTCCCATGTTGGCTGGGCGCTACGGCTTGGCGGCACTGGCCCTGGCTTTGGCCGGACGCTTGGCCGCCCAGCGTCGCCTCCCCGTCACGGCAGGGACGTTCCCAAGTGACACGCCAACTTTCGGCGCGCTGGTTTTCGGCACCATCCTGCTGGGTGGGGCCCTGTCCTTCCTTCCTGCTCTCGCCCTAGGGCCGATCGTAGAATTCTTTCAGCACTGAGATTTTTGACTTTTTTGTCTGGAGGCATGGGTGGCGCATACATCGTTCTTCATGTATGCGCCACCCATCAACTCCGAAAAAGTCACAAACTCTGAAGATTACTGGGAGAGCCACCGCGCAGCTATGGCGGCTTAGCTCCAACTCCCATAGCGCGGCGCACTTCACGGTGGATGGGACATTGATTCAAGCCTGGGCGGCAAGCCGGAGTTTTTGGAAGAAGAACCATCCGCCGGTTCCCGGCCAAGGGTCAGGACATGGGGGCGAGGTGTCTCTGCGGGCCTTCAAATCGGCCTCCCGAGACCGAAACAAATCCTCTCAACCCTTCGGCTGCGGCCCAAAACGGCCGTCCATCGTGCGGCCAGAGAGCGGGAAAGGAAAAAACCGGGGTTTTTCCGCAGCCTATAAAGCCCCGCCCTTTCGGCTCTCTGACTCAAAACAGGAGAGCATGCCGAGAAATCCGTGCCAGGGCTCGCAGGATGGCGTCGAGGAGGCGCGCCAAGTCCCTCGAGGCTGCTTGGCAGGTTTGCAGCACTTCGGCGTGGCTTAGGGGGTTTCGACTGAGGCCGGCCGCGCGGTTGGTGATTATAGCCACCGCCAGCGCGCGCACGCCCATTTGACGTGCGACAATAACTTCCGGCACGGTGGACATGCCTACAACGTCGGCGCCCAGCATTTTTAGGGCACGGATCTCCGCCGGCGTCTCATAGCTGGGGCCCAGGAGCGAAGCATAAACGCCCTCGAAGCACTTCAGCCCCAGGGCGCGGGCGGCCTTCAGGGCGCAGTGCCGTAAACTTGGATCGTAGGCGTGGGTCATGTCCACAAATCTCTCGCCCCAATGTTGGTCATGAAATCCGGCCAGCGGATTTGTTCCTTGAAAGTTGAGGTGGTCGGAGAAAACCATCAAACTGCCGGGCGTGGCGCAGGGGGCAATGCCGCCGGCGGCACAGGTGGCGATGAAAGTGTGAATGCCAGCCAGTGCCAGTACCCTGATCGGGAAAACAACCTGCTCGGGCCTATATCCTTCGTAGAGATGCACGCGCCCAGTACAGACCGCCACCGGCGTCTCCGCCCAGAATCCAAGATGCAACGCGCCACCGTGGCCTGCCACGGAAGGCTGGGGGAATCCGGGAATAGCGGCGAAGGGGATTTTTCTCGCCCTGCGTAGAGTTGGCACGACTTCGAGCAAACCTGAGCCGAGCACGATGCCCACGCGCGGGGCGGCAGGCCAGCGAGTGGCGATGTATTTCACAGCTCGAACCACCTCGGGATAGCCCGGCGTCTTGTTGCTGGTCATCGCTATTTTCCTTCGAGGCGCGAAATGAAGAGCTCAATGAACCGCTTGGAGTCCGAGTCCACGGCGACGTGAACGTTGGGGTGCACGCTCTCGACGCCCTCAATGACATAGCGGTCGCCGCGCAAGACCTCGTGGTCGGAGGAATTGTGCCGGCTCGCCACCGTTTCACCCCGCGTGAACTCGCCCTGCGTCTCCACATCGACCCGCATGTCCTGCGTGGTAATCAGGCTGCGGTCGATCACCGCGCCCACGGCGAGTGGGTCGTGCATGGGCGTCCCTTGGGCGCCCAGCTTGCTCGCCAAGTCAACCATGAAAGTCAGCACGCCGACGGCGAAGTCGTTTTCGGGCCCCCGCGTTCTGGCCAGCCGATTCAGATCAGCCCGTGTGAACAGTGTCTTCTCCGTCACGTTGAGGCCCACCATGGTTAGCGGCCAGCCGGCCTCGAACACTGCGCGCGCGGCTTCCGGATCATTGTGGATGTTGGCCTCCGCCGCTGCGGTCACATTGCCTCCGGAGATCGCACCACCCATCAGGACGATTTCCTTCACCAGCGGAACAATGGAGGGATCTTTGCGCAGTGCCAAGGCGATGTTCGTCAGCGGTCCCACCGGCACGAGCGTGATTTGGTGAGGGAATTGGTGAACGATCTCAATGATGAGGTCGGGAGCGAAGATTGGATAAGTCTGGCAGGCGGGCGCAGGGAGTTCGACATTGCCCAGCCCGTTGGCTCCATGAAAGAACTCCGCTGTGACCAACTTCTGGACCAGGGGGTGGGAAGCCCCCTTGGCCACCCGCACGTCGCATCTTCCGGCCAACGAAACCAGGCGCAGCGCGTTCGCCAGACCCTGCTCGACAACCACGTTTCCCGCCACCACGGTGAGGGCTTTGACCTCGAGTTCGGGCGAGTTTAGGGCCAGCAAAATCGCCAAAGCGTCGTCGGCCCCGGGGTCTGTATCAATAATCACCTTGCGCGCTTCCGATGCCGCGGTCATTCCTGCTCCGCCCCAGACAATCAGACACATCACCAACAAGGTGCAACGCCTCACTTGCCTCATAAGGGCCTCCTGAGCAGAGTCAAACAGGGCGGGTGGGTTCCCGCGGGTGGCGCATGCATCGCCTTCTATGTATGCGCCCCGACTCTTCCCCCTGCGCTGGCGCGGGTGGCTTGGCGCCGCGTGCATAAGCATCAATGTGTTCGCCGCCCGAGCCTTCCCGCGCGCGGAGCCAGCGCTTCAGGGGAGTCGGCGTAAACGCAGGCAGGTAATCTCCGGGGGGCAGCCGAAGCGAAGCGGGACCAGCACTTTACCAATGCCTCGGCTCACGTAAATCTGTGTTCCATCGAGCCGATTCCAGCCTTCCACAAAGCGCTCGCCCAACTTCGACCGCCCATAAACCGAGCCCACCATGGGAAGGCGAACCTGCCCACCATGGGTATGGCCTGAAAGCATCAGGTCAATCCCGTGCGTCGCTGCCATGCGTATGCCGATCGGGTTATGGCAGAGAAGAATTTTGGGGTCGCGTGCAGGGACGGAGCGCATCGCGGCACGAAAATCTTCCGCTTCCCACCAAAGATCGTCCACCCCCACCACCCACAGATTGCCGGAACGAGACCGCAAAGCGCAATGCGAGTTTCGGAGCACGCGGATGCGTTGGGCGCGAAGCGCGCGCGTAATCTCCTCCGGGTCTACCTGAAAATCGTGGTTGCCTAGAATAGCGAAAAGTCCCAAACGGGCGCGCAGCCTCCCCAGTGCCCTCGCCACCGGCCAGATGTAGGCAGGCGAAAGCGTAACGTAGTCGCCCGTCAGGGCCACCACATCCGGCCGCAAGTGATTGGCCATGTGAACGGCGCGTTGGATTTCTTCCAGGGGCGTGAAAAGACTGTGATGAAGGTCGGTCAGTTGCACAATCTTCAGCCCATCATGAGCAGGGCTGAGGCGGCTCAACCAAACCTCGGTCTCCGTAATCTCAGGCTCAGGCGAAAAGGCAGAAACGACGGGAGGGTTTTCGCGGCTGCTCAGAGAGAGTGTAATCAGCCCCCTGCGCCTGAGGAACCGTCGTGGTCTTAGGGGTCCAGCCAATCGGAACCTCGAATCTACTCTCCCCTCTCCCTACGGGGAGGGAGGGACCTAAGCTTTCGGATCTACCCCCATCTCCCCCCTGGGGGAGAGGGGCCGGAGGTGAGGGGGTGCGCATCACTCCAACCCGAAAGCGTCACCACAGTTACGAAACGCTGTACTCAGTGGCGCCCAGCTCCGCTGCTTCCCCGCTTCTCCAAGATCTCACCGAACACGCGGAGCATCTGATCGTGAACCAGACCGTTCGAGGCGAAGATATCGTCACTGAGCAGATTGAACGGCTGGCCGGTTATGCCGGTGACCCGGCCGCCGGCTTCCGCAACCAGCAAAACACCTGCGGCTTTGTCCCAGGGGTTGAGTTTCAACTCCCAAAACCCATCGAAGCGGCCAGCCGCCACGGAGCAGAGATCCAGCGCTGCGGAGCCGGCGCGTCGAATCCCGTGCGTAAGCTGAGTGAAACTGAAATAAAACTCGACGTTCAATTCGTGATCTGTGGCGAAGGGCGGGAAACCCGTGGCCACCAGGCATTCCCCCAGGTCTTCCGTGTTCGATACGTGGAGGCGTTGGCCGTTTAGAAAAGCCCCGGCCCCGCGCTCGGCCGTAAAGAGCTCGTCGCGAGTAGGATCGTACACCACTCCTGTCACTACTTCACCGCGGTAGGCTAAACCGAGCGTGACGCTGAAGATGGGAAAACCGTGGGCGAAATTAGTAGTCCCATCCAGCGGATCTACGTACCAGCAGTAATCAGATCCCGTTTTTTGGCCGCCCCCTTCTTCCGCCACTATTGCGTGACCCGGGAAGTGGTCGCGCAACCGTTCCACGATCAAGGCTTCCGATCTCCGATCCGCTTCCGTTAGCAAGTCCGAGCGCCGCTTGTACGTGATCTCGAGAGGTTGGCGAAAATGTTGCAGGAGTAAGCCTCCCGCCTCGCGGGCGATTTCGATTGCGGTGTTCAGGTAAGTTTCCATGGTGACAATCGGTCTTGCCCTCTCCCCGGGGAGAGGGTGGACCGCGACGGCGCTTTCACCAGCCGGCGCGGGCCGGGTGAGGGGTCACTTCCGTTCGAACGCAGGCAATCAGCAATCGGCAATCCGCCCCCGCGCCAGCGGCGCGCCACTTCCCAACGAACTGGATTCCCGCTTGCGCGGGAATGACGTGACCTTCGCCGGAGGGTAGCGATTAGCAATCGACAATCGGCAATCCCTCACTCGCCCTCCGCCCACACGGAGCCGTCCTCAAAGTGCTCCTTCTTCCAGATAGGTACGATTTCCTTCAGCCGGTCGATAGCGAATTGGCAGGCGCCAAAGGCGGCACGCCGGTGAGCGGCCGTCACGATAATCACCACACTGGTCTCACCAATTTCGAGCCGTCCCAATCTGTGCATCATGCCGATGTGGTCAATTTCGAATTTTCGCCTGACTTCGCCCCCAATCTCCTCCATCTTGCGGACGGCCATCGGCTCGTAAGCTTCGTACTCGAGGTAAAGAGTTCTGCGCCCACCGGAGTTGTTCCGCACCACACCCTCGAAGACCACCACCGCGCCATCCTCAGCCATCTTTTGTTGGCGCACCAAGTCTGCGGTGGGAATGGGAGAGCGGGTAAGCAAATAGTAGTCCGCGCTCGAGCCGCCACTAACCGGGGGCAGGAAGGCCACTTCATCTCCATTTTGCAGGATTTTCGCCCGGTCCGCGATCTCTTGGTTCACGGCCATCAAGAGCACACTCGCGAGGTCGTTCAAGCGAGGAAAGCGGGCGGCGTAACAGCCCCACAGGCCGTCCAGGTTTGCACCTTCGGGAATCTCCACCTGCTCGTCTCGAAGCCCCGTCAAGTCTTTCGTAACACCGAAGAAAAGGACTTTGATCCTCATCAGAGCTAGTGTAGCGCGTCCAGCGCTTTTTTACACTTGGCGACTCCGGTCGGCACTGGTTCAGATTGAAGTGGCATGGCCATCTTGGCCATGGATTCGCACGGGCAGAGCCTGCCCTGAGCGGAGCGAAGGGATGCCCGTGCCACGTCAAACTGAACAAGTAGCCTCCGGGCGCTTGCCCGGGAGCGAATCTCTCCGCCTGGAGGATTTCAACGGCCTGGAGACACGTCGCATCTTTCACAACCCGGTCAGAACGTGTGGAAAAATCCGGGTCTGTCATGCTGAGCGCAGCGAAGCATCTCTGCAGTTTCTCGCAAGTATTTGAAGCCAAACCGACTGCGGAGATCCTTCGCGGAGATTACCCTGAGCGAACTGCGGAGATTCTTCGCTGCGCTCAGAATGACAAGCGAAGGGCTCCGGATGACAGTAGGTGATTTTTTCACACGTTCTCAGGCGCGGGAAGCTCATGTAGTCCCCTCGTGCTCACCCGCGGGCGTTTTTCAACTCGCGAATTCTGCTTCGATGCCCCGGAAAAGACGGTTTTTGGCCCCAATTTGGGGTTCGTTTTGAGTTCGTTTGCACTCAAAAACCAGTTCGTTTTTGGCCCCTTAAAAAGCTAAGTCCTTTTTTTGCAATGGATAGCTGAGTTCGTTTCGTCTAAAAACATCTTTTTCCTATTTCTGCGGCCTTTCCCCTCTGCCCAGTGCGTTCCCCGTTCTCCTGCTTCCGCCGCTGCGTCGTTGGCGCTCCCTGCCGACAACTCCGATAGGCTACCATGAGCCGCTGCGGGTGTCAAGGAAAAAGTGAGTTAGACGAGAAGGCCAGGCATCAGGCATCAGTGGTCAGCACCGGCTTAAAAGGGAGCCAAAATCATCACCATTGAGGGGACCGGGGTTCGAGGGCGTCATCGGCGGGTACGCGGTAAGTGAATTCGTAGCGCGGACCTGTTCGGTAGGTCCGCGGCTTTTTGCTGTGGTCGGGGGAAGAACCGCGGACCTTGCAGAACAGGTCCGCGCTACCTCCCTCTACAGATTCCTCAGAAGCGGGTCACTGCGAACCGAATCGCAAACCGGGCGTTCATGAACAACGCCACCAGCAAGAACATATTTGGGCCTATTCCCTGTTCCCTATTCCCTGTTCCCTATTCCCTATTCCATGGCACGTCTACCCAGCAGTGGCCAGTCTCCGACAAGCCGACTTATCGTCAAGTGGCGGCGGGTCGTCGAGGGCTCAAACAATTCTTGGGTGGCGCATACATTGGTCTTTGCGTACGCGCCACGCTGGAGCAGGCTGAGCGAGGGGTGCATACATGAAGAGCAATGTATGCGCCACCCGCGACAATGGGCTCGCAGACATCCACCCCAATGCCTGCGCCACCCGCGACGTCATGAACCCGCACCCCAGGACGCGGCGATCCCGTGGCGGGCTAGGATTTCTACTGCTTCCGAGCCCGGAAGGTACAGGGCGGCAGCCTCGCGAGACCAAATTTCCCCGCTCTTGAGCAGCTTCAGGGGTTCCCACCTCTTTGTCAGGAGGGCTGCGGCCAACTCCTCGATGGCGGGCCAGTGCCTTTCCACAAGCAATTCCGAGTCAGCTCGAAGTCGCATCCCGGTCGCCGTCGCGTTCCCGTTGGTCAACCGCTCGGCCGGTATCCGAGGCAACAAGAGGTTCAATTCACTCGCGTCAACGCTACCACGAAAGAACCTGTCGGCGGACATATAGGGGTAGGCGTGTGCGTCACGGAAACGCCGCTCGGCGAAGTATCCGGCGTACAATGCAAGGCAGACGCGCTCAGGATAGGGCTCCTTTCCGTCCGGCTGCTTGAAATAGAAAGCGATCCCCTGGGCACCCCGGTCGAGCGCTAAGGCATCGGCGCGCAGCCGCAAGCCGTTCGCCGCCGCAATCGCCAGGTGCCCCGCTTCGTGGCGCGCGTCACATGCCACGGCGACCGTCAACTCCTCTTCCCGGTCAGATATACCGACCATGACCCGGTCGGACATAAGAGGCTCCTCGGAAACGTAATCCTAGCCGATTTTCGCACGAGGTCCCAGGTTTATCGCGCTGGGCTTTTTCATTCCGACCTCGGACGCCCCAATGGCATCCGGGTCAAAACTGGTGGGTGGCCCATTGGTTGTTCTCTATGCATGTCCTTGCGGGCCTTCGGTGCTGGAAACCTCATGAAAAACCGCTATAGGGTTTCTGATTTGGGTGATTCATTATGTCATTTGGTTTCATCGCGGTGTAGTTTCGAGCCACGAGCGCAGAGTCTCGTTCTTTGAGACTCTGCGGCTCTCCCGGTTGCGTCGCACATGTCACCTCGACATATGAACCGCTGCCGGCTTTTGATCACCGTAAGAACTGTGGAGCCAGAGACGCCGAGACTCCACCCTATCGGCTCCCGAGATTTTGGTACCGCGTGAGCGCGCGGGCTGCGACCACCAAGTCCCGAAAGATTCTGGCTTCGAAGGGCGAGTCTGACCCGGTTTGCTTTAGCAGCAGGGGTAATAGATCGGCGAGACGCAGATAGATTTCTTCCATATCTCGCGTCGTGGGCTGACCAAGGCGGACGAAGGCGTTGCAAAGTTGTGTGAACACGCCACGTACGTTCCCATTGTGAATATAGATATCAGTACCGCTGAGGTCGCTGAGGGATTTCTCGGCTCGCCAACGCGCAGCTTCGAAGACAAACCACGTATGCTTGGCACGCTTAAGCTTTTGCCAAGAAACGGCGAGCCCGAGTTCGAACGGCATGTTGAAACGGGGAGTCTTGGGTGGATGAGGGTCGAGCTCCACTCGGGAAAGGTCGTGCACGGAGTATGCACAGCTTCGAATTAGGGAGAGGATCCGGTCCAGCCGCCTCTCTCCACCGGGTATTTCCAGCGTGGCGCGCGGGACTAGGCCGAAGGAGCTAGCACCAGCTATATAGGCGAGGTATAGCTTACGAAAAGATGAATCGTATGGGATATTGAGAAAGAGACTTTCCTTTCTACGCGGCAAGTTCTTAACTGCGCCGGCCGCTTCGCGACCTTGCGCTCCTCCGCCTATTACCAGATCGCCGATAAGAAACCCGACCGGGCCGTCCCGCCTTGGAGCGCTTTTCGATCAAACGCTCTATTTCCTGTACACGTTCCGCCGAGACCCCTACCGTTCTGGCAACTTTATGCATCGAGGGGAATGGCGTTTCGATTCGGACTGCCACGCTAACACCTCCTACGTTACGTAATTTTACAGGTTCAGGCGTGGCAGTACAAGTCCATTCGGTCGTCCATTCGGCCATCAGTCCATTCGGTCGTCGGGATCGTTTGTTCAGCGAAACATTCTTCTCGGTCCTCGATCGAGCGCGCAGGTCCGCGTATTTTGCCTTCCTATGCGGCTCTTCCTCGCGCGCTCCCGCGAATAAGCAGCCGGACACCGCCTTTACTTGGGAACAACCGCGGAGGAGCCCGTCGGGAGACAGCAGGTAGATTCTCTCTTGGAATTCAAGACTTTTTTCTTTCTAAAAGGGGTGCAGGGGAATGCTCTTTCTTTTTTGAGCGCTCTTTCTTTTTTGAATTCAGCGAGCGACGGGAACATCGGGCACCT
>Ga0187784_10004659_pt1 | contig 11100 bp, 9 predicted proteins | sample 1015_SJ02_MP15_2_FD_132964 | JGI IMG/M metagenome (GOLD analysis project Ga0187784, IMG submission 132964) | Tropical peat soil microbial communities from peatlands in Department of Meta, Colombia - 1015_SJ02_MP15_20_MG | ecosystem: Environmental > Terrestrial > Soil > Wetlands > Peat | place... | reverse complement strand
GTCGTCGTCGGCGATCACGGCCTTGGGCATGCGCGCGAAACGCGAAAACTCGTCGACCATGCGCTTGATGTCGTCGACCTGACGCACGATGGTTTCCGTGCATTGCTCGAACACCGCCGGATCGTCGGCGATCGATTTGCCGTATTTGCGGCGCAGCCGTTCGGCCGAGAGCTGAATCGGAGTGAGTGGATTCTTGATCTCATGCGCAATCCGGCGCGCAATGTCGGCCCAGGCCGATGAGCGCTGCGCCATCACCAGCTCGGTAATGTCGTCAATGGTGATGACATAACCGTGCTCGGACGCGGTGGCCTGCTCGCTGGTCACGCGCACCGAATAATTTCTTTCCTGGCCGTCGCGCGTGACCGCCACTTGGCGCTGGACCAGGCGCTGATTGCCGCTACGCGCGGCATGAAAAATCTCGTCAAGCTCGGGCGCCACCTCGGCAAGCGGATGGCCCAGCACGTCGCTTTCCCTGCGTCCGATCAGCCGCTCCGCCGAGCGATTAAGAATGGAAACCCGGCCGTCGGCGTTGACGCCGATGACCCCGGCGCTGGCGCCGGCAAGCACGGCCTCGGTAAATCGCCGCCGGCTGTCGATGAGATCGCGCGCGCGCACGATGTCTTCATGCTGGGTGCGCAACTCCGCGGTCATCTTGTTGAAGGTCTCGCCGAGACGGGCAAGATCGCCCTCCGACCGGCGCACCGGAACCTGAACCTGAAGATTGCCGGTCGAGATCACGTTGGCGGCGCCGATCAGCCGGCGTATTGGCGCGACCAGCCGGTTGGCGAAGTCCAATCCGATCCACGCCGACGACAGAAGAACGATGAGCGCGATGACAGCGAACATCAATGCAAAGGCGATCTGTATGCCGAGCCGGCGCGCCTCGAGATTGGCGTACTCGATGACGCTCTCCTGGGTATTGCGCAATTGCCGGACGACCTGCGGATCGAGCAACTCGGCGACGTACAGATACATGTCGTCGTAGCCGTGCAGCTTGATCACGGCGGCGATATTGTTGCCTTCCGGGATGAAAGCGACCTGCGGGTCAGTCTCGCTCGTCTCCTTGAGCAGCTGCACCGACGGCAGCATGAATCTCTTATCCAGCGTGGTGCCGGCGGGCTCCACAATCGAGCCGTCTGATTGAATGATCAGCGCCAGCGACAGGTTGCGTCCGGCCGTCTGCGCGGCGAGAATTTTGCGGAATTGGTCGCGATCGGAATCGAACAGCGGCTTGGCGCGCGCCAACTCAAAGGCCATCGCCGCATCCACGGCGCGCAGCGTCCCGGCGTGTTCGCTGACATAGGCGTTGGCCACGACCAGCGACTGTTCGATCATGGCGCGCGTGCGCGACGAGAAGAAACGATCCAGCCCGCGGTCGAGCGTCGTCGAGGCCACGACGGCGACGAGAACGGTCGGTACCGCGGCGATCACCGCGAATAGACTGACAATCTGAATATGCAGGCGCGAGCCGGCGCGGCCGCGGCGGCGGGCCTGCACCACGACCCATACTTCGCGTCCGATAATCACCAGCAACAGCAGCCCGGTCACGGCATTGCCGAGCAGCAGCTTGACCACCACTTCGTGCACCGGCGCGATGGGAGTGAGACCGGCGAGCACCAGGAAGGTGGCGGTGGCCGATAACAGCGCGATGCCGACCGCTGCCGCCCCGATCAGACGCGAGGCGACCGGGACCGGTGCGACGGCCGCGGCTTCCAACGGCGCGGCCTGCTCGACAGTTGTCATGGGCGCTTCCCGGCCGCTCGCAACCGTTGGACTTTAAAGGGAAATCCGTCAAAGCCCGGAATTGGGGGCTAAGCCTGAGTGATGCTTTTATACAACAATGTTGCCCGATTGCGACAATTAATGGGCGGCCGGGAATGAAGCATCCAGCGGGGGTCTTCAACCTCCGCTGGTACGGTAGATCTGAATATCCAGATCGCGAATTTTCTTACGCAGCGTGTTGCGATTGACGCCGAGCAGATCGGCGGCGCGGATTTGATTGCCGCGGGTCGCAGTCAGCGCGGCGGACAATAGCGGCCCTTCGATCTCGCGCAATACCCGATGGTAGAGCCCCGGCGGCGGCAGGCCGTCGTCGAAGCCGGAAAAGTAGCGCGCCAGATAGCGCTCGACCGCGCTGGAGAGATTTTCATTGGCGGCGCGATCCTCGCCCGGTGCCGCCAGCGCCGGCTGTGACAGTTCGGCGTCGATCACCGCGGCGGCGATGGTCTCCTGCGGATAGAGCGCGGCGAGCCGGCGCGCCAGATTCTCCAGTTCGCGCACGTTGCCCGGCCAGCGGTGACGTTTGAGCCGGTCGAGCGCAGCCTGGTCGATCTGTTTGAGCGGCAGGCCTTCGCGCGCGACCAAGGCGAAGAAATGCCGGACGAGATCGGGAATGTCCTCGATGCGCTCGCGCAACGGCGGCAGCCGCAGCGGCACGACATTAAGGCGGAAAAACAGATCCTCGCGGAACAGACCCTGCTGGATCAGCTGGCGCAAATCCTTGTTGGTCGCCGCGATGATCCGCACGTCGGCCTTGATCGGGGTGCGGCCGCCGACCGTGGTATATTCGCCCTGTTGCAGTACGCGCAACAGCCGGGTCTGCGCCTCCATCGGCATGACGCCGATTTCGTCGAGGAACAACGTGCCGCCTTCGGCCTGCTCGAAGCGGCCTGAGCTGCGGGTATTGGCGCCGGTGAACGCGCCCTTCTCATGGCCGAACAATTCGGACTCGATCAGGTCGCGCGGGATCGCCGCCATATTGATGGCGACGAACGGACCGGTGCGGCGCTTGCCGTAATCGTGCAGCGCCCGCGCCACCAATTCCTTGCCGGTGCCGGATTCGCCGGAAATCATGACCGTGAGGTCGGTCTGCATCAGCCGCGCCAGCACGCGATAGATTTCCTGCATTGCCGGCGAGCGGCCGACCAGCGGAATGGATTCGAAATCCTCGACTTTGGCGGGCGGCGCCGGCTTTTCCTTCGGCTCCGACAGGGCGCGACCGACGATAGCGATCAGTTCCTTGAGATCGAACGGCTTCGGCAGATACTCGTAGGCGCCGCGCTCGGAGGCGCGGATCGCCGTCATAAATGTATTCTGCGCGCTCATGACGATGATGGGTAAGTCAGGCCGTGCCTTTTTGATGCGCGGCAACAAATCGAAGGCGCTTTCGTCCGGCAAAACCACATCCGTGATGACCAGATCGCCGTCGCCCTGGCTGATCCAGCGCCAGAGCGTGGCGGCGTTGCCGGTGGTGCGGACCTCGTAACCGGCGCGCGACAGCGCCTGGTTGAGCACCGTCCGGATCGCGGCGTCGTCATCGGCAACAAGAATGCTTCCAGCAGGCATCAATGGTCCCCTTGCGGCTGCGGATTGCCGACACCGCCGTCGCTACGCTGCGGGGCGGCGTATTTCGGCATGAGGATGCGAAAGATCGTGCGGCGCGGCTGCGACTCGCATTCGATGATGCCGCCGTGATCGCCGACGATCTTGGCGACGAGCGCAAGCCCAAGACCCGATCCGGTCGGCTTGGTGGTGACAAAGGGATCGAACAAATGCGGCATCAATTCATCGGGCACGCCGGGTCCGTTGTCGCGCACGCAGAATTCGAGCGGCAGGGAAATGCGCGCATTGGCGCCGGGCAGCGACAGCCGAACGCCGGGGCGGAACGCGGTGGTCAGTGCGATTTCGCCGCCCGCGTTGTCGCCGATCGCCTCCGCGGCGTTCTTGACCAGATTCAAGAACACCTGGACGAGCTGATCGCGATTGCCCAGCACCGGCGGCAGCGACGGATCGTAGTCCTCGATGAACTTGATATGGCGGGCGAAGCCGGATTGCGCCAGGCGTTTGACGTGCTCGAGCACGACGTGAATGTTGATCGGCTCGCGTTCGACCGGGCGCTCGTCGGTAAACACCTCCATGCGGTCGACCAGTTTGACGATGCGGTCGGCTTCGTCGCAGATCAGCCGCGTCAGGCTGCGGTCGTCGTCGCTGACCGACTGCTCCAACAGCTGCGCGGCGCCGCGGATGCCGGACAACGGATTTTTGATCTCGTGCGCCAGCATGGCGGCGAGCGCGATCACCGAGCGCGCGGCGCCGCGATGGGTGAGCTGGCGGTCCATCTTGTCGGCGATGGTGCGCTCTTGCAGCATGACGACCACGGAATCAGCCTGCTCCGGCAGCGGCGCCACGTGCAGATCGACCAGCCGGTCGCCGGGATTGCGCGGAGTTCCGAGATCGACCTTGTATTCGTTGACCGCGGCGCCGCGCCGGCGCACCTGCTCGATCAGCGCGAGCAGCGGGCTGCCAAAGGGGACCAGGTCGCGCAGCAGGTGGCGGCGCAACAGCGGCAGCGACACCTCGAAAAACGCCTCGGCGGCGGCGTTGGCGTCGACCACCTTGCCGTCCGCTGCGACGACGATGACCGGATGCGGCAGGGCGTTAAGAACGGCATCCGCAGCCGACGTTGTTGGCAAAGGCTCGACGGCACTCATTCTGCGTCCCTCGCGGGCGCCGTCCAGACCGGCCGCCAGCGCCGAGAAAGCCTCTGAAAGTTCAGGGGCTTATTGCGAAAAACCGAGGCTGATGGTGGTGCCTGACACATTGCTGCACATGAATTAGGCGGCGAACTGAATCTGCTTATAGTTTAGCCAAAAGCGTGGGCAACGCAAGTGCTGCACTGCAATATTGCAGGCTGTGTACAGCCGGGCCTCGGGCGGCTTCACAAGCGCCGGAACAAGGCGCCGACCGGTTCGCACATCGCCAGGACTTGCGCTAAAGCCATGCGAAACTGGGAGCGTAGATTGCCATGACGGGCATGGTGGCCGCGGTCATTGTCGCAGCCGGACGAGGCGCGCGCGCGGGGGGCGAGGTTCCCAAACAATACCGCGACATCGCCGGTGAGCCGATGATCCGCGCGACGCTGCGGGCCTTTGTCGACCACGCCGGCATCGCCACGGTGCAGCCGGTGATCCATCCGGCCGACACGGCGATCTATCGCGCGGCGACCGCGGATTTGGCGAAACTGGCCGCGCCGGTAGCCGGCGGCGCGACGCGCCAGGCTTCGGTGCGGGCGGGGCTTGAAGCGCTCGTCGCGGCAGCGCCCACGACCGTGCTGATCCACGACGCCGCGCGACCGTTCGTCAGCGCGGCGCTGATCGATCGCGCCATCGCCGCCGCCGCGCAGAGCGGCGCAGCGGTGCCGGCGATTGCCGTCGCCGATACGGTCAAGCGCGTCGATGCGGCCGCGATCGTCGTCGAGACGCTCGACCGCGATCGCCTGCGCATGGTGCAAACGCCGCAGGCCTTCGATTTCAATCTCATTCTTGCGGCGCACCGGCGCGCCGCCGGCTCCGGCCGCGAGAATTTTTCCGACGACGCGGCGCTTGCCGAATGGGCCGGTCATCGCGTCGGCGTGTTCGAGGGCGAAAGCGGCAATGTCAAAGTGACGACGAATGAAGATTTCGCGCGCGCCGAACTGACCCGGCTGGCAAATTTATCCGATCTGCGGACCGGCAACGGCTTTGACGTGCACGCCTTCGCCGACGGCGATCATGTGACGCTCGGCGGCGTACGGATCGCGCATTCGCGCGGACTGACCGGCCATTCCGACGCCGATGTCGCGCTGCATGCGCTGGTCGACGCCATTCTCGGCGCGCTCGCCGAGGGCGATATCGGCACGCATTTTCCGCCGAGCGATCCGCAATGGAAAGGCGCCGCCTCGGACCGCTTTCTCGCCTTTGCCTGCGAGCGGGTCCGCGCGCGTGCCGGCATGATCGCGCATCTGGACGTGACCATCGTCTGCGAGGCGCCGCGGATTGCACCCCACCGCGACGCCATGCGCTCGCGCATCGCCGCAATCGCGAATATCCCGGCGACGCGCGTGAGCGTCAAAGCCACCACCAGCGAAAAGCTCGGATTCACCGGCCGCGGCGAAGGCATCGCCGCAATGGCAACCGCAACGCTGCGATTGCCGTGGAGCGCGGCATGATCGACGACGATCTGCGCCAAGTCGCAAGACGCGTGCTCGATCTGTGCCGCGCGCGCGATTTGCACGTCGCCACCGCGGAATCCTGCACCGGCGGCCTGGTCGCCGCGGCACTGACCGAGATCGCCGGCTCCTCCGACGTGGTCGAATGCGGCTTTGTGACCTATTCGAACGCCGCGAAGCAGACGATGCTCGGCGTGCCGGCGGCAACGCTGACGCGTTACGGCGCGGTTTCAGCGGAGACCGCGGCGGCGATGGCCCGAGGCGCGTTGAAAAATTCGCAGGCCGATCTCGCCGTTGCCATCACCGGCATTGCCGGCCCGGGCGGCGGCTCGAAAAGCAAGCCGGTCGGGCTCGTCTATTTCGCCGCGGCGAGCCGCCACGGCCGGCGGCTCACCCGGCAGCGGCGTTTCGGCAAGATCGGCCGGGCGCGCGTGCGGCTGCGCTCGGTGGCGCAGGCATTGGCGCTCCTGGAAGAGCTCGCCGAGGACGAGCGCGCCTGAGTTTGATTGGGCGTCAGCGGTGCCAGACGCCTTCCATCCACGGCGACCAGTGTCCGTGACCGCCGAAGCCTGAAGACATGTCCCAATGTCCGCCCTGCCAATGGCCATCGTGCCAGCCCCAATGGCCGAAGTGACGGCCGGCGAGGCCGTGCCGGAAATGGTGTTCGTCATGCCGAAAGTGGTGATCGTGAAAACCATGGAACGAATGACCGAAAAAGCCGTGGCCGAAGCCGCCGTGAGCGCCGCCGCCGCCATGCGCCATCGCCCCGCGCGCCACAGCGGCGGTCAACAGCAGAGCGGCAACGAAGGCGAGCGCTTTTCGAACAGACATCGGGCTCAACGAGGGGCCGGCTTAGGCGGCCGGGCATTATCGCTCTTCGGTCGAGCAAATTCGACCGTCCTTGCCATTAATCGGCACGCATAGTTAAACGGCCGGCGGCGCGTCAGGAGCCGTAGACCTGATCGGCGCGCCGCTCGAAGGCTGCGGAAAACCGGCGGAACGCGGTCTCGAACATGGCGCCCATTAACAGTCCGAGCGCGCGGCTGCGAAATTCGTAAGCGATGAAAAACTCGACCTCGCAGGCCCGCTCGCCGATGGGTCGGAAGCACCAGCGGTTGTTCATTTTGCGAAACGGGCCTTCCAGATATTCGACCAGGATTTCCAGCTTGTCGCGGTCGAGCGTGACGCGGCTGATGAAGGTTTCGCGCACGAGCTTGTAGGCGACCGTCATTTCGGCGACGATCACTGCCCTGCCCTCGCCGTCGCGCTGGCGCGCCCGCACCTGCAGCGCACGGCACAGCGGCACGAATTCGGGATAATGCTCGACGTCGGCAACCAGCTCGAACATGTCGGCGGCGGAATGCGGCACCCGACGCTTGGTCGAAAACTGCGGCATGCCTCAGCGTGCGGCGCGTGCCGCCTTCAGGCGCGCAAAATCCTCGCCGGCATGATGCGACGAGCGCGTCAGCGGGCTTGCCGACACCATCGCGAAGCCCTTGGCGTATGCGATCGTTTGCAGCGTCTTGAACTCGTCGGGCGGGACGAAGCGCACCACCGGATGATGCTTGCGCGACGGCTGCAGATATTGACCGATGGTCAGAAAGTCGACTGCGGCGGCGCGCAGATCGTCCATCACCTGCAACACTTCGCTGCGCTCTTCGCCGAGCCCGACCATGATCCCGGATTTGGTGAACATCAGCGGATCGATTTCCTTGACGCGCTGGAGGAGCCGGATCGAGGCGAAGTAACGCGCGCCGGGGCGCACGGTCAGATATTTCGACGGCACGGTTTCGAGATTGTGGTTGAAAATGTCGGGCCGCGCCGCAACCACGGTTTCGGCGGCGCCGTCTTTGCGCAGGAAATCGGGGGTGAGCACCTCGATCGTCGTTTTCGGGCACCGCGCGCGGATGGCGGCAATGACGGCGGCGAAGTGCGCCGCGCCGCCGTCGGCAAGGTCGTCGCGGTCGACCGAGGTGACGACGACGTGGGCAAGCCCGAGCTTAACGGTCGCTTGCGCGACGTGCTGCGGCTCGGCGGCATCGAGCGCGCCGGGCAGCCCGGTCTTGACGTTGCAAAAGGCGCAGGCCCGCGTGCAGGTGTCGCCCATGATCATGAAGGTGGCGTGCTTGTGTTCCCAGCATTCGCCGATATTGGGACAACTGGCCTCTTCGCAGACGGTGTAAAGGCCGTTGTCGCGCACGATCTGCCGGGTCGCGAGATAGCCCGGCGAAACCGGCGCCTTCACTCTGATCCATTTGGGCTTGGCCAAAGCGGGCTGATCCGGCCGATGCGCCTTTTCCGGGTGGCGCGGCCGGGCGCCGGCGAGGGTATCGAGGACAACGGCCATATCGGCTCCGATTTCCAACTGATACTTACGAAGCCGCTTGTTGCGCCGCAAGGCATGGCTGGTCGCCGCATGCGCGCCCCAAACGCTCGCGTCAAATATTCAAAACGCGCCCGTAAGCGTCCAGCACCGCTTCTTTCATCATTTCCGACAGCGTCGGGTGCGGGAATACGGTTTCGATCAGTTCCGCTTCGGTCGTCTCCAGATTCATCGCCACCACGTAACCCTGGATCAGCTCGGTGACCTCGGCGCCGACCATATGCGCGCCGAGGAGCTGGCCGGTCTTGTTGTCGAAAATGACTTTGACGAGGCCCTGGTCCTCGCCGAGCGCGATGGCTTTGCCGTTGCCGACAAAGGGAAAGCGCCCGACCCGGATGTCGAGTTTCCGATCCTTGGCGGCCTCTTCGGTTAAGCCCACGGAGGCGATCTGCGGCGAGCAATAGGTGCAGCCGGGAATAAGCCGCTTGTCGAGCGGATGCGGACTAAGCCCTTTGATCGCCTCGACGCAAATGACGCCTTCATGCTCGGCCTTATGGGCCAGCAGCGGCGGGCCGGCGACGTCGCCAATGGCGTAAATCCCCGGCACGTTGGTCTTGCCGGCGCCGTCGACGACAATAAAGCCGCGCTCGGTCTTCACGCCGAGTTTCTCCAGGCCCAGATTCTCGACATTGCCGACGACGCCGACCGCGGAAATGACGCGCTCGACCGTGACCGTCTGCGTACCGCCCTTGCCGTCGTCGATGGTGGCGGTGACGGCGTCGCCTTTCTTGTCGAGCTTGGTCACCTTGGCGCCGGTGAAAATCTTGATGCCTTGTTTCTCGAAACTCTTGCGCGCGAAGGCGGCAATCTCGGCGTCCTCGGCGGGCAGGATCTGCGGCAGGATTTCGACCACCGTCACCTCGGCGCCGAGCGTGCGGTAGAACGAAGCAAACTCGATGCCGATGGCGCCCGAGCCGATCACCAGAAGCGATTTCGGCATGTGCTCGGGCACCATGGCTTCGAAATAGGTCCAGATCAGTTTCTTATCGGGCTCGAGGCCGGGCAGAACGCGCGGCCGCGCGCCGGTGGCGAGGATGATGTGCTTGGCCTGATAGGCGCCGGCGCCGAGCGCGCCCTTGGGCGCTTCGCTCTTGCCGGCCTTCACGGTGATTTTGCCGGGCGCGTCGATACTCGCCTCGCCCCAGATCACGGCGACCTTGTTCTTTTTCATCAAAAAGCCGACGCCGTCGTTGAGGCGCTTCGACACCGCGCGCGAGCGCTTCACTACGGCCGCTGCGTCGTAGCTGACTTGCGCGACCGCGAGCCCGTAATCCTTGGCGTGCTGCAGATAATGAAAAATCTCCGCCGAGCGCAGCAGCGCCTTGGTCGGAATGCAGCCCCAATTGAGGCAGATGCCGCCCAGATATTCGCGCTCGACGATGGCGGTCGAAAAACCGAGCTGCGCGGCGCGAATGGCGCAGACATAGCCGCCCGGTCCCGAACCGATGATGATGACGTCGAAATTGCCGTCAGCCATTCAAAACCTCGTTCCAACCACCATAGCCGTCAGGCCCGCGCTTGTCGCGGGCATCCAGGTCTTCGCGGCCTTGCAGATTTATAGGCGTGGACGGCCGGGGCAAGTCCGACGCTAATCGGGAATAGGCCGAAAGATTCCGTCTTCGCCGAGGCATTCCAGCACGCCGGAGCGAATATCGAAATAGCAGCCATGCAGCGTCGTGTGCCCGGCTTCGACGGCATCTCTGATCCACGGAAACGTCATCAGATTTTCGAGCGACAGGCGGACCGATTCATGCTCGCAGACCGATTGCCGCTGGTCCGGCGGCGCCGCCATGGCGCGTGCCCGCGCCGGCGCAGCGATGCTCACCCATGGCCCGACGAAATCGGAAGCTTCGGCCGGCGCGCCGTTCAATAGCGCCTGAATGCCGCCGCACATGGCATGGCCCATGACCACGATGTCGCGCACCCGCAATATGCGCACCGCGAATTCGATCGCCGAACTCACGCCGTGCGGCTTATCGTCGGGCCCGTAAGGCGGGGCGATATTGGCGACATTGCGGATCACGAATAATTCGCCGGGGCGCGCGTCGAACACCATTTGCGGATCGGTGCGGCTGTCCGAGCAGGCGATGACCAGCGCGCGCGGCCGCTGCCCGAGCCGGCTCAACGCCGCGAACCGCGCGCGCTCGGCCGGCCAGGTGCCGGAGCGGAAGCGGCGATAACCCGCGATCAGCTCGTCCATCAATATTTCCCGCGGCTCATTCGCACGCGATATACACTGAGACAAGGGCAGGCCCCGACGGAGGGGAAGCGTCTTGGCTGATTTGACCATCTACAGCAGCATCGGCGTGCGGAGCGCCGCCGAGGAGCTGTTCCGCCAGTTTGAGGGGCAAAGCAGCCACAGGGTCGCGGTCACCTGGGGCACCGCCCCGATGTTGGCCAAGCGCATCGAGAGCGGCGAGCGCCCTGACGTGGCGATCTTGAGCCGCGCCGGCATCGACGCCCTGAAGAACCTCGGCAAGATCGCGCCCGGCTCCGATGTCACGCTTGCCGGTTCCGGTGTCGCCATTGCGGTCAAAGCCGGCGCGGCCAAGCCCGACATCTCCACGCCGGAGGCGCTCAAGCGGACTTTGCTCGCCTGCAAGGCGATCGCCTACAGCGAGCCGGCGGCCGGCGGCGCCAGCGGCGTCTATTTCGCCAAATTGCTCCAGCGCATGGGCATCGCCGACGCGATGAAACCGAAGACCAAATTTCCGCCCGCGGGCGGCTTCTC
>Ga0187784_10004658_pt1 | contig 11102 bp, 8 predicted proteins | sample 1015_SJ02_MP15_2_FD_132964 | JGI IMG/M metagenome (GOLD analysis project Ga0187784, IMG submission 132964) | Tropical peat soil microbial communities from peatlands in Department of Meta, Colombia - 1015_SJ02_MP15_20_MG | ecosystem: Environmental > Terrestrial > Soil > Wetlands > Peat | place... | reverse complement strand
GCATCGCCGCCCCGATCCTGCTGATCATTTTCCGCTTCGCCCAGGGGATCAGCTTCGGCGCCGAGTTTGGGACCGCCTCGACCTGGGTGGTCGAGCAGGCGGCGAAATCGAAGTACCGCGCGTTCTGGGGCGCCTGGGTCGGGTTCGCCATCCCGATCGGGCTCTTGCTCGGCTTCGGCTCGGTGATCTTCGTCAAGTCGCTGATGACGCCGGAGAGCTTCATCGCCTGGGGATGGCGCATCTTCTTCTTCGTCGGCTTCCTGGTGGCGATCGTCGGCCTCGTCATCCGGCTGCGCACCATGGACAGCTTCGTGTTCGAGCGGCACAAGGCGGGCGCGATCCTGAAGAATCCCGCCGCCCAGGTCTGGCGCGAAATGCCGCTGACCATCCTGCGCACCTCGCTGGTCAATGCCATGTTCGGCGGCGCGTTCTTCCTCTACTTCGTGTTCGGCACCAGCTACATGAAGGCGGTCGGTTTTTCCGGAAACGAACCGGAGGCGATCGGCCTGATCGCCGCGGCGTTCATGCTGGGGTTCATGATCATCGGCGCGCTGCTCGCCGACATCATCAACCGCCGCACCATCCTGCTGGTCGCCGCCGTCGTGCTCCTGATCTTCGCCATCCCGTATTTCTACCTGGTCAACACCGGCAGCTTCATCCTGGCGACGATCGCCGAGATCGTCGGATTCGGCTTCGTGTTCGGCTTCGGCTACGGCGCCATTCCGACCTTCTATACGGAGAATTTCCCCACCCGCTATCGCGCCTCGGGCGCGAGCGCCGGCTATCAGATCGCGCAGGTGTACGGCGGCGGGCTGATCCCGATCCTCGCCGGGCTGATCCTGGAGGCCTACGGCACCAAGGACGCCTATCTCTATATCGGCGCGCTGGTGATGGTGTACTCGGTCTTCGCCATCATCGCGATCCTGCGCACGCCGGAGACCAAGTATGCCGATCTCGAAATGTGAGCCGGCGACCACCTTAAGGGGCGTCTAGTCATCAATCGGAGAACGCCATGAGCCTGATCGAGAAATCCCGCGAAACCGTCGAGCAGCTGCTGGCGCGCCGCCACCGGCCGAAGACCTACGAGGAAAAGTGTCAATACGCGCTCGACCTCGTCGACATGCACCTGCACGAGGAAAATCCCGACCGCATCGACGAGTGCATCAAGCTTTATGCCGAGGATGCGGTGTGGGAAACGCCGGCGCGCGGGGTGAGCTACAAGGGCCGCGAGACGATCAAGAAAATGTACCTGCGCATATTCGCGTCGGCCGAAGGGATCGCGTTTCATCCGGTCGAGCGCTTCGCCACGCCCGACCGCGTGTTCGACGACATGTGGACGACCTTCCGCCTCTCCGGCGACGGGTTCGAGAATTGCCCCTTCCCGATCGGCACCAAGGTGAAGATGCGGCTGCTGCACAACTTCCACATCCGCGACGGCATGATCGCCAAGGAGATCGGCTACGAGATCTGGCGCCGTGACGAATAGGCTGTTTCAAGGCCTCGTGGCGAACAGGCCGCGCGCGACGAAGCCGATCGTCATGAAGACAAGCATCCGGTTACGATTGCTCGCCCTTCTTTGCGGCGGCCTGTTCTTCGCCCCGCCCGCCGGCGCTGCGCCCTGCGGCGGCGACTTCAACGCGTTCCTCGCCGCCATGGCGCGCGACGCCACGGCCGCCGGCGTCTCGCGCGGCGTGATCGACAGCGCATTCGCCGGCCTCGCGCCCGACGGCGCGGTGCTCGCCTTCGACCGGCGCCAGCGCGGCACGTTCCGCAAGAGCTTCGAGGCCTACGCGGCGACGCGCGTGACCGCGCCGCGCCTCAAGCGCGCGCGAGTGCTGATGCAGCGCCACGCCGCGCTGCTCGCCCGCATCGAGCGCCAGTTCGGAGTGCCGCCGAGCCTGCTGATGGCGATCTGGACCATGGAAAGCGACAACGGCACCGGCGACATGGGCCGGCTGCCGGTCATCCGCACGCTCGCGACGCTGGCGCACGATTGCCGGCGCAGCGAACTCTTTCAGGGCGAGCTGATCGCCGCCTTGCGGATCGTCCAGCGCGGCGACCTTCCCTTGCGCGACCTCATCGGCGCCTTCGCGGGCGAAATCGGACAGACCCAGTTTCTGCCGTCCTCCTACATCAAATACGGCATCGACTACGACGGCAGCGGACACGTCGACTTGCGCCACAGCGTGCCCGATGTCCTCGCCTCGACCGCCAACCTGCTCAAGGTGAACGGCTGGCATGCCGGCGCGCCGTTCGACGAGGGCACGGCGAATTTCGACGTCATGCGCGAGTGGAACCGCTCGGTGGTGTACCGCAAGACCTTGGCGCTCTTCGCCGCGCGTCTCTCCCAGTGACCGGTGGTCAGGGATCAGTGATCTGAATTAGTCTAGTCATCGATAAGGTGGTGACTGGTCACTGACAACTGACAACTGGTTACTGATTACTGGCCCTGCGCCAATTCCGGATGCCGGCGCAGCCGCGCCTCGCTGAGGAGATGGATGGCGAAGCAGACGACCGCGCCGGCGGCGAACGGCAGCGCGGAAAAAAGATAGAGCCGCTCGACCGGCAGCCCGACGAACAGCGCGCCCACCAGCGGTCCGACGATGGCGCCAAGCCGGCCGATGCCGAGTTGCCAGCCTGAGCCGTTGGCGCGCAGCATGGTCGGATAGATCATCGCGCCCACCACGTTGATGCCGGACTGGATGCCGAGCACCAGCACGCCGGCGAAGAACGTCGCCGTCAACAGCGCCGCGGGCGAGGCCGTGCCGGCATAGCCGATCGAGCTCACCACCGGCACCGCGATCGCGAACAGAATGGCGATGGCGAGGAAGCGGTGGCGCTGGAGCCACCAGCACAGCACGAGCGCGCCGACGGTGCCGCCGACCTGCAGCAGCGCGCCGGCGAGCGCCGCCACCGCGGGCGCCGCGTGCACGGCCGTCATCAAGGTCGGCGTCCAGCTGATCAGAAAGAAGTAACCCATCAGGTTGAGCGCGAACATGAGCCAGGTGAGCGGCGTGATCGCCGCCAGGCCGCTGCCGAACAGATAGATCGGGTTCGAACTCGGCGACTGCTTTTCGTCCTCGATGACGAAGCGCGCGTCGGGCGGGACGGCGTGGTCCGGCCGGATCGCCGCGATGAGCTTGACCATCTTGCGGCGCTGGCTTTCGTGCAGGGCCATGAACTTGATCGACTCGGGAAGACCGACGATCGCGGCGAGCGCGATCGCGACCGGCGCCACGCCGCCGATCTTGAACAGGATCGGCCAGCCATAGTGCGGAACGAGGACGGCCGCGGCAAAGCCCGCCAGCGCGCCGCCGAGCGGCACCAGCCCGACCGCGATGATGGCAAGCGTCGCGCGCAGGTGCCGCGGCGCCGACTCCGCGTTGATGGCGACCACGTTGGGGATCACGCCGCCGATGCCGAGCCCGGCAAAAAACCGCAGCCAGGACAGCTCGGTGAGATTCGTCGCGGAGGCGGCCCGGTAGGTCAGCGCGCCGAACAGGAGGTTGCACAGGATGAGCGCGGTCTTGCGGCCGTAGCGGTCGCCGACCCAGCCGAACGCCTGCGAGCCGAACAGCACGCCGATGTTGCTGGCGCTCAGCACCAGCCCGAGGTCCTTGGGAGATACGTGCCAGTCGGCGATCAGATGCGGCGCCGCAAACGCGATGGCGCCGATGTCGTAGCCGTCGATCATCGCGATCAGCACCGACCAGGCCATCAGCTTGATCTGAAACGCGCCGACGCCGTACTGGTCGAGGAATTGCGAGACCTGGACCTGCGGAGCGCGGGCTTGCGCCGCCGCGCTTTCCCCCTCGACGGCCATGGTTTCCTCCGCGCCGGCTCTTGTGGCCGCGCAGGGTAGGGCAGGCGACGCGCCCGGTACAGCGCGAACCGCGTGTCGCGGCTCAGGCGGCGCGCTCGATCCGGTGTCGGTCGGATTGCGAGAAATCCAATTCCGCCGCGGGCACCGGGCGGCTGAACAAATAACCCTGCGCCTGGCTGCAGCCGGCGACGCGCAACAGCGCGAACTGCTCCTGGGTCTCGACCCCTTCCGCCACCGTCGCGATGCCGAGGCTGCCGCCCAGTCCGATCACGGCGCAGACGATCGCGGCGCACTCGGCGCTGGTCGAGAGCTTGTGCACGAACGACTTGTCGATCTTGATCTTGTCGAACGGGAACATGTGGAGATAGGTGAGCGAGGAATATCCGGTGCCGAAATCGTCGAGCACGATCGACACGCCGAGGCGCTTGAGCCGGTGCAGCGTGGCGATGTTGTCTTCGTTCTGCTGGAGCAGGACCGACTCGGTGATTTCCAGCTCCAGCTGCTCCGGCGCCAGGCCGGAATCGGCGAGCGCCCCGGAGACGATCGCCGCGAGGTCGCTCTTGCCGAATTGCAGGGGCGAGAGGTTGATCGCGAGCTTGAGGTGCGGCGGAAAGTCGACCGCCTCGGCGCAGGCGCGCCGGATGATCCATTCGCCGAGCTGCACGATCAGGCCGGTTTCCTCGGCGATCGGGATGAAGCGGTCGGGAGCGATGATGCCCAGTTCCGGATGACGCCACCGCACCAGGGCTTCGGCGCCGCACACGCGGCGCGTCGCAAACTCCACGATCGTCTGATAGTGCAATTCGAACTCGCCGCGGGTTATCGCCGCGCGCAGGTCGTTCTCGAGCGCGTGGCGCGAGCGCGCTTCGCTTTCCATCTTCGGCTCGAAGAAGCGGAAGCCGTTGCGACCCGAGGATTTCACCTGGTAGAGGGCGAGGTCGGCATTCTTGAGCAGTTCGTCGGCGCTTGCGCCGTCGCCGGGGGCGAGCGCGATTCCGATGCTGGCGCCGATCGACGCTTTGTACCCTTCGAGGTCGTAAGGTTCGTTGATCGCCGCGAGGATGTGACCGGCGAGCGCGACCGCGGCTTCTCTCTCGTCGGCCGCGCGCCTTTGCAGGACCGCGAACTCGTCGCCGCCGAAGCGCGCGACGGTGTCGGTTGCGCCGACCGCCGCGCGCAGCCGTCGCGCCACCGCCTTGAGCAGGGCGTCGCCGACCGGATGGCCGAGCGAGTCGTTGACCGCCTTGAACCGGTCGACGTCGATCATGAAAACGGAAAACTTCTCGCCGCCGCTGCGCAGCCGCGCGAGCGCCGCGTCGATCTTCTCCATGAACAGCGTGCGGTTGGCGAGGTCGGTGAGACTGTCGTGACGCGCCATGTGCGCCACCTCGGCCTCCACCCGCTTCTGCGCGGTGATGTCCTGATGGATCGCGACCCAGCCGCCATCGGGCTTGGGTTGGTGCATCACCGCGATCACGCGGCCGTCGCGCAGGTGGTTGACGGCGTAATACGGCTGCGGGCGCGCAACTTCCTCGAGCCGCTGCTCGATGTATTCCTGCGCGTCCGTCGGGCTGTGCCCGGCCGCGACCCGCGCCTCGAGGATCGTGCGCAGCGTCGTTCCCGGGGCGGTCTGCTCGGGCGAGAGGCCGTACATTTCCGCGTAGTGGCGATTGCACACGACGAGCCGCTGGTTGCGGTCGAACATGCACAGGCCCTGCGACATGTTCTCGAGCGTGAGTTCGAGCAAGCCGGTCTTGGCGGCGAGACGACGATTGAGCGTGGCGAGGAGAAGCGTGCCGAGCACGATGATCGCCGCCAACAGGGTGGCCATGGGGAAGACCGCGTAGACGCGCTGATAATAAGGGACCAGCACGGCTGCGCGGTCGTAACTGACGACGACGACGAGCGGAAGTCCGGGCACCGCCCTGTAGCCGACGATGCGCTCGGCCCCGTCGACGACGCTGACCCCGGTAAAGGAGCCGGCGTCGCTTTCCGGCAGGTAGCGGCTCAGCAGCGGGCCGTTGGAAAAATTCTTGCCGATCGTACCTTCGACCGACGGCTCCCGCGCCAGGATCGTGCCGTCGCGATGGATCAGCAGGGCGGCGCCGCCGTTGTCGAGCCCGATCGCGCGGTAGGTGCCGGCGAAGTAGGACGGGTCGATGGCGGCGGCGAGGACGCCGGCAAAGCTGCCGTCGGGATGGCTCAACCGGCGCGATGCCGCGGTGATCCAGTTGCCCGTCGCGAGCGAACGGAACGGCGGCGCGACGAAAAGCCCGGCGGCGCGATTATCGCGCTGCGCGACGAAATGCGGCAATCGCGCGATGTTCAGCCGCGGCGGGGCGCCGGTGTAGGAGTGAGCCTCGACGTTGCCGGCCGCGTCGGTCCAGCCGATCGCGATGAGGAAAGGCGAGGTCTGCTGCAGGCGGCGCAGGTCCTGACGCACCGCTTCGATCGTGGGGTAGCGGCCGGCCTTGACGTCGCGCCGAATGGCTTCCACTTCGCCGAGCGTGCGGTCGACCGCTTCGAACGTGCGCGCCGTGTGTTCCGCCAGCACCTCGGCGAAGCTGCGCGCGGACTGCTCGGCGGCGGAGATCGCGCCGTGGTAGCGCGCGTCAAGATCGGCGATCAGCATCGCGCCGCGCGCGAGAATAATCACGGCGGCGAAAGCCACCAGCAGGTGGTTCGGCCGGCCCGCCAGGAATTTGCCGATCGCCCGCGCCAGAGCGTTGATCCGGCTCACGCCGTTGTTCCTTCGAGAGATGTCGAGGCGGGGCATCCGATGCGCGCATGGTTAGCGATCGGTGTCTGCTTCGACGCGTCCCTGATCGCAGCCTAGCGTGGTACTGTTATTGTTTCGTCTGCAAACGCCGCGAGGCCGCGGTATAGTTAATCACGTGCTTATGAATTATAGAGCACAGCAAACACGGCCGTCATCCTGAAAGTCTGACCGGAAAGTGCCGGCGAGAAATAAGTGGAGTGATTCCAGTCGGTTGTGATTCATCGTGGTTTTTGCCGAATCACGATGGAGCCACAACATGTCTTGGACTGAAATCACCCGAGAGCAATATCGACGAGATGGGCTGCGTTACGCAAGCGACACGACCGACGACGAGTGGGCAGTGATTGAACCCTTCATGCCGCCGCGCCAGCCGTTGGGTCGACCGCGTGAGGTCGATTTGCGAGAGATCGTGAACGCGCTGTTCTACATCGGGGCGACAGGCTGTCAGTGGCGAGCATTGCCCATCCATTTTCCACCGCGCTCGACCGTGCAAGGGTACTTCTACACGTGGCGGGACGATGGGACTTGGGAGTGGATCAATGGGGCTCTGGTAAAGCAAGCTCGCGAGGCTGTTGGCCGCAATGCTGTTCCCTCGGCGGGGGTAATCGACAGCCAAAGTGTCAAGACGACGGAAAGCGGCGGTCCACGCGGGTTTGATCCAGCTAAGCGGGTGAAGGGCCGCAAGCGCCACATCGTCACCGACACACAGGGATTGCTGCTTGCGCTGTTGGTGCACGCAGCCGACATCCAGGACAATCACGGCGCCGTGCCGCTGCTGCGATCGCTGGGGCGACGGTTCCCCAAGCTGCGCTACCTCTACGCTGATCGCGTCTATCGCGGGCCAAAGCTGCTCGACGCGCTTGCCGACCTGGGCCAATGGGTCATTGAGATCGTCACTCGATCTCAGAGCGTCGGGACCTTCAAGGCCGAGCCCAAGCGATGGGTGATCGAACGCACACTCGCTTGGCTCGGACGCAACCGCCGCCTCGCCAAGGACTTCGAAGCGACTATCGCCAGCGCCGAGGCTTGGGTCCTGATCGCCAACGTTCGCCTCCTCACCCGCCGTCTCGCGAGGGCTTGAAAATAGGGCTACATTTTGAGTCAGACTCTGAGGAGGTCGCGCGCCCTTGCGCGCGACCGTCTCGAAGGATGGAAACGAGCTCGGTGCTTGTGGCCATCCTTCGAGACGGCCGCTCGCTACGCGAGCGGCCCCTCAGGATGACGGTTGAGTTTGTTGCCCGGCCAACGCCGACGTCGCTGGCTTCAGACAGCTACGCCGCGCGCTCGACCGCCTTGATGTTCGAGCGCTGCACGTGATCGAGGTTCTTGCCCTCGATCCGCACCAGCTTCGTCAGTCCGCGCCGGTTCGGCGAGTGAACCGCGCCGACGTCGTAAAGGTGGCTGTCGCCCGGCTTCATCAGGTAGCTCTTGGCGGGTTCGACCAGAATGGGCGCCTCGCCCGCGCCGCGCTCGACGATGCGCCAGTCGGTCATTTCCGTGTCGCCGATCGCCACGCCGTAAATCGCCCAGCTGGAGCCGTGGTCGTGCGGCTTGCCGACCGAGGCGTCGGCGTACACATGGCCGCACACGCAGAAGCCCAGCTCCGGATCCTCGTACAGCACCTTGCGCGGACGGCACTGGTCGGCGGTGAGGTGCTGGGCGATGAATTCCTGGTCGAGCAGGGCCTTCGATACGAGTTTGCACACCGCCTGCTTGCCGGCGAGCCCAGAATCCGCCTTCAGGGCGGTGCGGATGTCGGCGCTCAATTGCTCGAGGGTATAGGGCATGGGGTTTGGTCCGTCTGTTCGTCGCGTGCGTCGGGATTCGCCATTATGGAATCGAGGGCGAACGCGAGGCAAGTAGCCAAGATTCAATTGAAGTTGAGCCGCAGTCCGGGTTCCGGCCACGGCATGACGCCCAATCGGCCGGTATCGGAGAGCGTGACGTAAGCGGTGCGCATGTCCGCGCCGCCGAAGCAGATGTTGGTCGGATAGCGGTCCGGCATTTTGACCGCGCGGACGATGTCGCCCGCGGGAGAAATCTCCGTGACATAGCCGGTGTTCAGGGTCGCGACCGCGATATTGCCGCTCGCCATGACCGCCATGCTGTCGAAGCGTGCATTCCCGGGAAGGCCCATGATCACGCGGCCGCTGTGCGGCGCGAACTGGTCCTTCGGCTTGAGCCTGCCGGGGCCTTGCACCTCGAACGCCCACAGCCGTGCGCCCTCGGTGTCGGCGACGTAGAGCGTCTTGCCGTCCGGGGAGAGCCCGCAGCCGTTGGGGCTGAGCATCGGATAGGCCACCTCGACCACTTTCGACCCGTCCGGGAGCGCATAATAGACGCCGCCATTGTCGCGGTGGCGCGGGTAGCGTTTGCCGAGATCGGTGAAATAAAAGCCGCCTTCCTTGTCGAACACGAGGTCGTTCGGCGCCGAGAGCAGATGGCCGTTCACCTCTTTGTACAGCACCGTCGCTTCGCCGCCCTTCGGGTCGATGCGCTCCACGGTGCCGTATTTGTAGTCCGGGTGCGGCCCGAGGCCCATGGAATGGCCCTCGACGTAGCGGCTGCCGCCGTTGTTGCAAAGATAGAAGTAGCCGTCCGGGCCGATCGCCAGTCCGTTCGGTCCCCCGCCGCAGGCGGAGAACAGGCTGACCTTGCCGTCCGGCGTCACGCGCGAACAGCGCCCATTGCGGATTTCGGTGAGCACCACCGAGCCGTCGGCGCAGGCCACCGGCCCCTCCGGAAAGCCCAGTCCCGTCGCCAGGATCTTCACGTCCGTCATGAGAGGCTCCCTCCGCAGGAGCCGCGAGTTTCGCCAACGCCACGACGGCGTCAAGACGACGGTTGCTCTCTGCCCGCCGTGCGGCACAATGGATCGTCGCGTGAGCAGGGGAGGGATGAATGCCGATCATCGACGCGCAGGTGCACCTGTGGCGCAAAGGGACGCCATCGTCGTTCCATCAGCCAACGCCCTATCTGGTCGAGGACGCGATCCGCGACATGGACGCGGCGGGCGTCGATGGGGCGATCCTGCATCCGCCCACGAGCTGGGATGCGGATTCCAACGAGCAGGCGGTGGAGGCAGTCGGCCAATACCCGCGGCGCTTCGCCATTCTCGGCTACCCGCCGGTCGACCGGCCGGACAGCCGCGCGCTGATCGCGGCCTGGAAAGAGCGGCCGGGCATGCTCGGCGCGCGGCTTTATTTCAACCAGCCGCACAACCGGTCCTGGCCGGTCGACGGCACGCTCGACTGGCTCTGGCCGGCCGCCGAAGAGGCGCAATTGCCGCTCGCGCTGCTTGCCGGCGACTGGCTGCCAACGCTCGGGGAGATCGCCGCGCGCCATCCGCGCCTCAAGCTCGCGGTCGATCACATGGGCGCGGTGCGCGGCGCCAAGGGCGATGCGGCCTTTCCCAAAATGAAGGAACTCACCGCACTCGCGCGTTATCCCAACGTCGCCGTCAAATTGACCGGCGGGCCGTTCTATGCCGACGACGCTTATCCGTTCAAATCGCTCCACAAGCATTATCGCGCCATGTACGAGGCCTTCGGCCCGCGCCGGCTGTTCTGGGGCACCGACATCACCAAGATGCCGTGCTCGTGGCGCGCGTGCGTCACCCATTTTCAGGAGATCGAGTGGATACCCGACGCCGACAAGAAGCTCATCATGGGCGAGGCGATTTGCGACTGGCTCGGCTGGAAGCCGTGACGCGTCCGCGCCCGATCGGCCGCGGGACCGCTCGGCGGACGGCCTTCTTCATGTCAGGCGTTCGTCGGCGCTGATGAGGTGGCGCGGCGCCTCGCCGACGAGCGCGCGCCGGCAGTTTTCCACCGCGCGCCGCAAGCTCAGGTCGAACGCGCCTTTCGCCTGCGCGGAGTTGTGCGGCGAGCCGATGACGTTGGGCAGCGTCATGAACGGCTGATCCATGCGGAAGGCGCCGTGGCGCACCGGCTCGACCCACCAGGCATCGATGCAGGCGGTGAACTTGGGGTGCGCCACCAGGTGATCGTAGAGCGCTTTCTCCTGGACGATCTCGCCGCGCGCGAGGTTCACCAGGATGGCGTCCTCCTGCATGCGCGCAAGCTCGGCGGCTCCGATCCGGCCGTGCGTGGCGCGGGTAAGCGAGGCGCTGATCACCAGCACGTCGGCGGCGGCCAACAGCTCGTCGAGCCGGTCCGGCGTGCCGATCCAGTCGACCGGCTCCTCGCTGCGGCCGCGCCGGTTGATCGCGTGCACCCGCATGCCGATGGCGCGCATCAGCCGCGCGGTCGCAATCCCGATGCCGCCGAAACCGAAGATGCCGCAGATGCGTCCCGCAAGCGAGCGGGTCGGGGTGAACTGGTTGAAGGCGCCGCGCCGCAGGTTGTCGTGCTCCGGCAGCAAGTGTTTGGCAGCGGCGAGCGCCATGGCAAGCGCGTGCTCCGCCATCGCCTCGGCAAACCCGCCGCCGTTGGTCGCCACCGGCACCAGCGGCGGCAACTCGCCGAGCGGAACGAAGTC
>Ga0187784_10004657_pt1 | contig 11103 bp, 11 predicted proteins | sample 1015_SJ02_MP15_2_FD_132964 | JGI IMG/M metagenome (GOLD analysis project Ga0187784, IMG submission 132964) | Tropical peat soil microbial communities from peatlands in Department of Meta, Colombia - 1015_SJ02_MP15_20_MG | ecosystem: Environmental > Terrestrial > Soil > Wetlands > Peat | place... | reverse complement strand
GCGCCTCCAATCGAGGCTAGCGCGCGGCCGGCGCGCGTCAACGTCCCACGGCGGCTCGCAGGGCTGACCGCCTCACTCCGCGAGGTCCTTGAGCGTTTCGCTCGCTTTCAGACGTTTATAGAGTTCCGGGACCAGAATGGATTGCCCCCAAAGCTGGGCTTTTTGCGCGACCCTCTGCTGCACGGCGCCCAACTTGGCCGCTATTCCCGAGCCGACAGCAGTTTGATAAAAATCGTACAGGGCGCTTATCTCGTCTGCGCTGAAGGTCTCGTCATAGGCGTCAATAGAAATCCTTTCGATGAAAGGCGTCTGATCGTTGACCGTAGCTTTAATTATATCTGTCAGCGCCTGGGTCTGCTGCGCCGTCATCTCCGGGTGCCTTTGTCGGACGGACTGCAATACAAAAGGCATCATCCTTTCAATGCCGAGCTTGCCGTCCTCCAATAAATTCGCCTTGACTATAATTTCCTTGATCTGCGTCCTCTTGTCGAGTTTGGGCGTCTCCGAGAATGCCGGACCGTCGAGCAGAAACGCGCTGACCGCGACGGCGCCCGCGAGAGGCGCGAAGTAAGAAAGTTGTTGGACCCAGCGCATGGTTAGTCCTTTCAGTCTTATGAGACCTTCTTCAACCCCTTCCCTTCCGGCTGGATAGCCTATCAGGCTGGCGTCAGAATCTCGCCCTTGCCGTAGACCGCAGTGTCGCCCGCATAGCGCTGCAGCCTCTGCGACAAGAGGCGCGCGGCGCGGCGGCTGTCGTCTGCGAGCGCGCGCGCGAACAGCTTGGCGAAGGCGAAATTATGCGCGCCGCAATCGACATAGGTCGGCCCGAAATCGACAGAGTGCGCGAGCACGAGCGACGCGCGCCGGTTGAGATAGCCGATGCGGCCTTCCGCCTTGCCGTTGAGGATGATCGTCCCGGCGATGGCGCGCGCGCCGAAATCGGCGCCAGCGTCGCCCTCGATCACCACGACGCCCCGCCGCAGCCGGTCGCCCGCCCGCGCGCCGACGTTGCCGCGCACGATCACGCGCCCGCCCGACATGCCGGCGATCTCGCCCGCGAGCGGCCCGCACAGGAAATCGCCGGCGTCGCCTTCGATAGCGACATGCCCGCCGCTCATGCCGCTCGCAGCAAAGGGTCCGGCGTCGCCGGCGACAGTGATCCGGCCCCCTGTCGCGTTGCGCGCCAGGCCGAAGCCCACATCGCCTTCGACATGGATCGAGAAGCCCGGCAGGAGCTTCTGGCCGAGGAAGTCGAAATGCTCGGAGCCGCCTTCGAAATGCAGCGCGCGCGGATCGCCCGAGCGCAGCTTGAACAGGTCGCCGACCTTGATGGCGACCTTGGTGGTGCCGATCTCGATCGCCTCGGTCTCTTTCAGCGCGCGGCCGATCAGCCGATCGGGCGTGAGCGGCGAGAGGTCGAGCCTTTGCGTCGGCGCGTGGCGGAGCGTGAAGAGAAGCGGCTTCACGGCAGAAGATCCTTCAAATGATAGTGGAACGGGCCGAGCTTGCCGCCGTAGTTGCCTGCGCCGATGCGCTTCGCCCCCTCTTTGGGTCCGATAGTGACGATCGCCTTGATGCCGGCGCGCATGGCGTCGGCGACGACCGCGTCGGTCAAGCCGTCGATGACGATCTCGAGCACGCAGCCGATGTCGGGATCGAGCGCGCTGTTCGTGACGCCCTTGAGCGTCGGACAATAGGCGTCGTTGGTCGAGGCGTTCATGCCCTTGTATTTCGAGCCGACCTTGGAGCCAGAGCGCACGATGCCGCCGGGGAACGGCGTGATCGCGTCAGCGACCTCGCCGATCGCGGCGACTGCGGCCTCGGTCGCGCGCATGGTGCTCTCCCAGTCTTCGCCCATGACCAGCAGATTGCCGCCGCCGACGCATTTCTTGACCAGACCGACCTGGCCTTCGACGAGGAACTCGCCGTCCATGACCGGCACGCGCCAGTAGCGCTTGCCGTCGAGGGCCTTTGAGATCTGCCACCGGTCGCCGAATTGCCGCATGGAGTCGCCGACCTTGATCTTGAGGTCGCCCTCCATCGTCGAGAACACCGCTGTGCCGGGACAGGTCAAAAGGCATTGGCCGACGCGGTTGACCAGCGCCTTCTCGACCGCCTTGGGCGAGAAGCCGAAGGCGAGCACGCGCACGCCGGGCCGGCCGTCCGGCGTCTCCTTCGGCGAGAGCTCGCAGTCGACGCCAGCCTCGCAGTCGCAGCCGATGACGGAGGTGGCGTAGCCGGTCATGACCTGCGCCGCGGTCAGCGCCCATTTGCGGTTGGGGGCGGTGATGACGAGCCCCGTGCCCGCCATTGGAAATGCTTCCGCAAAACTGTCGTCGATGCGGACGCCCTTGCGCGTCAGCTGCGGCATGAAACCTCCGCGAATGCGTCGTGATGGGGCAGGGCCGCGGCCGGCAGATCGAAGATCGTGCGCGGCAGACCGTAAAGCTCGTCGTAGTAGGCGTCGAGACGCTTCTCTATCGCCTTGTCGAAGGAGGGCCGCGTGTGCAGCGTCCTGCCGGTCACATAATGCGAGACCTCGCCATCCTTGACGATCTGCTCGCCGTTCTTGAACACGTGGGCGGCCTTGCGGAACATGCCGGCCTTGTCGCGCTGATCCTTGTAGACGGCGATGTCGGCGACAGCGCCCACCTTGAGCGTGCCGCGATCCGTGAAGCCGAAGAGCTTCGCCGCGCCCGAGCGGCTCATCTGCGCGATCTCGTAGAGCGTGTACTCGCGCTTGATCGACGGCAGCGTCGTCTGCTCGAGCACGTCGGCCGGCAGCCGCGCCATCATCTGCGCGCGCAGATCCGCGCTCATGAGCAGCGCGAACAGCTCCGGATAGGTCGTGAACGGCCCGCCGTTCGGATGGTCGGTGGTGAAGAACACTTGGGCAGGGTCCTTGACGAGCAGGAACAGCTCCAGCCCCGCCGCCCATTGGACGGCGTTGTAGTAGTTCGAAATCTGATAGGCGTAGGGCACGATGCCGCCGCCATTGGCGTCGCCGTCGAAGATCGCGCCCTTCTTCGGATTCGCGCCGGTGAGGCTGTTGTACTGCTTGAGCACGTCCGCGGAGACCGTGACCGTCTCCGAAAACATGACCTGCCCCACGTCGATCGACACGTTCTCGTTGGCGTTGACCTTCTCGGCGAAGGCCGCGCCGGCGGAGGAGAAGCCGTTCTTGCCTTCCTTGCCGTAGGCGTAGAACTGCACATGCGCAAGATGCAGCGGCAGGCCCTGCGAGGCGTCGATCGTCGCGAGCGCGGTGTCGATGTTGCCGGCGATGCCGAGATTGTTCATGTGCAGATGCAGCGGATGGTGGATCCCCACCGCTTGCGTCGCCCTCTGCAAGGCCTGAAATATCTGCTTGGACGAGACGCCATAGAATGGCACCACGTCCTCGAGCCCGAAGACGCGCATGTTCTCCTTGAAGCCCGCGACGCCGCCAGGATTGATGCACTTCAAGCCCAATGACTTGGTGGCGTCGACCGTGCGCGCGACATAATCGTTGATCGCGGTCTGGCTCTCGCCGTCGCGCAGCATCTCGAGCAGGAAGTCGTCATTGCCGAGAATTGTCAGCGCGCCTGTGTCGAGTAGCGGCGTCTCGGCGAGCTCCAGATGCGTCTGCAGCGACTGATGCGGCGCCATGGCCGGCTCGACGACCGTGGTGAAGCCCATTTGCGCGTAAAGACGCCCGATCTCATAGGTCGACCATTTGGCGGTCGAGAGCGGCGTGCCTTCCAAACGCGCGCGGATGGCGCGATGCTTCTCGGGCAGGAGCAGCCGCGCCGTGTTCACATTGCCGCCGGCGATATGCGAATGGATGTCGATCGCGCCGGCCATGACGATATGGCCGGAAACGTCGATGGTTTCGACGGGCGCGCCCCCATCGGGCTTGGCCACGATGCGGCCAGCCTCGAAATAGATATCGCCGATGGCGTCGGTTCCCGTCGCAGGATCGATGACGCGGCCGCCGCGCAGACACGTCAGCATTTGGCGTTCTCCGAGATATGAGCGTCGATGGCTTTGATCACGTCGGCGACGCTTGGCGCGGCGTCCGGCTTCGTCGCCTGCCGCAGCACGAAGGAAGAGACCTCTTGGGCAAGTTCCAGCGAGTCGTGGCTTTCGCCGGGCCGACCGACCTCCATGAAGAGGCCGTGCTCGGCGCTGGCGCCTTTCGGCCCGAGCGTGACGAGCGGCAGATCCTTGCGGCTCCAGCGCGGCGGCTCGCCGTCATAAGCGGAGATCCACAGGGCGGCGTCGGCCTCGCCGCTCTCCACGAGCCGTTGCGCGTCGAAACGCCAGGGATCATGCTCGGGATAGCCGCGGCCGAATCCCGTGCGCGGGGGGAAGCCGGTCATCCAGCCCGCAATCTGCCCCACGCCAGCGGCGCCCGAGCGCGCGCCGAGCGGCAGTCCGGAAAAGCGGGTTGTGAGGTTGAGATCAGTCAGCAGCCCCTGCAGCGCCTCGACTGCGAGACCATCGATCGACGACGCCGACCAGATCGCGACGCCGAAGCGCGCGGCCTTCAACGTCTCAGCTATGGCGTCGGCGCGCTTCGCCTGCGCCCCTTCGAGCGCGATGGGCCTTCCGCCGACGCGCGCGCGGATTGAAGCGACCAGCGCGGGGAGCGTTTCCGGGGCCGCGGCGATCGTCTCGACCTCGAGCCCCTGGATCTTGCCTTCGCTGCGTTTGGGGCCGAGCCAGATCGCCTTGCGCGGCGTGTTCCTGTGATAATGCGCGGGCTTGCCCAGCGCCAGGCGCTCCAAGAGCGCCGGCCAGCGCTCCGTCAGGCCGGGACCGACGAAGAGCGCCACGTCGGCGCGCAAGCGCGCCTCGTTCGCGGTGGTCGTGAACATGCCGAAGCTGCGCATGGCCTCGACGTCGGCCAACAGCTCGTCCGAGGCGAGATGGTCGAAGGCGCCGCGCAGCTTTTCGGCGAGCAGGATCGCGGCCCGCGCGCCGGCGACGTCGGTTCCCAGTCCCGCGACGAGCGGAAATCTGGCCTTCGCCAAGACGCGGGCCGAATGTTCATAGGCGGCCCCAATCGCGATCGGGGCGCCGTCGAGCGTAGCATTGCTCATAAACTGTTCCGATGTGCCTTTGTCTGCCGTATGGACCGCCGCGCAGAGCGCTGCCGCGGCTGATACAGCGCCGCGCCCTGCGGCGCAATCCCGCGCCGCCGGCGGGATCATGCCTAGCAGCCGCGACAGCCGCTGTCGAGAAGAAGCCCTGCGGCATTTTGCGAAGGGCGGTTCGCACATTTCTTGCGCCGCCGCCCCAGATTAAGGCAAAGAACGGAACGCCCGATTGCGCGGCGGTCCGGCCCGTGGTAGAGACGGCTCGAACTCGAGCCTGCAGCTAAGGAAGGGCCCGCGCCAACCTGCGGCGACCCGCAGGACGAGGGCCCCGCAGAATGCGCCAAATAGGAGGAAGCCAAATGACCTGGACCGCGCCCGTCATCGTCGAAATTTGCGTCGGCATGGAAGTGACGTCCTACGAGTCCGCCGAGATCTAAAGCGCGCGGGCTTTGCTAAAGCCCCTTCAATGCCAGCCGGCGTGAAGCCGCAATCCCGGATAAGCCGGGGAATTGCGGTTTCGTTCGCCGGCTTTTTTTGTATCGACCGAGGGCCTTAAAAAATGCGGAAGCTTCTCAATCCGTCTAGCGCGGTCCTGGCGCTTGCAGTCTTGGCGCTTGCGCTCGGCGGACGGGCCGCGGCGCAATCCGCGACAGCGGCTTCCGTTGACAGGCTGATCGCCGACGCCAAAAGCGCGGGCCTCGCCCGCCTGCCGGCCGCGCCAAGCTCGACTGATCCGGTCGCCAAGGCGCGCGTCGAGCTGGGACGGCGGCTGTTTTACGAGAGTCGCGTCTCCGCCGACGGCAATGTGAGCTGCGGCCATTGCCATCAGGCCGATCAGGGCGGGGCCGACGGTCTGCCCAAGGCCATCGGCGTCTTCGGCAAGGTCAATCCGCGCAACGCCCCCACGATCTTCAACGCCGCCTTGCAGTTCAAGCAGCATTGGCGCGGCGATCGTGCGACCCTCGAGGAGCAGGCGGAGAAATCGCCGCTGGGCGCCACGAGCTACGGCAATCAGGACTTTGCCACGGTCATCGCGAAGCTCAAAACGATAGACGGCTACGGCGAGGCTTTCGCAAGGGCCTTTCCCGGAGAGGCCGATCCTATAACCCAGAAGAACTGGGGCGCCGCCATCGCGGCTTTCGAGCGCACCCTGATCACTCCGGCCCGCTTCGACGCCTTCCTCGACGGCGAGCGCGTGGCCCTTTCGCCACAGGAGCAGGCCGGGTTGCGCAAGTTCATCGATCTCGGATGCGCAGCCTGCCACAACGGTCCCGGATTGGGGGGCCAGTCGTTCGAAAAGTTTGGCGTGGCCGAGGACTATTGGAAGGAGACGGGTTCGACGGAACCCGACAAGGGTCGCGCGGACGTGACCAAGAGTGACGCCGACCTTTACGTTTTCAAGGTTCCGCAGCTGCGCAATGTCGCCAAGACCGCGCCCTATTTCCACGACGGCGCGGTCGCGGAGCTTCCGGCGGCAGTACGGATCATGGGCAAGACGCAGCTCGGGGTCGAGCTCAAGGACGAGGAGGTCGCTGAAATCGTTGCGTTCCTCGGCGCGTTGACGGGGCCTGTTCCGCAAACTTACGCGCCGCTGCCGTCGTTTCCCGACGCTAAGTGAGCGCAGAGAACGGCCCTCTCCCCGCAAGCGGGGAGAGGGAGGCGCAGCCCGAGCGAACAGCCCGCGCCCAAATTTTCTCAACACACCGAGCCCGCGATGAAGACCGACGACAATCAACGCATCGAGCGCGACTCCTTTGGCGACATCGCCGTGCCCGCCGCCGCCTATTGGGGCGCGCAGACCCAGCGCTCCTTCGAGAATTTCCCCATCGGCGGCCAGCGCATGCCGCTCGCGATCGTCCATGCACTCGCTCGCATCAAGCGCGCGGCCGCGGAGGTCAACGCTTCCAAGGGCCTTATCGACAAGGAGATCGCCGAGGCGATTGTCGAGGCGGCGACCGAGATCATTGAGGGCAAATATGACGGTGAGTTCCCGCTCGTTGTTTGGCAGACGGGCTCTGGCACTCAAACCAACATGAACGTAAACGAGGTCGTGGCCAATCGCGCCAACGAGCTGCTTGGCGGCGCGCGGGGGGCGAAGAGCCCGGTGCATCCCAACGATCACGTCAACCACGGCCAGTCCTCCAACGACTGCTTCCCGACCGCGATTCACATCGCAGCTGCGCTCGGAATCGTGAACAAGCTCATTCCGGCGACGAAGCGCCTGCACGCCGCGCTCGACGCCAAGGCCAAGGCCTTCGAGACGATCGTCAAGATCGGCCGCACGCATCTCCAGGACGCGACGCCCGTCACGCTCGGCCAGGAGTTTTCCGGCTACGCGGCGCAGGCGGAATACGCCATCGCGCGTTTCGAGAAAGTCCTGCCGGACCTTCTCGCCTTGGCGCAAGGCGGAACGGCGGTAGGCACCGGCCTGAACTCCGCGCCGGGCTTCGCCGAGGAAGTCGCCGCCAACATCGCGGACCAAACCGGCCTGCTCTTCGTCTCCGCGCCGAACAAGTTCGAGGCGCTCGCCTCGCATGACGCGATCGTCTTCGCGCACGGAGCGATGCATGCGCTCGCGAGTGGACTTTACAAAATCGCCTGCGACATCAGGCTCATGGGTTGCGGGCCGCGCGCGGGCTTCGCCGAGCTCAAGCTCCCCGAGAACGAGCCGGGATCGTCAATCATGCCCGGCAAGGTCAATCCGACGCAAGTCGAGTCGATCACGATGATCTGCGCGCGCGTCTTCGGCAATCAGTCGACCATCGGCTTCGCCGCGAGCCAAGGGCATCTCGAGCTCAACGTCATGAAGCCGCTGATCGCCTTCGCGCTCCTTGAGTCGATCGACCTGCTCTCCGAAGGCATGGACAGCTTCGTTGCGCGGTGCGTTGACGGCATCGAGCCGGATGCGGCGAACATCGCGCGCTTCCTCGAGCGCTCGCTGATGCTGGTCACCGCGCTCGCGCCGAAGATCGGCTATGACGCCGCGAGCAAGATCGCGCGCGCCGCGCATAAGAACGGCACGAGTCTGAAGGAAGAGGCGCTGAAGTCGGGCAAGGTCTCCGAGGCCGAGTTCGACGAGATCGTGCGTCCGGAAAAAATGCTCGCGCCGGAATAAGCATGTCCGACGCGCGCCTCTATCTCGCGACCCCAGCGCTCTCAGACGTGGCGGCGTTTCTGTCGCAGCTTAAGGGGGCGTTCGCCAAAGGCGGCGTCGCGAGCCTCTTGGTGCGGCTCGGAACGAGCGACGAAAAAGCGGCGAAGCGGATTCTGGGCGAGATCGCGCGCGCCGCGCAAGACGAGGGGGTCGCGGTCGTCTTCGACGGCGCGGCGCGGCTCGCGCTCGAGGCGGGCGCCGACGGCGCGCATGTGCGGGGGTGCGGCGAAGAACTGACGCACGCAATCGAGCTGCTGTCGCCGTCCCATATCGTCGGGGCCGGCGCGCTGCCGACCCGGCATGACGCCATGGTCGCGGGCGAGGCGGGCGCCGACTATCTGCTGTTCGGCGACGACGGCGACGCGGCGGATTTCGCGGCGCTGCAAGAGCGCGTTCGCTGGTGGTCGCAGCTCTTCACGACGCCATGCGTCGCACTCGCCCGCCGCGACGCGGAAATCGCGGCGTTGATTGGCGCTGGCGCGGATTTTCTCATGCTCGGAGATTACGTGTGGAGAGATCCCCACGGGCCTGCAGCCGCCGTGGCGAAGGCGCAGCGCATAGTGGCGGAGACTTCGAATGCATAGAACGCTGCTTGTGATTTGCCGCCCCCTCCCCAACCCTCCTCTCCCCGGATCAAAGTCCGGGGATCGCGGGAGAGGGAGCAGGCTCCACGCGGCATCGACGCTTCGCGTAACGCCCGCCGCCCCCTTCTCCCGCCATAGCCCGTCCGAAGGACGGGCGTCCTCCAGACGCCCTATGGCGGGGGAGGGTGAGGGAGGGGGCAGCTGGACCTCGCTCGCCTTCCGAGGACTCATTCTTGTCGCCGCACTGCTCGCGCCCGCCGCGGCGCTTGCCGAGCAAGACCCAACACCGAAAGCCGCCGCGGCAGTCGATCTCGCCTTCGGCGCCTATCAGCGCGGCGACTATCACGAGGCGATGCGCGAGGCCAGGAAGCGCGTCGACGACAATCCAAACGACGCTGCGGCGCTGACGCTGATCGGGCGCATGCATGCGGAAGGCGCGGGTGTCAAGCGCGACCCCAGGCTCGCCGCCGACTATTTTCGCCGTGCGGCCGACGCTGGCGACGCGACCGGCGCCTACCTTTACGGCGCGGCGTTGCTCGCCAACGCGCCGACGACGAGCGAGCGGAAGATTGCCAGGACCTATCTCGAGAAGGCCGCCGCGCAGAACCAGGGCCCGGCGCTGAACCTGCTCGGCGAGATGGCGCTTGAAAACAACGGCGCCTATGCGGATTTCGCCGCAGCCGCCGGTTATTTCCGCCGTGGCGCAGAATTGGGAGACGCCGACGCTGCCTATGCGCTCGCGGAGCTTTCGCGCAAGGGCAAAGGCGTCGAGAAGAACGACGCCGAGGCCGCGCGCTGGTTCGGCGTCGCCGCTGCGCAAGAGCATCAGGCGGCGATGGTCGAGCTTGCGATCATGCAGTTCAACGGCTGGGGCGCGCCGCGCGATGTTCAATCCGCCGTCAAGCTGCTGCGCGGCGCGGCGCGGCTCGGCAACGCCGTGGCGCAGAACCGGCTGGCCTATGTGCTGGCCCAGGGCAATGGCGTCGAGCGCGATCTCGCGGAGGCCACGAAGCTACGCGACCTTTCGCGCGCCAAGGGCCTCAGGGACGACGCGCTCGACCGCTTGCTCGACGATCTGAGCAAAGCGCAGCAGCCGGACAGCGACGCCAAGGGCCGCTAATCTATGCGACAGATGTCGCTGCGCGCGGCGCGGCTGTTCCTGCGTCTCGCCGTAAAACCAAAGCTCACGCGGTCGGCGGATTTTGCTGAGGCCACGCGCGCGCTCGACTTGCGCCTGCCCTATGACGCGCCGCCGCAAGGATTTCGCGCCGAGCGCATCGGCGGCGTCGCGGGCGAATGGGCGGCTTCCGGCTCGGGCGCCGTTCTCGTCTATCTGCACGGAGGCGCCTATTTTGCGGGGACGGCCCGGAGCCATCGTCCGATCACGAGCTTCTTCGCGCGTCGCGGCTTCGACGTGTTCGCGCCCTCCTACCGGCTTGCGCCGCGCCATCCCTTTCCCGCGGCGCTCGAGGACGCCCTCGCGGTTTACGGAGAACTCGCGGGCCGGGGCGCGAGGCTCGCGCTCGCCGGCGACTCTGCGGGGGGCGGTCTGGCGCTGGCGACGATGCTGGCGCTGCGCGACGCTGGCTCGACGCTTCCCGTCGCAGCGGCGCTGTTCTCGCCCTGGACGGATCTCGCTATAACGGGAGCCTCGGCGCGCGAGGAAGAGGCTCGCGATCCTCTGTTCACCCGCCGACTGCTCAAGATCGGCGCGCGCGCCTATCTCGCCGGCGCCAGGGCCGACGACCCGCGCGCCTCGCCACTTTATGGCGAGCCCGGCGGCTTGCCGCCGATCCTGATTCATGTCGGAGAGAGAGAGATACTGCGCGACGACTCGGCGCGGTTCGCCGCCCGGGCGGTCGCCGCGGGCGTCGACGCCGAGGTCGTGATCTGGCCCGGCGTCCCGCATGGCTGGCAGCTTGCGTCCGGGCTGCTCCAGGAGGCGCGCGACTCGCTCGATGCAGCCGCCGCCTTCTTGCGCTCAGGCGGCGCGTCGGTCGCGCCTTGAACCTTTCGACGACAAGCGCGCGGCGGATGGCGAGCGGCGCCGATTGCAGACCAGCAAAAATGCGATTTTTGAACACGTAGTCATTGCATGAAGGCGCTCGACCCTGCATAATTTGCACGGCGGGGTGCTTGATCGCGATATTCGGGGAATCGCCAGTAGGATTGGTTCATCGCACATGAAAAAAGTGACCTCTGCTGATATGGCGCGGAAATTCAGCGAATTCTGCGACGTCGCGCTCCACGAGCCGATCATCGTGACGAAGAACGGGCGTGAAAG
>Ga0187784_10004656_pt1 | contig 11104 bp, 9 predicted proteins | sample 1015_SJ02_MP15_2_FD_132964 | JGI IMG/M metagenome (GOLD analysis project Ga0187784, IMG submission 132964) | Tropical peat soil microbial communities from peatlands in Department of Meta, Colombia - 1015_SJ02_MP15_20_MG | ecosystem: Environmental > Terrestrial > Soil > Wetlands > Peat | place... | reverse complement strand
CTCCATCCGACCACGTTCGCGATCGTGGCGAGCATGGGAAAGTACGACGAGGCGGCGTTGCTGCCGCTCACCCGTACGCCGGTCGCGTTCGTCGGCCTCGTCGCCAGCCGGAAGCGGGCCCAGTCGGTCTTCGCCGCGCTGCGCGAGGACGGCGTGACGGACGACCAGATCGGCGCGGTCCACAATCCCGTGGGCATCGACATCGCGGCTTCGACCCCGGAGGAGATCGCCCTCAGCATCATGGCGGAGCTCACACGGGCACGACGCACGACCCGGCCCTCCACCGTGCCGGTCCCGGTCACGAAGCCCTCCCCGGCTTCGCAGGTGGCCATCGACCCGGTATGCCACATGGAGGTCCCGACGACGAGCCCGCTCCACGCGACCCACGCCGGAACGACGTACTACTTCTGCTCGGACCCCTGCCGAAGGAAGTTCTCGAGGACGCCCGCGAAGTTCCTCGGCTGAGCCGGCGGTCCGGGGTCCCGGGTCCTAGGCGCCTTCGAGCTTGCGACGGGCGTTCTCGAACAGGCCGGCCACCTTCTTCTCGGTCGTTCCGCGCACCATCCGCTCCCCCAGCGCCGCAATCGGTCCTGAGAGGCGAACTTCGCCTCCCCAGTGGAGCGAAGTCTCCCCGGCCGCCTCCGCGAGCGCGAGGTCGAGCTCCGCGTCCAAGCCGCTCCCGAGGCCGGTACCCTGCAGCCGAACCCGGATCGCGCTCGTCGGTGTCTTCACGAGGTAACTTCCCCGGACGCGAAAGGTCCCCCGGATGAAGGCGACCCCGGTGGTGACGGTGCCCTCGAAATGGTCCGCGTCGACGGCGTGGAACTCGTGGGGGTCGTCGAGGCAGTCGGTGAAGGCGACCGGGTCGAGGAAGAACGCGTAGACCCGGCTGGCGGTCGCCCGGACCCGGAAATCCCCCTCGATGTGCACGGGGAGCTCGCGCGGACTAGGCCGCGTCCTTCGAGTGGATCGCCTTCCAGACCTTGTGGGCGGAGAGCGGGATGTCGATGTTCGTGACGCCGTACGGCTCGAGCGCGTCGAGCACGGCGTTCACGATCGCGGCGGGAGCCCCTACCGTGGCGGACTCCCCGACCCCTTTCGCGCCGAAGGGGTGGTGGGGGGACGGCGTCGTCGTCTTTCCGGTCTCCCACTTCGGGGTCTCGACCGCCGTGGGGAGGAGGTACTCGAGGAACGAGCCCGCGCGGTTGTTCCCGTCCGCGTCGTACGGGATCTCCTCCATCATGGCCGGGGCGAACCCCATCGTGAGACCGCCCTGGATCTGGCCGTCAACGATGGTGGGATTGATGATCACCCCGCAGTCGTCGACCGCGACGAACCGTCGGACCTTGACCTGCCCCGTCTCCTTGTCGACGTCCACCGCACAGATGTAGCTCCCGAACGGGAACGTCAGGTTGGGGGGATTGTAGTAGTCGACCGCCTCGAGCCCCGCCTCCATCCCCTCGAGGGGGGTCGTGTATGCCGCGAACGCGACCTCCGCCATCGTCTTCGACTTGTCGGGGACTCCCTTCACCTGGAACTTGTGGTCCTTCCACTCGATGTCGTCGGGGGAGACCTCCAGCATCTGGGCGGCGATCTTCGCCGCCTTATCCCGGATCTTCCGAGCGGCCATCGCGGCGGCCGCTCCGGAGGTGGGAGTGCTCCGGCTCGCGTACGTTCCGAGGCCGTAGGGGGCGGTGTCGGTGTCGCCCTCCTCGATCGAGATGAAGTCGGAGGAAATCCCCAGCTCCTCGGCGAGGATCTGCGCGTACGTCGTCTCGTGGCCCTGGCCCTGGGACTTCGTGCCCAGACGAGCGATGACCTTCCCCGTGGGATGGATGCGAACCTCGGCGGAGTCGAACATCTTGAGGCCCAGGATGTCGAACTGCTTCGCCGGTCCGGCGCCGACGATCTCCGTGAAGCTCGAGATCCCGATCCCCATCAGCTCCCCCCGCTTGCGCTTCTCGGCCTGCTCCTTGCGGAGCTCGTCGTAGCCGATCATCGCCATCGCCTTCTTCAGCGCCCCCCCGTAGTTTCCGCTGTCGTAGGTCCAGCCGAGCGCGGACTGGAACGGGAACGCCTCGGGCGGGATGAAGTTCTTGAGCCGGAACTCGGCCGGGTCGATCTTCAGCTTGTGGGCCATGTTCTCGACCAGCCGCTCGATCGTGTAGGCGGCCTCCGTGACCCGGAACGAGCAACGGTAGGCGATGCCTCCCGGGGGCTTGTTCGTGTACGCCGCGTCCACCTCGACGAACGCGGTGGCGAACGGGTAGGACCCGGTGATGATGTGGAAGAGCCCCGCGGGGAACTTCGACGGGTTCGCGGCGGCGTCGGTGTACCCGTGGTCGGCGAGGGTCTTCACGCGGAGAGCGGTGAGCTTCCCGTCCTTCGTCGCCCCCATCTCGGCTTCGATGTGATAGTCGCGGGCGAACGAGTCGGCCGTGAGGTTCCCGGTGCGGTCCTCGACCCACTTCACGGGTTGGCCGGTGGTGAGAGCGGCCACGACCGCGATCACGTAGCCGGGGTAGACCGGCACCTTCCCCCCGAATCCGCCGCCGATGTCGGGCGAGATGATGCGGATCTGGTTCTCGGGAAGACCGCTCACGAGCGCAAAGACCGTCCGAATCGCGTGGGGGGCCTGCGTCGTCATCCAGACGGTGAGCTTGCCCATCGCGTCGACCTGGGCGACACAGCCGCAGGTCTCGATGGACGAGACGTGAATCCGGGGGATGTAGAGCCGCTCCTTGATGACGACCGCCGACTCCTTGAGCGCCTTCTCGGTCGCGGCCTTGTCGCCGACCTCCCAGTGCCAGATGTGGTTGTCCTTCTTTCCCTTGTCACCGCGGAGGACGGGAGCTCCGGGCTCCAGGGCCTTGAACGGGTCGACCACGACCGGCAGAGGGTCGTAGTCCACCTCGACCGCCGCGACCCCATCGGCGGCGGCGTACCGGTCGGTCGCGACGACACCGGCGACCTCCTGGCCCTGGAACATCACCTCGTCGGTCGGAAGCACCATCTGGGTATCCGACATCAGGGTGGGCATCCAGGCGAGCTTCGCCGCGGCGAGGTCGGCACCGGTGATGACCGCCAGTACCCCGGGAACCGCGAGCGCCTTCTCCTTGCGGAGCGCCGTAATCTTGGCGTGAGCGTACGGACTGCGAACAAGGTCCAGGAACAGCATCCCGGGGAGGTCGACATCGTCTACGTAGTTGCCCTTCCCCCGGATGAACCGGGCATCCTCCTTACGTGGGATCGATTGGCCGATCCCGCCGTGGACGGTTTCGGGCTGCGCCATCGCTAGGGCCCTCCCTTCGCCGGATTCTGCATCTTCGCCGCGGTGTGTTGGATTGCCTTGACGATGTTCACGTATCCCGTGCAGCGGCAGAGGTTCCCCGAGATGCCCCGACGGATCTCGTCCTCCGTCGGGTTCGGGTTCTGGGCGAGCAGCGCGACGCTCACCAGCATCATCCCCGGGGTGCAGTAGCCGCACTGGAGGCCGTGCTCCTCGTGGAATCCCTCTTGAATCGGATGGAGTTTTCCTCCCGAGGCGAGCCCTTCGACCGTCTGCACCTTACGACCGTCGACCTGGACCGCAAGAAGGTTGCACGATTTTACCGGAATTCCGTCCACCAGGACCGTGCACGCGCCGCAGTGCGCCGTGTCGCATCCAATGTGCGTCCCGGTGAGCCGTAGCCGCTCGCGGAGGTAGCTCACCAGCAGCATCCGGTTCTGGACGGTCGACTTGTGCGTGACCCCGTTGACCGTCACCTGGATGGTCCGGGTGGTGATCGGACCGGGGGCCTGAGGCGTCTCGGCGACGTCGACCGCCATCTCACTTCCCTCCCTTGGCGCGGGCGAGGGCATGCGCGATCGTCCGTCGGGTCCAGACGCGCACCATGTCCTTCTTGAACTCGACCGGACCGCGGTTGTCCGGGAACGGCCGGGAAGCGTCCGACGCGAGCTCTCCGGCCCTCTTGAGGTCCGAATCCGTGCCCGTCTTCCCCATCAGGAACTCCGACGCCGCGGCGGCGTAGATCGCCGTAGGACCGACGTTCGTGAGGCCGATGCCCGCGAGGTCGATCGAGCCGCCCTTCCCGACCCGCAGCTGGACCGCGACCGCGGCGGTCGCGAAGTCCCCGACCTTCCGCTCCATCTTCGAGTAGGCGCTCCCCGTGCCCGGCCCGGCCCGAGGAATCCGCACCTGAGTGAGAACCTCGTTCGGTCGCAAGGCGGTGACGAACGAGTCCTGGTAGAACTGCCGCGCCGGAATCGTGCGGGCCCCCTTCGGCCCCTCGGCCCGGTACTCGGCGCCGAGCGCCATCATGCAGGCGGGAAGGTCGTTCCCGGGGTCGCCGTGCGAGACGTTGCCGCCGACCGTGCCCCAGTTCCGCACCGTCGGGTCGGCGATCTCGGCGGCCGCGTCGGACAGGACCGGGTACCGAGCACGAACCACCTCCGAGCGGCCGAGTTCCGCCGTCCGGGTGAGCGCGCCGATGACGAGGGCCGCCTCCTCCTCGCGGATGTAGGCGAGGTCAGGGATCCGGTTGATGTCGATGAGCGCGGCAGGCTGGGCGAGTCGGAGCTTCATCATCCCGATGAGGCTCTGCCCGCCGGCCAGTACCTTCGCCTCGCCCTGATGCTGGTCGAGGAGTCCGATCGCTTCTTGAACGGTTTTCGGCGCATAGTACTCGAAATTCGGCGGATACATCGTTCCCCACCCGTGTGGAAGTGTAGCACGCGGTAGGTCCCTGCGGTTATCAATGTTGCGAAAGTGCGATTGCGATTAACAGACCGGCTCAGCGCTTGATCTCGGCCCGGTGCAGTCCCCGCCCCTCTCCTCTCCGCCCGGTCGGAGCCTGTCGGAAAGGGTAGATACGTCGCGCTGATTCCAGAGACGGATGCAGTCCTCCCACTACTCGAAGCACCTCGCGGAACTGGTGGGCCGGCGGGAGCCGTTCGCGGTTGCGACGGTCACGCGTACGGAGGGCTCCACCCTCGCGAAACCGGGATTCAAGCTCCTCATCACCGACAAGGGGGAGATTGCAGCGGGGACCTTCGGCGGCGGCTGTCCCGAGGGTCCGATCGTCGAGGCGGCGCGGCAGGCGATCGCCGCGGGGGAACCCCGGGTTCTCCGCATCCACCTCGTCGACACCGAACAGGCGGTGGGCGGGACGGTCCGGGAGACCGACCCGAACGAGATCTGGGTCCAGACGAACTGCGGGGGCACGCTGGAAGTGTACGTGGAACCGATGCTCCCGACCCACCGGCTCCTCCTCATCGGACAGGGGGGCCGCGATGACGTGGAGGGAGCCCTCGTCCACTGGGGAAAGCTTCTCGGCTTCGAGGTGGTGGTGGTCGACCCGAGCCCGGTGCTGGCCGAGTCGCCTCATGTGCTGATAGAAGCATCCCACCCCGACGTGGAACAGCTCCGTCTCTCCCGCCACGACTTCGTGGTCGTGCTCACGAAAGGGGAACGGGACGTCGCGGTCCTCGAGGCGCTTTCCCGTTCGCCCGTCCCGTTCGTGGGCCTCTTGGCGAGTCGGCACCGAGCCCGACAGGACCGGGAGGAGCTTACGAAGCGTGGCGTCCCTTCGGGGTTCCTGGACGCGCTCCGCTCGCCCATCGGGCTGGATATCGGCGCGAAGACCCCCGAAGAGCTTGCCCTCGCCATCATGGCGGAAGTGGTCGCGGTCAAGTACGGCAAGGCCCCGGCCCGGCCGCCGTCGGGCGAACGCGCGGAAAACCACCGGCCATGATTCCGCCCGCCACGAAGGCCGTGCTCGATGCGACCGGTCCGTGACCCTAGAAACGTTCATTGAGCCTGTCATGCTGGGGCGTTCCGTGGACCGACTCGGGGGCGCTCGACGGTGACCGGGACCGAAGCGTGGTCCTCCACCGAGGACGTCGAGCGGTTACTGGTCGGCCAGAAGTACATCGCCGAACCCTCGCTCGTGATGGCGATCTACCTCAGCGGCCGACTGGGTAAGCCGCTCTTGGTCGAGGGGGAGCCGGGCTGCGGGAAGACCGAGATCGCGAAGGTGCTCGCGGCCGGGACCGGTGGGGAGCTCATCCGGCTCCAGTGCTTCGAAGGACTGGACGCTCGTTCGGCCCTCTACGAGTGGGACTACGCGCGACAGCTCCTGACGATCCGAATGCACGAGTCGCGGGAAGCGCCGGAAGCGCTCGAGCGGGAAGTGTTCAGCGAGCGCTTCCTCCTCAAGCGTCCGCTGCTCCGCGCGCTCAGCGGCGACTCCCCGAACCGAACGATCCTCCTGATCGACGAGGTCGACCGAGCGGACGAAGAGTTCGAGGGCCTCCTCCTCGAGGTGCTTTCGGACTACCAGGTGACCGTGCCGGAGCTGGGGACGATTCGAGCGAAGCAGATTCCGTTCGTCCTCATCACGTCGAACCGGACCCGGGACCTGAGCGACGCGCTGAAGCGCCGATGCCTCTACGCCTACGTCGACTACCCCAACCTCGAGAAGGAGGTCGCCATCCTCGAGAAACGGCTCCCGGACCTCGGGGACCCGTTCGCGAAGTCGATCGCCTCCTTCGTGCAGCGCGTGCGTCAGGACCCCGAGCTGTCGAAACGGCCCGGGGTGGCCGAGACCCTGGATTGGGCGGCCGCCCTCCTGGCCCTGGACCGCACCGAGCTCGACGCGGAGACGGCCGCCACGACGTTGGGCCTCCTTGTCAAGGACGCCCAGGACCTCCGCTATCTGCGCGAGCAGCGGCTGGATGCGCTCCTCGGGTAGCGGGCCGATGCGCGAAGGTCCGGAAGCGCTGGCCACCCGCCTCCGGGGCCGTCTCGGGGGGTTCTGCCGGTTCCTCCGTCATCGGGGATATCCCGTCGGAATCGGCGTCGAGCTCGACCTGGGCCGCGCGGCCGACATGATTCACCTCCTGGAACGGGCGGAGCTTCGCCAAGCGTGCGGGGCGACGCTTGCGAAATCGTCGGAGGACGTGCGGTTCGTGAACGAAGCGTTCGACCTCTACTGGAGAGCGGCGGACGCTGCCCTTGAACCCTCTCTCTCCGAGACCGAGATCACCGTTCTCGCACCCCCCAGGCGCCACGGCGATACGTCCGGCCGCACGCGCAAAGGGGATTCCGAGGCGGCGCGGCCCCCGGTAGCCATCCCACTGGGCACGTACAGCGCCACCGCTCCGAGCGCGGGCCACGCTCTCCAGCCACTCTCACCGAGAGGGCTCCGGGCAGTGCGGCACGGGGCCCGTCGATTCCGGCGTCGTCTTGCGACGCTCCCGGGGCGGCGGCGAGCGCGCGCCCCAGAGGGTGCGATTGACCTCAGGGACACGGTGCGCCAGAGCCTCCGGCACGGTGGAGAATGGTTCGAGCTACGGCACGAGCGACCCCGGGTCGCGCGTGCCGAATTCGTCCTCCTGTGGGACGTCAGCGGCTCGATGCGGGAGCATGAATCACGGTTCTTCGCGTTGGTGCACGCCCTTCTGTCGGTCTCTCGGCGGAGCCGCGTGTTCGCCTTCAGCACGCGGCTCGAGGAGATTACCTCCTCCGTCCGCCGGTCGGGGTATCGAAGGGCCGCGGCGACGGTCGGCCACCGGATTGACCGCACGGACGGCGGGACCCGGATCGGTCACGCGCTCGCGGAGTTCGCCGAGAGGTTCGGTGCCACTCTGGGGCCGACCTCGACGCTCGTCCTCCTGAGCGACGGCTGGGATCTCGGAGAAACCACCCTCGTCCACGACGAGCTCGAGCATCTTGCGCGTCGCGCCGGGCGGGTCGTGTGGATCACCCCGTACACCCGCCGGCCCGGCTTCGAGCCGAAAGTGGGAGCGCTCCGCGTCGCGCAGCGGCACATCGACCTCCTCCTCGGCCCCGAGGACTTCGAGTCTCAGTGGCCGCTACGGCCGTTCCCACTCTCATCCATAGCCCACGGCTGAAAGCCCGACGAACGGCCGCAAAGTTGTTTGAGAGCGCGCGTGCCCACGATCCGGAAAGCACGACAGCCGAACCGACCGCGTTCCGTGCCCCTTCGGGCGGTGTGGAAAACGGGTGGTTTAAGTCTCAACGAACTCTTTGGCCTCGTCGATGGACGCACTTCCCTGCGGTTGTGGGCCGAGCTCGATTCCGCCGTACGTGCGTTTCTGCGCGCGACACGACCCGGCTCGAGTGAAAGCACTAGAGCAACTGTGTCACGATTTTCTCACGCGGGCGCGGGAGGTGTACGATAAGTTGGACAGTCCCGCGGGACCCCTCTTCCCCGGGTATTCGAGGATTTCCGCTGCTGACACGATGCAGGATCTGTTGGAGGAGTTCGTGCCTCAATTCCAGAAACTGATGGCCTATCGCTCGCCCCTTCCGAGCGGCGAGACACCGCCGCCCAGCGAGCAACCACCGTAGCGGCAGATCGCGGACGAGCCCGTTCACGGGAGGGGCGCTCGCCTCCTCTCGCGGAACCGCTTCAAGACGACGAAATCGCGAGCCGGTGTTCGCACCGATCCTGCAATCCCTTTGCAACGGAGCGAACACGAGAGCTGGTGTCGAAAGGAAGCTTCGAACCCCCGGGGGATTCACGTCCGGGTTCTGACCGCCGCCGGGTCGTGCCGTTCCACGCGAATCTGCGCCGGCGGGACGCACGCGAGTCGCTCGGGGACGTAGTGGTGCCGTCAAGTCGCGGTACGGATGCCGGATATGAGATTTCGTGAGCGCACAGTTTTGTAGTGGCGAACCGCCTGAGGGCCTCACATGCCCGCCAAGAAGGTCGCTGGAGGATTCACGGACGAGGAGCGAGCCGCGATGAGCGAGCGCAGCAAAGAGCTGAGAGCCCGCCCACGCACCGACAAGGCCGACGGAGAACGCGACGTGCTGACGAAGCTTGCCGCGATGCCAGCACCGGACCGGGCCCTGGGCGAACGGCTCCATGCCCTCATCAAAGCCAGCGCGCCGGCGCTAACGCCGAGGACATGGTATGGGATGCCCGCCTATGCCAAGGACGACCAGATCGTCTGCTTCTTCCAGAACGCGAGCAAGTTCAAGACGAGATACGCGACCCTCGGTTTCAGCGACAATGCAAACCTGGACGAGGGTCACATGTGGCCGACCACCTTCGCGCTGACGGAGTTGACCCCCGACGACGAAGCAAGGATTGCCGCGCTCGTGAAGAGAGCAGTGAGCTGAGGATTGCCTCTTCCCTCACAAGGGTTCGTCCGTCCCGCCTCCCAGCTTGGGGTCGTTGACCGAAGGCGAAGGGCTGCAGTCCGCAGCGGCCACTTTACGCGGCGCAGCCGCTGACCGCCTGGTCGTCCCCGTTGAACTCAGCGAAGCCGTAGTCCTCGTAGAGGTCCGACTCCGTTACGGTCACGTGGTTCACCGGGTCGTAAAAAACGACGACCCCCGTGCTCGAATCATAGGAGAGGATGACCGAAGGTCCGAGCAACTTGTGCAATTCCGAAAGCGTTGAGGACGGAATGGCCGGGTTATCCGACTGGCAGTTGGACTGGGGGACGCCACTACCCCCACCGCCACCCGGGGGAGCGGGGGCCTGCAGCAGCGTCACGGCAGGATGGGCCACCGGGTTTGCGGAGACGACCGCCGCGAGAACGATGACGGCCAGGATGCCAGCACCCACCCGATAGCTGGCGGGCCAGCGGAGGGTAGAGCGAGATGCCCGTCGGTCGATCGAACGGTCCGCGGAACGGCGCGGGAGGGAGACCCGGCTCGTGTGGAATCGCAACCCCAGCGCGAGGAGGTTCCCTCCGAGCAACGCCACCAGAATCCCCAGGGTGGGCAGGATCAGCGGGAGGAACGCCGCGGTGGTCCCGACCATCCCCGCGAAGAGGACCTGCTCGTGCGCCGGAGCCGGCGCGGACCGAGGCTCCACGACCATGAACAGGGCGAAGAATAGGGTTGCCGGGTCGATCGCCTGCAACAGGAGAACGTGGACGCTCAGGGACGTCCCGACCACGGCATGCTGGACCGCGGCGAGGAGGCCGTACGTCGCCAGGAAGACGGCCGGAAGTCTCCACTGGCGCGGGTTCCGCGCGAGGAGCGTCAAACCGAGAGAGACGATCGCCACCTCTCCGTAGGGGCCGATGCCGACCCACCATGCCGGTGCAAGGCCGAGGAACAAAGTCCCTAGCACAACCCCGGTCGCCGCGGGGTTGAACCACGGACGGCCCCTGAAGCGAAGGACGTGTCGGAACGAAACGGCGGCAAATGCGACGGCAGCGACCAGGACGAGGTTCGCGGTTGGAGGAAAGATGAGGGCGATGAACAGACCGGTAGCTAGGGCGGAATCGGGAAACCGGAGACGGGCGAAGCGGACCGATTGGAAGCCCAGGTCGACGGTCGCCGCGACCACTGGTACGACCCCGAGCGGACCGATTCCGAGCCCACCCAGGTAGTTCGACCCGTAGATTCCGAGTACAAGTAGCATGAGCCAGAGGATGCGAGCGGGAGGGAGAACCCGCAGGAACCCTCTCCATCGCGCCGCCCAGGCCGGTCGCCGGGGCGACATTGCGCCTCCAGAATCCACGCCTGAACGAGCTGCCTGGTTGGCTTAAACCCCCAGTGACCCCAGCGAAAGGCGGCCCGGAAACGCCTCGCGTCCAGGTGCTGCATTGCGTCGTGAGCCCGCAGACTGGCGACGGGACGAGCAGCTGACCGCGCGCTCACCGTTCCGTCAAGGTTTATGTAGGAGTCTCCCGGCCGCTCGAGAACAGACGCTTGAGTGCCTCAGGGACAGGACTTCGGATGTTCTCGTTCATCGGTTCGGTCAGCGGCGTCGTCATCACTGTCCTCGGGACGATCGGGCTTCCCGGCCTGTTTGCCCTCATGGCCGTGGAGAGCTTCGGCATCCCCCCGCTCCCCAGCGAAGTGATCCTGCCCGTCGCCGGGATCCTGATCGCCTACGGAGACCCCTGGTTCACCTGGGCGACGGTGATCCCCGTGGCACTCGCGGGAGGGCTCATGGGGGCGATGGTGGCCTACGAGCTCGGCCGCGCGTTCGGGCTCCCCTTCGTGCAGAAGCTGGGGAGCCGGTTCGGCCTGGAGGAGCGGGACCTGCTCCGCGCCCAGAGGTTCTTCGATCGTCGGGGGGCGGTGACGGTCTTTCTCGCTCGCCTCGTCCCG
>Ga0187784_10004655_pt1 | contig 11104 bp, 12 predicted proteins | sample 1015_SJ02_MP15_2_FD_132964 | JGI IMG/M metagenome (GOLD analysis project Ga0187784, IMG submission 132964) | Tropical peat soil microbial communities from peatlands in Department of Meta, Colombia - 1015_SJ02_MP15_20_MG | ecosystem: Environmental > Terrestrial > Soil > Wetlands > Peat | place... | reverse complement strand
GCAAGGTCTGCCCGGCATGGAGCGCGCGCAGGCCCGCGGCCTGGATCGCGGGACCGTCCGCCATCGGATCGGTGAACGGCATGCCGAGCTCGATCACGTCGGCGCCGGCAGCGGGCAGCGCCTTGATGATCGCGAGCGAGGCCTCCATGTCCGGATCACCCGACATCAGGAACGTGACCAGCGCGGCGCGCCCTTGCGCCTTCAGCGCGGCGAAGCGTTTGTCGATGCGGGTGGTCATCGTGTTACGGGAGAGCCGCGCTCAGAACTTGCCGCCGAGATGCTTCGCGACGCTGTCGAGATCCTTGTCGCCGCGGCCCGAGAGGTTGACCACCATCAGGTGATCCTTGCGTCTTTGCGGCGCGAGATCCGCTACGCGCGCGAGCGCGTGCGCGCTCTCGAGCGCCGGGATGATGCCTTCGAGCCGCGAGAGCAGCCGGAAGGCCGCAAGCGCCTCGTCATCGGTCGCGGAGAGGAACGTCACCCGGCCCATGTCGTTGAGCCAGGCGTGCTCCGGCCCGATGCCCGGATAGTCGAGACCGGCCGAGATCGAATGTGCCTCCTGGATCTGCCCGTCGGCATCCATCAGCAGATAGGTGCGATTGCCGTGCAGCACGCCGGGCCGTCCGCCCGCAATCGAAGCCGCGTGCTGCTTGTCGAGCCCGTGGCCGGCCGCCTCGACGCCATAGATCTCGATGCCGCGGTCGTCGAGGAACGGATGGAACAGCCCCATCGCGTTCGAGCCGCCGCCGATGCACGCGATCAGCGAGTCGGGCAGGCGCCCTTCCGCCTCCTGCATCTGCACGCGCGTCTCGTTGCCGATCACGCTCTGGAAGTCGCGCACCATCATCGGATAGGGATGCGGCCCCGCGACCGTGCCGATGCAGTAGAACGTGTTCGCGACGTTCGTCACCCAGTCGCGCAGCGCCTCGTTCATCGCGTCCTTCAAGGTGCGCGAGCCCGACATCACCGGGCGCACCTCGGCGCCGAGCGCCTGCATGCGCAGCACGTTCGGCTGCTGGCGGTCGATGTCGACCGCGCCCATGTGGACACAACATTCGAGCCCGAACTTCGCGCACAGCGTGGCGGTTGCGACCCCATGCATGCCGGCGCCGGTCTCGGCGATCACGCGCGGCTTGCCCATGCGTTTGGCCAGCATGATCTGGCCGAGCACGTTGTTCACCTTGTGGGCGCCGGTGTGGTTCAGGTCCTCGCGCTTCAAATAGATCTTCGCGCCGCCAAAATGCGCGGTGAGCCGCTCGGCGAAGTAGAGCGAGGACGGGCGGCCGACATAGTTCTTCAGGTGGCCGTCCATCTCGCGCCGGAACGCCGGGTCGTTCTTCGCCTCGGCGTAGGCGCGCTCGAGGTCGAGAATGAGCGGCATCAGGGTCTCGGCGACGAAGCGGCCGCCATAGAGACCGAAATGCCCGCGCTCGTCCGGCCCGGTGCGGAACGAATTCGGCTGAATGTTCATGGCGCTCATTCTACCGGCAATGAGGCGCCCTGCGAAGTGCGCGCCGCGCGGATGAAGGCGCGGATTTTCGCCGGATCCTTCACGCCCGGCGCGCTCTCGACCCCGGAGGAGACGTCGACTGCGGCAGCGCGCGTGGTGCGGATCGCCTCGGCGACGTTGTCCGCCTCGAGCCCGCCCGACAGCATGAACGGCAGCGCAAGGTCGAGCCCGCCGAGCAGATGCCAATCGAACGGCTTGCCGAGCCCGCCCGGGCGCGTCGCATCGCGCGGCGCGCGCGCGTCGAACAGCAGCCGGTCGGCGACCTTCAGGTAGCGCGGGATCGCGCCGAGATCGGCCTCGGTCTCGATCGGCAGCGCCTTCATGACGGCCAAGCCGAAGCGCTGCGCGATCGCGCCGACGCGCGCCGGCGTCTCCTTGCCATGCAGCTGCAACAGGTCGGGACGCAGCACGTCGACGATATTGGCGAGCAGCCTGTCGTCGGCATCGACGGTGAGCGCGACCTTCTCGGCGCGACCGTTGACGCGGGCGCCGAGCTCGCCGGCCTGATGCAGCGACACGTTGCGCGGCGAGGCCGGAAAGAACACGAAGCCGACCAGGTCCGCGCCGGCCTCGAGCGCAACGTCGAGGGTCTCGGGCGTGGAGAGGCCGCAGATTTTGACGAGGGTCATTTTTCGGTGCGCTCTACAAACGCGATCAATTTCTCAAGCTCTTCGACTAACGGATCCAACCTGTTCTTGATGACGTTGGCGATGATTTCAAGGTCGATCTGCCAGTAGGAATGCACGATGATGTTGCGCAAATCGTAGATCAGTCTCCAGGGTATATTGGGGGCCACGGTCTGAAGTTCAGCCGAGACCCGATTCAGGGTCTCGCCAATGACCACCAGATCGAAGAGCGCTGCGTGTTGGGGTTGCCTCGCCGCGGCCAAGGCTTCGGATGACAATCCCCCGGCGTTGTCCTGCGCAAAGCGCGCAAAATCCCGCGCGTCGCGCAGACGCTCGACATCCGAGCGGTTCATACTGGCTCTACGAGGCGCGGGAACTCGTCGGCTTCACGACCTTTCAGGCCGCTCTTGAGCACGATGCCGACTTGTCTGCCGACAAGATCCGACAGATCAACCTCCGCTCCTGCGAGATCAAAGAGATCAAGGCCCGGCTTCTTCTCGGCGAGGAATTCAAGTCCATTCGGGTCAAAGACGTGTCCTGCGCTCCCGCGCGGCAGGAGTCCCAGAATTTTCAAAGGGTACTTCGCTTCGATCGTCGCGATGTGCATGCGCAGGATCGAGCGATTGACGTCGGGCGCGTTCATGGAGAGTTTCTACCACAGCCGCGGCGCGAAATCACCAAAGGCCGGAATCGCTGGAGGGCTTGTCTCGCGGCCCGTCAAATCAGGCCGACAGCCCCCGCCACACCAGCATCGCGGCGGCGAGATCCTCGAGCGCGGTGCCGGCGGACTTGAACAGCGTGATCTCGCTGTCCTTGGTGCGGCCCTTGGCCTTGTGGCGGCAGAGATCGAAGAGATCGCCGCGCACGCCGCTCCGCTTCAGAATGCCTTTCTTCAGCGGCTGCGTGAGGTCGCCGGCTTCCTTCAGCGCGGCTTCCGTGTCGATATAGACGCGCGCCCGCTTCACCGCGTCATCGTCGGCCTCACGCATCTTCGGCGTGAAGCCGCCGACGAGATCGACATGCGCGCCTTTCTTGAGCCACTTGCCGCGCACCAGCGGCGTGGTCGACAGCGTCGCGCAGGAGACGATGTCGGCGTCGCGCACGGCCGCTTCCAAGTCTTCGCCCACCTCGACCTCGAGCCCGCCGACCGCAAGCGCAAAGGCCGCCTGCACGGCATGTCCGCGCGTGCGATTCCACAGCGTCACGCGCTTGAGCGGCCGGACCGCCGCATGCGCGCGCACCAGATAGGGCGCGAGCGCGCCGGCCCCGACCATCACGAGATGCGCGGCGTCGGCGCGCGCGAGATAGGATGCCGCGAGCGCCGAGGCGCAGGCGGTGCGCCAGCGCGTCAGCGAGGTGCCGTCCAGCACGGCGAGCGGCTCGCCGGTCGCACCCGACATCAACACGTAGCTTCCGAGCACCGCGGGCTTTGCAATCTTGCCGTTGTCGGGAAACACCGTGACGATCTTGCAGCCGAGAAACGATTCACCGCCCTGCGTGCCGCCCCAGGCCGGCATCAGCAAGAGCATCGCGTTGCCGATCGCGTGATGATGCCGCACCGGCGCGGAAATGTCGGCGCGGAACGCTTCGCGCAGCGCCTCGACCAGCGCCGGATAGGTGAGAACGCGATCGATCTCCTCGGCGGTGATCGTACGCATCATGCTTCTCGTTGCCAGATGACCATGTTCGGGATCATGCGGCGGACGGATGCCGATACGCAATCGACGCGATCGAGCTCGTCGCCGGCGGCGCGGCCGGCCGCGCCGGCTCGCGCTGCTTGCGCAGCGCCGCAAGCTCGGCATGCGCGGCCTTCAGCTCAGCCGCGGCGCGGCGCGCGCGGCGGCGCCCTTTGCGCTGCGCGCCCCAAGAGGCGATCCCGCCGACCACGACGCCGAGGATCAGCGCGCCAAGCAGCGCGAGATAGAGCGGCACGGAAAAGCCAAGCATCGGCGGCTGCGCCCCGAACGGATCGAAGGCAATGAGCACGGGCGCGCGGTTCGACACCGCGAACACCGCGATGGCGAGCGCGAGCGGCACGAGGATCAGCACCAGAATGATCTTGCGGATCATGGAGAAGCCTGTCTGCGTTCCCCGGACGAGCGACGGCCGACAGGCCGGAGCGAAGATCCGGGGTCCAGGATTGAGGTCGCGAAGCGACAATAGCGCTTATTTCAAATCAGAGCGGCAGGTCCTCGGCAAGGTCACGTCGCTCCGGCGCTTCGCGCCGTCGCTTGTCCGGGACAAGGCGCTACTGCGCCTTGTTGAGCCGCTCGCGCATTTCCTTGCCGGTCTTGAAGAACGGCACGGATTTCTGGTCGACCGAGACATGCGCGCCGGTGCGCGGATTGCGCCCGGTGCGCGCCGGACGATGCTTGACCGAGAAGGCGCCGAAGCCGCGCAGCTCGACGCGGTCGCCGCGCGCGAGCGCCGCCGTGATCTCGCCGAGCACGGCGTTGACGATGTTCTCGATGTCGCGCTGATAGAGGTGCGGGTTCTGCCCGGCGATGCGCTGGACAAGCTCGGATTTGATCATCGCCCCCGGTCCCTTCCCGTGCTCCGCTGCCACGGCCCGTACCCCTTGCTGGTTACTGGGCGGAAGGGTGCCAAAGGGCCAACAGACCGTCAAGATTGAGCCGGTCCGCCGCCTGCAGCGAGCCCCACGCCTCGACGCGCTGCGCCAGCGCGTTCGCGCCGACCGCCTCGAGCGCGACCGCAGCCGCAAGATGCAGGATCGACAGATCCGCGAAGCGCGGCTTCAGGTCCCAGTCCTTCACCGGCGTGTCGGCCTTGATGCCCTTTTCCTTGGTGAGCCAAGCGATCGCGCTCTTCTCGTTGCCGAGTTCGTCGACGAGCTTGAGGCCGACGCCCTGCCGGCCGGTGAACACGCGCCCGTCGGTGACGGCCTCGAGCGTCGCGTCGTCCATCTTGCGGCGGTCCTTCACCATGCCGCGGAACCAGGCGTAGCTGTCCTTCACCAGCGACTCGATCGCGGCGCGCGCCTCCGGGCTGGTCGGCTCGAAGCCGTTCGGCGCCGCCTTGAGCGGCGAGGACTTGATCTCCTCGACCTTGATGCCGATCGTCTTCAGCACGTCGGTGAAGTTCGGATACTGAAACAGCACGCCGACCGAGCCGACCAGCGAGGTCTCCTGCGCGACGATATGGTCCGCGCTCATCGCCGCGATGTAGCCGCCCGACGCCGCGAGGCCGTCGACCACCACCACCATCGGCTTGGCGGCGGCGACGCCCTTGAGCGCGTCATGCAGCTGCTCGGAGCCGGCGGTGGTGCCGCCGGGGGAGTCGATATGCACGATCACCGCCTTGGCGCTCGACGCCTTGGCGAGCCGCTCGAGCGAGTCGACCCGCTGCTGGTCGTTGCGAATGAGCCCGGTGATCTCGATGCGCGCGATATAGTCGCCGGTCGCGCTCATCGCGCCGCCGCGCTTCGTGACGCTCGCCGCAAGGCCGACGACCGCGACGATTGCGATCACGACCGCGAGCACGCGCCAGAAGGTGAGCTTGCGCCGCATCCGGCGGCGATCGACGATCAGGTCGGCATCGAGCGACATTTTGATCTCTCCGGGCGATTCGCCGCGACAGTGGGGCGGAAGCCGCGTCGCGGTCAATGGCGCGCAGGAAGACGCCACAATTGTGGCGAACGAAACGGAAATGCCAGTCCAGAGCAGACTCGGTGCGCGCGGAATTCTTATTGTGTCCCGGACGCGAGGCAGCGTGACATCAGCGCGTTTACGCGCGTCCATAGCCCGTCGAAGACGGGCGCGTACGCCCTACAGGACGCGCTACGGCGTCGCTGATCCGGGACCGTTCCACACTCAGCGTCCGTAACGGTCCCGGGTCTGCGCCGCAGCATTCCATGCTGCGGCGCGCCCGGGACACAGTAGAGTTTACTCCTTCTTCTCGCGCTGCTTCAGCGCGGTGCCGAGAATGTCGCCGAGCGTCGCGCCCGAGTCGGACGAGCCGTACTGGGCGATCGCCTCCTTCTCCTCGGCGACCTCCAGCGCCTTGATCGAGACGCCGACCTTGCGCGCCTTCTTGTCGAACTGCGTGACGCGGGCATCGACCTTCTGGCCGACCGCGAAACGCTCCGGCCGCTGCTCGGAGCGGTCGCGCGCAAGCTCATTGCGCTTGATGAAGGCGGTGAACTCGGTGCCGACGATCTTCACGTCGATGCCGGCCTCCTTCACCTCGGTCACCTCGCAGGTGACGACCGCGCCGCGCTTGAGGTCGCCCGGCTCGGCGAACGGATCGGCCTCGAGCTGCTTCACGCCGAGCGAGATGCGCTCCTTCTCGACGTCGACGTCGAGCACGACCGCCTTGACCTTGTCGCCCTTCTTGTACTCGTCGATCACCTGCTCGCCCGGGCGCTTCCAGTCGAGATCGGAGAGATGCACCATGCCGTCGACGTCGCCGTCGAGGCCGAGGAACAGGCCGAACTCGGTCTTGTTCTTGACCTCGCCCTCGACCGTCGTGCCGGGCGGATACTTCTCGACGAACACCTCCCACGGATTGCGCATGGTCTGCTTCAGGCCGAGCGAGATGCGCCGCTTCACCGGATCGACCTCGAGCACCTGCACCTCGACTTCCTGCGAGGTGGAGACGATCTTGCCGGGGTGGACGTTCTTCTTGGTCCACGACATCTCCGACACGTGGATCAGCCCCTCGATGCCCGGCTCGAGCTCGACGAAGGCGCCGTAGTCGGTGATGTTGGTGACGCGGCCCTTGAGCCTGACGCCGACCGGGAACTTCGACTCGATGCCCTGCCACGGATCGTCGAGCAGCTGCTTCATGCCGAGCGAGATGCGGTGGGTCTCGTGGTTGATCTTGATGATCTTGACCTTCACCTGCTGGCCGATGTTGAGCACCTCGGTCGGGTGGTTGACGCGCCGCCACGCAATATCGGTGACGTGCAGCAGGCCGTCGATGCCGCCGAGGTCGACGAAGGCGCCGTAGTCGGTGATGTTCTTCACCACGCCGTCGATCACCTGGCCTTCTTCGAGGTTCTGCACCAGCTCCTGGCGCTGCTCGGCGCGGGTCTCCTCCAAGACGGTGCGGCGCGACACCACGATGTTGCCGCGGCGGCGATCCATCTTGAGGATCTGGAACGGCTGCGGGACGTTCATCAGCGGGGTGACGTCGCGGATCGGACGGATGTCGACCTGGCTGCGCGGCAGGAACGCGACCGCGCCGTCGAGATCGACCGTGAAGCCGCCCTTGACCTGATTGAAGATGACGCCGTTGACCTTCTCGTTGTTGTTGAAGGCCTTCTCGAGCTTGCCCCAGCTCTCCTCGCGGCGCGCCTTGTCGCGCGACAGGACCGCCTCGCCGAGCGCGTTCTCGACGCGCTCCAGGTAGACCTCGACCTCGTCGCCGATCTTGATGTCGTTGCCGCGGCCCGGACCCTGGAATTCGCGCAGCGCGACGCGACCTTCGGTCTTCGCCCCGACGTCGATGACGGCGAGATCCTTCTCGATCCCGACCACCTTGCCCTTGACGACGGAGCCTTCCTGCAAGCCGCCCTGGGTGAACGACTCTTCCAGCATTTTCGCAAAGTCTTCGCGCGAGGGCGCGGCAGCCATAGCAGTAGCCATACAGTCTCCTATTCGCGCATGATCTTTTCCGAAAACCGGTTCCCATCCCGGATCGCGTCCGGGACAGGCTTTTCGGGATCATGCTGCACACGTGCCGGGGGTTTGAATGCGGGCGCTTCAACGTCCGAGGCCGCAAGCCGAAAGGCTCACGGCCGGCACGATCCGGAAACGTCGAAGCGATGATTGAAGTCCGAAAGCCTCACGGCGATCCGAGACGGACCAGGCGGGCGCTCCTCCGATCACGAAGGTGCGGTCATCCGCCCCTTCGGCCCGCCCGGGCGGCCTCGACACTTGATCGACGGCGACCTGGACGCGCGTTGATATAGCTAAGGCCTTGCCGTTCCACAAGCTTTGAATCCGGCTGCGCGAGCGCGCGCACGACCGTTCAGGCGTGCCGACCGCATAGCTCGAATGCGGCGCGCGCGTTGACAGTGCGCGGCGGCTCGTCTCGTATCGTGGCCCATTCGTGCCGGCTATCCGCCCGACACTTGAAAGACACGAGAATTCAAAGATTTGGGGAGGCGAGCGCGCGCGATGCGCATCTGGCATCAGAGCCTGACCGTGCTGGAGCATCTGCCCGCCTATGCGGAGCGCGTCCGCGCGCACATTGCGCGGATCAAGCGGCCGGACACGGTGGTCGACCTGCACGGCATGCATCGCGCGACCTACCCGGCGGACTATCCAGGCGACGACATCGCCTACAGCTTCCTGTTCCAGATGCATTCGCTGCAATGGGCGCAGAACGCGCTGCAGGCCGCGAAGGAAGGTTACGACGCTTTCGCGATGTGCACGCTCGCCGACCCGCTGCATCGCGAGATCCGCAGCCTCGTCGACATTCCGGTCGTCGCCGCGGGCGAGGTCTGCTTCCACGTCGCCGCCATGCTCGGATCGCGTTTCGGCCTGATGCTGTTCATCGACCGCCTTGCGCCGCGCTATCTGGAGCAGATCGAGGCGACCGGCCTTGGCGCCCGCTGCGCCGGCATCGGCCCGACCGGCGTCACCTTCCAGGAGGTGCAGCGCGGCTTCGAGAACCCCGGTCCCGTCATCGACAAGTTCCGTGCGGCGGCGCGCGACCTGATCGCGCGCGGCGCCGACGTCATCATCCCGGGCGAGATTCCGCTCAGCGTGCTGCTCGCCTCGGAGGGCGTCAACCGCGTCGACGACGTGCCGCTGATCGACAGCCTCGGCGTGACGATCAAGATGACGGAGACCTTCGTCGATTTGCGCGCCGCGACCGGTCTTGCGCCGAGCCGGCACGGCTGGCGTAACGCCGCGCCGAAGGGCGAGCGCGTCGCGCAGGTGATGGACTTCTATCTCGGGGCGAGCCCGATCCGCCCGAAATGACAGGCGCAACATGATGGCGCGACAGGGAGGGGCTCGATGCGGCGGATGATCCTCACATTGGCGGCCGCACTCGCGGCGTTCTGCGCTGCGCCGGCGTGCGCGCAAACCTATCCGGACCACCCGATCCGGTTCATCGTGCCGTTTGCGCCCGGCGGCGGCGCTGATTTGCTCGCGCGCATTTTGCAGGACCCGCTCGCCAAACGTCTCGGTCAGCCGGTCGTGATCGAGAACAAGCCGGGCGGCGGCGCCACCATCGGCGCCGACTTCGTGGCGAAGTCCGCGCCCGACGGCTACACCGTCCTGCTCACCACGCCGGGACCGCAGATCACCAACCGCTATCTGCTCGGCAAGCTGCCCTACGATCCCGACAAGGACCTCCTGCCGGTCGCGATGCTGGTGAAGGCCGTGAACGTGCTGGTCGTCACGCCGAGCCTGCCGGTCAAGTCGGTCGCGGAGCTGATCGCCTACGCCAAGGCCAATCCGGGCAAGATCAACTTCTCGAGCTCCGGCGTGGGTGCGAGCTCGCATCTCTCCGGCGAGCTGTTCAAGATGATGGCCGGGATCGAGATCACGCACGTCCCCTATCGCGGCTCCGGTCCCTCGATCGCCGATATTCTTTCCGGCAACATCCAGATGACGATCGACACGGTCTCGACCATGCTGCCGCACATCCAGAATGGCGGCATGCGCGCGCTCGCGGTCGCGGGGGCGAAGAACCCGACGCTGCCCGAGCTTCCGACCATCGCCGAGACCTTGCCGGGCTTCGACGGCGACTCGATCAACTACGTCACGGCGCCGGCCGGAACGCCGCAACCGATCATCGCGCGGCTGCACAACGAGCTCAACGCGATCCTGAGCGACCCACAGGTCGCGCAGCGCATGATCGCGCAGGGGATGACGCCGGTGGTGGAAACACAGGCGCAGCTGATCCAGCGCGTGCAGGACGAGCAGGTGAAGTGGAAACGCGTGATCGAGCAGGTGAAGTGAGGGAGTGGTGAGTGGTGAATGGTGAGCGGTGAGTGGCGTGTGGCGAGTGGCGAATGGCGAATAGTCAGGAGGCAAGCTCGTCCTTCACCACTGACCACTGACCACTGACCATTCACTACTCACCATTCACTACTTACTATTCGCCATTCGCCATTCGCTATTCGCCCCTTCTATACCTCTCCACCAGCGCAATCGCCGCCGCCACGGCCGCCTCGACGTCGAGATGCGTGGTGTCGAGCTCATGCGCGTCTGGCGCCGCCTGCAGTGGCGCAACCGCGCGCGAGCGATCGCGCGCGTCGCGCCGGAGAATATCGGCGAGGATCGCGGCCTCGTCGGCGGGCTGCCCGCTCGCCTCGATCTCGCGCGCCCGGCGCCGCGCGCGCTCCTGCGGCGCCGCGACGACGAAGATCTTCACGTCGGCGTTGGGGCAAATGACCGTGCCGATGTCGCGTCCGTCGAGCACCGCGCCGGGCGGCTGCGCGGCGAAGTCGCGCTGGAACTTCACGAGCGCGGCGCGCACGCCCGGGATCGCCGAGACGACCGAGGCGGCTTCGCCGACCTGATGCGATTTCAGCGCCGGGCCGTCGAAGTGCGCCGGATCGAGCGCGCGCGCGGCCGCGACCGCCTGCGTCTCGTCATCGAGCGGCTCACCGGCGTCGATCAGGGCCTTGGCGACCGCGCGGTAGATCAGCCCGGTGTCGAGATGGCGCAGCCCATAATGCGCGGCGAGCCGCTTGCCGAGCGTGCCCTTGCCCGACGCCGCCGGGCCGTCGATCGCAATGATCATGGGAGCGCGATGATCATGCCAGCTCAGCCCCGATGCGCCGCATCATGGCGACGAAGCCCGGGAAGCTGGTCGCGATGAAGGCGGTGTCGTCGACCTGCACCGGCTTATCGCTCGCGAGCCCCATCACCAGCGCTGCCATCGCGATGCGGTGGTCCATGTGAGTGCGCACCAGGCCGCCGCCGGCGGCGCGGCCCCGGCCCTCGACGATCAGGTCGTCGCCGTCGATCTCGACCGCGACGCCATT
>Ga0187784_10004654_pt1 | contig 11108 bp, 10 predicted proteins | sample 1015_SJ02_MP15_2_FD_132964 | JGI IMG/M metagenome (GOLD analysis project Ga0187784, IMG submission 132964) | Tropical peat soil microbial communities from peatlands in Department of Meta, Colombia - 1015_SJ02_MP15_20_MG | ecosystem: Environmental > Terrestrial > Soil > Wetlands > Peat | place... | reverse complement strand
TCCGAGCGCAGACGTCATGATCCTTCGGCTCACCACTAGCCATGAAAATAGCTCAGTTGAAACTAAGCCCTTTGTTTTCAATAAAACGTTCCGCTATTTCCATGGCAGCGAGGAATCTCGCTCCGATTCCTTGCTTCGCAAAGCAGAGCGAAATTCCTCGCTGCGCTCGGAATGACACTGGCGCTGGGGCCGTATCAGGCCTCAGCGGTGTTCTTCATCAACCTCAGCGCCCATGGCTATAGAGGACTCGGAGGAGATTCTCTCCCAGGCGCTGGTTTTCCAGTTGTCCGCCGGTCCGGCAGGAGCCTTCCAGGCAGGGTAAGGCATGAGAAGGCGTTCCGAAAACCCATTGATATAGGGCTCATACATCTGCCGCAAATCCCGCAACTTCTGGCCGGCGCCCGTAGCGCCGCACACAGGCACGCGCGAGGGAGCAAGAAGCGCGCGCAGTTGGCAGAAGTCGTCATCGGACAGGCGATCCGAAGCAGGTTGTTTAGGCGGAATCTGCATGACCTGGGCAAGATCCACAAGAGCATGGCGCGAAATTGCGAAGGTAAGCTGTGACTGCCACTGGAGTGCACCCTCTGCGCAGGATATCAGCAAGGCGCAGGTGTCAAGCACGGCGGTAAGTGCGGCCAGCCAGGATTGATTGTCGTGCTGCGAGCGAAAATAGCATAGCACCGGAAAGGAAAGGTGGCTCTCCATGAGTTCAGCCGACCAAGCTTCCCAATCGCGCAGGAATTGGCCGAGCGCTTCCAGGTTCTGACCTCGAACGTGCCGCCGGACAAGCTCGGCGGCCGTGGGAGGAGAACCAGCGCGCGCGTCAAGCAGCGAGATATTCACTTCTCTACGCGAAAAGGCGCCGTAAAGCACGGGCAAGTAAGAGATGACAATGGCGAGGAAGCCAATGCCTGTGCCTGATTCAAGCACGGTAATGAGCCGCGCAATCCTGGTGTGCGGGGTGACGTCGCCGAGGCCCAGTGTGAAGAAGGTCGTCCCGCTCATATACAAATATGTCCAGAAGGAGGTCGATTCGCGGAAAGACCCCTGTGCGGGCCCGTGTGCCCAGTGGAGCAACGCGAAACCGAAGATCAATCCCACGGCCCAAAAGACGAAGAGCAGCAGAAGGGAGAGCGGGCCGTAGATGCTGAGATGTGCTTCCCGGCGTTTTCCGGGCCTGATGCGCTTGGCGACAGCCCTCCAGGGGATCCATGTGTAGCGATAAAAAAGCCTCGCCAGCCGGACACGTCGCGTGACCCGCCGGGGCAGGATGATAGTTTCAAAACCATCCCACAAGATGACCGCGAGCAGGAGAATACCACCGATGGTTGCGATGAGTCGCATTTATGGAATTAGGACGATCTTCCCGTAGGCGCCGGGTTCCATGACCGCCTGATGGGCGCGTGGCGCATCCGCCAGCGGCATCTCGCGGCCAACGACGGGGCTCAACGTTCCGCTTTCCAGGCCCGCGATGAGCGCCGCGTGGATGCCAAACTGTTCTTCCTTGGTGGCATTCAACAACGTAAACCCAAGGATGCTCAGGTCGCGTTGCATGGTGGCCCGGGGGTTGATTTCAATGCTGCCGCGATTTCCGATCACCACCACGCGGCCGCGCAAGGCGAGCAGGGTGAGGTCACTGGCCAGATTCACGTTCGCCAGCATTTCCAGGATGACGTCGACGCCGCGGCCCTTTGTTAACGCCATGATCTCCGCCGCGTAGCCTTCCTTACGGTGATCCACTACGTGGTGCGCGCCCAGCTCGAGCACCAGCTTCTGACCCTTCTCCGTCCCTGCCGTCCCGATTACAGTGAACCCGGCGGCGCGCGCCATCTGCAACGCCGCAATGCCTACTCCGCCGCTGGCACCGTGTACGAGGACGGTCTCTCCGGGCTGCCCATGCGCTCGTTGGAAAAGCGCGCGGTAGGCCGTTGCGTAGGGGACGTTGACGCCGGCCCCTTGCGCGAAGCTCACCCGGTCCGGCAAGCGGTGAACCTGCCAGGCGTTGCAGAGCGCTTGTTCGGCATAGGCGCCGCTCAGCGTTCCGGCAACGTACACGCGCTCCTGTGCTTTGACGCTCTCCACACCTTCACCCACCGCCTCCACTATCCCCCCGGCGTCCATGCCGGGGGTGTAAGGTAGCGGCGGCTTCACCGCATACCCGCCCGAGCGGATGTAGCTGTCCACAGGGTTCACACCCGCCGCCTTCACACTCACCACCACTTGACCCGGGCCAGGTGTAAGGTTCGGCACTTCCTCCAGTTTCATCACTTCTGGGCCACCGAATTCATGAACGCAAATTGCCTTCATCGTTTTTCTCCCCAAGTTGTATGAGTAGCGCGGACCCCCGGTTTTGGGGTCCGCGGTTTTTTCCTTGGCTCGTGGACAAGCCGCGGACCTCAAAACCGGGGGACCGCGCTACCCTGGGCCGACGCCTCGGCACTCTTCCAGCGCCTTGACCTTATTCAGCCGACGCACGTGCCGCTCCTCACCAGAGAATGTCGCATGCAAGAAAGCGGTGAGGAGTTCAAGGCCCAACGCCGGCCCGATCACACGCGCGCCCAAGACGAGCACATTCATGTCGTCATGTTCCACACCCTGATGCGCGGAATAGGTATCATGACAAAGTCCTGCGCGGATGCCCTCGAGCTTGTTGGCGGCGACCGAGGCGCCGACCCCGCTGCCACAAATCAACACTCCCCGTTCAGCCGTCCCACTTCGAATCGCATTTCCTACTGCGGCCGCATAGTCGGGATAATCCACGGGATCTTCGCTGTTCGTCCCGAGATCAAGGACCGTATGACCCAACAGCCCCAGGTGCTTCGCCAAGTCCTGCTTCAACCTGAAGCCCGCATGGTCCGATGCAATCGCAATTCGCATGGTTCAAGCACCTCCACATTGACGAGCGGGAATCGGAAGTCAGGAGTCAGGAGCCAGAAGTAAGGAGTCAGAATGGAAAAATCCGGTTTCACTTCTCAGAAGTTATGGAGCAACAGGCTCAAGGGCTGCGGATTCTGACTTCTGGCTCCTGACTCCTCAGGTGTCACAGCCCCGCGTCCTCCGCCACCACTTTGGCCAGCGCTGCCCAATCCATATCTCCCCATCCTCGGGCCACACCGCTCACGAAATGGTCCCGAATCACGCTGGCCACGGGCATTGGAACGGCAGCTTCCTCCGCCGCAGCGAGCACCAACCGGACGTCCTTAAGGCCCAGACGCAACGCAAAGCCCGGAGGCGAAAACCTCTCCCCAATGATGATTCTGCCGTAATTCTCGTATACGGGCGACTGGAAAAACGAGCCATTGAGGATTTCCAGAAGCTTCGCTGGCTCGACACCGCACTTCCGGGTCAGGACAAATGCTTCCGAAAGGGTTTCGAGCATGGAGGCGATCAGGAAATTGCCCGCGAGTTTGACGGCATTAGCTAAGTAAGGCTCAGAGCCGATAACGAAGAGCTTCCTCGAAATAGCTTCCAGCAGCGGTCGCACGCGTTCGACTACCTCGGCCGGACCCGCAGTCACCACTACCAACCGCGCCGCCTCAGCAGCGTCCGGACGCCCGAAAACTGGAGAGGCGATGAAATTCTGACTGCGAGCGGCGTGTGCCGCGGTAAGCCGCCGCGAAAGCGCTGTGCTGATGGTGCCGAGCGAGATGTGAGTTCCTCCACCGGCCAGGGCATTAAGGATGCCTCCTTCTCCAAGAGTTGTCTGCTCAACAGCCTGGTCGTCAGCCAGCATGGTCATGACGACTTCGGCGGTGCTGGCTTCGGTGGGGGAATTCGCCAGCTTGGCCCCCGCCGAGGCAAGCGCTTCAGCTTTGCTCCGCGTGCGGTTGTAAACCGTTAATTCATGGCCTGCCTTGAGCAGGTTGCGCGCGATCGGCAGCCCCATATTTCCCAATCCAATGAATCCGGCTCTCACCGTTGATTCCTCCTGAAATCGCCATTACCCATGGCCGCTAGCTTCTCGAGAGACGCCACTGAGCGCGCCACAGAGCCCTCCGGTGCCGCGCGCAAATATTGCCCTGGCCAAGCAAACTTTTGGCCTAGGTCCCGAGCTGCGCGTAAAGGCCAATAAGGGTCGCGCAACAGCTCGCGAGCCAAGAGCACGAGGTCGGCTTGGCCAGTACGGATGATGTGATCGGCCTGGGCAGGCGACGTGATCATCCCGACCGCGCCCGTGGCCACGCCGGTTTCGCGACGAATGCGTTCGGCAAACGGCGTCTGGTAGCCGGGGCCGACGGGCATGCGCGCGCTCGGAACGCTGCCCCCCGATGAGCAGTCGATCAGGTCCACACCCAAAGGCCTGATCTGGCGGGCCAGTTCGACGGATTGCTCGATGTCCCACCCGCCTTCCGCCCAGTCGGTGGCAGAAATCCGTATGAGCAACGGAAACTGGTCCGGCCACTTCTCGCGGATGGCGGTGATTACTTCACGAACCAAGCGCGTGCGATTCTCGAACGAGCCGCCGTAGCGGTCGGGTCGTTTGTTACTCAAAGGTGAAAGGAACTGGTGGAGAAGGTAACCATGCGCAGCGTGAATCTCCGTGACTCTGAAACCGGCCTGTCGTGCTCTTTCCGCGGCCTCCGCAAACCTTCTGGCAACCGCGTGGATGCCGTCTTCGCTGAGCGCTTCGGGAACCGCGTAGGCTTGGTCAAACGCCAGGGGGCTAGGGCCGACGGGCTGCCAGCCGCCCTCCGCCGCGGGTATCGTTCCTGGTCTCTTCTCCAAGGGTCGGTAGGTGCTCGCCTTACGACCGGCGTGCGCAAGCTGGATGCCCGCCACGCTTCCCTGTTCATGGATGAAGCGTGTGATGCGCGCAAAGGGTTCGACATGCGCGTCACTCCAAATGCCCAGATCCTGTGGGCTTATGCGTCCTTCGGGGACAACCGATGCCGCTTCCGTGAGCACAAGGCCGGCCCCGCCCACCGCGCGGCTTCCTAAATGAACGAAGTGCCAATCACTCGGAAACCCATCCACGCACGAATACTGGCACATGGGGGAGACGGCGATTCGATTGCTTAACGTCACTCCCCGCAACGACCACGGATCAAATAAGTGCGGCATCCTCAATCTCTCTTTAGGGTGACATCAGCAGAGCCTGGTGCGCTGCTTTCGGTGGATTGTTCGCTTCTCCTCATTTTATAACTTTCCTTATGATGCCGGTGCGGGCGGCGGCTCAGATCGTACTCATTCATTGCGACTGGCCTTTGATTCTTGCGGAACGATGGGTAAGATCTTCTTCTCGCCGCGGCGAAGCACCGTCACGAGGGCTTTGACGCCTACTTTCTCTTCGGTCAACAATTGGTGGAGCGTGTCGATTCCCGCTACAGCAAGACCGTCATAACCGACAATCACGTCTCCTTCGAGCAGGCCCGCCTTTTCCGCAGGGCTCTGTGCCTCCACAGAGACCACCAGCACACCACTCTCCACTCCGAGGCCGTTCAGCCGCACCACGCGCCGCTGGAGAGGAACGTCCTGCCCGGCCACGCCGATGAAACTGCGGCGTATCTTTCCGTCCCTGATCAACCGGGCTGCAACGAATTTGGCCGTGTTGATCGCGATGGCGAAACAGATGCCTTGCGCAGGAAGGATAACGGCGGTGTTGACGCCCACCACCTGCCCCTGTGAAGTGACGAGCGGGCCGCCGGAGTTACCCGGGTTCAAAGCGGCGTCGGTTTGAATCACATGGCTTATCAGCCGGCCCGAGCGGGAGCGGAGCGAGCGGCCCAGCGCGCTGACCACCCCGGCCGTAACGGTACATTGGAAGCCGTATGGATTTCCAATGGCGATTACCAGTTGGCCCACGCGAAGCTTTTGGGAATCGCCCAGCGCGGCGGGCAAAAGATTCGCGGCCTCGATTCTCACTACCGCCAAATCCGTTTCCGGGTCGTCACCCACCAAGTCGGCCTGAAAGCGGCGGCCGTCAGTGAGCGTGACCTCGATCTTACTCGCCTTATGCACCACATGACTGTTGGTGAGGATGAAGCCATCGGGCGTAAAAATGAACCCCGACCCATGCCCGCGCGCCTGCTGTGGGTAACGCGGCTCCGCCGCCCGCCCGCTCTCGAAAGCCTGGTGAACTTCGAGGTTGAGGACTGAAGCACTGACCCTTTCCGCGGCTGTGATCACCGCCCGCGAATAGGCGTCAAGCAGCTCGTCGTCGGAAAGCGGAGCGTCGCTGAAAACGCCCTTTCCCTCCTGCGCGGGAATCCCGTTGGATATCGTCTCCAGAACCGCTTCCATTAATCCTCCTGTTTCAAGCGCGAGTCACTACAATGCATTGGATTCCGCTGCCACATTTCGGTTTCAAAAACCACCGCAGCGCCCTACCTACTACACTCCATGATACGTTTGGGGTAAGATAGCAATTGGGGAATTCGGGGACGAATTCCGATTCGGAAGCAAATAAGGACTGATCGTATGCGCCCTCTCAAACCGGCACAAGCGAACAGAAACCCAGCGTGGCCGAAAGGTGTTTGGCGAAAAGTGCTGGCCCTGGTGTTTGTGGTTTGGCTTTGCGCGGTGACGGTTGGCCTCCTTCGCGCGCAGAACCCGCCTCCCGCCTCCGCAGCTTCCGGCGGCAGCAGCCCTGCTTCGCAGGCTTCCACGGGGCCTGACCAAACCGGCCTTCCAGCAAGCAAGAACAAGATTCGCGTGCGGGTCGAAGTAGTGAACGTCCCGGTGATTGTTCTCGGCAAGCGCGGTCTCCCCATCATTGACTTGACGCAAGACGATTTTCAGGTCTTCGAAGACGGGAGGCCCCAGGCCATCCGCTACTTCAGCCAGGAGTCCCATCAGCCGCTCCGCATCGGGGTTATGTTGGACACCAGCAACAGTGCGCGCCGCCAACTCAGCTTCGAAAAAGACGCGGCGACCGAATTCGTCTTCCAGCAACTGGCGGGGAGGAACTCCAACAACCAGATTTTCTTGGAGACGTTCGATGCTGCCAGTTCTCTCATGCAGGACTTTACCAGCGACTCTGAACTCTTGAACGAAAAGATTCTCGGGCTGAAAGCGGGCGGTGGAAAGGCTTTTTATGACGCCGTCTACAGCGCGTGCAAGGATAAGATGATGCACGCCGGAGAGCCCGAGAGCACGCGGCGGATCCTGGTTGTGATTAGCGACGGCCGCGACGCCCAAAGCCAGCATTCGCTGGATGAAGCTATCTCCATGGCGCGCAAGGCCGAAACGATGATCTATGTCATCGGTAATGCGGCTTATGGCTATGATAATCCCGGGGACCAGGCCCTGGAAGCGCTGGCGGAGGGAACGGGCGGTGGGGCGTTTTTCCCCCTCCGGGAGGCGCCCGGCACTGATTTGGCCACCGGCTACCTGTCCCACGGGCAACTTGGGGACACGTCCCAGAATAAGGGGCTGGGCGCCGAAACCGGGACGTTTTCCGCCCAGCGACTGGTCCGCATCGCCGATGCGATGGAATCCATTGGTCATGAGCTGGGAGCGGAGTACCAGATAGGATACACGCCCACCAATAGCGCCCTCGACGGCACCTACCGAACCATTCGCGTCCTGCTGGCGCGCAAGGGCGTCACCTATCGCTGGAAACCCGGCTATTTCGCCACGGCGGAATGACGTGGCACAGCCACGCATGGCTGTGCACGTGAGGAAACGAGCTTGCACAAAAACTCCACCCTCCGCGAACAACTTCGGCGCGAACGGCAATTGGCAATGTCTAAGCTCGCGCCCGCCGAGCGCCTGCGCCGGGCGCTGGATCTCTCTGATTTCTGTCTCAAACTAGCTGCCAAAGGCCGTGAGCTCCGTGCTGCATCAAGCTCTCCGCAAAATCGTAAGCGTTCTTGAAAACCTGGGAGTGCCTTACGCCTTGATCGGCGGATTCGCGCTGGCGTTCTATGGAATTGTGCGCGCAACGGAGGATCTGGATTTGCTGGTTCTTATCAGCCCTCCGGACATGGCCAGGCTGACCCAACAAATTCAGGCACACGGCTTGCCCGCCAACGCGCGAATAGGGTTGCCTGGGGATCCCGTCGTAGGCGTAGTGGTTGTGGAAGTCCCTGTTGAAGGGGGCAAGCTTACTTGTGATCTCCTCCTGCCTTCCGCCCGCTGGCAGTCGGAGGCGGTACGAAGTGCCCGCACTTTCGACGTGGAAGGGTTGCCAGTCCGGGTTGTTCAGGCCCGGGAGCTTTTCCTGCTCAAGTTGCATGCTGGAGGCCCCCAGGATTTACTGGACGCCAGCCAGTTGCTGCAAATGCAGGACGAAGCCGCGCGCAGGGTGTGGAAAGACGCTGCTTCAAATATGCACTTGAGGGATGAGCTCGAGCGGTGCTTGAACTTCATGGCGGATAAGAGTTGATGTGAGCCTCGGCGCCCGGCCATGGCCCGGGATGTTTTTCACGCTTTGGGTAGGAGGAAAACCACAATGGAAGTCAGCGCCCTGCTGAACACCCTTCGCAGTGCCCGCATCCTCGATCTTAGCCAGACTCTGGAAGAGCACATGCCCCACTTCCCCACGCATTCCAAGTTCTTTCACAACCTCTGGGGGTCCTACTGGCATGGCGGGCGCTCGCTGAGCTACCAACTGGTGATGCACGAGCACAACGGGACGCATGTGGATGCGCCGGCGCACTTCATCAGCGATGCGAAGCCGCAGGCTCACGTCACAATTGACCAGATCCCTGTGGACTATCTGATCGGCCGGGGTGTTCACCTCGATTGCCGCACCTCGAAGGGCACCGATTACGTCTCCCGCCAGCGCATAATCGACTGGGAATCCCGACACGCAACAATCGCGCAGGGTGACATTGTGCTGTTTGAATTTGGATGGTCGGCCCGCTGGGGGCTTCGCCCCCATGATCAGCCATACGTTGAGCAGTGGCCCGGGGTCAGCATGGAAGCCGCAGAGTACCTTATCTCCAAGTCAGTGGCTGCCATGGGCGTGGATACACTTTCGCCTGACCCGCCGGAAGCGCTGCGTACCAATCCTATCCACCCCGTCGTGCTCGAGAAGCGCCTGCTGATTATTGAAAACCTCACCAACCTGAGAGAGTTACCGGATTTCTTTGTGTTTATGGCTTTGCCGCTTAAGATCCGCGCCGGCTCCGGTTCCCCCGTCCGCGCCGTGGCGGTTTTCTAGGCTTTCACTCGTGTAACTCGTGTGGGTAGCGCGGACCCCCGGTTTTGGGGTCCGCGGCTTTTGCCATGAAATCGAGAAGGGCCGCGGACCGCAATAAGCGGCGGTCCGCGCTACATGCTTCTAACTCACTCACGTAAACCCAATTTCCTACATTGAACCCGGTTCCCTTGTGCGGCTTGAAATCATGAAATCCGCCATCTCAAGGTGGATTAACAGCCCACTCGCGCAGAAGGAACAGCCCTTTCCCCATGGTAGAGGGCTGTCTCCACGATTGAGGGGCAGGATGTTTTTTGTCGGAGTCAGCCGGAGCGGTGCGCTCGAGGCCGCAAGAATAGAATGAGGACCGAGCTAAGGAAATAAGCGGCGCTGAGCAGGCCGAAGGCGTAAACAAAATTCCCCGTGCGCTCATTGATGTACCCTATGACCAGGGGGCCGAAGTACCCACCCAGATTTCCCAAGGCGTTCACCAAGCCCATTGCGGACCCGGACACGGAGCGGGGCAGCGTCTCAGTGGGAATAGCCCAGAAAGGCCCCAACGCCCCGAAGGACCCCGCCCCAACGAAAGAGATGGCAAGGAAAGAGAGGGAGGGGAAGGAACGAGTCAATAGGACGCTGGCCAGCATGAAGGCTCCGGCCCACGCCATGCCCAAAGCCACATGCCCGCGCCGCTCCCGCCTCCTATCGGAATGGCGGGAGAGGATGATCATCCCCACGGCGGTTATGACGTAAGGGAGCGTGAACAGGCCCCCGACCTGCGCGCTGCTGAGCTTCCGAGCCTTTTCTATGGCGCTGGGCAGCCAGAACAGATAGCCGTAGTTTCCACTATTCAGCAAAAAGTAAAATCCCACCATCACCAGCAACTGGGGGCGTAGAAGGGAGCGAAGCAAAGGTTCGGGCCTGACAGGATCGAGCTCTTTGGACTCGCGCTCCAATGTGGTTTCCAGGTGGGAGCGTTCATCCGCAGTAATCCAACCGGCCTCGCGGGGATGATCGTCGATAAACCACCACCACACCACCAGCCACAAGAACGGCAAGGCCCCTTCCGATATAAGGAGCACGCGCCAGTTCCAGCGCCACAGTATCCATCCGGAAAAAGGTGAGGAAACAACCACCGCAATGGGGAGGCACAGCATCCAATAGGCATTGGCGCGCGCCCTTTCAGCGCGAGGAAACCAATGGGCCAGTAACACCAGCATCGCCGGCCAAACGCCCCCTTCAGCGACCCCCAGAAGAAGCCGCATCGTCCAGAACTGGCGCCAGGTGTGGACCAGCGCGCAACCCACGGAGCAGGCTCCCCAAAGAACCAGCAGGATGCTCACAAAGCGCTTGGCGCTCCAACGCTGCGCCAGGTATCCGCCGGGGATCTGCAAAAGCAGGTAGCCCCAGAAAAATATCCCCGCCGCCGCCCCCGCCTGCGAGGGCGACATGTGGAGTGCCTCGCTCATGGAAGGCAACGCCAGTGAAATATTCGTCCGGTCGACGAATGCAATGGTGTACATGATAAAGGCAACGGGGATGATGTGCAGCCAGCGGTGTGAGGGCATGACAAGGACCTGAGACGAACCCGCAGCATATCAGCAGTCGCGCTCGCCTGGCAACGGCTTCTGCTATGTTATACGGCCTTGTTACCAGGATAGTACCGGCCTAGTACTAGCGTAGTGATTGACAAGACCCGCCGCCTGTGTAAACTAAAAGCTGAGAGGCTCGGGGATTTCATATGGGCGTAGAAGAGTTCCAATCTGCGTGGGAGTTGCTCAAAGAGGCCTATCAGTATCAGATGGGCGGGGACTACGATATGGCTGTCGAGCTCTACAAACGCTCCCTCGATCTTCATCCTACCGCAGAGGCTTTTACCTTTCTGGGTTGGACCTACCGTTTCCAAGGAAAAATCGAAGATGCCATAGCCGAATGCAAGAAGGCCATCCAGCTTGACCCTGATTTCGGCACCCCCTACAACGACATCGGCGCCTATCTGATTGAAAAGGGTGAATTCGACGAGGCG
>Ga0187784_10004652_pt1 | contig 11113 bp, 10 predicted proteins | sample 1015_SJ02_MP15_2_FD_132964 | JGI IMG/M metagenome (GOLD analysis project Ga0187784, IMG submission 132964) | Tropical peat soil microbial communities from peatlands in Department of Meta, Colombia - 1015_SJ02_MP15_20_MG | ecosystem: Environmental > Terrestrial > Soil > Wetlands > Peat | place... | reverse complement strand
TTACAAAATCCACACTTATCGCGGCAATCTCGACACGGCGGCCGAGGTCGCCCGTCTCGGCATGCGCGAAGCCGCGAGGCAGGCGGGCTGGAGCGAGGATCCGTCCGCGTGGCCGGAAGGGGGCCGGCCGAGGGCGCCGCGCGCTTCGCTCTATACACGCTCAAGGCGCTCGCCTTCATCGAGCTCAAGCGCGGCAACGAGGATGTCGCGCTGCGACATCTCGACAGGCTCGCGGTTCTCGACCCCACGGGCAGCGTCGGTTGGACCGTGATCGCCGAACTGGCGCAGGGGGTCGCGTGAGGATTTCTCCAAACGATGAGCCACGGCGTCAAAATGTCCTGGAACCTCGCCGCCGGCTGACGTAGGCTTCGCGTAGAATTGAGATTCGAACCTGTGCCGGGGCGGCGGGGGCCGGGGCGGCGGGGGCCTGCGCGGAGCCCGCGTCCGCCGCGGGAAAAGCGCGTGACGAGCGAGTTTGAGACATGGACCTCGCGAGGAACCTCGAAACCGACTCCCCCCTCGACTGGCTCGGCAAGCCGGTCCGCTGTCGCGAATGCGACCATGTCGCGCTAAATCGCGAGGGCCTCTGCCGCAAAGGGACGGCCTGCGTGCGCGACCGCCGGGCGCGTCGCGTCGACGGCTTCTTCAGGACGCACCCCGAGCTGGCCAACAACTATCTCGACCATTCCTACTTCGAGGTGCGCGCGGTCGCGGCGCGCTATGCGAGCGTGCTGCGCCTGCCGCCGCTGCTTCGGGACCCGGAGCCGGAAGTGCGGGCGATGGCGGCGATGCGACTGCCGGTCGCGCGGCTCAGGGGCCTCGAGCTCGACCCGGAACCGCGCGTGCGCGTCGCGCTCGCCCATCGGCTGGAGGGCGCGGCGCTGGTCGCGCTGCTTTCCGATCCCGAATATATCGTGCGCGTCGCCGTGGTGAGGCGGCTGCCGCCGGAACTGCTGCCGCTCGCGGCCGGCGACGCCGACGCAGAAGTGCGGCGCTGGGTGGCGCGGCGGCTGCCGGAAGAACGACTGGGCCTCATGATGCGTGACGAGGAGCCGCTCGTGCGACTCGTGGTCGCGGAACGGCTGCCGCCGGAGCGCCTCTCGGCGCTGGCGAAGGACGGGGATCTGCGGGTCCGTTTCACGGTCGCGGAACGCGCGCCGCCGGATCTGCTCCCCGCACTGCTGGATGATCCCGACGAGCTCGTGCGAGACGCCGCGCGGGCGCGCATGGCGGAATGATCGAGCGCAAAACGGCTTGGCTCGGCCGATAGCGCCATTCGCGCCCGACGGCGGAAGCCGTCGAAGCGAAGCGGCGCGGCGGCCCGCGAGGCGCGCGCGACCGTGCATCGGCGGGTTAACGAGCGACCCTCATAGCCTGATTTTGCGGACGATATTGCGTCCGCGTCGGAACTGCGCGAGAATTTTTTTCAAAGGCGGCTCAGAAGGAGGGACTTTGTTCCCTTCGGCAGGTTGGGCGAGGGAGGAATTCATGAACGTAAAGTGGCTGTCGCTCTTTTTCATCGCGACCTTCGGGGCGCTCGGCGCATGTCGGGAAGAGAAAGCGCCCGCGCCCTCGAACACGGAAAAGTCGCAAGCCGAGACCAGCGCCGCGGCAGAGGCCGCCGAGGCGGAAGCGAAGGAGGCGGAGGCGCTGAAGGCGGGCGTCGAGGCCGTCGTCTATGGCCTTCCGCTCATATTGATAGACCTCACCAAGGAGAAATCGACCAACGTTGCGAAGCCGGAAAACTTCGCCGCGCCGGTCAACCAGTTCGTCAATGTGCGCGCATTCCCCGACGCCTCCTTCAAAGATGTCGTGCGTCCGAATGTGGACACGCTCTATTCGTCGGCGTTCCTAAATCTCTCCGCCGAACCGGTCGTCTTGTCCGTGCCGGATACGCGTGGCCGTTACTATCTGATGCCGATGCTCGACGCTTGGACCAATGTCTTCGCCTCGCCAGGCAAGCGGACCACGGGAACGAAGGCGGGCCATTTCGCCGTCACCGGGCCTGACTGGACGGGAACGCTGCCGAAAGGCGTGACCGAGCTCAAGTCCCCGACGAACATCGTCTGGATCATCGGCCGCACGCAGACCAATGGCCCGAAGGATTATGCGGCGGTCCATGCGATCCAGGAGGGCTACAAGCTCACCCCGCTCTCGGCCTTCGGCAAGCCGTACTCGCCGCCTGTCGGCAAGGTCGATCCGAACATCGACATGAAGACGCCGCCGATCGAACAATTGCAGAAGATGAGCGCCGAATCATTCTTCAATCGACTGGCGGCGCTGTTGAAGACGAATCCGCCGCCCGCGTCCGAAGCGCCCATACTGGAGAGGCTGAAAGCCATCGGCGTCACGCCCGGCGAGACGTTCGATCCCGGAAAGCTCGATCCCGCAGTGGCGAAGGGGCTCCAACGCTCGGTGAGCGTCGCCCTGGAGAAGCTTCAGGCGGCCGCGAAACAGACGGGGGCGCCCGTCAATGGCTGGCGGATCCCTCCGATGATCCTCGGAAACTATGGCGCCGACTATGGCGCGCGGGCTGTCGTCGCGCTGGTGGGGCTCGGCGCGAACCTCCCGCAGGACGCCGTCTATCCCTCCGCTTTCGTCGACGGCGAGGGCGCTCCGCTGGCCGGCGAGCACAAATATGTCATTCACTTCGACAAGGGGGCGCCGCCGCCGGCTCGAGCCTTCTGGTCCATCACGATGTACGGCGCCGACTCTTTCCTCGTGGCGAATCCGATCAATCGTTACGCGATCAGCAGCTGGATGCCGCTCAAACGGAACGCGGACGGTTCGCTCGACATTTACGTCCAACGCCAATCGCCGGGGAAAGCCAAGGAATCGAACTGGCTGCCCGCAGCCGAAAATGAATTCAATGTGACACTGAGGCTGTATTGGCCCGAAGAAAAAGCGCCGTCGATCCTGGACGGCACGTGGAAACCGCCGGCCGTGACGCGAGTCCCATAGCCCGGCCAATCCTCGTCGGCGCAATCGGGAGAGAACGCAGTGGCCACACGCGCTCTCTCCGCATCGGAGGCAATGAGAGATGCGGCGGATATTCGTCTGGCTTCACCGCTATGTCGGCCTTGCGCTGGCAGGCTTCCTGATCGTCGAAGGGCTCACCGGCTCGATTATCGCCTTCAAGGCGGATCTCACAGGCTTTCTTGATCCGCGGCTCGTCGCGACGAGGCCTGCGCCAGACGCAAGACGTCTGAGCCTCGCAGAAGCGGCGTTGCGCGCCGAAGAGCTCGAGCCGACCGAGCACGTCGATTACTTCGTCAATTATGGCGACGATCGCATCACCATGCGGATGGGGGGTCGACGCAATCCCGCGACCGGCGAGCGCTATCCCGACGTTCCGTTCTTTGTCTCGCTGAACCCCTGGACGGGCGAACGGCTCGCCGCCGTCGAGCCGGAAGGTCTTTGGGCCCGCTTTCTCGCAGCGGTCATCCCGTTCGTCTATGAGCTGCATGTCAATCTGCTCGCCGGGCCGGTCGGCCAACTGATCCTGTTCGCGGTCGCGCTGCTCTGGACGATCGACTGCTTCGTCGGCTTCTACCTCACGCTGCCGATCACGTTGCAAAGGTTCTGGCCACGCTGGACGCCTGCCTGGCTCGTCAAATGGCGCGGCGGCTTCTATCGGGTCAATTTCGACCTGCATCGCGCTGGCGGCTTGTGGTTCTGGGCGGCGCTGTTCGTCTTCGCCTGGTCGAGCGTGCAGCTGACCAACCCGATCGTCTATGACTGGGTCATGACCAAGTTGTCGGACTCGCAGGGGGTGATGGAGGCGACGATGCGCGTCTATCGCTTCCCCACGAGCGAAGAAGACATTGCGCGGATGAAGGCTCGTCGCAATCTCGACGAGCCCTTCGGGCTCGGCTGGCGCGAGGCGCAGGCGACAGGCGAAAGACTCATGGCCGCGGAGGCGGCGCGGGAGGGATTCAAGATTCTGCGCCCGGCGATGCTCAATCGCGTCGGCCTGTCGCGTCTCTACAGCTACGACGTCGTCATCGATCGCCGGTTCCCGCAGCGGCGAAGTTGGCAAGTGTTCTTCGACGCCGACACGGGCGCCCTCCATGCGGCGGGGGATCCGATCCGCCTCTTCGGCTTGGAGCGCTGGGGAGACACCTTCAGCGACTGGATACGGCAGTTGCACCTCATCCAGGATCCGATCGACTATTTCAGCTATCGCATTTTCGTTGCGATCGCCGGCGTCGTCGTCGCCATGCTGTCGATCACCGGGATCTACGTCTGGTGGAAGAAACGTCGGGCGCGAGCTTTCAGCCGCGCGCAGAGCGTCGGGCGCGCGAGCCCGCGCGACGGCGCGTCGGTGCGGGCCGGCGTTCGCGCCTGAACCCCGGATTCCGCGGCGGCCAAGGCGCGAGGAAGCGCTTGCGCGGCGCCGGTTGCGCTTGTAATCCCGGACGTCTTCGCCCGACGAGCCCCCGATGTCCTATTTCTCCGTCTACCTGAGGGTCCTGCTGCTGCTGCGCCCCTATGCGCGGCTCGCCTTCGGCCTGCTCGCCGCCAACCTCGTGCTCGCCGCCGCGCAATTCGCCGAGCCGATCCTGTTCGGGCGCATCATCGACCTCATGACCGGCGCGCAGGCGCATGACGAGAAGCTCGCCTTTGGCGATCTGCTGCCGACGGTCCTGGCCTGGGCGGGTTTCGGCCTGTTCTCCATCGTCGCCTCGATGGTCGTGGGCCTGCAGGCCGACCGGCTCGCCCATCGCAGCCGGCTCGCGACGATGGCCGCCTATTTCGACCATGTGCTGAACCTGCCGCTCTCCTTCCACGCCGGCGTGCACAGCGGGCGCCTGCTGCAGTCGATGCTCGAGAGCGCCAACGCCATGTTTCAACTGTGGCTGTCGTTCTTTCGCGAAAACTGCGCCTCGTTCATCGCCCTGTTCGTGCTGCTGCCGGCGACGCTCTTTTATGACTGGCGGCTCGCGAGCCTGCTCATCGCCATGGTCTTCGTCTTCTATCTTGCGACGGCCTGGGTGCTGCGCCGCACCGACAAGCTGCAGTCGGCGGTCGAGAAGCACAACGCGGCGCTCGCGAGCCGCGCCTCCGACGCGCTCGGCAACGTCCCCGTCGTGCAGAGCTTCACCCAGGTCCAGCGCGAGTCGCACGAGCTCCGGCTCATAATCGACGAGCTGCTCGCGGCGCAGATCCCGGTGCTGTCCTGGTGGGCGATCGTCGTCGTCGCGAGCCGCGCCTCGGCGACGCTCACCGTGCTCGGCATCTTCCTGCTCGGCGCCTATCTGCACATCCAAGGCGAGGTCTCGATCGGCCAGATCGTGACCTTCATTAATTTCGCGACCATGTTGATCGGACGGCTGGAGCAGGTCGTGGGCTTCACGAACTTCCTGTTCCAGCAGGTGGCGCGGCTGCGCCAGTTCTTCGAGACGCTCGACACGCGTCCGCTCGTCGCCGACCGGCCGGGCGCGCGCGACCCCGGACGCGTGACGGGCGCCGTGGCCTTCGAGAACGTCAGCTTCTCCTATGACGGCAAGCGCAAGGCGGTCAGCGAGGTGAGCTTCGCCGCCAGGCCCGGCGAGACGATCGCGCTCGTCGGCGCGACGGGCTCGGGCAAGTCGACGACGCTCAGCCTGCTGCACCGCGTGTTCGATCCGATCGAAGGCCGCGTGACGATCGACGGCGTGGACATTCGCGACATGACGCTGACCTCGCTTCGCCGCAACATCGGCGTCGTCTTCCAGGAGCCGATGCTTTTCGCGCGCTCGATCGAGGAAAATTTGCGCGTCGGCAAGCCAGACGCCGCCAAGGAGGAGCTCGACGCCGCGCTCGAGCTCGCGCAGGCGTCGACCTTCGTCGGGCGCCAGAGCGACGGGCTCGCGACGATCATCGGCGAACGCGGACGCTCGCTCTCGGGCGGCGAGCGCCAGCGCCTGTCGATCGCCCGCGCGCTGCTCAAGGACCCGCCGATCATGGTGTTCGACGAGGCGACGAGCGCGCTCGACGCGACGACCGAGCGGCAGATTCAGAAAGCGCTGGAGGCGGCGACGAGGGGACGCACGACCTTCATCATCGCGCATCGGCTCGCGACCGTGCGCGGCGCGGATCGCATCCTGGTGTTCGACGAGGGCCGGATCGCGGAAAGCGGCAGCTTCGAGGAGCTCGTCGCCAGGGGCGGCCTGTTCGCGGCGCTGGCCAAGGCGCAGCTTCTTGCGCCCGAGCATCCGACGGCGTCGGTCGAGGCGGCGGAGGCGGCGGGGTAGCGCGCAACCTTGCGCTCACGCCGCGCTCCGGCGCTCCTTCGAAGTCCGCACCAGGGAAAGGCAAAATCCTAGAGCCTCGGCCACCTTGGCGATCGTCGCAAGTTCGGGATTGCCTTCCCCGCTCAGCGCCTTGTATAGCGCTTGACGTATAAGGCCGGCCTGCTTGGCGAGATCAGAAATTCCTCGCGCGCGCGCCACAACGCCGAGCGCCCGCGCGATCCCGGCGGGACCGCCGTCCTCACACGTCGCGAGGAAATACTCTTCGATCGCTGCTTCGCTATCGAGATAGCGCGCCGGATCGTATTCGCGGGTTTTCATTGTCCCTCCTCGACCGTGCTTCAATCCTCGCCGACAAGCGCGACGAACAGCACGCGCACAGCCCGCTGAGCGCGCTGCAAACGCTGCTCCAGCGCATGAATACCGCTTTCGCCCCCGGCGCGCAGCAACAGCTCGGTCAGACCCCGCGCAGCCTTGTCGGGCGCGAAATCCTCGTCAATGGCGAGCCGCAGCGCCTGCGTCAGCGCCTGATAAAGGTCCCAGGCTTCGACGAGCGACGCGGCGTCGCCCGGCGCGAGGAGGCCCTCGTCGCGCAAGGCTGCGAGCGCCTCGCTCGTCGAGGTGCGGAGGCATTGCGGATGGCGCGCGGCGTGCTTGAGCTGCAGATATTGCGCGATGAACTCGATATCGACTTGTCCGCCCGCGACCTGCTTCAGGCTCCAGGGGTCATTGGTCCCTTTCTCGCGCGCGATGCGGGCGCGCATGGCGAGCACGTCCTCGCGCAGCTTTGCGTCATCGCGCGGGCGCGCGAGCGCCGCCCGGATCGCAGATTCGACGCGGGCCGAAAACTCCGGCGGTCCGGCGACGACGCGCGCCCGCGTCAGCGCCATGTGCTCCCAGGTCCAGGCCTCGTTCGCCTGATAGTCCTCGAAGCCGGCGAGCCGCACGGCGATCGGCCCCTTGTTGCCGGACGGACGCAGCCGGAAGTCCACCTCATAAAGCAGGCCCGCCGCGGTCGCAGAGGAGAGCGCCGTGATGAGCCGCTGCGTCAGCCGCGCATAGTATTGCGCTGCGGGCAGCGGGCGCTCGCCGCCTTGCGACTCGGCGAGCGGGTCGGCGTCATAGAGCAGCATGAGGTCGAGGTCGGAGGCGGCCGTCATCTCGCGCCCGCCGAGCTTGCCCATGGCGACGACGGCCGCCGCGCCGCCCGCGACGCGCCCATGGGCGCGGGCGAATTCGTCGCTCGCGAGCTCCAGCAGGGCGGCGATGAGGGTCTGCGCGAGCGTCGCATAGGCCGCGCCGGCGGCGTTCGCGGGAAGCGCGCCGTTGAGCACGCGCACGCCGATGAGAAACTTCTGTTCCTGGCCGAAGATGCGGGCGCGGTCGAGCGCGTCTTCATAGGAGCGCGCCTCGTGCAATGTCGTCACCAGGCGCTCCTCGAGCTCGCGCGCCTCGGGGAGCGTCTCGAAGAAGGCGGGCTCGAGCAGCGCGTCGAGCACGCGTGGACGGCGCGAAATCGTCTGCGCGAGCTTCGGCGCCGCGCCCATGACTCGCGCGAGCAGCGTCAAGAGCGTCGGATTCCGGACGAGCAGCGCGAAGAGCTGCACGCCGGCCGGAAGCTGGCTCAAGAATTTGTCGAAGGCGAGAAAGGCCTGATCGGCGTTCTCGGTCGCAGCGAGCGCCGCGATGAGAGCGGGCGCGAGCTGCGTCAAAAACTCTTGCGAGCGCTGCGAGCGCGTCGCGGCGTAGCGCCCCGCGCGCCAGGCGCGCAGCGTCTGCGTGACCATCCTGGGGTCGGCGAAACCGAGAGCGGCGAGCGCCGCGAGCGTCTCGTCGTCGTCCGCGTCGCCCGTAAAGACGAGCTCTTGCGCTCGCGGCGGCTCGCTCTCGAAGAGCCGCGCATAATGGCCCTGCACGCGCTCGAGCCGGCGCCGCAGCGCCCGGGCAAAGGTCTCGCGATCGGAAAATCCCATCATGCGGGCGATCGTCTCGACGCCGGCGTCGTCCTTAGGCAAAAGATGCGTCTGCGCGTCGGCGACCATCTGGATGCGGTTCTCGACGTCGCGCAGGAAGAGATAGGCTTCGCGCAGCTCGTCGCGCGTCTTCGCCTCGATCCAGCCGCCGTCCGCGAGCGCGTCGAGCGCGTCGAGAGTGGCGCGCTGGCGCAGGCGCGCATTGCGTCCGCCGGCGATGAGCTGCTGCGTCTGGACGAAAAACTCGATCTCGCGAATGCCGCCGCGACCGAGCTTCACGTCATGGCCGTTGATCGCGATTTTGTTGTGGCCTTTGTGCGCATGGATCTGCCGCTTGATCGCATGCACGTCGGCGACGGCGGCGAAGTCGAGATGCTTGCGATAGACGAAGGGCGTCAATTCGTTGAGGAAAGCTTCGCCCGCCGCAAGGTCGCCGGCGACCGGCCGCGCCTTGATGAAGGCTGCGCGCTCCCAGGTCTGCGCGAGGCTCTCATAATAGGCATAAGCGGCGTCGAGCGGCAGCGCGACGGGCGTCGCCCCCGGATCGGGACGCAGCCGCAGATCGGTGCGGAACACATAGCCGTCGGCTGTGCGCTCGCTCATGATTTTGATCACGCGCTGCGTGAGGCGCACGAAAAGATCCGTGTCCTCATCAGGCTTCATCGGGCGGGCGCGACGGCGATCGAAGAAGCTGATGAGGTCGATGTCGGAGGAGTAGTTCAGCTCATGGGCGCCGAGCTTGCCCATGCCGAGCAGGATCCAGCCAGAGCCGCGTTCCGGCAAGCGCTGGTCGAAGAGCTCGAGCCTCCCCTCGATCGCCGCTTCTCGCAGCGCGAAGCTCGCCGCGGCTTGCAGCGCGCTCTCCGCGAAGTCGCTGAGTGCGCGTGTGGCGGTCATCGTGTCCCAGGCTTTCGACAAATCGGCGAGGGCGACGAGCAGCGCGGCCTCTTGCTTCAACAGCCGCAGATGGCGCATGAGCGCCGCCTCTGTGTCAGGCTCCGGGCTTCGCGCCCGGGCGAGCAGGTCACGCAGCGCTGCGTCGGGGTCGCTTGCGAGCAGCCGTGCGACGCGCGCCGGATCGCGCGCGCAGAGATCGGCGAGATAGGGCGAGCAGCCGACGACGCCGAGGAGAAGGGGTTGCGCTTGTGGTTGCTCGGCCAAGACGTCGGCCGCCTGGCTGGGGACGTCATGCTCGAGGATCCGCGCGAGAGCGCTGCGAGCCCGCTCGGCATCGGTCGGGACGGGAACGACTTTCGCCCGCTCGGGCAGGCGGCTTTCAGTCGGACTGGTCAAGGCGATCCTTCAGCTTCTCGGGCGTCCGCGCCCATCCGCGCGCGTTCCATGATAAGCTCCACTCTTGCACGGATTTGGAGTCATTTGACGAATCCCAGGAGAAGCTCCCATGCGAGACGACATCCGGGTCGTCGAAGATCTGGCGAAGGCGCTCGACCGCGACGATTTCCATGTGGCGGCCCGCTTTCTGAGCGAGCACGGCGTATATGATTCCCCCGGAGGACACACGCGCAGATGTCGACAGATCGTCGAGGTCGATCGCCAATCCGGCGAGATCGTCGCCATCGCGCATCAACACGTCGACGGCGAAGCGGAGCGTGTGAACGCTTTCTTCGCCGCGTGCGGCGTTGCGAGGCCCAGGCGTGACGAGGCTTAGGCGGTCCACGGCATGAGGCCCTCTACAGCGGACAACGCGGCCTGCACGCTCTCCGGCGTATCGCTGGCGTTGTTCCAAGAACGAGAGTAATCTTTGGGAAGCATCTCACCGACGGAGGATTGTGATGCCGAGCGTGAAACTTGCGACCGAGCTCGAAGACTTCATCGAATCACAAATCAAGTCCGGTCGCTATCGTGACGCCAGCGCGGTCGTCAGCGCCGGCCTGCGCCTCCTTGAAGACCACGAGGAAGGCCGAGCGGAACGGGAAGGGCGTCTCGCTCAAGAGATCAACGAGGCGTTCGACGAGCCCGGCGACGACATTTCTGCGGACGAGGTCTTGGGCCGGATCGAAAGGCTTTGCGCCAAGGATGGAGGCGCCGCGGGCCGTGGCGCATAGGGTCGTCTTCCGTCCCGCCGCAGAAAAGGATCTGATCAAGCTTTATCGAAGCATAGCTTTCAGTCGAGGCGAGACGACAGTCGCGTCCGGCTACGTCAGGCGCATCCGGGAATATTGCGAAGGGCTCGCCGATTTTCCCGAACGCGGTTCGAAGCGCGACGACCTCCGCCTCGGGCTACGGATCGTCGGGTTCGAACGCCGCATCGTCATCGCCTTCACCTTCGACGACAAATGCGTCCGGATCGGTCGCATATTCTATGGTGGAAGAGACTACGAGACGCTCCTCGGCGGCCCAGACTGAAACGCCCCGCTGGACAAATAGCGGCAGCATGCATCAGGCGAGGGCGAGCGCCGCTCAAACAGGCTCGATCGACAGCGGCAGCCCGCCTTTCGGGCGCAGCGTGACGCTCGGCATGAGCTCGACCCTGTGGCCCGGAACGGTCGCAAAGCGGAACGATCGAACGAGCGTCGCCAGCACCGCGATCATCTCCAGCATGGCGAAGGACTGGCCGATGCAAACGCGCGGCCCCGCGCCGAAGGGGAGATAGGCGCAGCGATGGCGGCTCTTCGCCTTCTCGGGCACGAAGCGGTCGGGGTCGAAGGCCGCGGGCTCGTCCCAGAGCTTCTCGTGGCGGTGCAGCGCCCATACCGCAACATAGACCGGCGCGCCTTTTCGAACGACATGCGGGCCGAGGCGCACGTCCTCCTTGGGCTCGCGCCCGATCGCCGCGCCGGGCGGAAACAACCGCATCGATTCGCATATCGTCTGCCGCGCGAAGGCGAGCTTCTCGACTTCCTCCGGTCCGATCGCGCGATCTCCCGCGACCGCGCCGACTTCTGC
>Ga0187784_10004651_pt1 | contig 11113 bp, 9 predicted proteins | sample 1015_SJ02_MP15_2_FD_132964 | JGI IMG/M metagenome (GOLD analysis project Ga0187784, IMG submission 132964) | Tropical peat soil microbial communities from peatlands in Department of Meta, Colombia - 1015_SJ02_MP15_20_MG | ecosystem: Environmental > Terrestrial > Soil > Wetlands > Peat | place... | reverse complement strand
TTAGTCGACGGCCCAGTATTTTTCGCCTCGCCGCCTAACGTCCCTGAGATCCTTCCCCCTCCGCCCTCGCGCTGCTCGGGCGTTCTGGGTCAGGATTTCGGCTGCGGGCTCCCGCCTTCGCTCGCGCTCCGGCTCACGCCCGCAAAACGCCTCAACCCACCATCAGTTGAACGGCCCAGCGGGGCGGTTTCCAGTTGCTAGTCTCCAGTTTCCAGAGGGAAGCGACGCCTCTATCAGAATACTCGAAACTAGAAACTGGAAACCAGAAACTTCTTCCAATACTGCGGTCGCGCCAACGTGGTCGTGGCCAGCGCTTCAATCCCGTGCTTTCCCAATCGCGAGGCGGCTTTTTCAGCTGCTTGGCGCGAGCGAAACAGCCCGTAAGTTGCCGAGCCGGAGCCAGATAGCGACGCATACAAGGCGCCGGCGCACTCCAGCGCGCGCTTCACGTCGCGTAATTCGGGATACTTAGGAAAGACGACTTGTTCGAAGTCGTTTTCGATCCCGGTACGGACAAGGTCGAGAAGCGGGGTCTCGGCCCGGCCCCTGCCACTCGCAGGGACACCGGAGTAAACCTTCCCAGCCTTATTCTGGGACCCGCTCAGCCACGCAGAAAGCACGCGACCGAACTGAATCATTCTATCGGACGGGGTCAGGTCCGTCAATTCAGCCACGAACGTGTGGGGACGACCGCCCTCGGTCGTCCAGGCCGAGCGTAGCTCGCCAGCTTCAATCCCGCCTGATACGGTTTTCCTTTCGCCGCGGGGAAAGGGCACGGCTTCAGCCGTACCGTTACGGTTTCCTAAAGCCACCGGCTCTAGCCCGTGAGGGAACTGGGCATCCCAGGCCGCAAACGCCATGGGAGTCGAAACCCCCATGGCTGGCGTCGCAATGACGCACGGGGTCGCGGGCAAGTCCGGCAGCGGATAAACTTCTTCGCCGCGACCGACGCCCAGCACCGTTCCGCCCACCAGGAACAGCGGCAAATCCGAGCCCACTTCCGCTGCAAGTCGCAGCCGCTCCGCGGCCGGCAGCGTTTTCTTTACTGCCCGTTCCAGCGCCAGCAGCGCCGCAACCGCATTGCTGGACGCGCCCCCCAGCCCGCCTTGCACTGGCAGGCGTTTCTCGATCTCAATGACCACGCGCCCACGGACTTTTAGCGGTGCCATGGCCCGCTCGACGATCCAGTAGCAGGTGTTCGACTCATCCTTAGGAACGCGCGAATCTTGGCAGCGAATCTCGACCCCCGTGCCGCGACCGACCTCGACGCGAATGACGTCATGCAGCGCAATCGTCTGATAGACCGTCCGCAGATGGTGGAATCCGTCGGCTCGCCGCGCGCCAATGCACAAACCGAGGTTGATCTTGGCGAAGGATCGGACCGTAACCATGGACGGATGATTGTAAAGTCTCAGGGTCGAAAATGCGATGGCTGGCTGACCCCCGCGCTTCCTCACTGCAGCATTTCGATAGAGACGATGCCCCCCGATTTCGTATTCCCCGAGCCCGCCACAAACTCAACTCGAGCGCGCGTGCCCTCCAGATCTGCGCAGGGGTTCAGCTCTGATTTTGGTGTAAAGTTCAGCGCAGTAAACGCAATCTTGTAATAGTTCGCGCTGTGTAAGGCAATGGTGTGCCCGCCCGTATCCACGTCCACATCCAGGATTGCCGGCCCGGAGCAACGCACATTCTTGAGCGTGCCGCGCTCCGAGCGGTGGGGGCCACGCGGGAGTTCCTGATGCGGCGGAGTCGGCGAGGCCACAGCTTGGTCGGACGCTCCCGCACTGCAGTCCGGCTTGTCCGACAACGCGGATTCCATCCGCTCCTTGAGGCGTCGATTTTCTTCCTCCATCTGCCGCCGCGCAGAGACGACTTGCTGAAGGTTTTCCATCTGGGTTTGCACAGCGGCAACTTCTTCCGGCTTTTTTGCCACCTGCAACGCATTTTGCAGCACGGCAATGGCGTCGTTCTCGCGCTGCATGATGAGCAGCACGCTCGCCGTATTCACCCGGTATCCGATATTACCCGGGTCCAGTTGCACGGCCTGGAGATTCAGCCGGTGGGCTTCGTCCAGATTCTCGCGTCGTGCACCATAGAACACCGCCAGACGGTCGTAGGGCGGAGCAAAGCCAGGATTGAGCTTGATGGCGGCTCGCAAGCTCGCCTCCACTTGCGCCTCCGTGTCCGGGCCCATTGGCCCGCGGTTAATTGACATGGCCGCGAAGTAGTAGTGGGTCAGATAGCTTTGCGAATCCAGCTTGACCGCTTGCGCGTACCATTCGCGCGCTTGCTCCATCCGTCCCTGGCGGAATTCCAGGTATCCCATGGTCTCATGCGCCAAGCCATTGTTGGGGTCGTCGTGCAGCACTTGCTCCAGCAAGGTGCGCGCATCCTTGACCCGTTCGTCGTAAGCCAGAAAGTCGGCGCGCACCGCATCACTCTGCGTCGCCGTCAAGGGCTGGACCTTGTAAGCGCCTTCATCCGCTTCGGTGGCGATGGGATCGGCGCCGTAGTTAAAAGCTGGCTGAGCGACGTATGCTTCCAGTTCAGCCTGCAGGCGCTTGAGATCGCCGAACGCGCGAACGGCGGCAGTGACGGAATCCACCTTCTGATGCAACAGGTTCATGTAGTCACTCAGCCTACGAGTGTGCTGGCGCGAGTCCTGGATGATCAGGTAGTGAGTCAGGGCCCAGGATTCGGCGTAGAAGATTGTGCCCTTGTCCTCCTCGTGGTAATACGGCGAGTTGCGATCCACACTCAGTAAGGTGCTCAAAGGGAGAAGGCGGTTCCTGCGCAAGAGATAGACGTTTTCTTTGCTGGGTTCGCCGATGGTGACATCCTTGTCCCGAATCTGGGTGGTTTCATAAAACTCGGCCGTCCCCTCATTGAGCCATAACGGGAGCCACTCCTCGGTTTTGCTCAGGATCAGGTGGGTGTACTCGTGGTACAGCACCTGGTACGGATGCTCGCCGCCGGCATCCAGCCGCATAAGCACATAGTTCTTGTCTGGGGCACGCAGGAAAAGCCCGGCAAGCTTCAGCGATCCCCTGCTCAGATAGACTGCCGGCTCAAGCGCCCGGAAGTCCTTCTCATCCTGGACCGCCAGCACAACGATGGGAACCGCGGGATCGACTTCGATCTGCGGGAAGCGAGCGTGGAAGACGGAGCGCATGCGCTCGAACTGGCCGGCTACCTGCCGGCCCTGTTTTTCGCTGCTATTGGTGGCCACCGTAAAATGCGGGCTGCGCACCTCCAGCCAGTTGTCCGCCTTGTCGCGCGCCGGCGCAACCCCCGCCGTGAGTACCAGAAGCACACCCACCCACAGGTGGCCGCCGTGCTTCACAGCTCCTGTTCGATGACCAAGAATCATACCTGGACGATTGGCAATTAAGGATGAGGGCCAGTGTAGCAGCTTCAAAAGAAAATAGCCCGTGAAAATCGACGCAATCCGCCGGCGAACGCGCCCCTGGTCTCGCACTTTTCGAGACCTGGGAAAAGCTTACCCTCGACGCTTGTAGTACACCGCGAACTCAAATCCCGGGTTGGGTGGGAACAGTTCCGCCACTTTTCGCAGCCGTTCGGCCAGCGCCGCCGGGGCCAGCAACGGATAGTCGCGTTCGCGCAGATCGTAGTAATCCACGTCGATGAACAGGGAAAGCAGATAAATCGAAACGGCGTCGGAAAACGCCGCCGCAAAGTAATCGTTCTTGTGCTTTTCGGCATCGAGGCCCGGTGCGGTGGCCGCCTTGCGCAGCTCCCACGCATCCAGCGAAGTTTCGCCGCGGGCGTTCGCTTCCGTTTGCTTCCATATCAGGTCGGCAAAAGCCTGCGACACGCCGGCCCGCTCCACCACCGCGTGGCCCACATTGATGTAGAACTCAAAGGCGACAGAGAACTTGTCGTCCATCAGCCGGGTAGAAATAAACACGCACTGCGAGTCGCCCAGGTCGAGATTGCGATGGCAGACCGCGTTGTCGCTCAAAGTGACGTCATAGCGGTCGGCGATCACGGTTTCATCGCCCTGGTTCACGGTAAGCGGAACGAAGTAGTAGGCCTTGCGATGCAGCGCCGCTGCGGCCGCGTCAGGGACGGCGGCGACCATCCGCTCCAGGTCTTTGGACGATACGCCCACTTCGCCGGTGGCCGCATAGCAAATGCCATTCGGCGCCTGCGACACCGGGGTTTGCCGCACCACTTCTGTCGGGCGTCGTGTGATTGCTGGAGCAGCCTGAGCCATGGACTGTATTCTAGCGCACTGGCGCTACCTCACCAGAGCCACGTCGATCGGGACGCTTTTTATGACCACCGAGGACACGAAGGGACACGAAGAAAGCTTGCGAAGTAAGAGCCTTGGTGTCCTTGGTGGTTAAGCATTTTCCGGCATCGTGGTCAGCCGGGTTGCAATCGCAACCGACGCCGCGCAAGGAGTGTTAGAATTTCCAGTTCGATTCTCACCGCGAGGTATTCATATGCCTGACACCATGCTGCAAGCTCCCGCTGCCACGCCGCTGACCACCCTTAACGAAGATGAACTTCTTTTTCGCGACAACATCCGCCAGTTCGCCGAAGAGAAGATACGTCCGCTGGCCAAAGAAATGGATGAGAAAGGCGTGTTTGACCACGACCTCCTCCAGCAATTTTTCCAGCTTGGCCTGATGGGCGTGGAAGTCCCCGAACAGTACGGCGGAGGCGGAGGAAAATTTTTCGAGGCTATCCTCGCTGTTGAAGAGCTTTCTCGCGTGGACGCCTCAGCCGGCGTGGTCGTGGACGTGCAAAACACCCTGGTCAACAACGCGCTGTTGCGCTGGACCAACGAAGACCAGAAGAAACGTTACCTGCCACGCCTAGCAACAGACACCTGCGGCGCTTATGCGCTGAGCGAGGCCGGATCGGGTTCCGATGCCTTTGCCCTGCAAACCAAAGCCGAACTGAAAGGCAGCGACTACGTGCTGAACGGCCACAAGCTGTGGATCACCAACTCAAAGGAAGCGGGCGTATTCATTGTGTTCGCCACCGTCGATCCCGCAGCGGGGTACAAAGGAATTACGGCGTTCATCATTGAGAAAGAGTTCCCCGGCTTTACCGTGGGCAAGAAGGAAGACAAGCTGGGCATTCGCGCCTCGTCCACCTGCGAGCTAGTCTTGGAAGATTGCCGCGTGCCCAAGTCGAATGTTCTGGGCGAAGTGGGCAAGGGCTACAAGGTCGCGATTGAAACCCTGAACGAAGGCCGGATCGGAATTGGCGCGCAAATGCTGGGCGTGGCCCGTGGCGCCTGGGAATGCGCCGCCAAGTACGCCCTGGAGCGCAAGCAGTTCGGCAAGGCGATTGCCGACTTCCAGGGCATTCAGTTCCAGATTGCGCAAATGGCTACTGACATTGAAGCAGCACGCCTGCTGGTGTACAACTCTGCTCGCATGAAAGACGCCGGCGTGCCGTTTGTGAAAGAAGCCGCCATGACCAAGCTGTTCTGCTCACAGGTAGCTGAGCGGGTAACGTCGCTGGCGATTGAGATTTACGGCGGTTACGGATTCACCAAAGACTATCCCGTCGAAAAATACTGGCGCGATTCGAAGATCGGCAAAATCTACGAAGGCACGTCGAACATGCAGTTGGCCACCATCGCCAAGCTGGTGATGGGCGGGAAGTAGGGATCGCGAAGACGGTAGCTTCTTCGACAGGCCCGTAGAGACGTTGCTAGCAATGTCTCTACGCTGCCGTCAGCAGAATCGGCTCACCCTTGGTCACCACCAGCGTGTGCTCGTAGTGGGCTGAGGGCCTTCCGTCGGCCGTGCGCACGGTCCATCCGTCCGCTGCCACGAATGTGCGGCCCGATCCCGCAGCAATGATCGGCTCGACCGTAATGACCAGCCCCTCGGTAAGAATCTGACGAGCTTCTGGGTCAGGAAAGTTCGGCACGCGCGGCGGTTCGTGGATGGTGCGGCCGATGCCGTGTCCGCCGAGATCGCGAATCACCGAAAAGCCGTTGCGCCGCACCTCGCGCTCCACCACCCGGCCAATCTCGGAGACGCGAAAGCCGGCACGCGCCACGAGCATGGCTTTGGCAAAGGCCCGTTCCGCGCAGGCAATCAGCTTCTGATTTTCTTCCGACACACTGCCCACCGGTACGGTCACGGCGGCGTCGGCCATGAAGCCGTCTTTTTCCACGGTGACGTCGAGCTTCACCAAGTCGCCTTCGGACAGCGCACGCGCCCCCGGGATGCCGTGCACGGCCTCTTCATTGACGCTGATGCAGTTGGTTCCGGGAAAGTTATAGACCATCGCCGGGGCCGACTTGGCTCCGTGCTGCTGCATGACGCCCGCGCCCACCTCATCTAATTCCGCCGTGGTGACGCCTGGGCGAACTGCCTGCCGCATGGCCTCGATCATCAGGCGCACGACCGCGCCGGCAGCGCGCATGCCTTCCAGTTCTTCCGGGCCAGTAATGGACACAGCGCCTCCTGAACTGTCTAAGCTTATCGCAAGAGTGTGCGCTCCCACATTCATCGCGTCCTCGGTCCCCGGCGGACAGGGGTGTCCGCCCCACTGCCAGTCGGTCACATGGCAACGTGCGCTGTGTCACTGCACGCTCTTTGCTCGGTGTGATACCCGTGGCTTGTCTGCTCCCCCTGGTTCGTCGGTAGCCTTCCGACGGTGGCCGTACCCTTCACGAACCGGTACTGTCGGCAGGCCGCACGGCCACTCGCCAGCAGAAAAAAGGAGGAACAAATTATGAGAAACCACGCAACCCTTCTGGGCGCGGTTTTGCTGGGTTTGATGTCGGTATTGAGTTACGCGCAAGCGCCGGTGCCGTTCGTCAACCTGCCGCTCGTGCCTGACGCCACGGCGCCGGGCGGACCGCAATTCACTCTTACAGTCAATGGCACAGGTTTTGTTTCGAACTCGGTGGTGAATTGGAATGGCAGCGCGCTGGCGACGCAATTTGTCAGTCAGGGGCAGTTGACGGCGACAGTACCGGCGGCAAATATCGCCAAGGCGACCACGGGTTGGGTGACGGTGGTCAACCCGAAGCCCGGCGGGGGAACGTCAAATTTGGTGTTCTTCACAGTCACCGCTCAAACAGGAAACTCGGTGGCATTTGGCCCGGCCTCGTCTCCGGCCACGGGTAGCTTTCCCATGTCAGTGGCGGTGGGCGACTTCAACGGGGATGGCAAGCTGGACCTGGCGGTGGCCAACTGGGACAGTGGCACGGTTTCCATCCTATTGGGCGACGGAACGGGCAACTTCACCCTGGCCTCGTCTCCGGCTGTGGGTTCGTACCCCGAGTCGGTTGCCGTGGGTGACTTCAACGGGGACGGTAAGCTGGACTTGGCGGTCGCCAACGGCGGGAGCAACACGGTCTCCATCCTGTTGGGGGACGGTACCGGCAACTTCACCTTGGCCTCCTCTCCAGCCGTGGGCGGCTATCCCATGTCCGTGGCCGTCGGCGATTTCAACGGGGACGGCAAACTGGATTTGGCGGTCGCCAACGAACTCAGCAATACCGTCTCAATCCTACTGGGGGACGGTACCGGCAACTTCACCTTGGCTTCGTCACCGGCTGTGGGCGATTATCCATGGTCATTGGCGGTGGGCGACTTCAACGGCGACGGCAAGCTGGATCTAGCGGTTGCCAACTTAGGTTGCCCCTGGCCTTGCTACTCCTCCGGCACCGTCTCCATCTTGCTGGGAGACGGCACGGGCAACTTCACCTTGGTCTCGTCTCCCGCTGTCGGCCAAACGCCCATGTCAGTTGCGGTGGGCGATTTCAACGGAGACGACAAGCTGGATCTGGCGGTTGCCAATTACGGCAGCGGCACGGTTTCCATCCTGCTGGGGGACGGCACCAGCCACTTTACCCTGGCCTCGTCTCCGGGTGTGGGCATTCAGATCACGTCGCTGGCGGTGGGCGATTTCAACGGGGACGGCAAGCTGGACTTGGCGGTCGCTTCCCCCGATTTTTACGCCGGTGGGGTCACCATCCTCGTGGGGGATGGCACCGGCAACTTCAAGTTGGTCTCCTCTTGGGTCACGGGTGACTGGCCCTGGTCAGTGGCGGTGGGTGACTTCAACGGGGACGGCAAGCTGGATCTGGCGGTCGCCAACCAGGGCAGTGACACGGTTGCCATCCTGCTGCAGGGCAGCCCAGCCGTCACACTCTCTCCCACCAGCCTCAATTTTGGGGTGCAGCTGGTCGGTACAAATAGCAGTCCCCAGCCGGTCACCTTGACCAACCCCGGCATCGAGACGCTTCGCATCACGAAAATCGCCGCCAGTTCGAATTTCTCTCAGACCAACAACTGCCCCTCCAAGCTGGCGCCAAACGGGCAGTGCACCATCAACGTGACTTTCAGCCCGGAAAAAATCAACACCATCAACGGCGCCGTCACCATTAAGGACAACGCTCCCAACAGTCCGCAAACGGTGACGTTGACGGGAGTCGGCACCGAGGTGACCCTGTTGCCCTCGAACTTGGACTTCGGGAACCAGCAAGTGGGAACCACCAGCCCGCCGCAGGTGGCCACGCTGACCAACTACGGCACGCAGGCGTTGACCATTCACGGCATTCATATCACCGGACCCAATCACACGGATTTCGCTCAGACCAACAACTGCGGAACGAGTGTGCCGGCGGGAGGAAACTGCACCATTAGCGTAACGTTTACGCCCAAGCATGGAGGGGCAAGAACCGCGACGCTTGGCGTATATGACGACGGCGGCGCCAGCCCGCAAACGGTGGCGCTCAGCGGCACGGGCACCAAGTAGGGAGTAGAGAAGCGGGGCGCGGATTCCTTCCGCGCCCCGTTCCCCGCCCGTTCCAGCAGGTTTGACGCGGTTCCGTTTTCGGGCGGCGCAGTGTGGGCCTTCGCCCGGGGCACCAAGAACAAGGAGCTTATTGAGGATTGCACATTATAGTCACGCCTTGGTGGCAAGCACGCAACGGTCAAGAAAAGGATTGTCATTCCGAGCGCCCGGTTTTGGCGCGAGGAATCTGCAGTCTTGCCACCGGCCGAACTCCGGATCCCTCGCTTCGCTCGGGATGACAATGCTGAAAAAGTGTCACTATATTGTGCGATCCTCAATAAGCTCCCCTGCGGTTTTTTCTTCCCTTTTTCGTAATTTGTAGTAGGATTCGGGGGTCGAGATTTGCGCTGAAGATGTGGGGCAGCGCAACCCGTCATACTCGCCAAAAAAGGATGGGGATATGAAATCTGCTCAATCGATGTTTCCGACCGCTGCTGTTGTGCTGATCGTTTTCGCGCTGACTGCTCTTGCAGCGGCCGCGACCGCGCAGGCCCAAGGTATCGCGCCCGCGCCGCAAAATTCCGGGGTGTGCGGCGGTCAGCCGCTTTGCTTTGAGAGTAACGACTTTGTCGCCACCATCACTGATTTTCGTACCAGCGCCGCCCAGAGTTTCGCGGGCACCAAGCTCATTGATATGCTCGTGCATTTTCAAAACAAGACCAACCAACCCTTGAGCCTGGCCTATGCCGACGGTTCGGGATACGCCCTGGATGACCGTGGCAATCGCTATGGTCTAAACACCAACGGCGGCGGAGTGCGGGGCATGGGGGTCGTCTCGGGAAACAACATGGACCCGCAATTCACTCTGACGCCTGGAGGAGCAGGGGACGCGCGCTTCGAATATGGGTGGAACCCTGGTAGCGCGATCGTCGGCATGACTTTTGAGGTCGGGCTGGACATTCGCGAGATCAATCGGGTGGAAGGCAACCAGTACGTCCTGGGCAGTGACACCCTGATGCACTACACCGGTTTGGTCAACGGGTCCGGCACTGCCCCGGGAAGCTCGATGGCAGGTGCCACTCCCGGTCAGACGCCCACGTCGGCACAAGGCCAGCCCTGCCAGCCAGGAGCCGGAAATGCCGTGGGAGGCGCAACGAATTCTGTACAACAAGGCGCCAGTAATCTTGCGTCCACGATCGCCAACGCCCGCTCAATGATTGCGAACCCGCAGAGCGCCGGCGGTACGGCGTCGAACGTAGCCGGTGCGGTTCCGTGCGCCCCGTCAGGTGCATCGGGTCTGGCGAACGGGGTCCAAAGCGTGGCGCCAGCGGCCACCGGCGGTTACGGGAATCCGGGCGCTTATGGTACGAACGGTGCGTATACCACTCCCGGGACTTATGGTGCTCCCGGGACCTACGCGACGCCGGGCGCGTACGGTAATACCGGTACCTACAGTGCTCCCGCTGGCTACGGTACGTCCGCAGTCCCGGCGCAACCGGTTTCTGGAAGCGGAGTCTCTAGTCAACCCGGCTCGACGACGAATGTAGCTGCGCAGCCCGTTTCGGCGCCCAGGGGGACTGGGCAACCGGTTCCTGCCAGCAAGACTACTGTGATCACAAAGCCAGCGCCGGTCTCCAATGCCGCCCCTGCTCCGGCGACGAAGGCGGCAACTCCAGCGGCTAAAACGTCTGCTAAACCAGCGGCGAAGCCGGTTGCAAAGACTCCGCCACCGAAGTGATCTTCGCTTGGCTCACGCCTTGACGATTCCGGGAGGCGGGTTAACCATCAGGGAACGGTCTTCCCGCCTTCTGCGCCACTCAGCGACACAAAGACCCTGCCTGTTTCTGCTACGCTCCGCTTGATCTGACGAAAATGTCGGCTAGGATCCGGTGATCTTCAAGCGTAACTCTTCGGGAAGCCGTTCGCGGATTTCGGCGGGTAAACGGTCATGCACGTGGCGCGCACCCAGGCGGGCAACATCCACCACGGCCATGGGCGCGGGAGTCGCGACGGCCACCGCCAGCCAGATCACGCCGGAAAGAGCAAACCCCAGGAGAGCGGCGATTTCCAGCCAGAATGCGTGCCGTGGCCCGAAGTGCCAGATCACTCCGAAGGCGAGCAGAAACACAGCAGCGGAAACCGAAGCTAGCGCTATGAGTGCAATGTCAATGGTGCGGTGCATCCGCTGGCGCGTGCGGCAGCGCTCGCAGGCAGCGAGGTGTTCTTCGTAGTCGCCGCGCATCTCCGGCACCAGGCCGGAAATGTCATAGCGCCAGCCTGCCAGAATTTTGCCGACGACCGGATCGATGCACACCTGCATATAACAATACTGATTAGTTTACAGCCGGATTGGATGCATTGCCTGTTCCTG
>Ga0187784_10004650_pt1 | contig 11113 bp, 5 predicted proteins | sample 1015_SJ02_MP15_2_FD_132964 | JGI IMG/M metagenome (GOLD analysis project Ga0187784, IMG submission 132964) | Tropical peat soil microbial communities from peatlands in Department of Meta, Colombia - 1015_SJ02_MP15_20_MG | ecosystem: Environmental > Terrestrial > Soil > Wetlands > Peat | place... | reverse complement strand
CGGAAGACCCGAATCTGGTCCGCCCCACTGCCGACGCTGAACGCCAGGGACGCCACAAGGGAACGGTCGCTCCACATGGAGGGATAGCGCACGTTCACCGCGTTGTAGACCGCCTGGGCCGGACCGTTCGGCGAATAGTCGACTATGTAACGGATCCCGTTTCCTCCCGGGTCGTTCAGGTCTCGAAGAAAGTCGTAATCGCTCGTGATGACGAACTGGCCAGGGTGCATCGAACGCACCACCACTCCTGAGCCGTTGAAGGTGTCGATGAGGACCGACGCCCTTGGTAGCCGCATGGAGTCGAGCATCGACGCAAGCGAGGCATCGGAATTCCAGGCGGTGAGGTAGGCATTCTGATCAGGGGGATACGACCGTGGATCAGACACCGACCGCAACCAGCTCTCTTGGATCCCGATTCTGGGATCGAGCATCGCCTTCCATGCAATTGGCAAAGCGATCAACAACATGGCGATGGCCACAACCGCTCGCAACCTCATGAAGGCAGGGGGAAGCTTTTGAGGTCCAACCGCCCCGGTCGCCTCTACTGCCAACCGGCAGCCGGCCTGTTTCGGGACTAGGAAAGCAACCAGGACGACGGCTAAGGGAATGCTCAGTATCGAGAACCTCAGCCACGGATAGAGCAAGCCCGCCGCATAGGCGATCGCCGAAAAGGTGAGTCCAGCACCGAACAGGACCAGTGGGGGGAGAACGTCCGGGTCATGGCGGCGCACTGCTGTCGCCGAGGCGAGCACCACGATAAGCGGCAGGAGTACCTCCAGAGCTACGGCATTGCGCACGACGAGCAACCATGCTCCATGGGCAAACCGGTTGCTGTTGGTGATGAGATTGTCGGCCAGAAGCACCGAGGAGGAGTTCCCATACCGAGACGAGAATTGTGCAAAAGCGCTGCCCGAAATCACCCACGAGGCTGCCGACCAGAACGCAAACGCCACCCCGACCGGAAAGACGAAGATGCCTGCTTCCAAGATCGCCCTCGGGGCCGGGGGGCCTGCTCTGCTGTTGCGCGATTTCACCCACGTCATGACCAGAACGAAGAGGGCGCCTGCACCACCGATTGCCAAAGCTTCGTACCGCGTCATGTAGTCGAGTCCTATGGCGAATCCGGCAATGACCAGGTCGCCAGCTGTCCCCGAATGCAACCATCGAATGAGCCGCCGGACAGCCCAAAGGGTGAAGAAAATGTAAGGCGCCTCGCTCATACCCGTCGCCCCGTAGAGAACGATCATCGGGTGAAGGGCAAATGCCGCGACGATTACCCAAAGCCAGATTCGTCGAGCCCCCCGGTCTGTCAGAATGCCGCGGACTTCAACAACCGCACCGGCCATGAACAGCGAAGACATGACGATTCCGGCAAGGGACCTCGACAGCAACGACGGCCACAGTGCTTTTGCCAGCAGCAATGGGAGCTCAACCGTGCTGGGCAGTGGATTCCACACGAATCCCATGGCCGCAAGGTGGGGAAACCGACTGAAGATCACGAAGCTCGCCGCTGCCACCCGACCTTGGTTGTCTACGTCGATGTATCCGTAGTGAAAGTTGAGCCAAATCCCGACGTTGAGGTAAGAGAAGAAGCTCGCCACGTAGAGCGCGTACGCCCCCCCGAGTCCTGGCCTTTGCTGGTCGCGGGAACGTACGGCGTCGGACGCCCTGGGATCACGAGCGTCAGTCTCCATTTTGGCTCTCGTCCAAGACGTGCTCGGTCTTTTCCCAATAGAACGGATTGAACACCAGCTGGACGAGTGCTTTTACGGCAGCGATCGCCATCAACACCCAGTACGCCGGGACGAACAAGGCTGCCATTGCGAGATGGGGCTTGTCCTCCGCCCGACAGACGAGGAGGCCGCTCAGAACGACCGCCGAGTTACCGACAACGAGGGAGAACAACCCGATGTAGAGGCAAAATGGCGGGAAAAGGCTGCGAAGCAGCGCCGGCTGGCCCAATACCCAAACGGGGATCAGCCACCAGAAGACAGCATTGGCGATAGGCAGAAGGGATGTGCCTAAAGTCACGTTGGCAAACCGAACCGTACCGCCTGGCCCCAATTGCCGCCACAGCTCGATTGGATGGCGCGTATGGACGAGAAACGTCTGAAGGTACCCCTTGTACCACCGAGATCGCTGGCGAATCCAGTTGATCGGATCGCTGTTCGCCTCCTCATAAGTGACAGAGTCGATCACCGCGGTCGAGTAGCCGAAGCGGGCCAATCGGATCCCCAAGTCGGCGTCCTCAGTCACGTTGAAGGGGTCCCAGCCGCCGACCGCCCGCAACGCATCCATCCGGATGTGGTTCGAAGTGCCGGCAAGTGGGATGGGCGATCCACCTTGCATCAGTGCCGGGAGCACGTACGCGTGCCATATGGCGTATTCGCATGTGAACCACCGCGTCAGGGTGTTGACCCGATCATTCCGGAATTTGAGCATGGCCTGTATGCATGCGAGCTCGGGTGGTGAGCGCCGGAAGGCCGCCACGACTCGACGTAACTGCAGTGGGTCAGGCGAGTCTTCGGCGTCGTAGATTGTGACGTATTCGCCCCGAGCGCTTTGGATGCCGTAGTTGAGCGCCTTTGGTTTCGTCCGCGGTTGGGCCGCCGGGACGATCACGAGCTCCACCGGATGAACGCACGAGTCCACGGCCGAACGAGCAGCAGCGATCGTCTCCGAATCGTCTGCCTCCAACAGCAGCTTGATGTCGAGTTGTTCCGAAGGGTATTCGAGTGCGCCGATTCGGCTGAGCAGTTGCGCCATCATCTCGTGTTCCTTGTACACAGCCAACAGAACTGTGTACACGGGCAATTCCTCCTCGGTAAGAGCGCGCGCTTCTTCGTCGCTCACCTGTATGGCGGGATGATGGCTGAGACCCTGCGCGAAAAGGTGCATACGGTCGATGAGCGTGACGAGGTAGACGAGAGTGAGAGTGCTGACTATCGCCGCCGCAGTGTCGCTCGGGAAGGGAACGAACGAAGCTAAGGCCAGAACCGCCAACAGCCCGAGAACGATCTTCTGAGGCTTCGTGGCCAAGTAGGAGGCCGACATGATGGGCGACCTCCGACGTAACGCGTTGATGCTCGAATCGAGTGCTTCCCGCTCCTCCTCGGTGGGTCCGGCGAGGTCGAGAATCACAGCGCTCCCTGCGGACGTTGTATGGCGACGAGCGTCCGGCTCACGTCGAGAAGCCCCTGCAATGTCGCTCGTCCCGGGGGGGTGAGTGGGAGCCGGTAAGTCCCTCGCAGGATGAGCTCCCCTGTTGCCACCAGGCTGATCGCCGCTGGACTTGCCATCTGCGGAAGACGATCGAATCCCACCTCGAAGTCCGGACTGATCACGTCAACTCGTTGGTAGACGACAGAACCATCACGTCGAACTTTCCAAGTCCAGCTCAACATGCTCCATGCCAGATCGGTGGGACGAAGGAGAAGCGACGTGCTGTCGAAGAAGAGCGTGGCTCTCACTCCAGATCCCAGGCTGAAGGCGCGTCCAACGACATAGTCGGGGTACGAGGTGAGTCGGTAACACGACACGGCGGGATACACCGACAGCAATGCCGGGTGTTCGGTGGTGAGAACGTCGATGGCGATCGCCCCGGACAGTGGCGGCTGCACCGCCTGCGCACCTTGTGGCAGTTCGAAAAAGCGCTCGAAGGTCGCTCCTGCTCCGAAGTAAGCAGAGACCCATGAGGACGACTCCTCGCCGACGAATCGCCAACCAGCCAGATGCAAGAAAGACGAGGTCGTGACCGAGGCCGCGGTGGTCGATGATGCCGCCGGCAACGATCCGGCCCCCAGGCTCCCTGGGACTGCAGGTGACAGGAAGGCCAGGACTGCGGTGGCGAGAACGACGATGGCCACGGAGATCCAGGGAAAACCGGACACCGCGGGCGGTCGCCGGCTCCTTTCCGAGCGCCGTGCCGAGAGCCCGATGGACAGCAGTCCCACGATGAGCGTGGCCGTGGCCGTCGGAACCGTCTCACGCGCGATCGGAGGAAGCCGAGGCAGCATGACGATGAGAACTCCGCCCACCAGCAAGGTCGCAATCGCAGCGATCATCCATCGACGCACTTTGCCGCCTGTGGCGATGGCGACGGCTACGGCGCCGATCCCCACATTGAGCCAAGCGGCGGTCGCCGCGGTGCCACCTAGTGACGCGTCGACGAGCCGATACGGCAGTGGCCAGGTCGCCAGTAGCAGCAACGAGACCGGCCGCATGTGGAGTGTGGGACGGGTCCCGAACAACAAGACGCAACAACCGCCGAGGAAGAGCCAAACGGAAAGCAGGTCGACGCGCCAAAGCTGCGCCTGTGGACCGAGCCGTGCGGCCAGCAGGCCGTCGACCATGACGAGGACGACCACAAAGGCGACGGCGACCACCCAGTCGACCTGACGATCGTTGATTGGAACGACACGCAGACGACGACGCCAGAGGCCCACGACAGCCACGCCCGTCCACAGCGGCAGCACCAGCCAGCACGTGAGTGGGTCGCCTCCTTTGACCTGGGTCAGAACGGAGGCAATCGACGCGTGGAACCCACAAGCGACGGCGAAAAGCACGACACACCAGCGAAGCGCCACTGAGGCCGAATTCCCGAGGGGGCGACGCGCTCGAGCTGCCACTGAGGCCACCGGTGGTGCGGCGACGCCCTGGTGGACGGGAGCGCTCTCCGACGTCCCGTTCCCTTCATGGGTTTGCAGCTCAACCGGGGCTGCCATGCCGACGGGGGATTGCAGCCTTGGCGTCACTGCCGCCCGCCGAGCTCCGGAGGTCGGTCAGCACCGGCCGAGGCGACGTAAGAGAGCTCCCGGTCGGTGGTTGGGGGTTTCGCCGTAGACAGATCGCCAGTGCTGACCACGCCCGCTCTCACAGTCCCCCCTGAGACCCCGCAGCCTGGGACCGGGGCCCATTCCGCCGCAACTGTCTTTTCGTCTAGCAGATTGGCAGGCTGACCACCCTCGTCAAAGATGACGAGACCACGTAACCGACGTTGCCGACGGCACTTCGCGGGGAGTGTGGGTACGGATGCGGCGATCCGGTCTCGATCAGCTGACCTCAGACTGACGGCATCTCGGCGCACGTTGCGCGCTCAGCCATTACCTACTCATTCTATTGGTTTACTTCTCACGGTCCTTTCCACGGGGAGTTCCAAAGGATTTGGTCCACATGGGAAAAGCGACGAAACCCGATAGCTCTGATCAGGATTCGCCTAGATTGGCCTTGCCTCAACCCGCCGTTCGAGTCGCTTGGATCGAGAGTCGTCATGGACGTCCTGGTCGTCGTCGGCGATGACCCACCGCCATCGCGCCTGGCGGACAGGGCGCGCCATGTCCAGCATTTGGATTCCGGTCAGTCCTTAGAGACGCTGGTCGGTGCCCTGCGCGCCCGGATTCCCCGAATGATCGGTGTCTGTGGGCCGGTGGCGGAAGCGGCAGAGGTGGCGGCGAACCTTCGCCGGGCAGGACTCCCGTCGGAGCTGTTCACCGACGAGCCCATCCCTCCCGAAGCGCTCGGGAGGATGACGGGCGTCTACGTGAGGCCGGTTTCCGACCCCGGCCCACCGATGGAGGTGGCGGAGTCGCTGGTCGAGCTGATCGGGAACACCCCAATGGTGCGCCTGGACAGGACGGCCAGAGACTTGGAATGCACCCTGGTGGCGAAACTCGAGTTGTTCAATCCCGGCGGGTCGTCCAAGGACCGTATTGCCCTGGCCATGATCGAAGCTGCCGAGAAGGACGGCCATCTGCGACCGGGGGGGACGATCGTAGAGCCCACCAGTGGGAACACCGGCGTCGGGCTTGCCATCGTGGCGGCCCGAAAGGGCTACAAGTGCATCTTCGTGTGCCCAGACAAAGTGGCAACGGACAAGATCGCCCTTCTGCGAGCCTACGGGGCCGAAGTCCTCGTCTGCCCCACCTCGGTACCGCCGGAGCACCCCGACTCGTACTACTCGGTCTCCGACCGCATGGCCCGTGAGCTCCCGGGGGCCTGGAAACCGGACCAGTACCACAACCCCGCCAACCCTCTCGCCCAGTACGAGACGGCCGGGGCCGAGATCTGGGCGCAGACCCGGGGGAGGGTGACACACTTCGTGGCCGGCATCGGCACCGGTGGCACGGTCAGCGGGATAGGCCGGTACCTGAAGGAGCGCAATCACTCGGTGCAGGTGATCGGGGCCGACCCCGAGGGCTCGGTGTACTCCGGTGGTTCCGGGCGTCCGTACCTGGTCGAGGGGATCGGCGAGGACTTCTGGCCCACGACCTACGACCCTTCTGTCGTGGATCGCGTGGTCCCCATCTCGGACGCGGCGAGCTTCGCCACTGCGAGGCGCGTCACCCGAGAAGAGGGCCTCCTCCTCGGCGGGTCAGGGGGAACGGCTGTCGCCGCCGCTCTCGTCGTCGGGCGCGACCTCCCTCCCGAGGCGGTCATCGTCGTGCACATCCCCGACTCCGGTCGCGGCTATCTGTCCAAGCTCTACAACGATACCTGGATGGCCGATTACGGCTTCGTCCACGACGCCGGCGCCACCGTCGGCGACATCCTGACCGAGCGCGATCCGGCGCTTCCAACCCTCGTCCACACGCACCCCGACGAGACCGTTCGCCAAGCCATCGCCATTCTGCGGGAGTACGGCGTCAGCCAAATGCCGGTCGTCAAACACGAGCCCCCGGTCATGCTGGCCGAAGTGGTGGGTGCGGTCACCGAACGCGGGCTCATGGATCAAGTCTTCGCCGATTCGTCGGCGCTCGACGATGAAGTCGGCCATGTGATGGACGAACCCCTTCCCACCATCGGGTCGGGCGAACAGGTCCAGATCGCCGTGGTCCGGTTGGAGAGCGCGCCGGCCTTGCTCGTCCTCGATCGTGGTCACCCCGTGGGTGTCATCACTCGCTCGGACGTCCTGGCCACTTTGGCAGCGGGATCCCGATGAGCGGCTCGGCGGACCTCGACGGAGTGGGATTCGAGACCCGTGCCGTTCACGGCGGTGGTGGGGCGGACCCGACCACCGGAGCGGTCAACACCCCTCTGTACCTGTCGTCGACCTTCGAGCAGGACGCCGTCGGATCGCATCGCGGCTACGAGTACGCCCGGACAGGCAACCCGAGCCGAGCGAGTCTGGAGGCGCACCTGGCCCTGCTCGAGGGAGCTACCTTCGGCTTCGCCTTCGCCAGCGGTCTGGCCGCCGAGGACGCCGTGATGCGGCTCCTCGGTCCGGGCGACCACCTCGTCATGCAGACCGACAGTTACGGAGGCACGTACCGGCTCGCCACTGCCGTTCACCAACGAGCTGGGCTCGTCGTCGACGTGGGCGATCTTTCCGAGATCGAGGCCATGGCGACCGACGGGGGCATGGTCTGGATCGAGACGCCGACGAACCCTCTGCTCCACGTCATCGACATCGCCTGGGTCTCGTCGGTGGCCCACCGCCATGGCGCTCTTGTCGTCGTCGACAACACTTTCGCCACGCCGTGGATCCAGCAGCCCCTCCGACTGGGGGCCGACGTCGTCGTGCACTCGACGACCAAGTACCTCGGCGGCCATTCGGATGTGATCGGCGGGTTCGCGACCACCAACGATCAGTCCATCGCCGAACGTCTCGGCTTCCTCCAAAATGCGGCGGGAGGGGTACCGGGGCCCTTCGACTGCTTTCTCGTCCAGCGAGGTGTCAAGACGTTGGCCCTTCGGATGGAGCGACACTGCACCAATACCTTGGCCGTGGTCGAGCTCCTGTGTGGACATCGGGCCGTGGGGAAAGTACTCCACCCGTCGCTCCCCGAGCATCCCGGTCACGACGTCGCCCGGCGGCAGATGCGGGCATTCGGGGGAGTGGTCAGCTTCACCTTGCGCGGTGGCGAAGAGGCCGCAGTGGAGCTGTGTTCCCGGACTCGTCTTTTCACCCTGGCCGAGAGCCTGGGAGCCGTCGAGAGCCTGATCGAGCACCCTGGGAGGATGACCCATGCCAGTACTGCGGGCACCAGCAACGAGGTCCCAGGTGACCTGGTGCGCCTGAGCGTCGGAATCGAGACCGTCGACGACCTGCTGAGCGACCTGGAGAACGCCCTCGATTCGCTGTGTTGACGTGAGATCGGGTGAGCGAACCGGCGCCTGCGAGTTGCAATACTGGTCGGGCGTGGGAGATTGCTCGATCGAGTCGAACGCGCCGTCACCCCGGGAGGATTGGGGCCGGTTGCCGTCGCGCGCGGGACGTCGGCGACGCGTCGCAATCTTGTCGCTCATGCTCGTTCTCGGCCTTTCGGTCCGTCTGGTCCACATATCAGCACTGCCATATGACTTTCACGTCGACCGGCAGTACTTCGATGCGCTGAGAGCCCAGGCCGAGTACGACGACATCACCCATGCGCCGATCGCTCTGCGCCGCGCCGCGGACGCCAACCGTGCCTACGAGGGGGATCTCGAACCACCGATCATGGAACAGATCGCCGTTTGGGGATACGAGATCGTGGGTCACGAGGACCTGACGATCCCCTTCGCCGCCGCGGCTGTCATATGGGTAGCGGGGGCGATCTTCCTTTATCTACTCGTCGTACGGCTGGTGTCGGTCGCCGCGGCGTTTGTCGCTACCGCGTTCGACCTTTTCGCGCCCTTCGGCGTGGCGGCAAGCCGGGCCTTCATGCCCGATCCGCTCATGCTCAGTCTCGCTCTTCTCGCTGTGTACCTGGCCCTGCGATATCACCAAGCTCCCAGCCGAAGGATCTTGGCGCTGACCATCCTGGCCGGGGCCGCTGCGATCTGGGCGAAGCCCATGTCGGTCTTCCTCGTCGCTCCGGCCTTCGGAGCCTTCCACCTGGCCGCCAAGGGATGGCGGCGCGCCGCTCTGAGCTCGGACTTGTGGGCATTTGTGGTCGGCGCTGGTGCGCCACCCGGTGCCTTCTACCTGTATGAGTACCTGTCGGGCTCCTTCGAAAAAGGAGCGGGCACCCGCTTGCAATTCTCCATCTTCACCCACCCCGCCTTCTGGCACCAGTGGATCGTCATGGTCGACGACGTCTTGCGCATGTCGGCGATCAGGGGCGAGGCGATCGTCGTTCTCTCGTTCTTCGGCTTGCTGGTGAGCCGAAGATGGGCGCGAACACTTCTCATCGCGCTGTTCGCCGGTTACTTCCTTTTCGGCTTGGTGTTCGCCACCCACATCTACGACAGTGACTATTACTCGCTCAGTCTCATACCGATCGTCGGTATCTCCTTGGGTTCTCTGGCAACTTGGGTGCTCGATGGCTTGCGCCACTGGCGCCCGGTGGCGGCAGTGGCAACCACGGTCGTCCTCGTTGTCCTCTTGGCAGGTTACGTTGCCCTGAGTCGCGGATCGTTTTACGCCAACCTGGCGACTCCACAAGCGCAAATTCCCTCGCCGGCGCTCGACCGGCACATCGGCGATGTCGTCGGCCACAGCACCCACGTCCTCTTCCTGGCACAGAATTTTGGTGAAACGATCGCCTACTACGGCGGCGTCGCGTCGGACGTGAGCTGGCCGAGCCTGACAGACCTCGCGCACGCCGAGATCAATGGAGAGCGGGCCGAGGCCACTCTCTCCGTTCCCGCCCGAATGGCTCAGATCACTTCCCAGTACCATCCAAGGTGGTTCGTGATCACGTTGGCTTCGCAATTGCGGCTTCAGCCCGCTCTACGACCGTACCTCGAAAGGCACTTCCTGCTCTCCGCTCAAGGTTCGGGCTACTGGATCTACGACTTGGCGGCCCCTCCATCGTGAACCTCGACGTTGGCGGGCACGACGTATGTTGCATCAGTGGCCTGGTACTCGTAGTTACCCGGCGCGCCGGAGCTAAACTTCTTTGTGAGCCCACCATGACTTCGACCGAGCCACCGGAGCTGCCGGTACTCCCCGATCCCGGCCCATGGTGGGGGTCCTCCGGCGTCGTCGGCGGTACGAGGCCCCCCCGTAGCGCTGGAATCCCCGTCCACTTCGGGTAACGACGCACGTGGTCGATTCAACGAGTACGGAGGCCGTGTCCGGGACCGAAGAGGCCGAAGCGAAATCGGCCATGCCGGCGAACTTCGGGCGCAACGTCGGCGCCAATTACGCGTTGGCGTTGACGTCGATTGTGCTGGCGGGCGTGACGACTCCCCTGCTCACCACCTATCTGGGTCCGCTTCGATTCGGCGTGTGGTCGCTCATCGGCGCGCTCATCCCCTATCTCGAGCTCCTGGAGCTCGGCCTGGCCAGCGCGGCGGTGACGGTGGTAGCGAAATCCATCGCAGTCGGAGACGACGACGGCACCCGGCGGGCCATGAGTACCGCGTTCCTCCTCCTGCTGGTGCCGGGCGCTGCCGCCTTCGGGCTGGCTGTCGGCGCCACGGTGATCCTGCCTCACCTGTTCGCCATACCGGCATCGCTGTTGGGCCAGGCCAGGATCCTGCTGCTTTTGCTCGCCCTGGACATGGGCGTGTCGATCCCCGGTGACACCTACGGCGGCGGCCTCATCGCGCTGCAACGCTTCGACCTGCTGGCCTGGAGCCTGCTCACGGTCATGGTCCTCCAGGCCGGCGCCTGGTGCGTCGTGCTGGCGCTCGGGGGCAACCTGGTCACCCTGGGGGTGGTCACGGTGGGCATAAGCCTCCTGGGCCAGCTGTCGCGGGCAGTGTTGTTCCACCGGCTGCGCCCTGGGCGCGCCGTGGCGCTGCGCTACTTCGACCGTGTCCTGGTGAGAAGGCTGGGAGGGCTGTCGGGATGGTTCATGCTCAGGCAGATCGCAGGGTTCGTGGTCGGCGGCATCGACGTGATCATCGTCGGGGCTGTCGTCGGGGTGGAAGCGGCCGGCATCTACGCCGTCGGCCTTCGTCTGGCGTCGATCGCCGGCAACGTGGTGCAACCTATGGTGGACGTCTTCTTCCCGCACGCCGCCAACCTCACGGCACTGGGTGACCAGAAGCGTCTGCGTACCTCTCTGGTCAACGGCGACCGTTTGGCAGTTGGCATTGCCGCGCCAGTGTGTCTGGTGCTCGCCGTTCTGGCTCACCCCGCCTTACGGGCGTGGGTAGGCCCGGATTTCACCACCGCCACGATCGTGGTGGTGCTGCTGGCGGCCTCCTCCGTCGCCCGCTCCTTGCCCATCACCGGCATGACGCT
>Ga0187784_10004648_pt1 | contig 11117 bp, 10 predicted proteins | sample 1015_SJ02_MP15_2_FD_132964 | JGI IMG/M metagenome (GOLD analysis project Ga0187784, IMG submission 132964) | Tropical peat soil microbial communities from peatlands in Department of Meta, Colombia - 1015_SJ02_MP15_20_MG | ecosystem: Environmental > Terrestrial > Soil > Wetlands > Peat | place... | reverse complement strand
GCCGTTTGCCAAGCTTGCACGGGCTGCGAGCATTTTGGTCGTCGGATTGACGGTCGGCGCCGTATAATCCAGCGTGCCCTTGTAGGGGTTGTCGCTGTCGGACAACAGCCCGATTTCCACGGGAAGACCCACCAGACTCGCGCGAGGGTCTTGCCCGCGCTCTGCGAGGTGACCTCGAATTTTCAGCACCTCCCGCTCGCTGACGTTGAAAGTCACGTAGATGGGGTCGAACTGTACGATGGTGGCCAACACTGTCGGGTGTTGGTTGTCCGCACCGACGAGCTGGCCCAGCGCGACTTGCCGGTCGGTCACGATGCCGTCGAACGGCGCCGCCACCTTGGTATAGCCGAGGTTGATCTCGGCCGCCTTTTCGTCTGCTTCTGCCGACTGAAGGTCGGCTCGCGCAGAATCCAGTTGCGCGAGTGCCCTGTCGTACACGGACGGCGGGGTAGCCTGCTTGGCGATGAGTTCGGCCTGCCGCTTGAAGTCCGCGTCCGCCAGCGTCAGCGCGGCCCTCGCGCGTGCGACCGCTGACTTCGCCGCCTCCAGCTTGAGACCGTAAGGCTCGGGCTCGATGGTGAAGAGCGGCGCCCCCTTCTTCACGAACGCGCCGTCGACATAGCTGATGTCCTGGACGAAACCTTGCACGCGCGCAACGAGGTCGACCGCGTTGACCGCTACCGTGTCCCCGGTTGCCTCGAAATACCTGGTGACGGTTTGCTCAACCGGCGCCGCGACTGTGACCTTCGGCGGCGGCGTGCCCTCGCCGCGGGCGGCGAAACCGGCCGTAGCGGCCAGCACAAGGGTTACGCAGGCACATGCGGCGCGGGCCATGAAATACAGCCTCGTAGCTTGTCTACAAACGCCAAGCTGGCGCACAAATTAAATCATGTAGCGGCAGTAAACGCTAAGGATGATCCGGCGTGCCGGCGTTGATCTGCGTCAAGTCGCCAACGACATCGCAGCATAACGTTCAATCGTTTCCTGCGGCTTGGGCCGAACGGCGATCGCCTACCGCCGGTTCAGCGCCAGCGGTGTCGTGCCGCCGCGCAACAGACGGGAGGACACCGGCAATGCACGAGTGGGATAACTATTTTATGCTCACCGGCACTGGCGCCGTCACGCTGATTGGTCTTTTGTTCGTCGTCATCACGTTCGGCACCGAACGCGTCCAACCTGGCGACCACCGGCTATTGCCGATTTATCTTACGCCCACGCTCGTTCACTTCGGCATCGTATTCCTGATTGCCCTTCTCGCGTTGTCGCCGGAGGGCGACAGTCTGATCCTGCCTTTCGGGCTAATCGGCATCGGCGGCATCGGCTATATCCTGAACATTATGCTGAAGCTCGCACGCAATCACGATGCGTGGGACGCTTGGCTTTTCCATGGCGTCATCCCCTTCGTCTGCGCTGCGGGAATTATCGTGGCCGCCTGGCTCGGGGTGACTTCGCCGCGGCAAGCGTATTCAATTCTCCGCGCCGTTTCGGCGCTGCTGCTGCTCGCCGGAATGCGGAACGCCTGGGCCGTCACCGTCGACGTCGCGGGGAGAGTGCCGAAATGATCGTTGTCGCGGTCTTTGGCGAATGTCGGCTAATGGCACCGAGCGTCGATTTCCGCGGCCACTTTGAGTTCTGCTATTGGGGGTAAAACCGACATGCCGCGTATCGGCTCAATCGGTCGAAATTGACCCGAATTTGACATTGCGCGGGTTGATAACGGCATCATGTTGGTTCAGTGTAATTGGCGTGGTTTCGACATTGAGCGACGACGCAAACAGGAGAGAGCAATGCGAAGATTTGCCATGGCTTTAGCGACTACCCTGTTGGTCCTGAGTTCGGCGGCCGTAGCGAACGCGCAAACCCAAGGCGCTTCGAGCCTAAATGCGCAGATTCGCAACGCGACAATGATTCATAAGGCGGGTTGTGATCATTGGGGCAGGTGCCCGCCCGGACGTCACTGGATCTGCCGAGGCGGCGGTTGCTGGTGTGCTCCCTGCTGGTAAGACGAAAAATCAAAGCTGACAGGATTACTAAAGAGGCCGCCACAGTTGGCGGCCTCTTTCATTCCAGCAAAGGTCAAGAGTCTTCTCTGACCCCTAGCGACACTTTTGGCCTTCAATTGCCGCATTGGCAAACGTTCGCCAACGCTGTTTTTTTTGGTCGATCCGCCGGCTGGCACCTTGGCGACGCATTGGCCAAAAGTTTGGCAGTGAGTACGGCGATAAGGGCTATAAATATTCTGAGCCGATAACGTGAAAGGGTTACCGCGGGCACTTGTCATCCGCGCCGCCAATCGGACCCACCCCATAAGTTCAAAAACTTGCCAACCGAAATCGCAGCCGTATCAACGCCTTGCCCGTCACAGGCCCGCTATCGAACCATCTGATTGCTCAATCTCCTCGCCTGCACAGGGGAACCATGAACCTTTGCCTGACCTGCCGACACTCATGGTCATGCCGCTCAAACATTCGTTTGGGGGCTTAGGACAGAGGAGAGTCCCATGTCGTCTCATATTCGCAATACACTCCGCGCCGGCGCCATCGCTTTCGCGCTGGGTGCCACGGCGATCGCGCTAACGACCGGCCAAGCCTCGGCCGCATCGTTCGGCCATATCGGTGGATTTGGCGGTCTCGGCCGTACCAGCGGCTTCAGCGGTCTCGGCCATACCGGCGGCTTGAGCACTCTCGGGCATGCCGGCAGTTTGAGCGGTGTCGGCCATACCGGCACTTTCAGCAGTGTCGGCCATACCGGCACTTTCGGCAGTGTCGGCCACACTGGCAGCGTGCCGCAGGTCAGTGGCCCGCGCAACACCACCGACATCGCCAACATCGGTCGCGGTCTCGGCGACGACAATTTTGCTGGCGGACTCTACAACCAGCGCGCTTTCATGGAGTGGGCCGGCCTCACCGCTGGCATCACCGAGTCGTTTTACGATTACTACAGCGTACCGGCCGCCATGTATCAGACCGTCCAGCCGAGCGGCGATCCGGGCTGGTGGACGTATCCTTACACAACCCAGTTGGGCAACGGCGTGACGGCGACCCAAGGACAATAGATCGTGAGCACCACATTTTCGCCGAGGCCCGGCTCGCGCCGGGCCTTTGCAAGAGCCGGCCGGAGGCGTGCAAATCCCGCGGAGCGGTAGACTATTTGCCACCCTCTCCGTGGTGTAACCTTCGGTCGAGCGTCAGAAGGGGCCGATAGCGCCCCGCCTCGGCCCAGATGATCAGGTCCGTATCGGACAAAGCCATGCCCGGCATCAAGCGGCGCGAATTCGTGACCCTTCTTGCAAGTGCGGCAGCGGCATGGCCGCTGGCGGCGAGGGGACAGCAAACCGGTCCGCTCCGACACGAGCTTCGCATCCAAGCGACCGTCGGTCAGGAGGTGCGAGTGTACAGCCATGTCCGTCAGGCAAACAATTGCGGGCAGGGTCCGATTCCAGAAATGAAAGTTCTAAAACCTCCGTCCATCGGGACGCTCACCGCGCGGATTGAAACAGCCACCATAACGACCCCGTCCTTCGGTACCTGTGCTCCCGGCTTTTCCGGACGCGGAAAGGTTGTCTATTATCGCGCGACGACTGCTGGGAATGACGCATTCGAATATCAGATGTCATCTCCCGGCCTTCCGACCACTCTCTGGTCAGTGAGTGTCGAGGTTCATTGACGCGGACGCGGCGCTCATGACCCGGAGCGGGCATCCACGTCTTCAATTCGGAGCAAACAAAAGACGTGGATGGCCGGAACAAGTCCGGCCATGACCACGTCTGAAATTTGCGTCATTGCGCCGGATCTTTCGGCGACCACAGTTTGATCGGCGAAGTCTTCTCGTACGCCATGCCCTTCGGGTAGGAGATGATTTCCATCTGCAGCCCCCACGGCGCCAGGAAATAGGTAATGGCTTGGCCGGCGGCCGGGCCTTCGTTCACCGGGAACGGACCAAAGAAGGTTTTGACGCCCTTGCTGTCGAGGTAATCCTTCGCCGCTTTGATGTCGTCGACATAGAAGGCGATGTGATAGCCGCCGATGTCGCTGTTCTTCGGCGTCATGTCCTTCTGGACCGGCGCGCTGTATTGAAACAGCTCGATGTTGGAGCCGTAGCCGCAGCGCACCAGCGTGATCTGATGGATGACCGCTTTCGGATCGACATTGAGCAGGTCATGCATGAACGTCCCCTTGTCGTCGGAGAACGGACCGAACGACATGGCCTCTTTGCAGCCGAGTACGTTCACGAAGAAATCGGCTGCCTGCTTGATATCGGGCACCGTGATGCCGGTGTGATCGTGTCCGCGTAATCCCGGAACTCCATCGGCGCGCGCGGCGACGGTGGTCGCGAGTATCGCCGCGCCGATAGCGGCGACGGCAAGACGACGGTAATGTTTAAGCACAGCTACCTCCTAAGGGGCTCATTTTTCCAGGACCGCGTCGGGCCGCCCCGATTTGCCTGGCGCGGTGCTCGGTGTCAGGCGGCCGCATTGGCCTCCACGCTCGCGCCGCGCGCGAGCCAGCCGGGATCGACCTCCGGCAACGGGATGGCGTCGATCAGCATGCGCGTATAATCGCTTGCCGGGGCGGCGAAGACCCGCTCGCACGCGCCCTCTTCCACCACGCGGCCGTCGCGCATCACCACGACGCGCTGGCAGATCGAGCGGATGACGGAGAGGTCATGGCTGATAAAGGCGAGTGCCAGGTGCATTTCGCTGGTCAACTCTTGCAGGAGGCGCAGCACCTGCGCCTGGGTCGAGACATCGAGGCCGGAGACGATCTCGTCGGCGAGCACGAAATCCGGCCGCAAGACCACGGCGCGGGCGATACCGACGCGCTGGCGCTGCCCGCCGGAAAGCTCATACGAGTAGCGATCGACAGTGCCGCGGGCCAAGCCGACGCGATCGAGCACGCCGTGCACCAGGGTACGCGCGGCTTGCCGGTCGTCCGCCAGGCCGTGCAGGAGAACCGGCTCGATGAGGATGCGCCCGATCGTGTGGCGCGGATTGAGCGACGACATCGGGTCCTGGAAGATCATCTGCATGCGCCGGCGCAGCGGATGCCGCGAGCGCTCGTCGAGCGCGGTGATGTCGTCGCCGTCGAACGCGACCGTTCCGGCCGCCGGCCTGACGAGGCCGAGCAAGGCGCGGCCGAGCGTGGTCTTGCCGGAGCCCGACTCGCCGACAATGCCGACGGTCTCGCCCTTGCCGACGCGCAGATCGACGCCGTGCAGCACCGCCGGCGCGCCGTGCCGCCCGTAGGAGACCACAAGTCCGCGCGCGACCAGCAAATCCTCAGCCATGGCGCGGCTCCACGGCGCTGGCATCGAAAGCGGCGATTTCGGCGCGCAGCGCCGCGACGACTTCGGGCGGCGTCGGCTCGAGCCCGGTATCGGGCCGGTCGTAGCGCGGATTGGCCGCGAGCAGCGCCCGGGTATAAGGGTGACGCGGCGCGGCGAGCACCTCGGCCGTCGCCCCCTGCTCCATCACCTTGCCCATATACAAAACGGTCAGTCGATCGCAGACTTTCGCCACCACGCCGAGATCGTGGGAGACGAACAGGACGCTGGTGCCGTGGCGCTCCTGCAGCGCCCGGATCAGCCGGAGAATTTGCTTTTGCACGGTGACGTCGAGCGCCGTGGTCGGTTCGTCGGCGATGACGAGCTTCGGTTCCAATCCGAACGCCGCGGCGATGAGCACCCGCTGGCGCATGCCGCCGGAAAGCTGGTGCGGATAGCTCATCAGCACCCGCTCGGGATCGCGGATTTGCACTTCTTCGAGCAAAGCCGCCGCCCGCACGCGCGCTTCCCTGGCCGACAGGCTGCGCTTTAAGCGCAAGCCGTCGGTCATTTGCGCGTCGATCCGCCGCGACGGGTTGAGCGCCGTCGCGGGATCCTGCGGCACGAGCGCGATGTCGCGGCCGAGCACCGCGCGCAGCTCCTTGGCCGACAGCGATAACAGATTGCGGCCCTCGAAACCGATCGCGCCGCTTGTCACCTTCACTTGCGCGGGAATGATGCCGAGGACCGCCTTGGCGATGGTGGATTTTCCGGCGCCGCTTTCGCCGACCAGGCCGTGCACTTCGCCGCGACCGACGCTGAGCGACACGCGGCGCAGGATCGGTTTGCCGCCGTCGCGCAACGAAATCGCGCTGAGCGCGTCGATGGCGAGCCGCGGCGCGCTCATCGGCGCAGCACCGGATCGAGGCTGCGGGCCAGGCCGTCGCCGAGCTGGTTGAAGGCGACGACGGTAGCGAACAGCGCGGCGAGCGGCGCGGCCAGCACCCACCAGGCCTCATGCACGAGCTGGCGGCCTTCGGCGATCATGCCGCCCCAGGTCGGCGTGTCGGAAGATACCGACAAGCCGACGAAGGAGAGGATGGCTTCCACCACCACGGCGATGCCCATCTCCAGCGTCAACAGTGCGATGAGCACCGGGACCACGTTGGGAAAAATTTCGCGGAACAAGATTGCCGGCCGCGCAAAGCCGATGGTGCGCGCGGCGACCACGTAATCCATCTGTGCCTGGCCCATGGTTTCGGTGCGGATCACCCGGCAAAAGCGCGTCCAGTCGATGACGACGATGGCGGTGATGACCGAATGCAGCCCGGCGCCGAGCACGGCGACCAGAAGGATCGACAACAGCACCGGCGGAAAAGCCATCCAGATATCGACGAGCCGCGAGATCAGCGTATCGATCCATCCTCCGAGATAGCCGGCGAGCAGCCCGAGCAGCGATCCGATCAGGCAGGCGAGCCCGGCGGCGACGAACGCGACCGTCAGCGAGACTCGCGTGCCGAAGATCACCCGCGAAAGCACGTCGCGCCCAAGTCCGTCGGTGCCGATGAGATAGCCGGGCTCGGCACCGGAAAAGCCGGCCGGCGGGACGTCGGCCAATAAAAGATTCTGCGCCAGCGGGTCCTTTGGCGCAATCAGGGAAGCGGCAACGGCAAGCACGATGAGAACGAGGACAAAGCCGCTGGCGCCGACGACCTTCGGATCGCGAACGAGCCGCGACACAACCGACAGCGGCGGCGGGCCGATGTCCGCCGTCGCGGGCGCTGACGCTGGTGCCCAATGTTCCACGTCACGCCGGCTCCGGCTCAGGCATGACGGAGTCTCGGGTTGAGCGCCGCGACCGTGAGGTCGACCCCGATATTGATCAGTATGAAGATCAATCCGAACAGCAGGACCAGCCCCTGAATCAGCGGAAAGTCGCGGTTGATCACGGCGTCGATCGCGAGATTGCCGATGCCCGGATAGGCGAAGATGCGCTCGACGATCACCGTGCCGCCGATCAGGAAGGTGAACTGCACGCCGGTGAGCGCCAGCGTCGGGCCGACGGCGTTGCGCAATGCCTCCTGCAAGACCAGGCGAAGCTCGCCGAAGCCCTTGATCCGCGCCAGCAGCACGTAATCCTGCAGCATGGCTTCCTTCAGCGACTGCTTGAGCAGCCGCACGATCACCGCGGCGAGCGGCAAGGCGAGCGCCAAAGTCGGCATCGTCATGTGGCTCACGATATTGCCCGCGACCGCGAAGCGTCCGGTCAGGATGCTTTCGGCGAGATAGAACCGGGTGACGAAACCTTGCGCCAATGCCGGATCGATACGGCCGGTGAGCGGCAGCACCGGCAGCGCCACGGCAAAAAGCAGGACCAGGGCCAACGCCCAGATGAAATCGGGCACCGCGAGCAGGATGCTGTTGAGGCCGTCGATGACGGCTTCGCCAGGCGTGCGCCGCAGCAGCGTGCCGACGACGGCAGCGCCGCCGCCGAGGATCACGGCAACGAGCAGAGCGGCGATGGCGAGTTCAAGCGTCGCCGGCAACCGCGCGGCCAGCACCTCGGTCACGTTCAGGTGCAGCGTGATCGAGGTGCCGAAGTCCCCGGTGACGACGCCCTTGATCCAGATCCAGAACTGCGTGAACAGCGGCGCGTCGAGGCCGTAATGCGCTTTCAGCGCCGCGATTTCCGCGGGACCCGCGCCCGGCGAAATCATCATCGCAACCGGATCGCCGGGAACAACGCGTAAAAGAACGAAAACCACCACTGCCACGCCGGCAAGCGTCACCAGCGCCATGGCCAGGCGATTGACGACAATGGCAAGCAACATGACCGGTCCCTGAGACGTTGAGCCGTCGATGGCCGCCGCGCCTGGTGGAGCGGCGGCGCGGCGGCGGACCGCATCGACGCGTTTTACTACGCCTTCGCGACCAAAGTCGCCGGCTGCAAGGCACCCGACGTGTTTGGCGTCACCTTGAGCTCGGATTTGTAGAGAATCGGCTGGGCGTATTGCAGCAGCGGCAGGATGTAGCCCTGTTCGGCGATATAGCGATCCACGTCCTTCCAGCCCTGGATGCGCTTCTTCTCGTCCTTTTCGCCCCACAGCGGACCGATCTTGGCGTCGAGATCGTCGGAATGCCAGGCCGAGTGCGGCGACTTGGAGAACATCGCGAATCCGGTCGAACAGGTCGGATCGCCGATGGCGTTACCCCAGTTGTAGAACGCCGCCGGCGCCAGCTTGTGCGACATGCGCAGCTCGAAGTGCTTGGCAATTTCGTAGATTTCGATGTTGGCGTCGATGCCGACGTCGCGCCACATGCCGACGATCGCCTGGATCATTTCATAATCCTTCGGCTTGAAGCCGCGCGTCGTCTGGATGGTGAACTTCACCGGCTTTTCCTTGGAATAGCCGCTGGCGGCGAGAAGCTTCTTCGCCAGTTCCGGGTCGTGCGCCACCTTGATCGACGGGTCGTAGGCGGCGTATTCCGGCGCCTCGAGCGTGTCGATGCGCACGCCGTAGCCGCGCAGGAGGCGCTTGATGATCGCGTCCTTGTCGACGGCATGACACATGGCGAGACGGACGTTCTTGTCGTCCATCACTCCGCCGTTGGTGATGAAGATCTGGGCGATGTCGGAGATCGGCTTGCACTCGCCGTGCAGGCCGGCTTTCACCCGCAGCCGGTCATATTCCTCGTACGGCACTTCGAGGGTCACGTCCGAGGAGCCGCTTTCGATCTCGGCGACGCGGCTCGTGGCGTCGGGCACGAACTTGAACACCACGGTCTCGAACGGCGGCTTGCCGCCCCAGTATTTCGGATTGGCCTTGAGCCGCAGATAGGCGTTGCCCTCATAGGCATCGACCATGTAGGGGCCGGTGCCGATCGGAGCCTTCTCGAAGCCCTGCGGGCCGACCTTCTCGAAGTAGGCCTTGGGCAGGATGTAGCCGGTGAGGAATGCCATCCACTTGAAGATCACGGGATCGTACTGCTTCACATCGGCCGTGATGCGCTTGCCGTCGACCTTGAAGTTGTCGATGCCGGCCCAGATGAACGAGACCGGATTGCCGCCGTCGGGCTTGCCTTCGCGCTGAATCGACCAGATGACGTCCTCGGGCGTGAACGGAGTGCCGTCATGCCAGACGACGTTCTCGCGCACGTCCATCCACACTTTGGTCTTGTCGTCGTTCCAGCCCCAGCCGGTTAACAGCCCGGGCTCGAAGGAAAGGTCCGGCTTCTGGCCGATATACTGATCGAACACCGACCGATAGATCGCCTGGATGGTCGGATTGACCGACGACGGCCCGACCTGCGGGTCAAAGGACGGCAGATTCACGTTGTAGGCGATGTTGAGCGTGTTGCCGACCGCAGCACTGGCGAAGCGTTGCGGCGCAAGCAACGTTGTGAGCAGGCCGCCGCTTGCCGCGAGGGCCTGACGACGCGTGACGTTGAACATGGTGACACTCCCCCTATTGACCGCCGAGGAGGCGGCGACTCGTTAAGCGCGACACTACGCAGAAAGCATAGCCCGCCGGCACTTTAAGAGTTACTTTAAGCCTAAAACAACCCCGGGACAAGCCGACGCAATGGGCAAATTTGCGCCGTTTGATCGGTCAGTTTGCACGCTGTGGCAGCGTCGGGCCCGACGCCGCGGCAGCGGCGCGGCGACCCGTTGCAAGGCAAATCGGAAGGTCTCATAAATATCAAATCGGCCGCCGCCCGATGCGCGATGGTGCGGCTCGGAGGCTAAAATGGCGGAACGCTCATTTGCCCGCGAAGTGCAAGACCTCAAACTGGGCGAAGGCGAGGAATTCCGCGGCGAAGGCATCCTCGCCATCACCAAGGCGCTGTTGCAGTCCGGCGTGTCTTACGTCGGCGGCTACCAGGGCGCGCCGATTTCGCATCTCATGGACGTCCTCGCCGACGCCAAGGACGTGCTCGACGAGCTCGGCGTGCATTTCGAGAATTCGGCGTCGGAGGCGGCCGCGGCCGCGATGCTCGCGGCGTCGGTGAATTATCCGATCCGCGGCGCCGTCACCTTCAAATCTCCGGTCGGCATCAACGTCGCTTCCGATGCGATCGCCAATCTCGCCTCCGGCGGCGTGACCGGCGGCGCCCTGATCATCATCGGCGAGGACTACGGCGAAGGCTCCTCGATCATGCAGGAGCGCTCGCATCCGTTCGCCATGAAGTCGCAGGTGTGGCTGCTCGACCCGCGGCCGAATCTGCCCACCATCGTCAAGGCGGTCGAAGACGGTTTTGCGCTCTCCGAAGCCTCGCACACCCCGGTGATGCTGGAAGTGCGCATTCGCGCCTGCCACGTCCATGGCCGCTTCATGGCCAAGGACAACAAGCAACCGGGCTTCTCGCTGCGTCGGGCGCTGGAAAATCCGCGGCGCGATACTGAACGCGTGGTGCTGCCGCCCGCCTCCTATTTGCACGAGCGGGAAAAGATCGAGCAGCGCTGGCCCGCCGCCGTCAAATTCATCAAGGAGCGCAAGCTCAACGAATTTTTCGGCCCCGAGACGGCCGACGTCGGCATTGTCGTGCAGGGCGGCTTCTACAATTCGGTGATGCGCGCGCTGCAACAGCTCGGCCTCGCCGACGTCTATGGCGAAACCGCGGTGCCGATCTACTGCCTCAACGTCACCTATCCGCTGATCGACGATGAGGTTGCCGCCTTTGCCGCCAACAAGAAGGCGATCCTCATGGTGGAGGAGGGCCAGCCGGAATTCATCGAGCAGGCGCTCAATACGATTCTGCGCCGCCGCGACATTCAGACCAGGATTTGCGGCAAGGACGTGCTGCCGATGGCGGGCGAATACACGCCGGCGGTGGTGCTCAAGGGTTTGAAGAGT
>Ga0187784_10004647_pt1 | contig 11119 bp, 10 predicted proteins | sample 1015_SJ02_MP15_2_FD_132964 | JGI IMG/M metagenome (GOLD analysis project Ga0187784, IMG submission 132964) | Tropical peat soil microbial communities from peatlands in Department of Meta, Colombia - 1015_SJ02_MP15_20_MG | ecosystem: Environmental > Terrestrial > Soil > Wetlands > Peat | place... | reverse complement strand
GGTCGGCGCCGGCGCCATGGCGAATTGCTGATTGAGCCACCACTGAAAGCCGTTCAACGAGACATTGTGAATGTCGGCGTCGGTCGCGCCGAAGGTGGCCTGCTCGAGGAAGCGGGCCGCGTCCGTGGGGCTGACAACGGGAGTCGGCGGCGTGCCCGTCACCGTTGCGATCAGGTCGGCTGAAGCCGCCGGACCGGGCGCCGGGTTGAGAACCTGCAGATCGAGATTGCCCGGCTCGGTGAGATTGACAGTGGCTGTCAGCTGCGTTCCGCTGTTGAAGGTCGTCGACACTGCGGATCCATTGACCAGCGCCTGCGCGCCGGTGATGAATTTGCTCCCCGTGAGCACGATCGTCGCCGCACCGGGAGCGAACGACAGCGGCGAGGCCGACGTGAGAATCGGAATCGGATTCATCACCGAGATGTTCTGTGTGATCGCCACCGTGGGATTGTCGACGCTGGTGATCGTGAGCTGTACGACGTTGCTGGGGGTGGGCACGACAGCCGGCGCGGTGTAGGTGATGGAGCCATCGGGGTTCGATACCGCGGTGCCGACCGTCGTGTTGCCTCCGGTGATTCCGTTGATCTGCGGCGTGACGCCGGGGTTGTCGGTCCCGCTTACCGTCAGGCCGAAGTTGAGCTGGTTTGAAACGCGGACGTCCGTTCCCGAGTTGGCTTCGAGCTGCAGGACCACTTGCCCGGGGCCGACCGTCAACGAAAGCGGCGGCGCGCTCGCCGATCCGGGATTCGGATTGGTCACCGTCAGCGGAAAGGTTCCCGGGTTGGGCGCCGAGATTTGCGCCGCCAGTTGCGTGCTCGATATATAAGTCGTCGCTACCAGGGTTCCGTTCCAGCTAATCTGCGCGCCGTAAACAAACTGCGTACCGGTTACCGTAACCGTTGTCGCTCCTTCGGAGAACCCTGAAGGAGCCACCGAAGCAAGGGTGGGAATCGGGTTCCATATTTGGACCGATACCGACCCGGGGACCGCGTTCGGGTATTCGGTAATGGAACTCGTGATATGGACCGTATAAGGATTGGGAACGACCGCGGGTGCCGTGTATAGGCCCGTGCTGCTGACGGTGCCTACCTGCGCGTTGCCGCCTTGGATTCCGTTGACATAGAAATTGATCGGCAGTCCGGCGGCCAAGTACTTGGAGTTGAGCTGCATGGTCTGGGTCACACGCAGCGTATTGGTCGGCGCGGAGATAGCGGCGATGGTGTTGAGATCGACCGCGATTGAGCCGCTGCAGCCCGCGATGAGAGAAGTGACAAGAAGCAACGACGGCCAAAGAAGCTTATTGTTCGGCAGAGAGCCGCATGAGCACACCACGCGCATAGATGCTCCTAGACGGGAAAATCCAAGGAAACTGAAAGCGCAACAGTGATGGCGACGGGGCGCGCGAGAACTACAGTGGATTAGTGTTTGAGGCTATCGAAAAAATCGGACAAAATCAAACCAATTTCTGTTCATACATGACCTAGGTAACCGGAGTTAAGGCCGAAATGGTAAGCGGTTCGAGGGGTGGCGGGATTGGGCCAGCCGGGGCTGGGCTGAATTGGGCGGGAGATTCAGAAGAAGGTGAAAGTTCCTGCGTAAGCGACTGCAAGGAATAGGCTTGTGTTTGCCTCCCGGACGGTGGAATAGCTGCGACTGGCAGGCGGGATTGTAGGCGTCGCTGCGGAGGTTGAGCGCGGGATGCTCGTGACGCGGAGCCGCTCTGGGGCCGGCCCGCTACATGGGTTGCCAGGCCATGTCGACGCGGACCGGGATTTCATTTTTGATTGGCACGGTTAGGAAAGACGGGCGATCGATCTTGAAGTCGGAGCATGTAAGTGGGATGGTTCCGGTAATGCGCACTTCGCCGCCCTGCTGTGTGCGTTCAAAAGGGACCTGGGAGTAGCGAGCGGTTTGGCCGGCGAACTGGACTTCGAGATCGGCGTGGATCCACTGCTGAGTCGTCTCTGCCTGCGGAAAGTGTGCGCGCAGTTCGATGAGCGGAAACTGAGCGCCGCGCGTAGCCTCAATCATGTGCAGATCGCGGTTGGTGTCGCCGGAGTCGAAGGTCTTAACCGGAACGGCGATGAGGAAGTCGCACTCCCCCCCATGACAGATACCTTTGCCTTTTGCGCCGCGGCTCGTTCCGTCGACCTCGTGCATGGGATGTGACATGTGGTAGGTGAGCGTTGACTCAATGGCGAACCATGTCGAGTCGGTTTGGGCAAAGACGGGAAGTGCGCCAAGCAAGGCGAACACGGCCATTGAGGCCGCACGCAACGTTTTTCTCCCCGTCCTAGCCGGAAAAACAACCGCCCGGCGAGGGTGGGGCGCACCGGTTTCTTTCGTTCTCATTGTTTCTCCCAAAACTTTATGTGGATGGGCCAACTGACGGCGACGATTGAAGCGCCGTAGGCGATGACCGTAGCGGTGGCGACGGCGCCGTGCGCCGAAGCGATGCCGTGGACTTTCTCGCCGTTCTGCTCCTGGCTGAAAGCCATGGCTCCGAGGATCGGCGTGAGAACCATCCCGGGGCCGTGCACGAATGCCATTGCCTCATGAAAGCGGATCGCTCCGTGCTTGGGGTGATCGGGAATCTTGGGCGCGAAGATCGCAAAATATGCAGTGGTGAAGTACATGGCCGCGGTTGCGCTGCCCAGCGCCGCGTGGAAGTCGAGGTTGACGCTGGAGGGCTCGGTCACGGTCTGGCCGTTGCGGCCTTTTGCTTTGACCATAGGCCCGGTGATGAGCGCGGCCGCCATCGGCGCCAGCGTGATGACCCCGAGGCGCTGGTGCATCTTGAGCATCTCGCTGCGCTTATCGAGCTTGGCTTGCAGCTTGAGGTCGGCCTGGGTTTGTTGCGGTGTAAACCCAAGATCGGAGAGCGAGGGCGCCTGCGATGAGGACGCTGGCGCCGGCGCATTGGGCAGTTCGGGCTGTGTCTGCTGGGCCGGCTGGCTGGATGTGGATTGTTGCGGTGCCGCCGGAGATTGCTCCGGTTGCGGGCTTGATCCGGACGCCTGTGCTGCTGTGAGGCGTGGGAGCGAAACGGCGAGCAGAAGGACTACGACTCGGAGGACGAGGCTCTCCGATGGGACGTGCATACAAAATTCTCCTTATGTTCGGGCTGGAGAAGAGATGCTGGCTATTCGGACGCGGGCCGGCTCAATCGGTGAGCCGAGCGGAGGAAAGGAATTGATTTGTAGTCCTCTTGCGACTACAATCTGGTTGGAGGATCGCATGGCGACGGACACGTACGTGCGCGCGCGCATCGACATTGGGACGAAGGAGCGAGCGGCGGATGCGCTAGAGGCGATGGGATTGTCGGTCTCGGACGCGATTCGGCTGCTGATGCTGCGCGTGGCCGATGAGCGGCGGCTTCCCTTCGAGGTTCGAGTTCCCAATGCAACGACGCGCAAGGCGATTGCCGAGCTGGAGTCCGGCAAGGGCAAGCGGTTTCGGAGCGTCAAGGCGTTGATGGACGACCTCCATGCGAACGATTGAACGATCATCGGTTTTCCGGCGCGACTATAAACGGCAAGCCAAGGGGCAACATCCTGCAACACTGGACGACGATCTCCTGCCGGTCCTCGACGCACTGGCGAACGACAGGCCTTTGGAACCGCGGCACCGCGATCATGAATTGAGCGGCGATTGGAGCGGATACCGCCAGTGCCACGTCAAGCCCGATCTCCTATTGATCTATAAAAAGCCAGAGAAGAGCGTGCTGCGGCTGGCGCGGCTCGGATCGCACAGCGAGTTATTTGGGTAGAGGAGTTTTCGAAGCTGCTCAGGAGCCACGGCACGAAGTTCGATGCGCGGGTATATATGGCAGTGATTCTTACGCCCGCTGAAGCGGGCTGGGACGCGGGCTCGTTCCGCTGTCCCCAGTCTTGCGACTGGGGCTACCGTATACCGCCCGCTCAAGCGGGCTGGTGCGTCGGCCCGTTTCGCAATTCCCAGTCTCACGACTGGGCTACCGTATCGCGCCCGCGTTGCGGGCTGTACGGCATCAAAAATCTCGAGGGTTATAGCGGAGCCGGTGCAAAGCCCGCGAAGCGGGCGCCAGATGCTAGCCCCAGGCGTAAGCCTGGGGAAATCGGTCGAATCTAGCGACCCAAGCCCCCGCAGGGGGGCGTAAGAAGCGGAGCCTGATCCTCCCGCGCGGCCAGAGATAATCGGCAATCCGCATGACACACCGCAATCGTTCTTTCGCCCGCTCAAGCTATCCCCAGTCTCACGACTGGGGCTACCGTATTTTCGCCCGCGTTGCGGGCTGGGGGTGGCGATGCGTCGAAGACCACCTATGAGATCAACCTAACGAGGCGCGCGCTCAGTGCCGGTCTTCTGCGGGCGAAGCGAACTTGGCCAGTTGCAGACTGAGACCTCGGTTGTATCGAAAACGCAGGTAGGACGCGAGGCCGTCGAGGTCGGGAAACAGTGCATACCGGTGGATGCCGAATCGCATGAGCCTGCGAGTTGCGTTCAATGATTCTTTCCGGTTGAGATCGAGCCGAACCAGTGTGATCTCATCGTCGTCCCAGTCTTCCCTCGGTTGACCGTGGATCGTGAACACCCCGCTCTGGACAGCTATCCTGGGCGTCGCATGAGGTGGTAAGAAGGACAGGACCCCATCCACATCGAGGGGATTGTTAACATCCTCGGTGTTCACTTGCCTTGGAAGCCGCCTCGCATATATCGCAGCCGGGTGTTCTGGCTCAGGCATCGACGCGTGGTGCTTCCTATCGACTACCGGCGGACAACGATCCTCAAGTGCAAACCAAACCGCGACAAGCGGGTTGAACGTCCAGTCTAAGAAACGCGTCGGGAGCCCGTGATGTTGAGCGAGAGCCAAATCTCCCCACGGGTCCGAAGCTCGACCAGTCCTGAATAACGCAGAGTACTGCCGAAAGCGTTCATAGAGGTCTCTCTCGCGCTCCTTGGTGTAACAATGAAATCTGCATTCCAAATCTCGGCCAATCTTTGGCCTCAGCTTATGTGACGCGTCGGTCACTCCACGGAAAATGTAAGAACTGTCGTCAAACGTGGGCGACTGAATGTGCTCAAGAATCTCATCCCAGCTAATTAGCTTGATCGTTTTCATAATCTGCGATCCCTAGATTCACCGACTCGCCGCAATCATCTGCGTGGCGTGTTGCAGGCTGGTTTCGGTGACTTTTGCGCCGCTCAACATGCGGGCCACTTCGTGGGTGCGGGCGCGGTCGTCGAGGACGCGGATGCGGGTTTGCGTGCGGCCGTCTTTCTCGCGTTTTTCCACGGCGAGATGCTGGTCGGCGAAGGCGGCGATCTGCGGCAGGTGAGTGACGCAGAGAACCTGCTGTACGCGGCCGAGAGCTTTGAGCTTCTGGCCGACGGCTTCGGCGGCGCGGCCTCCGATGCCGATGTCGATCTCGTCGAAGACCAGCGTGCGCGGCGTAGCTTTTTTGCTGGATTTGGAAGAGGTCTGTTCCACCGCAACCTTCAGCGCGAGCAGGACGCGAGAGAGTTCGCCGCCGGAGGCGATCTCGGTGAGCGGTTTGAGCGGTTCGCCGGGGTTGGGCGCGATGCGGTATTCCACCGTGTCCCAGCCGGACGCGGTCCAATGGGCAGAGTCGGAAAAGCTCCCCTCAGGGGCTAAAGCCCCTTCATTTTTTGCTCTGGCATCCGCACGACTAAAGTCGTGCCCTGAAACTCCCTGCTTTCCGGATGCGGCGTCTGCAGGGGCTAAAGCCCCTTTGCTAACCTTCGCGTCTTCATCGGCACGGCTGAAGCCGTGCCCTTTCAAAGCGGCGGCGGATTCGGCATGGCTGGAGCCGTGCCCTTTTTCGGCGGGGCTTGTTTCGGCCCTTGCTCCCTCGCTCCCTTGTTCCCTTGCTGCCTCTTCTGAACTGACCACGACCTGGAAGCTCGCTTTCATGGCGAGCGAGTTGATCTGCGCTTCGGCGAGCTTGGCGAGCTTGGCTGCCGCGGGCTGACGCTCGGCGCTGAGCGCGGAAGCGGCTTTCCGGTAGACCGTAACGGCCGCGTCGAGCTCGGCGCGCAGCGTTTTCAAAATCTCGTCGCGGTCTTCTACCGCAGAGAGCTTGCGGGCCACGTCCTCGCCGAATGCGATCACTTCGGCGACGGTCTTGCCGTATTTGCGCTTGAGGCGGTCGAGGAGCGCCAGACGGTCCTCTATCTCGGCGAGGCGATCGGGCGATGCGTTAATGGCTTGCGCGTAGTCGCGGAGGGACGTGGCAATGTCGGATGCGATGGCCCGGGCGCCGGCGAGCTGCCGGGCGGATTCGGTGAAGCGTGCGTCGTAGCGAGCCAGCTCCTCGACGTTGCGCAGCGCAGCTCGCAGCGAAGCTTCAGCGGACGCATCGCCCTCGTAGAGCTGCTCGAAGGCCCCCATGGCGGCGGCGTAAAGCTTTTCGGCGTTGGCCAACACTCGCTTCTCAGTTTCCAGAGCCTCGTCTTCGCCGGCCTGGAGCTGCGCCTGCTCGATCTCCTTGCGCTGGTAGGTCCACAGATCGACCATGCGCAGGCGGTCCTGTTCGCCCTGAAGGAGATCGTCGAGTTTGTCCTGGGCGGTGCGCCAGCGAGCGTAGGCCTCGGCCACCGCATCTAAGGAGATGCCGGCGAAGCGGTCGAGGAGAATGCGCTGTTGTGCGGGGTCGAAGCTCGAAAGCGTCTCGGTCTGCGCGTGGACGAGAGCAAGTTCGGGCGCGAGCTGCTTAAGTGCGGCGACGGTGGCGGGCTGGTTGTTGACGAAAACGCGGCCCTTGCCATTGGAAAGAATCTCGCGCCGCAAGATGATTTCGCTCCCTTCGGCGTCGATCCCGTTTTCTTCGAGGATCGTTTCAGCGCCGGGCGTAGATTCGAATACACAGGAGACGACGGCTTTATCGGCGCCGTGGCGGACGACCTCGGCGGAGGACTTGCCGCCCATCAGCAGCGCCAGCGCGTCGACGAGGATAGATTTGCCGGCGCCGGTCTCGCCGGTGAGGAGATTGAGACCGGGGCCAAAGGAGGCGATGGCGTGATCGATAACGGCGTAGTTTTCAGCGCGCAGCTCGGCGAGCATGGGAATCCGAGCGCAGCATAGCACGAATCGCGAGGTTGAAAGTGCTGTTCCTTACCGAAGTGCAGGAATTCGGCTGGGAAAAGAACTCGCCGGAGAAATGGAGCATGCCTCCCACCCTAGCGGCAAAAAGGGCGCGAGGGCAGGGCGCCCGCAATCATTTCGAGGCATCCAAGCCGTCACTTGGGCGCGGGGACGGCGTCTGATACCGTGGAAATTGAGGTGATTGGCGATTTTTACTGCGGCATTGGCATTCATTTTGCAGGCTGACAGCGGCGCAGGCGCCGGCCAGGCGCTGGCCACACAAGGCTTTGCCGCGTTGGCCGAAATGATGAGCAACATCGGGCCGATCGCGATCTTTGTGTTGTTGCTGCTGCTGTTGGCCAGCCTCTATTCGTGGACGTTGATTCTGGGCAAGGCGGCGGCATTCAGCAGGGCCACCAAGCAGAGCCGCCGATTCATCCGCGCTTTCCGCAAGGCGACGCGGTTGCAAGACATTGCGCCAATTGCCGGGGACTACCACGCGAGCCCACTGGCGCAGGTTTTCGAAGATGTCTACGAAACCTACAGGCGAATCACGGGCGGATCGGGCCCGCCGCGAAGCCTGGCTCCCTTGGAGCGGTCGGCGCAGACAGCCGCCAGCGAGTCCATAACGGCGCTGGAGCGGCGGCTGACCTGGCTGGCTACGATTGCGCAAACGGCGCCGTTTGTGGGGCTTTTTGGGACGGTGATGGGCGTGGTCGACGCCTTCCACGGGCTTGGCTCGGCGGGCGCGGCGACGTTGCGAGCCGTAGCGCCGGGCATCAGCGAGGCGTTGATCACCACGGCGGCGGGCTTGTTTGTCGCGGTTCCGGCGGTGGTGGCGTATAACCAGTTCACCGCGCGGATTAGAATCTTCGCCGCCGCGACGGACGATTTCTGCCGCGAGCTGCTGAATTCGCTGGAACAGATGCCGGAGCGGCAAGCGGCGCCTTCGGCGGTCGGGCCGAGGATGTAGGACGGGACGCGGAGGGAGCAGAGGCCTTCAGGCCCCTGAAACCGGGAAGCAGACGCGGAGGGAGCAGGGACCTTCAGGCCCCTGAAAGCGGGAAGCAGACGCGGAGGGAGCAGGGGCCTTCAGGCCCCTGAAACCGGGAAGCAGAGACGGAGGGAGCAGAGGCCTTCAGGCCCCTGAAGACGCAGAAGCGGGTCAGGGCGCCTTTAGACCCTGAAAGCGGGAAGCAGACGCGGAGGGAGCAGGGGCCTTTAGGCCCCTGAAGACTCAGAAGCGGATCAGGGGGCCTTCAGGCCCGGAGCTGTTTTGAAGGGGCACGGCTTTACAGGCTGCTGAAGAACTCGATTCTAGAAGGCTTTGTAACAAGGGCACGGCTTTAGCCGGGCCGATCGCGGAGGCACAATGACCGCGGGCTTTAGCCCCTGAGGAGAGTCGTTGATGGCCTTGAACCGGAACATTGGCGACTCCATCCCTTCCATCCGATCCGTCTGTTGATTTGCGTGGAGGCGGCGGGAGCAATCAGGCATGGCATTCACCAGCAATTCCGGGCAGACACGCACTTCTCTGGCGGATATCAATATCACGCCGCTGGTGGACGTGGTGCTGGTGCTGCTCGTCATCTTCATGATCACCGAGCCGGTGCTGCAGTCGGGAATCGAAGTGAACGTGCCCAAGACGCGGACGGTGAAGCAGATCACCGAGCAGCGCATGGTGGTGACGATCGATCGCAATCAGAATGTTTTTCTGAACGATCAGCCGGTCAATGTGCACGATTTGCCGGTGAAGTTGCGTCAGCCGGGAGTGGACCCTGCGCATCAATCGATTTATCTGCGCAGCGACGAGCGCGTGCCCTTCGGCGCGTTTGCCAGCGTGATGGACGCGGTGAAGCAATCGGGAATCACGAATGTCTCGATTGTGACGCAGCCGCTGGAGACGGGAAGCAAAACGAATTAGAAGCGGTTTCATGACTCGCTTTGTGTCAGGGCACGACTTCAGCGGTGCCGAAAAACGGCCCAAAGCAATGGGCTTCAGCCTCTGAGGGAAAGTTCGGAGCGGTCATGAAACAGCCTTTAGCGAGGCGAGCGGTCCTTGCGAGCTTGGCAGGAACATGAACAGCATTCTGGAAGGCACGGAACAGCTCGAGCGGGAACTCGATGGGGAGCGGATGGCCGGTCCGGCGTTCGGTTCCGTCGGGCTGCACCTTTTGCTGGGCGCGTTCGTAATTTCGTACGTTTGGGTCATGGGATTGTTCCACCCCAACATTTGGGGCAGCCCCGGCGCCGGGGGAGCGATGCAGGTGAGCCTGACGAGCGCGCTGCCGCTGCCCGCCGAGCAGGTGAATCAAAATGTGCTGGCCACGGAAACGCCGAGCCAGGCGCCGGCAGCGCCTAGCCCAAAGCAAGAGCAACACGTGGACGAGAAAGCGATTCCGATCCTGGGCAAGCCCGCAAAGCAGAAGCCGCATCCCGCGCCAAAAACGCAGCCGCACCAGCCGCAGCCACAGGAGAACGTGGCGCAATATGGCGAGGAAGCCGGATCGCTGATGCCGCACGAGATGCAAGCGGGCACGATCGGGCAAACCACGGTGGGTGATTATAACTTTGCCAGTTTGTATCCATGGTACGTGGACCAAGTTAACCGGACTATGAAGCAGAACTGGAACGCAGGACAGGTGGATTCGCGCACACCGAAAGGCGCACGGACCTACATCGTCTTCACGATTCATCGTGATGGCAGCCCCAGCAATGTGCAGTTGGACCGATCGAGCGGCAGCTCCACGATGGACAGGGCGTGCCTGCTGGACGCGCAGCGCGTGAGCACTTTTGGAAGTCTGCCCGCAGCTTATAATCAAAGTTCGTTGAAGGTTTCGTACTACTGCGAGTACTGAAAAGCAGCTTTTAGCCTTTGGCTATCGGCTGTTAGCCTGTGGGACGCGTAATGTGGGCGGAAGTTCAAGAAAACCGCGGGTTGACTGGCAGATGCAGCTAGGCTGAAGGCACGGGGCGTAAAAGAAGCATCTAAGGAATTGTTAAGCGCTAGGTGAGCGGAAAAGACGCATTTAGGAGCGTGCCCAGCACAACTTGTGAGTTAACAGGAAGGACCGCACATCGCATGAAAGCGATCTCTAGGGTTTTGCCCCTATTCTTGCTTTGCCTGGCGTATCTTTCAGCGCCGCAGCTTCCGGCTCAAGACTGGTTGTATACGGGAGCAAACATGGGCCAGGGGAAGATCCGCCTGGCCGCGGCGGACTTCAAGCCCGTGGGCGCCGATCCGCAGTTGCCGCCTCTGAAAGCCGTCTTCGATTCCACTTTATTCAATGACCTGGGCAGCGCAGGCATCTTCGACTTGGTATCGAAGAGCCTTGCGCCGCAGGCCATGCCCGGCTCGCCGCAGGAGATGGCGCTGAGCCAGTGGACGGCGGCGCCTGCTAACGCGCAAATGGTGGCGTTCGGCGCGGTCTCGGCGACGAACGGCCGCCTCGTGGTGTACGGCTGGCTGTTTGACGCGAGCGCACCGGCGAATCCGCAAGTGCTGGCCGAGCAGTACAACGAGGCGGCCAGCGAAGACATGGCGCGCACCATTGCGCACCGCTTCGCCGACGCGATTATCCAGCGGCTGGGCGGCGGCATCGACGGCATTTGCCAGACCAAGGTTTACTTCGTGAGCAATCGCACCGGATCCAAAGAGATTTGGGTGATGGATTACGACGGAGCCAACCAGCACGCGGTGACGCATCTGGGCACGATTTCGATGTCGCCGCGTGTTTCGCCCGATAACTCGCGCCTGGCATTCTCATCGTTGGGTAATCAAGGATGGGCGATCCGCATGTTTTCGCTCGACCTGGGGCGCGCGGTCAGCTTCCCGGCGGGGACGATGGGCGTAACCAACCTCTCTCCGGCGTGGGCGCCGGATGGATCGAGGATCGCATTCTCCTCAGACCGTTCCGGACATCCCGAGATTTGGGTTGTGGACGCAAGCGGCGCGAATCCGCACCGGCTTACGTCGTTTGCCCGGGATGTTTCTCCCGTTTGGAATCCGCGCACCGGGACGCAAATTGCCTGGGT
>Ga0187784_10004646_pt1 | contig 11120 bp, 9 predicted proteins | sample 1015_SJ02_MP15_2_FD_132964 | JGI IMG/M metagenome (GOLD analysis project Ga0187784, IMG submission 132964) | Tropical peat soil microbial communities from peatlands in Department of Meta, Colombia - 1015_SJ02_MP15_20_MG | ecosystem: Environmental > Terrestrial > Soil > Wetlands > Peat | place... | reverse complement strand
TAGAGTATGCACGGCTTGGTGAATCTTCCTCGCCAGACCCACCGCGCAGGCAGGACTATGCTATGGCAGAAGGGTGGTATCAATCGCCTGTCACAAGCGACAGTCGTAACCGCGAGTCATCTAAATTCCGCTGACGAAAACAGATGGCGATTACGCTTGTAACCATTGGGTTAAGAGTGCTAAGGCGATATTGCGCCAGCTATCCTTGGGAACTCCCAAGCCATCCTGCCCGAACTGCGATATAAGCTGGACGCCGTAGCGGGAGCGTCAGAAGGGCGTGAAGAGCACAAGCGGGCCACAACAGAAAGCCGACGAAACCTCCGACAATACCGAGATAAGCGGTGTAAAGAGATGAGAGCGGTTGTAGGTAAACAGCGCCGCAGTGGGACTATAGTCGTCTGCCGCTGTCTCTCCCGCCGCCGCCAACGCCTGACTGCTCACCTCCAATGCTCGACAACCATGATGTCGCTGTCAGCTTGCTGAAGCTTGGCGTATACGAACGAGTGCCGTTCTTGCGAGACCGAGAGTCCCATCACAGGTTCGCTCATCTTCATGAGAGGGTTTACTTTTTTTGTGGCAAAGTCGAAATACTCGAGAGTCCACTGTAGGTTCGGGAAAAAGTAAATCCCGTCCTGAAAGACGGCCCAGTTCACGAAGTTGACACTGGGCATGCCCTCGACTGATGTCTCGGTGACCGGCTTCTTGCGGGAAATCTTTTTGAGCATCGGGTTGCCGGCGAGATTCGTTACAAAATAGAGATCCTCTAACACTTCTTGCGGAAACGAACCGTTTTGACTTGAAAGCGCTTCCGCTGCACCGCCCTCGCTAGGGCAGCGATAAATACGTGCGGAGGTAGCACCCCGATGAAGTAAATCCATTTCCCATCGTGCGACCAACTGGACTGGGACATCTCCTCGATGTTGGTCCCCAACTTGCGTGGCACGCGTTCCTCTGCGTCTGCGATATAGACGCTTGCACGCCCGCCGCTGCGCGAATCAAAGGCGATTCTCCGGCCATCGGGCGACCAGCCTCAATGTGCTGTCGCCTTCTCCGCTCCCAGCCCCGTATTCGACCGCACCAGCAACTCGTTGAACTTGTGTTGCGACGTCGGTTGGTGGCTCATCATCGTCCCCACGAAAGCCCCGATGAATCCCAGCGGAATGCTCAGAATCCCAGGATTTTCGAGCGGAAACCATGCCTTCGCCTGAATCAGATGCCGCGCTGTTCCCGTCAGAGTGGGCGGATCCACCGCCATCAAACTTGGGCTTACCAGAATCAGTCCGATCGAGGCTAGCAGTCCCACGGCGAGTCCGGTTACCGCTCCTGCCGTATTGAACCGCCGCCAGAAAATCGATAACACGATCACCGGCAGATTCGCCGACGCCGCTACCGCAAACGCCAGCGCCACCAGAAATGCCACGTTGGCCGTCGGACCCAGCACGATCGCAATCGCAATCGCCACTGCCCCCACCACAAATGCTGAGATCCGTGCCACGAGCACTTCCTCGCCCGGCTTGCGCTCGCTCCCATTGTGGATCACGCTCGCCCAGAAATCGTGCGAGAACGACGTGGTCGCGCTAATCGTCAATCCCGCCACCACCGCCAGAATCGTCGCAAACGCAATCGCCGAAATGAACGCGAAGAAAATGCTCCCGGCCAGCGCCTGCGCCAGCAGCGGAGCGCTCATGTTGTTCCCACCGTGCCCCTTGATGTAGTCGGGCCCGACCACCGTCGCCGCCCCGAATCCCAAGAACGTCGTCATGATATAGAAGCTGCCAATGAGCGCCATCGCCCACACCACGCTGTGCCGCGCCGTCTTCGCATCCGGTACGGTATAGAAGCGCACCAGAATGTGCGGTAATCCCGCCGTTCCGAAAATTAGCGCCAGTCCGAGCGAAATCAGATCCATCGGTCCGTACGGAGGCTTATACCGCAATCCCGGCTGCAGGAAATCCTTCGTCACCAGCTGTCCCTTCGCGTCGTGATAGGTCACCTGGCTGATCGCGCGAAAGAATTCTCCAAAACTAAAATGAAAATGTGCCATCACCAGGGCGCTCAGCAGGATCGTCCCCGCCATCAGCAGCACGGCCTTCACAATCTGCACCCAGGTCGTCGCCAGCATTCCGCCGAACACCACGTAGACAATCATCAGAATACCGACCGTTATCACCGCCTGGTTATACGTCACCATGTTGCCGAGCAGCAGTTTCACCAGCGCGCCCGCGCCTACCATCTGCGCGATCATGTAGAACGTGCTCACTGTCAGCGTGCTGAGCGACGCCATGGCCCGCACCGGACGCGGCTTAAGCCGGTAGGCCAGCACGTCCGCCATGGTGTACTTTCCTGCATTCCGCAGCGGCTCGGCAATCACCAGCAGCACGGTCAAATAGGCCACCAGCCATCCCACGGAAAACAGAAATCCGTCGTACCCTTGAAACGCGATAATCCCGGCGATCCCGAGGAACGAAGCCGCGCTCATGTAGTCGCCCGCCACCGCAATTCCGTTCTGCCATCCTTTGATCTGCCGGCCCGCCGCGAAATATGCGGTCGCTCCCGCCGACCGCTTCGACGCCCAATAGGTAATACCCAGCGTGACCGCGATAAATACCAGAAACATGACAAGAGAGATATTCATGCTCACTTGCCTTCCTTGGCGTTCTCGGCCTTTTCAACAATGTCTTCCGACAGGCGATCGAAGCTGTTTGCGGCCTTCACGTACAGCCACGCGATCAGCCACGCCACGAGGAATTGCGATAGAGCGAACAAATACGCGAGATTGACCTGACCGATCACCTTTCTCGACATCAACTCGGGTGCATATCCCACCAACACTGGCAGCGCAAAATAGTAAACAACAAAGAAAATGAACGCCGGCACGATGAACACTCTCTTTGTAGCCATCAAATCCTGAAATTCTTTGCTGGCCGCAATCCTGTCCCACATCGACAAGGAGTCTTGTGACTCGGCGGTTTCCGCGACTTCAAAATTCTTGACGGCGTCTGCCATAGAGTCCCCCTTGCTTGATAGTTGCAAGTACCCCGCTGGGGTAGGGATGGTCGACCGGCCAACGGGGACTGTCCGACAGCTTACAGCCCGTGTCAAGCTTCCACCGCCGGCAGCTGCGCCTGCCGGCCGCCCCAGTTGTATAAGCGCCACATTAAAGAATTGTTAATGAGAGGTAAATAATGACCGCTGGCCATTGCGTTGCGGCTGGATTTGCCCAAAAAGAAAGAGGCATCCCGCCGGGGACGCCTCGACTTTGATTTCCGACCTCTGATCCTCGATTTCCGACCCCTGACTCGCGAGAATCCTACACTCTCGCGGCCTTCGCGAGCTTCTGCCCGGTCGCGGCCAACTCTTTGAGAGATGGGATCGACTCCGGTTCGGTTACCTTACTGTCAGGCCAGGACGCTCCATTCCTAAATGCGTTGACCAGCATCTCAATCGCAAGATCGGTATTCGGACGGATAAAGATTGTCGCCGCCAGCGTTCCATTCTTGACCCAGGCCTGTCCGGTTTTCGGCATGCCATCGCATCCAGTGATCGGAATCTTCAGCCACCGTGCCCGCTCTCCTTGTGCGATCTCGTTGAAAGCTTTTCTCGCACCCATCGCCATGCTGTCGTCTTGCGCTCCTACCAGATCGATGCGCGACTCCAGTGAGGTCCTCAATCTCAGCCACGAGCTGACTGTGCGATACGAACTGTCTTCGGTCCAATTGGCCCGCATCGATTTCACTTGAATGTTTGCCGGCTTGGACCTCAACATTCCGGCTGTTCGTTCCTTCGCCGCCGAACTGTTTGCCGGTCCCTCGATGTACAACACTGTCCCCCCATTCGGCAGCATAGAGGAAAATTGCAGCCCCTGGATTTTTCCGATCGCCTGATGATCGGAAGTGATCCCGAATACCGGCACTTTATGCGTCCTTCGCAGCTCGCTCACGTAATCCATCTCGTGATTTAAGACCACCCACCCGATTCCCGCCGCTGCCGCTGCCCGCGCTACCTGTGGAAACGCCGTCCCGCCTGCGGGCTCGAAGATGATCGCGTCCGGCCGCGCTACCGATGAGTCCTGCACGTAATGCAACAATTGCTGGCTCTGTACAAGCGCATCGTTATTTGCGTGAACGATCTTGACCTCCACGCCCAGCCGCCGCGCGGTTTTCTCCGCTGTCGCCGCCTGCTCCTGCTGATAGTCGTTATCGTTATTTGTGAGTGAGACTAAGAAGCTGAGCCGTTTCATGCAGTGGATCCTTTCTCCGGATCATAGGCCGATCCCTCCGCGTCACCAACGTAACCGCAGTAATGTGGCCTCGGGGATTTTACGAGAAGGAAACGGGAAGCGATTCTGGTCCGCTAAGCGACAACTGCCCCGGCGGTTGAGCCGCGTCATTACCACGACTTAGCTGGCAGTTCCTGCGACCGCGCTCTTGCTAGCATCTCCCAGAAACAACTTCAGGCTTGCGTCTAAAATCTCTCGGCTCTCATTCGCCAGGTCGACGAAGCGAAACGGCTGCATCCATCCTTGGGTCGCCCACATCGGAAACAACATTTGCGCCTTGTTCCGGATCGTCTTCTCCCGGATGTGAAAGATCAATTCCACGACCACTTTTTCGTCCAGGGGCTTCTCCAGATGGATCACTCCACCCGTGGTTGATAACTGATGGAAGGCGCCGCGCACGGAACGCTTGTTCGGCAGCCGCATCAGCACCAGCACCGATCCGCGTAGCTTTACGCGAAATGGCCGGTCCACGATCTTGTCGTCATTCGATTTTCGAGCCGCCGCCTTCTCGGCCTTTTCGTTGGAAGGCGCGGCAGCCTTCTGGTCCCCGGAGGAAGGCGCGGGTTCCTTCTTCTCGTCCGGTGACGGCAGCAGTCGGGCCGAAGATTCGAACTCGTCCAACATAGTTCTTTGCTCCAAAGTATGGCAGCGCTTCGTCACTTGGCGAAGTTACGAAAGGAGCGCAACCGTCGTCGGTAAGTTGTTGAGTCTTCGTAGGTTCAACGATTGGGTCCACAGTTAGGAAGCACCCGCGGACGTATTTCTGCGGCCGTCGGTACAAAAATCGGCACCGGAGGAACTCGAGTCTAGGCAACCCCGCCGTGAGTCTCGCGTTAGGGCAGAAATCCAGCAGCAAAACATTGCCACAATCGGCCTTGCTTCGCCAGCCATGCCAAAACCGAAAAGCTCGGGTCATAGAATCCATCCATCTAATTTGGCGCGAGGGGCATTTCGTCATTTCTTGTCGCCCACAGTCCCCACCGGCTTCTTTCAAGAGAAGAAGGAGTATACCCACCCGTAATCCGCAGTTCTGTGGAGAATTGGTTTCTAAGATTGCGCATTTTGTGCAATTTACGTACACCTCGCCTTGTTTAAGGCTGTGATTCGCCAGCTCGAAAGATGAACAGAGGTTCTTAGAAGCGACGCTGATCATCAGTCTGACGCCGGGCAGACGACTAACAGATTCGCGAAATAATTGCCCATATTGTGTAATGCGGATTCACCTCCGTTCCCATCCTTCTAAGGATCTTCCAGGCAATCACTAACGGTTTTTGAGCTCGGCGCATCAAGCGCTACTCCAGATGTCGGCTTGCATCCCTAACGCCATTGATCGAGTCCCAGCGACGGACAGTCTGTTGACGACCTTGGGCCGATCTCCAACCGTTGGCTGAAAAAAGCACCATCCTCGTAAATTGGCATGAGGATTGCTACATTCGCGTTAAAGGCAGCAGAAGCCGTCCCTAGCCGGTTTCAAGCGCGCCCAAACAAGCAACCGGGGGTATCGAGCATTAGAGCCACTCACCGCTTTCGAACTATTCAAAAAAAGCAAGAACGAAATCACGGTGGAGTAATGCGCATCTGGTACTGGGTGATTGCTACTTCTTTGCTTCTCACGCTGAGGGCGAACGCGCAGCGGTCGGAGGACGCATCTTCGTCCCCGGCCGTGCAGACGCCAGATTCGGCCGCTTTTCCCAATCCAGCTTCGTCTTCCGCACAGTCCGAGCCCGGGCCGGGGAACGCCCCGCTGGAACCCGTGGCAACGTCGCTGACCACCGGCCGGGCCCCGGCACTGTCTCCGGCAATGGATCAGGCAGTGAATCGGGCGATCGAGCGTGAGCACGCGCTGATAAAAATGCTGAAGACCCGCACGCCCATCGTTGAGACCTATATGCAAAACCTCAAATTCGTCCCGAAGGTGGGCGCGGCGCCCGTGGAAGACCATTATTTCCTGGGCCGCATGGACATGGACGAGAGTGTCGATCGCACAGACTATTTGACCCACGAAAAGAGCATGCAGGACCGCCTGTTGGGCGGTTTTAAGAGGCTGTATCATGTCCGCTACCAGCCCTTGGGCTTCTCCTGGATGGTGTTTGCCGACCGCAGCGAGTTTGACCGCGAGCATTACAATTTCCGCTACGCTCATCGTGAATTTCTAGGCGATGTGCGCTGCCTGGTGTTTGCCGTCAGCCCCAAAAAGAACACGCCGGGAAGGGGCCGCTTCGTGGGCCGGATCTGGGTGGAAGATCAGGGCTATAACATTGTGCGCCTGAATGGCACTTACGAGCCGCGACCGCGCAACGCATACTTCTTCCACATGGACAGCTGGCGCTTGAACCTGATTCCCGGCTACTGGGTTCCGGCATACGTCTACAGTGAAGAAGGCGATGCCAGCCACGGTCCGACCGACCAGCTAGCCTTCAAGGCCCAGACCAGGCTTTGGGGATATGACCTGCAGAACGTCACCCAGGACAGCGAATTCACCCAAGTGCTGGTTGACCCCGCGGTGAAGGACGACAGCCCGGCGGCGCAGGATGCTTCTCCGCTGGAAGCCCAGTGGCTATGGCAGCAGCAGGCGGGGGACAACGTGATCGAGCGGCTCGAGAATGCCGGCCTGCTCGCTCCCGCAGGCGAAGTGAACAAAGTGCTGGAAACCGTGATCAACAATGTGCTGACCAGCAACAACATTGGACTGCCGCGCCCGTTGCGCGCCCGAATCCTGCTGACTACTCCACTGGAGACGTTCAGCGCCGGCAGCACAATCGTGTTAAGCCGCGGCCTGCTGGACGTGCTTCCGGACGAGGCCAGCCTGGCCATGGTGCTTTCGCGCGAACTGGCCCACATCATCCTGGGACACAACGTGAGCACCAGGTATGCCTTCTCCGATCGCATGTTGTTCTCCGATGAATCCACCTACCAGAACCTGGGCTTCCGGCACCTTCCCCGGGAGGAATCTGAGGCCGACCAGAAAGCTCTCGATCTGCTGAAGAATTCCCCGTATGCCCAGAAGCTGAATACACCAGGACTGTTCCTGCGCGAGATCGCGGCGCGGGCTCCGGCGCTGCAAGCGCTGCTGACTCCACACTTGGGCACTGGTTTCACGGGTCATAAAGGCGCCCTGGATCGCATGGTGGTCTTGATGAACTCGGCTCCGGCTCTGGATGCCGACAATGTGGACCAGATCGCAGCCCTGCCGCTGGGCGGACGAATCAAACTCAACGCCTGGGATGATCGTCTGGAAATGCTGAAGATCACGCCGATGCCGGTTACCATGGCCCGCCACAAGATGCCATTGGAAGTGGCGCCATTTTTTCCCCGGCTTAGCCGCTCCGAAGCAATCGTCAATCCGACCGCAACCGCGAACGCCGCAACCGCACCTCCAAGCAATTAGACCGCCACCGGGAGCCAACAGACGGCGCCAGATATCTGAGCAATCGCCGGTGATCGATACCCATGCGTTAAGCCTCTCGGGGCAACGAACGCGTTTGCCATCATGGGCCCTGAAATCCCCCCGAATGAGGGCTTCTGGTTTTACCAGTCTCAGAACCCTAGCGCATGGTAAGCAATTTTCTTGTGTGCTCTATGAACTCGGGATGGAGTCGAGCAGTCGACGCGGTCTGCAGAAACTTTTCCAACAATTGCTTTATTTCCATGACGAGCGGGTGTAATTTCCAGTCCTTCTCCAGAGTCCCCTCCGGATCTCGTTCCGTCGTTAGGTGACTTAGCTCTTTGTGGGCTCTTAAATGCGCCGTTATGAGCATGGCCGATTTCGGCGGGAAATCGGCTGGCAACTTCCCTGCGTCGTAGAACATCGCTGCAATCACATCTGTCTTGAATGGTTTTTGGGTGTAGAAGAAGTCCAACAGATTGCGAAGGTGAACCGCAAACGCTTCCTGAGCAGCATTGTGCATAACTACGGCCGCCTCGGGCGGAGTCGCTAGAAACGGGCCGGTCATCAATAGGCGTCCCAATTGAAAAAACATGCCCACTTCATAGAGCAGATGCTCTCTCGAATACCGTTGTAGATATTCGGAATCAGGTTTCTGCGAATCGACCTTCCTCTTCTTGTTGGATCGCATCCGCAAATTCTACGCTGGAAAGCGGCGCGGACCGGCAGAGATCGCGGTGGCCGCTGACATTGTTGAAGGACGTTGCAAACCAACTGACATTGTAATTTGACTCGACCGCAAACTCTCCCCCGGACTATTGTGTGCCAAGCGACAACTGTGCCGGATTTGGGGACGAAAAGAAGCGCAGGCGGTGCGGTACCGGAGAGGGGGGAACTCTAGGCTTTTCATTTCACTTGCTGCTCTCATTTCGGTCTGAACCCAAGTGCCCATGCCAACAGCAGCCATAGAGGAATGCTCACCAACGCGGCGTTCCGTATGCCACGCCACAATTCGCGAGTCTGCTCGTCCTGGTCCCAACGCTTACTCATCCTAAAGTGAAATGTAGTCCTGGTCCGGGCGTGTGAATGTTGTCATTCATGACAGTTCTGGCACTCAAATTTCTTTGTTTTTTAGGCCCAAAGAAAAATCCGCAAAGGTAGGAGACGCCAGACCTGAGCGATCAACCGGGGATTTCGCCATCGTCAGCGCCTTGACCAGGCTCACGACACGAGGCAGGGAATTGCTGGAGCGAAACGGGCTGCATCTCGCCCCTCGCAATGCTGAATAACGCAAGGTATGAGAGCCCAGAGGTTCACAATGCAACCCTCAAAGCTTCAGAGCAGGTGGAAAAAAGAGAAAGAATGACCACGCTTCAGGACGTGCTGCCCACAACCGACAGGTCTCCGAAAAACGTTAAGGGGACCATCACCGACTCTAGCGACACCACCACGTACAGTGCTTCCAGTCCGTTCGGCTCTGATTTGGGGGGCAATAAGGGTTTTACCAGCACAATCTGGGAGCTTGACTCAGAGGACTTTGTGGACTTCGGCTTTGGGATTGATAGTTCTCTGACAGTCAGGAAGGGCTGGGACAATGCCACCGGTTTTGGGACGCCCTATGGACTGACCTTCCTCAACGCTGTCGCTCCTTAGAATCGGCTCTGCAAATGTCGCTCTCGACCACACGGTCGCCAGAGCCCATCCTAACTTCGCTTTTGCGAGTCAGGATGGGCTCTGTTTACCTTCCAGCAGCGCGTGAGGTGCGCATCGTGCGAATCGTCCAATGCATGGTCATTGAACGCTGACCCGACCGCTCGCGATGTTCGCCGACAAAAACTCCCCTTCGCTTTCTCGTGGCCTTTCTCACGCTAAGGGCAACTCGAGCCCTGACGCGAGTCGGCGTTTTCTGGAATTGATCGCACTGGACGGCGCGACTTCCGGGGCAAAGACTTCCGCAACGCCCCCGGCCTGGGTAGCAGACTGATTTTCCGAATGCTTAGCTAACGCCGTTCGCCCACCTTCAGAAACGTTCCTTCTTGCAGTTCGGTGAAGGCCTGCCGCAGTTGCGCCTGTGTGTTCATCACAATCGGACCGTACCACGCCACGGGCTCTTCCAGTGGTTTTCCGGAGACCAGCAGGAAGCGGATTCCATCGTCCCCTGCCTGGACCGTAACTTCGTCGCCCCGGTCGAACAAGATCAGTGAACGATTGTCCGCCTCTACCGGAGGAGTCGTGTCCAGCCACTTGATCGCCTCGGTGGGCACTGCCAGCGGCCCAGATGCATTGCAGAATTTCCCACTGCCCGAAAAAATGTAGGCGAATGCGCTGCGAACTGTTTCCACCGGAAGCGTTTTTCTCTTGCCGGGGGAAATCGACACATCAAGATAGATCGGGTCGGCGGCAACTCCCTCGACCGGTCCCTTCTTTCCCCAGAAGTCTCCGCAGACGACTCGTACGTGAGTGCCGTCATCGTCGATGATCTCCGGAATTTCGCCGGACTTCACTTCCTGATACCTGGGTGTAGTCATCTTCAGCGAAGAAGGAAGGTTGCCCCAGAGTTGAAATCCATGCATGCGTCCCGTGGCATCTCCCTTCGGCATTTCCTGATGAATGATGCCGCTTCCGGCGGTCATCCACTGCACATCACCAGCGCCGATTTCTCCGCTATTCCCAATGCTGTCGCCGTGCGCCACCGTTCCTGCCAGCACATAGGTGATGGTTTCGATCCCACGGTGCGGGTGCCACGGAAAACCGGCCAGATAGTCCTCCGGAACGTCGTTGCGGAAATCATCCAGCAGCAGAAATGGATCGAAGTCCTTCGTATTCCCAAAACCAAAGGCTCGGCGCAGATGTACCCCCGCACCTTCAAGAGTTGGTTTGGATTTGATAACACGCTTTATTGGTCGGATCGACATGTTTCACTCCATCATGGAAAATGCGCTCTCTAATGAAACTTATGTTCAGTCCTCAGCCCTTGGCTTTGGCCATCTACAGGTATGGCTGCTCCGTGAATTAGCTTGGCGTCGTCGCCACACAGGAGGGCTAATGACCCCCGCTGTCTCCTCCGGCTTGGGCCATGTCGTGTATCGGCCTTGGGCATGGCCGTACGGTTCGCTTCGTATCGATGATGCTCGGAAGTACGGAATTCACAGCTACACCAGCGCCCTTTAAGTCCGCGGCCAATGAACTCATCATCGCCAACGCAGCCGCCTTCGAAGCCACATAAGCCGACGTTCCCGCTCGATGCTCCACTGCCGACCGGGAAGCCACGTTGACGATCGCACCCTTTCCTTGTTTCAGCATCACGGGCAACTACAGGGCGCGACAATACGTATCCGGAACGCAAGTTCAACCAAAACATCCGCCCGAAGACCTTCGGATCCGTATCCCAGAGAGGCGCGCCCCCGGCATATGAACGATCGTATTCACGAGCACGTCGATGCTTTTGTGTTTTGC
>Ga0187784_10004645_pt1 | contig 11122 bp, 10 predicted proteins | sample 1015_SJ02_MP15_2_FD_132964 | JGI IMG/M metagenome (GOLD analysis project Ga0187784, IMG submission 132964) | Tropical peat soil microbial communities from peatlands in Department of Meta, Colombia - 1015_SJ02_MP15_20_MG | ecosystem: Environmental > Terrestrial > Soil > Wetlands > Peat | place... | reverse complement strand
TCGTCGTGGTATCGCTTGTCATGGCGTGGTCTCCGGTCCGGCGCGTCAACGCTGGACGATTCGAGGTTTGAACAACCCGGAGACTACGCCACCCCTAATTCCAACCAACCTCGCGACGCCACCTTCACCGCTCACCACTCACCACTCACCACTCACCTACTCCCCAATCTGATCAACCTGCCGGAACCGGTCGCCCTCGACCACGTTGACGAAGATCACTGCCGCCTTGTTGTCGCCTTTCTCGGTCCAACTGACTGGTCTCGCATAGGCGATGCCCTGGAACGTGATGGCGCGCAGCGCCGCCACCACGTCGGCGCGGGTCGCGGCGCCGCCTTTGCGCTGTTCCGCCTCGCCGATCGCCGTCATCAGCACGCGCGCGGAGTCGTAGGAGCTTGCCGCATAATTGTTGATCGGCCCGTATTGCGCCGTGTACTTCGCGGCGAACTCGGTCGAGCCCGGCACGTCGCCGAGCGCGGGGGCCGCTGAGAGGATGCGCACGCCCTCGCCCTTGGTCGCGGCGCCCTCGGCGGCGCGGATGAACGCGTTCACGTCCCAGCAGCCGTCGCCGCAGCTGAACAGCTGCGTCAGCCCCTGCTTGCGCATCTCCTTGAGGATCAGCGCGCCCTCCTTGATGCCGCCGAAGAACACGACGTCGAAATCCTTCGGCCAGGCTTTGACGAACTCGGCGAAATCCTGCTCGCCGACCTTGACCGACTTGCGCGCCACCACGGTGCCACCGGCGCCGAATCCACCCACGAACTGGTCGGCGAGGCCGACGCCATAGGGCGTGCCGTCGTCGATCACGAGCGCGCGCTTCTTGCCCATCTTCTGGATCAGGTAGCGCGCGAGCCCGGGTCCCTTGCGATCGTCGCGGTTGGTGAGGCGGAATACGGTCGCAAAGCCGCTTTCCGTCACCTTCGGATTGGACGCCATCGGGGTGATCACCGCGAGGCCGCAGCCGGCATAGACCTCGCCGGTCGCGATCGCGACGCCGCTGTTGACGTGACCGATGACGCCGAGCACGGCGGGATCGTCGCAGAATTTCCGCGCGACCACCTTGCCCTCGGCAGGATCGGCCTTGTCGTCGAGCGCGACGCCGACGACCTTCGAGCCCGCGACGCCGCCGGCGGCGTTGCGCTCCGCGATCGCGAGATCGACGGCCTGGCGCATCTCGACGCCGAAGCCGGCCGACGTGGTCGTCAGCGGGCCTCCGATGCCGATCTTGATCTCCTTGCCGGGGGTTTGCGCCGCCGCGCTCGTGGCGGCAGCGACAGCGGCGACGACCAGCGTGACGGACAGGCGCATGGTGGTAACCATCAAAGTTAATTTTGATGGAAGCATCGTTTCACGACGCGCCGTTCTAGTCAACGGCGTTTAGCCGGTTACGCCGGCTTGCGTTGCCGGCGCGGCTGTCGTCTGATGGTTCCGCATGATTCCGTCCGTGCCGCCGCACGCGCTAGCGAAGCCGTCCCGCGCCGCCAGCCTCGAGCTCGTCGGCGGCACGCTCGCGCTCGATCTCGCCAACACCTCGTCCGGCCGCGGCACGCCCGGACACCAGGAGCATCTGCGCGACTTCGACACCGTGATGCAGTGGGTTCAGCATGCCCGCATCATGACGCCGGCGGAGTGCGCCTACATCCGCAAGGCGGCCAGTCCGCGCGCCGCGCGCGCCGTGTTCCGGAAGGTGCTGGCGATCCGCGAGCTGATCTTCAGGATCGCCAACATCGTGGCGGACGGGCGGCCGGTGCCGAAGCGGCTGCGCGCGACGCTCACCGCCGCGCACGCGACGCAGCTGCGCCACGCCGCGATCGGCCTGCGCGACGGCGCCTATCTCTGGAGCTGGGATCCGCGCCGCGACATCGTCTCGGCAGTGATCGGGCCGATCACGCTGTCGGCGCTGACGCTGCTGATGGAGAAGGAGCTGTCGCGCACCAAGCGCTGCGCCGGCCTCGAATGCGGCTGGCTGTTCTACGACGCGACCAAGAACCGGCGCCGGCGCTGGTGCGAGATGCGCGTGTGCGGCAACCGCGCCAAGGTGCGCGCCGCCAGGGCGCGGCGGAAGCGGGTAGGTGGCGAGTGAGTGAGTGGTGAATGGCGAGTAGTGAATGGTGAGTGGCGAATTGCGAATAGCGAGTAGCGAATAGAAGGCGTGAACGAGGGCTCTTTCACCACTCACCATTCACTATTCGCCTTCCTCAGCCTCTCCCGCACCGGCACATCCGTCGCTAGATCCGCCGCCGTCTTGCCCGTCTTGTCCTTCACGTCGCGCGCGGCGCCGCGCTTGAGCAGCAGCTCGACCATGCCGAGATGGCCGGCGTCGGCCGCGATCATCAGCGCGGTCCAGCCGCGATTGTCGCGCGCATCGAGCTCGGCGCCGCGGTCGAGCGCCAGCGTCGCGACCGCCGCGGCATCGAGCGCGCCGGCGCCGTCCGCATAGCCTGCCGCCCACATCAGCATGGTCAGCTCGTTGCCGTAGCGCGCATTGACGTCGACGCCGGCGTCGAGCAGGCGCCGCACCACCGGCGTGAAACCGAGCGCCGCCGCATAGACGATGGCAGTCTTGCCGGTCCGGTCGCGCGCGTTCGGATCGACCCCATGCGCGAGCAGCGCCTCGACCACGCGCTCGTTGCCCTTGAACGCCGCGGCGGCCAGCGGCGAGACCTCGCCGCGCCCGGTGAGCTTCGGATCGGCGCGTTTCTCGAGCAGCCGCCGCACCACCGCGAAGCGGTCGTTCTCGGCGGCCGCATAGAGCGCGGTCGAGCCCGCAATGTCGCGCGCGTCGATCGCGGCGCCTTGCGCGAGGAACAGCTCGACCAGCGCGAGCGCGCCGGCGCCCGCCGCATGCGCGAGCGGCATCGCGCCGAGCCGGTCGCGCGCCGATAGCGAGGCGCCGGCGGCAAGCAGCGCGCGGGCGAGCGGCTCGCAGCTCTTGTCGGCCGCCGCGAACAGGGTCTGATTGAGCTGAATCGCCGTGATCTCGGACTTGATCAGCTCATAGCGCTGCTCGATCTCGCGGCACGCAGCGGAGTCGGTTCGCGCCGGTTGCGCAGCGAGCCGTGCGGGCGCTGACGCGTCGGCCGAAAGGCCGAGCGCGAGCGCAATCGCAAGCGAAGCGCACCGCATTCCTCCCATGGCGGGATGGTAGGCCGGAATCGGATTGGTTCAAGCGGCAAACTGCGCGTAATCTGCGCAGAGAAAGAAGAGGAACCGCCCGTTGCTCCGGCTCGCCGCCGCATTGCTCTCGGCTTTGTTCTTGGCCTTCGTCTCGGCCGTTCAAGCCGAGCCGGTCGCGATCAAGGCCGCCTACCTGCACGTGCCACCGCGCAAGGCCGCGATCTCACTCCTCGACGTGCCGGCCGATGATGACGGCCTTGCCGGCGCGCAGCTCGCGATGCAGGACAACAACACGACCGGCCGATTCCTCAATCAGCAATTCGCGCTCGAGGAGGTGCGCCTTGGCGAGAGCGATGACCCGAAGGCCGCCGTCGCGGCGCTCGCGGCGCGCGGCGTCACCCTGGTGATCGCCGACCTGCCGCCCGCGATGCTATTGGCGACCGCGGATGCCGGGCGCGACATCCTGTTCTTCAACGCCGGCGCGACCGACGAGCGGCTGCGCGAGGAAGACTGCCGCGGAAACGTCGTCCATACCGCGCCGAGCCGCGCCATGCTGGCGGACGCGCTCGCGCAATATCTCGTCTGGAAGAAGTGGCGCCGCTGGTTCCTGGTCGTCGGCTCGCACGAGGCCGACAAGCTCTATGGCGACGCGCTCGAGCGCGCCGCGCGGCGCTTCGGCGCGAAGATCGTCGAGACGCGCACCTTCGAGGACACCGGCGGCGCGCGCCGCACCGATTCCGGGCTCGCGCAGATCCAGCGGCAGATTCCGCTGTTCACGCAATCGGCGGCGGAGCACGACGTGCTCGTCGCCGCCGACGAGAGCGAGGTGTTTGCCGCCTACCTGCCGTATCGGACGACCGATCCGCGCCCGGTCGCGGGCTCGGCCGGGCTGATGCCCAAGAGCTGGGATGCGTCCCACGACCAGTGGGGCGCGAACCAGCTGCAGAACCGCTTCGTTGCGCTGTTCCACCGCCGCATGAGCGCGCGCGACTTCCAGGCCTGGGTCGCGGCGCGCATGATCGGCGAGGCCGCAACGCATGTGAAGGCGGCCGATCCAAAAGCAATGCTCGCTTATTTCACCAGCGCCGAGTTCGCGCTCGCAGCCTTCAAGGGCCAGCGGCTCTCGCTGCGCGACTGGAACCTGCAGCTGCGCCAGCCGATCCTCTTGACCGACGGGCGCAACGTGGTGTCGACCTCGCCGCAGGAGGGCTTCCTGCACCAGGTCACCGCGCTCGATACGCTTGGGCCTGATCGGCCCGAAGCCAGATGCCGGCTCAAATGACGCGCCGCCTCGCCCCACCCTGGTCGCTGTTCGGGCTCGCGCTCGCGCTGCTTGCGGCGCCGGCGCCCGCGCGCGCCGCGATGGCATACGTGTCGAACGAGAAGAGCAACACGGTTTCGGTGCTCGACACCGCGACCTGGCAGGTGGTGCGCACCATCAAGGTCGGGCAGCGCCCGCGCGGCATCACGGTGACGCGCGACGGCAAGTTCGTGCTGGTCGCGGTCGGCGATGACGACACGATCGAGATGATTGACACCGCGACCCTCGAGGTTGCCGGCACGTTGCCGTCCGGCCCCGATCCGGAGCACTTCGCGCAAAGCCCGGACGGTCGCGAGCTCTATGTGGCGAACGAGAACGACAACACCGTCACCATCCTCGATATCGCCAAGCGCGCGCGGCTCGCCGAGGTCGCGGTCGGCGTCGAGCCCGAAGGCATGGCGGCAAGCCCAGACGGCAGGACCGTGGTCTGCACCTCGGAGACGACCAACATCGCGCATTTCATCGACACCGCGGCACGCACCGTGGTGGCGAACGTGCTGGTCGACTCGCGCCCGCGCTATGCGGCCTTCAAGCAGGATGGCTCGGAGCTCTGGGTCTCGGCCGAGATCGGCGGCACGGTGAGCGTGGTCGACCCCGTCAGCCACGCGGTGAAGGACCGGATCGCGTTCGAGGTGGCGGGGCTCGCGCGCGAGCTGATCCAGCCGGTCGGCATCAATTTCACCCGCGACGGCAAGACCGGTTTCGTCGCGCTCGGGCCGGCCAATCGCATTGCGGCGGTCGACGGCGTCACCCACAAGGTGACCAAGTATCTCCTCGTCGGGCAGCGCGTCTGGCACATGGACTTCACGCCGGATGAGAAATACCTGATCAGCACCAACGGCCTCACCAACGATGTGTCGATCATCGAGGTCGCATCGCTGAAGGTGATCAAGTCGATCCAGGTCGGCGAATTGCCCTGGGGCGTCGCGGTCGCGCCATGAACAACGTGCCGGCGCTCGCGGTCGAGGGCGTGAGCCACGCCTACGGGGCGCGCACCGCGCTCGATAGCGTGGGCTTCACGCTGGCGCCGGCGCGCTTTACCGCACTGCTCGGCCTGAACGGCGCCGGCAAGAGCACGCTGTTCTCGCTGATCACGCGGCTCTATCCCTTGCGCGCTGGCCGCATCCGCATCTTCGGGCATGACGTCGCCCGGGAGCCGAGCGCGGCGCTGCGCCGGCTCGGCGTCGTGTTCCAGGCGCGCACGCTCGACCTCGACCTCTCGGTCGCCCAGAACCTCGCCTATCATGCGGCGCTGCACGGCATCGGCTCCCGCGCAGCCTCACGCCTTGCGGCGGATGCGCTCGCGCAGATCGGCCTCGCGGAGCGCGTACACGACAAGGTGCGCGCGCTCTCCGGCGGACAGATGCGACGCGTCGAGATCGCGCGCGCGCTGATGCACGCCCCACCGCTGCTCATCCTCGATGAGCCGACCGTCGGCCTCGACATCAAGGCGCGGGCCGAGATCCTGGCGCATGTGCGCATGCTGGTGCGCGAGCGAGGGGTCGCCGTGGTGTGGGCAACGCACCTCGTCGACGAGATCGCCGACGACGACGCGCTGATCGTGCTGCACCGCGGCCGCATCCTCGCCGACGGCCCGGTGGCGCAAGTCGTTGCGCAGGCGAACGCCGCCAACGTGCGCGACGCGTTCACGCGCCTCACGCGCGACGCGCAGGATGACGCCGCATGAGCGCGCGTTTCACGCCGGCACAATATGCGATCTGCCTTTCCGGCATCGTATGGCGGGAGGGCCTGCGCTTCCTGCATCAGCGCGAGCGCTTCGTCTCGGCGCTGGTGCGCCCGCTGGTGTGGCTGTTCATCTTCGCGGCCGGCTTCCGCCAGGTGCTGGGTCTCTCGATCATCCCGCCCTACGAGACCTACGTGCTCTACGAGGTCTACATCACGCCCGGCCTGATGGTGATGATCCAGCTCTTCAACGGCATGCAGTCCTCGCTCTCGATGGTCTACGACCGCGAGATGGGCAACATGCGCGCGCTGCTCGTCAGCCCGTTTCCGCGCTGGTATCTGTTGTGGTGCAGGCTGCTTGCCGGCACCGCGGTGTCGCTCGCGCAGGTCTATGTGTTTCTGGCAATCGCGTATTTCTGGGAGATCGAGCCACCGCCGCTCGGCTATCTCGCGGTGCTACCGGCGCTCATTCTCTCCGGCCTGATGCTCGGCGCGCTCGGCATGCTGATCTCGTCCGCGATCCGCCAGCTCGAGAACTTCGCCGGGGTGATGAACTTCGTGATCTTTCCGATGTTCTTTGCCTCCTCGGCGCTCTATCCGCTCTGGCGCGTGCGCGAGGGCAGCGTCGCTCTTTATTATGTTTGTCAACTCAATCCCTTCACCCACGCGGTCGAGCTGGTGCGCTTCGCGCTTTACGAAAAGGTCGACTGGATTTCGCTCGCGGTCGTCGCCGCCTGCACTGTCGCCTTCATGATCGCGGCGGCCGCCGCCTACGATCCGGCGCGCGGCCTGCTCGCGCGGCGCGGTGAGGGGTAGCGGCGCTTCGGCGCGGTTTGCGCCGTCGGTCGAACGGCGGACGCGCCCGCGGCAATTCATCGCAGGCGTCCAGTCGCGCATCTACGATAGGTATCCGGCGCCGCAGTTTGTGGAATGACAGCGGGCACTTAACCGTGACACGCGCTCGATTTCGAGCGGCCATGGGGGAGACAGATGACTTACCGCATTCTGCTTGCGGCGGCCGCGCTGGTTGCGACCAGTGCCATCGCCGAGGCGCAGCAAAACCTCGGCGGGCTTCAGCTCGAGGCCTATTGCCGCCAGACCTTCGGCAGCAACGCGCACCGGATCGGGCCGACCATCTGGGACTGGCGCTGCGGCGGTCGCCCGTTCAACGTGAATGATGCCTGCCGCTTTCAGTACGGGCGCGGCGCGCGCGCAGCGCACGGACCGGAGAACGATCCTTTCTCCTGGTACTGCTACCGCTGAACCTGATCCTTCCGGAATCAATCTCCAAGCCTTGATCCTGTGAGCCGCGCGGCGTCACGCTCGACACCACGCGGAGGCGATCGCGTCGTTCATCCGGCCTTCGCCTTCAACACCTCCGGGTTGACTACCTCGGTCGGCGTGCCGGCCGCATAGGCAAGGATCTGGTCGAAAATATCGGTGAACTGCAGCTCGTATTCCTCGCGCGTCACATAGCCGATGTGCGGCGTGCAGATGACGTTCGGCAGCTTGAGCAGCGGATCCTCCGGGTCGCGCAGTGGCTCGGCCTCGTAGACGTCGACCGCGGCGGCGCCGGGACGGCCGGCGCGCAGCGCCGCGACCAGCGCGCCCGGCTCGACCAACGGCGCGCGGCTCGTGTTCACGAGCAGCGCCGACGGCTTCATGCGCGCGAGGTCCGCAGCCTTGACGATGCCGCGCGTCGCATCGACGAGGCGCATGTGCAGCGAGATGATGTCGCACTGCGCGAAGAACGCCTCTTTGTTGTCTGCGACGAGGAGTCCGTCCTCGCGTGCCACCTCGCGCGAAGCTTCGCGCGCCCAGACCATGACATCCATGCCGAACGCGCGCGCATAGTCGGCGACCGCGCGCGCGATCCGGCCATAGCCGTAGAGCCCGAGCAGCTTGCCGCGCAGCGTCGTGCCGACCCCCATCTGCCATTGGCCGGCCTTGAGCGAGGCGATCTGCTGCGGCAGCTGGCGCGCGGAGGCCAGCATCAGCGCGAAGGTCAGCTCGGCGGTCGCGTAGGACGGCGTGCCGGCATGCATGCCCGACGACACGATGATGCCGCGTCGCGTGCAGGCCGCGATATCGATATGCGGATAGACGCTGCGCTGGCTGATCAGCTTCAGCCGCGGCAGCCGTTCGATGAGCGGCGCGGTGATCCTGGTGCGCTCGCGGATCAGCACCAGCACTTGCGCCTCGCCGATGCGGCGCGCGAGCGCCTCGGTCTCCTGCAGATGATCGTTCCAGATGGTGACGTCATGGCCGGCGAGCTTCTTGAAGCACGGCAGCGTGCGCACCGTGTCGAAATAGTCGTCCAGGATGGTGATCTTCATGGCTTCGGGACCCGGATCAGAATTCACGTGACCGGCACCTTACGGCCGACCCGCAGCGGCGATCAAACGCGTCCCGTCGCCTCGCGGGCAACGTCATGCGCGCATCACGCCGATCACGGGCATGGTCTACGACTTTGGTACGATGGCGCAGCCTGCGCGAAACGGACGCAGTGAAGCCCGATCAGGGTTGCGCAATCCGGCGCAAGGAATAGAGTTGTGCGCCAAGGGCGCAATTCGTGAGGCGGTTGCGGGCATGCGGCGTAAGGCCGAGGCCCGGACCCAATGGGCCGCGAGCCAGTCGGCCTGACAAACAACAATCCACACCCCCGGAGGAGCCCCATGACGAAGCACGTTGCGTCGGCGATCTCGCGCCGCACGATTCTCAAGGCCAGCGCGGCGACCGGCCTCATTCAAGTCGCCTCCCCTTTCATCATCGCGGCGCGCGGCGAAACGCCGGTGAAGATCGGCATGGTCGATCCGTTCACCGGCGTCTATGCGGCGGTCGCGCAGGGCGAGGCCGACGGCGCCAAGCTCGCGATCGAGCACATCAACAAGGCCGGCGGCATTCTCGGCCGCGAGGCGCAGCTGCTGCTCGAGGACTCGGCGAACGACGTCGGCACCGGCGTGCAGAAGACCCGCAAGCTGATCGAGCGCGACCAGGTCAATTTCATCATCGGCGACGTCAATTCGGCGATCGCCGCCGCGATGGCGCAGGTTACCAGCGAGAAGAAGGTGCTGCACGTCGTATCCGGCGGCCACACCGACACCATCACCGGCAAGGATTGCCACTGGAACGTCTTCCGCGTCTGCAACACCACCACGATGGACGTGAACGCGATCGCCGACACGCTGATGAGCAAGCTCGGCAAGAAGTGGTACTTCCTCACCCCCGACTACGCCTATGGGCATTCGGTGCAGGCCGCCTTCATCAAGAAGCTGAAGGCGGCGGGCGGCGAATATGCCGGCGACCTGATCCCGATCGGCACCGCCGACTTCTCGGCCTACCTGATCAAGGCGAAGGCCTACGGCCCGAAGGTGCTGATCAACGTGATGGGCGGCGGCGACCAGGTGAACAGCCTGAAGCAGTTCGTCCAGTTCGGCCTGCAGCATCAGATGGCGGTCGGCGGCGCGCTGTTCGAGCTCGAAAGCATGCGCGCAGTGCCGCCGGACGCGCTGGTCGGGTGGTGGACCATGGAATGGTGGTGGGACCAGCCGAACAATCCGCACGTCACGTCGTTCGTCGCCGACGTGAAGAAGGCCACGGGCAAGAACCCGACGGCGCGCACCTGGTTCGGCTATGTCTCGGTGCAGACGCTGGCGCTGGTCGCGAAGGAGGCGAACAGCCTCGACGGCTTGAAGCTCGCGCACGCGCTCGACGGCTTCAAGCTGCCGCCCGAGGTCGCGCTGCAGCCGAACGAGGTCTCGTATCGCCCGGGCGACCACGAGCTGATGAGCTCGGTGTTCGCCGGCCAGGCGCATCCCGCCAAGGGCGACCCGGACAACATGTTCTCGGTCGAGACCGTGGTGCCGGGCGAGCAGGCGGCGGGGCCGGTGGCGGAGACCGGCTGCACGCTGAGCTGGCCGTCGTAGCCGATGGTGTTCGGCAATATCCGCGAGTCGCGGCTGTTCTTACTGCGCCCTCTCCCCTTGTGGGAGAGGGCGACGCAGGAGTTTCAACGTATTCGGCTGGGTGAGGGGTCGCTTACCCCTCTCACCCATCCTTCTTCGTTGCATCTCTGAGTAGCCCTCTCCCCGAAAGGGTGTTTACGCCCGTCTTCGACGGGCTATGGGGAGAGGGCACAAACGTGACCGCCGCGGTCCTCGCGTCCACGCGCCCTCCTCTCCCCGGTGCCTGATGGAACTCCTGCTCTTCAACGTGACCAACGGGCTGATCATCGGCGCGTTCTACGTGCTGATGGCGCTCGGCCTGTCGCTCATCCTCAACCTCAGCAACGTCATCAACTTCGCGCATGGCGGCTTCCTGGTGATCGGCGGCTATATCGCCTACACGATCACGCCCTATGTGGGATTCTGGGGCGCGCTCGTCGTCGCGCCGCCGCTCACCGCAGTGATCGGGCTCGCGGTCGAGCGCGCGCTGATCCGCCCGCTCTACGGCCGCGATCCGCTCTACAGCCTGCTGCTCACCTTCGGGCTCGCCTTCATGATCGAGGACGGCACGCGCTTCATCTGGGGCGCACAGGGCAAGCCGGTCACCATTCCGGGCTTCCTCGCAACGCCGCTCTCGACCGACTTCTTCTTCATCACCGGCTATCGGCTGTTCATGGTGGTCGCAGTGGTTCTGGCGATCGCGCTCTTGTTCGCGCTGTTGCGCTACACAAGGCTCGGCATTCGCATCCGCGCCGGCACGCTCGACCTCGAGACCGTGGCGGCGCTCGGCGTCAATGTGCGCATGCTGCGCACCCTCAACTTCGCGGTCGGCATCTATCTCGCGGGCCTGAGCGGCGTGCTCGCAGCCGGCCAGCTCGGCCTCGAGCCGACCATGGGCACCGGCCTGCTGATGCCGAGCTTCATCGCGATCATCGTCGGCGGCGTCGGCAGCCTGCCCGGCACGCTGTTCGGCGGGCTCCTGATCGGCGTCGCCTCCGGTGTCACGGCGGTGTTCTTCCCGGCCGCGAGCGAGGCGGTCATCTACGTGATGATGGCGGTC
>Ga0187784_10004644_pt1 | contig 11123 bp, 12 predicted proteins | sample 1015_SJ02_MP15_2_FD_132964 | JGI IMG/M metagenome (GOLD analysis project Ga0187784, IMG submission 132964) | Tropical peat soil microbial communities from peatlands in Department of Meta, Colombia - 1015_SJ02_MP15_20_MG | ecosystem: Environmental > Terrestrial > Soil > Wetlands > Peat | place... | reverse complement strand
TGGCGAAGCCTTCACGCCCAACGAGTACGTTATGGATGGGGCTACCGGGCAGATCATCGCCTCGATTTGGAATGTGGGCGGTGTGGACGAGATCTGGTACAACCCGGGCGACAACAAATATTACACCGCTTCGAGAGACATGCCCAACGGTCCGGTGCTGGGCGTTATCGATGCCGGAACGAACACTTGGTTGGTAAACGTACCCACCAACACCAACTCGCACAGCGTTGCTGTCGATTCCGGCAATAACCACGCTTTTGTGCCCATGCAGGCCGGCGGGATTTGCACCACGCAGAGCAGCAACGGTTGTGTGGCGGTCATAGCGCAACAGTAGTCGCATGACCTTTAGTTAGTCGCGAGGGCCCGGATTCCCCGCGGTCCGGGCCTTGCACTTAAGAGACTTTCGAGCGAGAGTGAGAACAGAGCCAGAATACAGTCTTGCGCTGAGGTCAGCGCGGAAATTGCGAAGTGATTCATGAAGACCTTTCGTAAAGCAGTGACGCAGAGTGCAGTATTGGCGGTTGTTTTCGCCGTCGTGGGGTTGGCAAGCGCCAAAGATCAACCCCCGCCGAAGCCCACGGAGGTGCCTGCGACCGTGATTGCGCACTTGCCGCTTCCACAAGCCTCAGGAAACCAGATGCTACTGCAGAAGGAAAGCGGAAAGAACTACCTGTACGTGCAGCAGGCTTCGAAGCAGGGATTCATGGTGGTGGACGTCAGCAAACCGGAGAAGCCGGATCTGCTAAGACGCACGGCGGCGCCAAGTCAGGCGACGGCCGGCAATCTGGAAATGGTCAGCCCCGACGTGGCCATCGCGGAGGCGCCGGAAAAAACGCCGGGTACTCTTACTAGCACCAACCGCCCCACTGAAACGGTGCGTATTCTAGACCTGAGCGACCCGCGCAATCCAAAGACTCTGCAGGAGTTCAGTGGCGTCACGAGTCTTCTTCCTGACGGCAGCCATGGCCTGATTTACCTTACTAACAACGAAGGCTTGTGGGTTCTGCGCTACAACCGTCCGGCGCGCTTGGAGCCCGCCAAGAAGAAACCGCCATGCGATTCCAATGCGGAGATCATGGCCATGCCGCCAGATTGTGACTAGCCGCTGGCACGCACTGCTCTCCCCCGTTTCCAACTGGGCCGGTACCCACTTGGCGTTTTCTCACTAGCCAGCTATCAGTCCGAGCACCGCAGAGCGATAGCCTTGATGGATGTCACCGTGATGGTTATCGGGCTGGCTGAACCTGACCTAGTCAGAATGTCAGAGCTGGTGCTCATGGAGGGCCCCTGCATGCCGGTGACTTCCACTTGCCGTCCTAAGTATCGCCGTAGCCTGATGTTCCGGTTCCCTTGAAGTTCGTAGCTGTTGCCTTGCTCCGGCTGCGTCAAGATATAATCGGTGCTCATCTTGCCGACGCAACCTTGCACGGTGATCTCGTCTTTGTTCTTTTTCGCATGTCGCTGACCCGCGCTCCCGGGTTGATCGGCATCCCCGGTCTGAGCATATACGGACAGCGCCGCGCCCAGCGCCAGCAGCAACACGGTCATTCGTGTCATATTCCCGCCACGCTTAATTGAGATGCCGCAGCTGCCCAGAATGTCGCATGGCGGGTTGCGGAAAGAAAACGGCTTACTTGACGTGTGTCTCCTGATAGTGTAACTCTTTCCATTCGCCGTTGCGCCTCACCCAAAGCTCGCTGATATACAGCCTTGAGTAGCGAAGCACTGATCGAGGGGGGAACTGCATCGTGACTTCGTAAATCACGAGAGTCGCGTCTGGCCCGAGTGGAGTCACTCGGAACCCCCACAGCGTGTAGTTGTAGACATTTCCTGCCGGCACCTCGGTGATGGCTTGGAATTTGGTCCGCTCGCCGGTGCCGTCAACTTCCACCCCTTCGTAGTCGTCTGCCAGCAAGTCACCGTATGCTTTTTTGTCTTTTTTCTTCAGCGCCTCCCACTCCGCCTGCACCTTGGATTCGAAGATGTCCTTCAAAGTCGATGCGGCGGATGCGGCGGCGGGCTTACCACCTTGGGCAGGTTTGTTCACCGCCGGTTGCTGTGCCAGGCCAACACAGGCCAGCAACGAGGCAACACAAACGCAGACAAGATAATCTCGCATCCCTTCCTCTCAACTGAAATGACGCCAATTCGACACTCACGCCCCACATGGCGCTATTGCAAGGTTTTCACCTTCTTCTTCATCGCAGCGAGAAGAGGGTCAGGCAACGCGGAGTAGCCTTCCTGCGCCGCAAATCGTTGACCATCTCCGTAGATCCATTCCAGAAAATCGCGCAAGGCGGCGGCGCGAGCGCGATCCGCGGACTTGGTGCGCAGGTAAATCCAAGTGAAACTGGCGAGCGGGAAGGAATTGGCTCCGGGTGCGTTGACCAACGACGCCGAGAAGTTATTCCAATGCGGCGCTTCGACTGCCTGGCATGCATCGGTGATGCTTTGTGCCGATGCCCTGACAAACTTGCCAGCCGGGTTCTGCACCGCCGCGTACGGAATATTGCCCGTCACCGCGTACTGCAGCTCCACGTAGCCGATAGCGCCGGGTTGGCTCTTCACTTTATCGGCCATATCGGAACTGCGCTCCGCGGACACCCCAACCGGCCACTTGGGGGAAGGGCTGACCCCCACCTGTTCGCGGAACTTGGGACTTGACTTGGCCAGAAACTCGCTGAAGATGTAATTGGAACCCTTGCCACCCGGCCGATTCACCACCTGGATCCGCAAATCCGGCAAGGTAACACCTGGATTCAGCTTGGTAATCTGCGGCGCATTCCAGTTCTGCACGTCCCCGAGGAAGATTTCGGCCAGTACTTCTCCCGAAAGCCGAAGCTCCTGGTGGATGCCGGGCAAGTTATAGATTGGTGCGATGGCGACAATCACGGCGGGCATTTCGAGTAGGCCCGCATCGGACCGCTCTTTGGCGCTCAGCGGAACTTCGCCTGCCCCAAAGTCACCACTGCCATGTGAAATCTGCTTGATCCCTTCGCTCGTTCCAATCGGAAGGTATTTCATCTGGATCTCGGAGTTGCGCTTACCGTATTCCAGTGCCCATCGATTGTAGAGAGGAACGGGAACACTCGATCCTGATCCGACCAAAACGACACGTTCTTGCGCATTTGCAGGAATGGCGGGCAACGCCAAAGCGATCACGAACACTCCGCAGAGCCACGCTGCGCGGTGACCGTGATACTCCACGCCACCTGTGGCCGGAGAACTTGCCATTCTTCTCATCGTGACCTCCCGGACAACTGCATCACACCGCGTGATTTTCACTTGCTAGCTCCTAAGGTACCACCGCTTTGCCCGTCGCCGACTGCCGCGCTGTTGTCAGACTGGGGACTGGGAACTCTGTCCATACTCCTCGGTCCGCGGGAAGGCGCCAGTTTGCGGGAACACGGAGTGCGGACACCTTGCGCTTAGGCACACCCACTGTGAAATCGCTATAGACTCAGAGCATCGAAGTCGGCGGGCAGGAGTGCCCGCACCACCTCACTTCAGCGTGACTGTATCTGCCGCACGTCAGCAGGATAGCAAACGGGTCGCGGTTTCAGGAGTTAGCACCTGGCGAACGGGTTAGCGCTCTTTTGTACTATTGCAAGATGGCGGACAGCTCCAAGACAATTCAGTTTTCCGGACATGCAAGCCAGCAGTTGTAATTTCGTGGGACGACCGAGTTAGAGGTGATTGATACGATCCGGACCGCGTCATGGCAGCCCGCGGAAAACGGACGTATAGAGTGTCGCAAGGACTACGCCTTCAACTCGGTCTGGAACCGCCGGCAATATGCGACGAAGCAGGTTCGGCCAATCTTTGTCGAAGAACCCGATCGAATCGTGGTTGCGACGGTTTACGTGTACTACTTCTGGCGGTGCGCGACATGAGGATCACCTACGACCAGAATGTGGATGCGCTTTACATCCGCTTCAAAGAGGCGACGGTAACAACGAAGCATCTGGGTGAGGGCATCGCTGCGGACTTTGACGCCGACGGTCGTCTTGCGGGCATCGAAGTCCTCGACGCCGTCAAGCGCCTGGGTGATCCGAATGCGTTCAAGCGTGTGGCGCTGGAGGACGTTGCGATTGCGCGGTGAGCGGCCAGGACGGGAGAGATGAGCCAAGACGGCCTAGCCAGACGTCCTTTGACATGCCCAAGTTGCTCGCGGTCCATTGGATTCCTCGACCTACGGCAAGGGCGCTGTCGATGGTGCGATACAAAGATTTGCATACCGAAGGCTTACTATCGTCCAATTCAATTGTCAGCCGTGATTATCACGCTCATCTTTGTGGTCGGGACATTCTCCACTTTCTTCACAAGTCCGGCTAGTTTTTCGCTTGTGATGCTGTGGTTCGTGCTGATATTCGTTGTCCACATTTGCGCCATGTGGTTGCTTGCATTTGTCTATTTCCGAATATCCCCTCCGGTGGTTGAGCGTGTTTATGCGTATGACAACATCACGCGGCTGCGACTGGATGATCAGGTACTACGGCCCCTGGGCTAACGCCGGCCTGTCTGGGTGCTACTTCAGCGTGACCAGCTTATCGACGAGTTCCGAGTAGCCCTTCTTCTCCAGGCCGTGCTGCTGCTGGTTTGTACTCGTCCACTCTGGTGAAGTAGTCATCGGGTGAATCGCTTCAGCGGAGCCAAAGATGCAACGCCGAGTCTCCGCGGGTCACTTGCGGCGGCTGCGTTTGGACGCGCCCGGGAGCGGCTGGAGAGAGCGATCCGGGAGACCGCCAATGCGTCGCACCGCGCGTGCCGTACTGAGAATACCGCGCAACGCTTCGTTCACTGCATCTTCAGTAGGAAACGCTTCGGCCACATCCGGCTTGAGCAAAACTACGTTCGTTCCCTTGCGGTATTCATCGTAATATTTCCCCCGCACGCCGCCCCTCATCGAGGCAAAATCGTATTCCAGGCGCATGTCGTGGTTCCGATGTTCAATGGGCTTCTTCATAAAAACTCCTCTCCCGGTGCGTAAGCGGCCTTGCACTGATGATTCGGATTGCCTCGTTGCTCTCCGCGTGGGCCACTACCAGCAGGCGTCCGCTCGCCGATGCACCAATGGTCAGAAAGCTGCTCCGATATGGAATGATCGGCATCCGGAAATGTCACCGCCCTCCGGCTTTACCGGACGTGGGTACAAATGGCACAACGTCGGGCACCGACTGGTCGTGACACGCAGCGTGAGCATACTGGGTAAAGATGACGTCGCCGAAGTCGTGCTTCTCGCGCGCTGCGGGCGGAACTTCCACAAATTGCTGATCTGGGTAAATTGACCTTTTACAATACGTGCAGATTTCCAATTTGACCATACGGAACTCCTCTGCTCACCAGCGTCACTTAATCGTCACCAGCTTCTCCACCAGCTCCGTGTAATCCTTCTTTTCCAGGCCGTGTTGTTGCTGGTTGTACTCGTCCACCTTGCTGGAGTAATTCATCGAGCAGAACTTCGGGCCGCACATGGAGCAGAATGCGGCTTCCTTATAGTAATCGTCGGGCAGGGTCTCATCGTGCATGGCGCGCGCGGTCTCCGGATCGAGCGAGAGCGCGAATTGCTTTGCCCAATCAAACTTGTAGCGGGCATAGCTGAGAGCGTTGTCGCGGTCCTGCGCGCCGGGCCGGTGGCGAGCGATGTCGGCGGCATGGGCGGCAATCTTGTAGGCGATGATGCCGTCCTTCACGTCTTTTTCGTTTGGTAACCCTAAATGCTCTTTGGGCGTGACGTAGCACAGCATGGCCGCGCCGTACCATCCGATCATGGCCGCGCCAATGGCCGAAGTGATGTGGTCATAGCCGGGAGCGATGTCGGTCACCAGCGGGCCGAGCGTGTAGAACGGAGCTTCGTCGCAGGCTTCGACTTCCTTGTCCACTTGCTCTTTGATCTTGTCGAGCGGGACATGGCCGGGGCCTTCGATCATTACCTGCACGTCATACTGCCAGGCTTTGCGGGCCAATTCGCCGAGCACATTCAGTTCGGCAAACTGAGCGTCGTCGCTGGCGTCGGCGATGCAGCCGGGCCGCAGACCGTCGCCCAGCGAGAAGCTCACATCATGCTTGGCGAAAATCTTGCAGATGTCCTCGAAACATTCATAGAGGAAATTCTGTCTGTGATGATGAGCCATCCACTGCGCGAGAATCGCGCCGCCGCGGCTCACAATGCCAGTAATGCGTTTGGAAACCAGTGGTAAATGGCCGATCAGCACGCCGGCGTGGATGGTCATGTAGTCCACACCCTGCTCGGCTTGCTCTTCGATGACTTCCAGCATCACGCTGGGTGAGAGGTCTTCGATGCGCTTCACCCGCGAGATGGCTTCATAGATCGGCACGGTGCCGATGGGAACGGGAGAATGGCGCAGAATGGCTTCGCGGATTTCGTGAATGTTGCCGCCGGTCGAGAGGTCCATGACGGTGTCAGCGCCGTAGTGGACTGAGGTGTGCAGCTTCTTGAGTTCTTCCTCGATGTTGGAGCTGACCGACGAGTTGCCGATGTTGGCGTTGATCTTGCATAACGAGGCCACGCCGATGCACATAGGCTCCAGCTCCGGATGGTTGACGTTGGCCGGGATGATCATGCGGCCACCGGCAACTTCATCGCGAATCAGGCTCGGGGCAAGCTTTTCCCGGCGAGCGACGTATTCCATTTCTTCGGTGATGACCCCCTTGCGGGCGTAATGCATTTGGGAAAAATTGCCGTCGCGATTTTCTGCTTTGCGTCGCGCGATCCATTCCGCTCGCGGCTTGGCCGCGCCATTGCCGCTGGGATTGTAGGCAGGATTGCCGTTATGAGGAGCGTCGTTCGTGGAAGTCATGAATAGCAACCTCGGTGTAGGTTCTTAATTTCTGATTATACGCTGGGGGCGAGGGCGGAAGTACGGGCCGGAGGGCAAACGGGACTCTTAAACGCGCCGTTCGGCGGTGGTTGGAGTAACGGCGATTTGTAGCTGGTTAGCGTCTACGTAGCATCAGTTTTGCCGCTAGAGTCAGCCGTGTGCGAGGGTTCCAACAGAAGCGATAGCGCTGCGAGGAGCGCAACTGCTAGTCCAAATGCGCCGATGTGCTTGATTGCTACCGCCCACTGAGGCCCCGGTGCGAAGCGGCGAAAACAGAAAACCTGCGAACCACCCCACCATGAAAAACCGCTCTGGTCCTACGGTGCCGCGAATGAACCAGAATCCGAGCTAGCACAAGTAACCGTAGAAGAAGACCTTCGCGGCCATCAGTGGCCAACCGTGCAGCACACGGTCAGCCGTAAACAGCCATTCAGATTTTGTGTGACCCCAATGTAGGATTTCGAGTGCAAAGACGAGCGCGGTCAGGCCGAGTGCCACTGCGGTCCTTACGCGGGTTGTGAGTAGCCGTCTTGGATGCGATCGCGTCAACACTTCCGCGTCTTTCGGGTTGTTATGACCTCATTAGCCACATTATCCACCAGAACTGCGTCTTTGGCCCACTACCGGCTCTCCCATCCTCTGCCCGCCGTTCTTCTTGTGCTCACGAGCGCGAGTCTGGGACAAGGCAATCTCCGCCTGCTGCCGCAGGTTTCAGCGCCCGATTAGATGAACCTTTGATATATAGACACTATTTATTTCCAATGACATGGATAAATCACGATTTATATTGACTAATCATGGCACGGTGGTAAGATAAGAGTCGAAAAGGGAGGCACGGACCATGGCAGCCAGCAGGACCAAGAAGTTCACTCCGGAGATCGACGCCCATCTTTACGAGGAGTTTGTTGCGCTTGCAGAGAAGAACGGGCAAACGAAGCGGCATGTCCTCGAGGAGGCGCTGAGGTTCTACCTGCACAACGTGGTTCCGTCCCAGCACCTGGTCCGACCCGAAGTGATGGATGCTTTCGAGCAGTCGGTTGCCCGCAACCGTGACCTGTTGCAGCGTCTCGCGAGATAAATGGCCGATCACCTTACGGTCGCCGAAGTCTACCGGATGCAGTATCGACTGATCGAGATGTTCGGCGGTCTCCATGGTGTCCGCGATAAGGGTGCGGTTGAGGCCGCTGTTTTTCGTCCCCAAACCGGCTATTACAATTCCATCGAAGAAGAAGCCGCCGCGCTCATGGAGTCCCTCGGTAACAACCACGGCTTCCTCGACGGCAATAAGCGCATCGCTTTCACCGCGGCCGATGTCTTCCTGCGGCGCAACGGCTTTCACATCGAGGTTCAAGGCCTGGACGCGTACACATTCATCAACGGCTCGATGGAGCGGCAGGAATTCCGCTTTGCCCGAATCCTCGACTGGATCCGTCAGCATATCAAGCCGCTTGTTTAGCTCCTTCCCCCAGTAGCCAATTCCCCTTGCTTGTCCCCCGAACTCACCGAAGCTTACAATCAGCGTTTGCCAACTCAGGAGGTCAATCCCATGCGGTTTTTCCGTCCTCTGCCAGTAGTTCTTCTTGTGCTCGGCGTTGCGAGCTTCGCACAAAGCAATCCTGCGCCATCCTTCGGTCCGGGATTTGACATCAATACGATCGACAAATCCGTTGATCCCTGCAGCGACTTCTACCAGTACGCCTGCGGGAATTGGCTGAGGCACACTGAAATTCCGGCGGACCAGTCGCGCTGGGGCAGCTTCACCGAGCTGTTTGAACGCAATCTGGCGACCTTGAACGGGATTCTGGAGAAGGCGTCGGCCAACGACCCTTCTCGCAATGCGATCGACCAGAAAATCGGCGACTTTTATGCCTCGTGCATGGATGAGAAGGCGGTGAACGACAAAGGCTTTGAGCCGCTAAGGCCGGAACTGGAGCGGATCGCGGCGGCCAAAGATAAGCCGGCTTTGATCGATGCATTGGCGCGGACGCACCTGCTGGGCTCGAACGCGCTTTTCAATTTCTATTCTGCGCCCGACCTGCACAATGCGGACTCGGTGATTGCGTACATCGATCAGGGTGGTCTGAGTTTGCCCGACCGCGACTACTACATCAAAGACGATGCGCGCATGGTGGAGATGCGCAAGCACCTGGTGGAGTACGTGACCCAAGGGTTCACGCTAGCGGGGCAGCCAGCGCAACAGGCGGCGGACGCGGCACAAACCGTTCTTCGAATAGAGACGGCGCTGGCGAAGGCTTCGATGGATCGGACGGCGCGGCGCGATCCGAAAAATCGCGACCACAAAATGACCAAAGACGCGGCCACGGCGCTGGCGTCGAATTTTTATCTGGAACGGTATTTCGGGGATGTGAATTCGCCGGGATTTTCTGATTTGAATGTGGCGAATCCGGATTTTTTCAAGCAGGTCAATGCAGCGCTGGAGGCGGAGTCTTTGGATTCGCTGAAGACCTATGTGAGCTGGCGACTGCTGGACAACGCTGCGCCGTATCTTTCGCAGCCGTTTGTGGATGCGCACTTCAAGATGCGGCAGGCGATCACCGGGCAGAAGGAAATCCAGGCCCGCTGGAAACGGTGCGTAACTGCAACCGACCGCGGGCTGGGTGAGGCATTAGGGCAGCGCTACGTGGAACTGACGTTCGGGGCCGAAGGCAAGCAGCGCATGTTAAAGATGGTCGATGCGCTGGAAAAGTCGCTGGACGCGGACATAAAGGACCTGCCGTGGATGAGCGAGGAGACGAAAAAGCAGGCCAAGATCAAGCTGGACGCCATCCGCAACAAGATTGGCTATCCGGATACGTGGCGCGATTACAGTTCTTTGGCGATTGTGCGCGGCGATCTGCTGGGAAATTACCTGCGCGCCAATGAATTCGAATCCAAGCGGGACATCAAGAAGATCGGAAAGGCGCTGGACCGGAAAGAATGGGGTATGACGCCGCCTACAGTGAACGCGTATTACAGCGCCGCTCAGAACGACATCAATTTTCCAGCGGGTATTTTGCAGCCGCCGTTTTTCGACAAGCAGATGGATGATGGCGTGAACTTCGGCGCGATTGGGTTGGTAATCGGACACGAGCTCACGCACGGGTTCGACGATCAAGGGCGAAAGTTCGACGCGCAAGGGAACATGCGCGACTGGTGGACCGAGCAGGATGGCAAGGAGTTTGAGAAGCGCGCCAGTTGCATCGCCGATGAGTACGGCAACTTTGTTTCGGTGGATGATCTCAAGCTGAATGGCAGACTGACGCTGGGCGAGAACACTGCGGACAACGGCGGGGCGCGGATTTCGTTCAACGCTCTAGAGTCGCTGATTGCGGAGGAGCCAACAGGCAAAGCGGCGCAGAGGATCGACGGCTACACGCCGGAGCAGAGGTTCTTCCTGGGATTCGCGCGGGTGTGGTGTGAACAACGGCGTCCGGAGGTTGCGCGAAATATGGTGCTGACCGATCCGCATTCGCCGGGCAAATATCGCGTGAACGGGACGGTGCAGAATATGCCGGAGTTTGAGAAAGCCTGGGGTTGCAAAGCTGGGCAGGCGATGGTGAGGGCGAATGCGTGCCGGGTGTGGTGAAGCGGGCTTGGGAAGAGGTTTGACCACGAAGGACACGAAGTCGCACGAAGTGGCCGTCGGAGCACGACCTGCGCAAGCTTTGGCGTCCCTCGTGGCTGTCGATCAAGGTTCTCGCACGTGGCCCTGCCAATCCTCGGTGGGCCTTGACCGCGGCCGAAGTGAAGCATAGAGTCTGGATATAGGCGTGAGGATATGTCCAGTCAAACCAGCAAATACCTGAAATTTGGCGGAGCGACGCTGCTCATTCTTGTGACTCTCGGCTATTTGGCCTACACGGGCGTCCAGGAGAGCAAGAGTTACTACGTCACCATCAAAGAGTTGCGCACCATGGGCAACAGCGTTTACTCGAAGCGCCTGCGTGTGGCGGGGAATGTCCAGCCGGGATCGATCAAGCGCCGTGGGACGCAGGTGGAGTTTGTGCTGGTGGAAAACGATCAGCTATTGCCTGTGGTTTACAACGGGACTGAAGCGCCTCCGGACACCTTCAAAGACGACTCACAAGCTTTGGCCGAGGGGAGTTTTGGCCGGGATGGGGTTTTTCACGCCAAGGGCCTGCAGGCCAAGTGCGCCTCCAAATATGCGCCGCAGCAGCCGGGAAGGAATGGCGCGCCAGCCAGCGAACCGGGAAAAACCTAAGCGCAGGCCAGCGACCCGAGCGCCATAGACATTTGGGATGCGGAGCCTAGCGAGCCGCG
>Ga0187784_10004643_pt1 | contig 11125 bp, 10 predicted proteins | sample 1015_SJ02_MP15_2_FD_132964 | JGI IMG/M metagenome (GOLD analysis project Ga0187784, IMG submission 132964) | Tropical peat soil microbial communities from peatlands in Department of Meta, Colombia - 1015_SJ02_MP15_20_MG | ecosystem: Environmental > Terrestrial > Soil > Wetlands > Peat | place... | reverse complement strand
GGAGCACGCCATCCTGTTTCCAGCGCTCGAAACGCGGCATCCCGTCCTGGGTGAGGAACAGACGAAACGCGGCGCGCCGGGGTGGTGGACAACGATAGGTGACGATGAGGTGCAGCGGAGGATTTTCCGGCTCCTGGGGATTCGCGAAAGTCGAAAACATCGCCATCAGAACGGCGCCGCCCAGCCATTTCCGCATCGTGATCTCCATAGGGATTTGCACCTATGAACACTTTCGTCGAGAATCGAGCCGCGCGCAACCCGGTTTTTGAAGGCGCCTTGCCTGTTACTTGGACAATTCGCTCGCAAGCCCCAGGTTGTGAAGCGTGGTCCAGGTGTACGCGGCGGCGGTCGCCGCGTTGATGCCCGTCCATGTCCAATCCGCGTTGCGGCCTTGCCAGGTGCGGAATGTGCCGGTTTCCTGAAGCACCGCCGAAACGCCGCAAGCGCCGGCTTTCAGTCCGAAGGCGCGGCCCCAATCCGGATGGCCCTGCGAATTTGCGATCAGAGGATTGCTCTCGATCGCTCCCGCGGCAATCGCGCGGCGCGTGCTCCAGGTGTCGAGCACGAGACTGGCGGCGCAGCCCGCGGCGAGCGTCGCGCGACGGATCCAGACTCGTTTCGATGTGCGCGAATGCTCCGGAGCGCTTCGGCGAACTGCCAGATCCTCGGCACCCACGGCGGTAGTGCACAGGACCAGGACCAGTCCCAGGATCAGTCCCAGGGAAAAAATCTTCATCGTCCCTCCGCCGACCTTATCGGCGCGGACGGAAGGACTTTTGACCTAATGAAGTTGGGGGTTCAGGAAAGCATGCGCTCTCGCGCCGCGTTGAATTCGCAGCCGAACAGCAAAATCAGCGAGAGCACGTACATCCACACGAGCAGCGCGAGCCCCGCGCCTACGCCGCCGTACAGCACGTTGTAATGGGAGATGTGGCCCACATACCATCCGAACACCAACGTCGACAACAGCCACAGGAAGGTGGCGAGCATCGCACCTGGAAACAGCTTTAGAAATACTTGTTTGCGATTCGGTCCGAAGTAATATACGAGCGTTGTGCCCATCACCACCGCGCCAATCGGAAGCACGAACCGCAGCGCCTGTCCGGCCAGCAGGACCCATCCCCGCAAGGAATCGCCGGCCGGTTCGAGTCCCAGCCACTGGATCAACTCGCGCTCGCCGCGCTTGCCGAATACGATCAGCGCGGACGCACCCAGCACCGGCAGTGCGGACACCAGCACCAGCAGCGTCGCCATGCCGCGCTCGCGCAGGAAGGGCCGTTCGGATGGGATCCGGTAGACCGCGCGAAATCCCTCCATCAGGCTCATCATCCCGCCTGAGCCGGCCCACAGCGCCAGCACAATCGCCCCGATCAGGAGCGACTTCGGCCGCTCGCCATGCACGATGAACAGAGTCCGCACCACCTCTTCGGTGCCGGGGGGCACCACGTCGTAAAGCAATCGCGCGATGGTTCGCGACACGGCTTCCGCGTGCGCCTGCACCAGCACCGCCGCCAGCGTCGTCAATAACGGAAAGAAAGAGAGCAGCGCCGAATACGCCGCGCCCTTCGCGATGCCGAAACATCCGTCCTGGTACAAGCCGAGCGAAGCCGCGCGAACGAGCGGCCAGAACCGTTCCCAACCGCCCGCCCGCATCAAATAAAGCTTGGGCGTGGTCGCCATTCGTTATCCTTATTGAGGTTAACCCGATCGAACCCCGAATGGACTCCCGGCTGAAGACCGTCTCGCTCGCCAGCGCGCTGTTTTTGTTGAACCTCTACGTCTGCCACGAATTGTTCGGCATCGAATATCTGAGCCACATGGGATCCATCGAAGGCGCCTACATCGGCATCAGCCGGTATGCGATGGCGCACTGGCGCGATCTGTCGTGGTTCCCGCTCTGGTATGACGGCATTCCCTACCAGAACACGTATCCGCCCCTGCTGCATTTGTGCGTCGCGCTGGTCGCGGCCATTCGCGGAATTTCGCCTGCGCTGGCCTACCATTGGACCACCGCGCTGGCCTATTGCCTGGGACCGGTCACGGTTTTCGCGCTCGCGCTGCGGCTCGCCCGATCGCGATGGGCCGCATTCGTTGCCGGCGCATTTTACTCGACCATCTCGATTTCGGCGTGGCTGATTCCCGCGGTGCGCAACGACCTGAGCGATCTGCTGTATCCGCGGCGTCTTCAGGCGCTGGTGTATTACGGCGAAGGTCCGCACGTCGCCGCACTCACGCTGCTGCCTCTGGCGATTCTTCTCCTCGATGTCGCAATGAAGCGCAGACGCGCCCCGCAGTTCCTGCTTGCGACGCTCGCTATGGCCGCCGTGGTCCTGACGAACTGGCTCGCCGGATTCGCCCTTGCGCTGATGGTCGCGGCATACATGATCGCGACCTTCGACGCGAAGCAATGGAAACGCGATTTCGGCTGGCTGGCGCTCATGGCAGCGGCGGCTTATGGTCTCGTCGCGCCGTGGATTCCGCCGTCTACCATCGCGGTCACGCAGTTCAATGCGAAATTCATCGGCGGGGATTTTACTCGCGTCTATGCGGCGCTTCCCCGGTGGGGCCTGGTCACGGCCTTATCGATTGCAGCCATAAAATTCTTCACTCGCAGGGTTAGTGTCGCGCTTCAGTTCGCGATCCTGTTCACATTTCTCATGGCGCTGCTCACCCTCGGTTACGAATGGTTCCACGTGAGCATCGTCCCGCAGCCCGCGCGCTATCACCTCCAGATGGAAATGGGTTCCGCGCTCCTGGCCGGATTCCTGGCTCACGCCGCGTTCAGGAATCGGCAGCGACGAATCGCCGCTCTCGCGATCCTCGTGATGATTTTCGCCATGATCCAGCCGGTTCGCCGTTATCGCAACTACTCCCGCAACCTTCTGCTGCGCAGCATCGATATCACCACTACCAGCGAATGGAAGAACGCCCACTGGCTGAATCAACACTGGACGGGTGAGCGCGTGTGGCTCCCCGGCTCGGACAGCTTCTGGCTCACGGCCTTCAGCGACACTCCGGAACTGAGCGGCGGTTTCGACCAGGGCCGCACCAATCGCGTCATCCCGCTCGTGAACTACGGCGTGATCACCGGCGAGGCCATGGGCGAGCATGACGCGGAATATTCGGTGCTCTGGCTCAAGGCGCTCGGTGTCCAGGCGGTCGGCGTCAGCGGTCCCGGTAGCGGCGAATTCTTCAAGCCGTTTCGCAATCCCGAGAAATTCGATGGATTGCTCGACCCGCTGTGGCGCGATGGCGGCGATGTCATCTATCGCATCGGTTCGCCGCGCGCATCACTGGCGCGCGTGGTGCCGCGATCGGCCATCGTCAATCGCGCTCCGTACAACGCGCTCGACGTCGAGGAAGCCAAGCGTTATGTCGCCGCCCTCGACGATCCCGCGATGCCCAACGCCGATTTTCAGTGGACCACCACGCACTCGGCGCGGATCGAAACTATTCTTCAAGCCGATCAATCGCTCTCGATTCAGATTGCCTATCATCCGGGCTGGCGTGCGACCGTCAACGGCCGGGCAGTCCCCACCCGGCCCGATGGCCTCGGTCTCATGGTGCTCGATCCCCAAGCCGAGGGTCGCGCAACCTCCGGTGACACGAAAATCGACATGTTTTATGACGGAGGAACGGAAATGCGAATCGCCCATTGGCTTTGCGCACTCACTTCTTTAGTACTCATTTTTGTACTCATGAGGGCGTTCGCTCGTGCTATTCTGAAAAAGTCTTGGTAGAGGAGCGAGGGCCATCAGTAGCCCGGCGCGCATTTCCGGCGAGCCCGGAGCGTCCGGTGAAAGGGGCGGCCTCGCCGAAGCCGCGGCGCCGGCTCGCAGGCGCATCTGTTGGTGAACCAGGCTAATACCTGCTCACTGTCATTCGATTCGAAATCGCGAATCGGGTGGAGCGCTATCGGGAAGCGATGCTGTATGCGCCCTCCTGGCCGGCTGGATCGCCGCGCGCCTCTTCCAAACTAGAGTTCATTTATGAACGCATTTGAGTTGACGCGAGCGCTGGTCGATATCGAGTCCGTGACGCCGAACGAGGAACAGGTCGGGCATTTTCTGTTCGATCATCTGTCGCGTCTGGCGGAATCAACCTGCGGGCGGGTGGAACCAATGCCGGTCGAGCCGCATCGCTTCAACGTCTTTGCGCGCTGGGGCGATCCCGTCGTCACGCTCTCGACGCACATCGATACCGTGCCGCCGTTTTTCGCGTCGCGCGAAGATGACGAATTCATCTGGGGCCGCGGCGCGTGCGATACCAAGGGCATCATCGCGTCCATGATTTTTGCCGTCAGCCAACTGCTCGAGGACGGCGTTCGCAACATCGCGATGCTGTTCGTGGTCGGCGAAGAGCGCAACAGCGCCGGCGCTCTCGCCGCAGCGCAACAACCTCGCGGCAGCAAATTTCTCATCAACGGCGAGCCGACCGAAAATAAACTGGCGCTCGGATCAAAAGGCGCGCTGCGTTATGAAATCGAGGCTCACGGCCGGATGGCGCACTCCGCCTATCCGCATCTGGGCGAATCGGCGATCGAAAAACTGCTCGATATTCTCGATCGCCTGCGCCGCATGCGCTTGCCGGAGGACCCGTTGTTCGGCCCCAGCACCGTCAACATCGGCACCATTCAGGGCGGCCGCGCGCCGAACGTCATTCCCGATCACGCGCAAGCCGAAGTGTTCTTTCGATTGGTCGACGACGGCGCATCCACGCGCGCGGCGATGCCCGCCATCGTCAACGGCCAAGCCGATCTGCGCGAGGTGCTGTGCATGCCCGCGCTCAAATTCGGCCGGCTCGACGGATTTGAAACGAGCATCGTCTCCTACAGCACCGATATTCCCGCGTTTGGAACCACCTGGGGCCAGCCGTTTCTGCTCGGCCCGGGGAGTATCCACGTCGCGCACACCGCCGAGGAGCGCATCGCCAAACGCGACATCCTCGATGCCATCCAGATTTATCAAAAACTAGTGAGGCAATTACTAAACCAATGACTGAACGAATCTCCGTCGGAATTCTCGGCGCCACCGGAATGGTGGGCCAGGAATTTGTCAGCTTTCTCCGCGATCATCCGTGGTTCGATTTGACCTGGCTCGGCGCAAGCGACCGTTCGGCCGGCAAGACGTATCGAGACGCGACCACGTGGCGGCTGGGTGGCACGACTCCCGCGCACGTGCGCGACATCGTGGTGTCGGAATGCAAGCCCTCGTCTGACGCTCCGCGCCTGATGTTCTCCGCGATGGATGCCTCGGTCGCCGGTGAAATCGAACAGGAGTTCGCCAAAGCCGGCCACGTGATCGTTTCCAATTCCCGGAATCATCGCATGGATGAGGACGTTCCGCTGCTGGTACCCGAGATCAACGCGAACCACCTGAACCTGATCACAGTTCAACAGCACAAGCGCGGATGGAAAGGAACCATCGTCACCAATCCCAATTGCTCGACGGTCGTGCTGGTGATGGCGCTCGCGCCGCTCAAACCATTCGGCATTCGCAGCGTGATCGTGACCACCATGCAGGCGATCTCCGGCGCGGGTTATCCCGGCGTCGCATCGATGGACATCAATGCGAATGTGGTCCCGTTTATTGGCGGCGAGGAAGAAAAAATGCAGCGCGAGACGCAAAAAATCCTGGGCGATTTTTCGGATTTTCACGTGATTCCGCTCGCCGCAAAAGTCAGCGCGACCTGCAATCGCGTTCCGGTGGTCGACGGCCACACGCTCTCCGTTTCGGTCGAGTTCGAAAGGAAACCGAGCGAAGCGGAAATTCTCGGCGCGCTGCGCGGATGGCGCGGCATCCCCCAGGAAAAGGAATTACCGAGCGCGCCTCCCTGCCCCGTCATTTATATGGAGGAGCCCGATCGCCCGCAGCCCCGCCGCGACGTGGAACGCGAAAACGGAATGGCCGTATTCGTCGGCCGTCTGCGCCACTGCCCCGTGCTCGATTTCAAGTTCATCGCGTTGGGCCACAACACCGTGCGCGGAGCCGCGGGAGCCGCGGTCCTCAATGCAGAGCTCATGAAATCCGAAGGCTGGTTGTGAAAGCGCAATGATCGTCATGAAATTCGGCGGCACTTCCGTCGAATCGAAATCCGCGATCGAGCGCGTCGCAGGCATCGTCCGCGACCGGCTTGCGCAGCATCCCGTGGTGGTCGTCTCCGCGATGGGCAAGACCACCAACAAGCTGCTCGCGATTGCGTCCGCGGCCGTTGCCGGAGATCGTGACAGCGCGCTCGATCAACTTCGCCAGCTTCGCGAGTTCCATGCACGCGAAGCCGCCGGCCTCGGCGTCGACACCGAAATCGAGGCGCATTTCTCCGAGCTGACGGAGCTGGTGAAGGGCCTCGCCGTCATGGGCGAACTGACGCCTCGTGCTACCGATGCCGTCTCCTCCTACGGCGAGCGCATTTCGAGCATCATCGTCGCGGCTTTTTTCAACTGCGCCGGCATCCCGGCCGCGCACGTCGACTCCCGCAGGCTGATCGTCACCGATCATCGTCACACCCAGGCCGCACCGTTGTTTCGTGAGACCAATGAGCGCCTTCAGTCCTCGATTCCCAACCTCGCGCGGCGCCAGGTCGTCGTGATGGGCGGATTCATCGCCTCTACCGAAGACGGCGTCACCACCACGCTCGGCCGCGGCGGATCCGATTACACGGCATCCATCGTCGGAGCCGCCATCGGCGCCGACGAAATTCAAATCTGGACCGACGTGGACGGCATGCTCACCAGCGACCCGACCATTGTTCCGAACGTGTATCGCGTCAAGGCCTGCTCCTTCGCCGAAGCCGCCGAACTCGCTTATTTCGGCGCGAAAGTTCTGCATCCCGCCACCGTTCTTCCAGCGATTGAAAGAAACATTCCGGTGCGCATCCTCAATTCGCGGCGTCCTGAAAACACGGGCACGCGGATCGTCGCCGAGCCTCCGCCGTGCGCCAATGCCGTTCGCTCCATCGCCTGCAAGCGCAATATCACTTTGGTGAACATCGTTTCGACGCGCATGCTGATGGCGCACGGATTTTTGCGGCGCATCTTCGAAGTATTCGATCGCTTCGAAACCGCGGTGGACATGCTCGCGACCTCCGAAGTCAGCGTCTCGTTGACCGTCGATAACACCGGAGCGCTCGCCGCGATTCGCGAAGAACTGGAAAAATTCGCCGAGGTTTCGGTCGAAAAAGATCAGGCCATCGTATGTCTGGTCGGCGATAATATTCGTCAGACACCCGGCGTAGCCGCCGGAGTTTTCAGCGCACTCGAAGGAATCAACGTGCGGATGATTTCGCAAGGAGCCTCGGCCCTGAACATCAGCGTAGTCGTCGCCGACGGCGACGTGCGCCGCGCGGTAGAATCGCTGCACCGGGAATTTTTCCGGAATCCTGATCCCACGGCTTTCGAATGAAACTTGCGATTATCGGCTACGGGAAAATGGGACGCCTGATCGAGCAGCTCGCGCCCGAATACGGATTCACCGTGCACGCGCGCATCGACGTGAACGACGATTTCGGGCAAGCCGCCGGCGCCGACGCCGCGGTCGAGTTCACGGCGCCCCACGCGGTTCCCGAAAATATCGAAAAGCTCGCCGCGCTCGGCGTGCCGGTTGTCGTCGGCACCACCGGATGGCTCGGGCACATGAACGAAGTGCGGGCTGCGATCGTGAAGCACAACTCCGCGATGGTCTGGAGCCCGAATTTTTCCATCGGGGTCAACGTATTCTCGCGCCTGGTTCGCGAGGCCGCGCGACTGCTCGCCGATGAGCCGCAATACGGCGCATGGGCCTGGGAAATTCATCATCACACCAAGAAGGATGCACCGTCGGGAACCCTGATCAAATTAGTGGAGGAGATGAAGGCCGGCGGGTACGCGCGCGCGATCGACGTCAGCTCCAATCGCGCCGGCGCGCATCCCGGCACGCACGAAATCGGTTTCGATTCCGCGGCCGACACCATCACGCTTCGTCACACCGCCCGCAGCCGGGAAGGATTCGCGCGGGGAGCTTTGAAGGCCGCCCAATTCATCGCCGGCAAGCACGGCATTTTCGAATTCAGCGAAATTCTATTCGAGAGGTAACCACCATGTTCACAGGATGCGGCACTGCCTTGGTCACTCCGTTCCGCCAGGATCTTTCGCTCGATGAAGACGCGCTGCGGCGCCTCGTCCGGCGTCAGATTGAGGCGGGCATCAATTTTCTGGTTCCCTGCGGAACCACCGGGGAAAGCCCCACGCTCACGCGCGCCGAGCATCTTCGCGTGGTCGAAATCACCGTCGCCGAAGCCAGGGGAAAAGTTCCCGTGCTCGGCGGCGCCGGCGGATACAACACCGCCGAAGTGATCGAACTCGCGACGGAGCTGCGGGACATCGGCGTCGACGGAATTCTTTCCGTCACTCCGTACTACAACAAGCCGACGCAGGAGGGCCTGTACCAGCATTACAAGACCATCGCCGCCGCCGTGCCGCTGCCCATCGTCGTCTATAGCGTGCAGGGCCGCACCGGCGTGAATGTCGAGCCAGCGACGCTGAAGCGCCTCGCCGCCATCGGCAACATCGTGGGAGTGAAGGAAGCCTCCGGCAATATCGGCCAGATGGCCCGCGTGGTTCACGACGTTCCCGAAAAATTTCTCGTGCTCAGCGGCGACGATTCGATCACGCTCCCGCTCATCGCGCTCGGCGGACGCGGGCTCATCTCGGTCGCGTCGAACGAAATTCCCGCCGAGATGACGCGGCTGGTGCAACTCGGGCTCTCGGGCGACTTCGCCGCCGCGCGCGTTCTGCAACGCGCATGGCTGCCGCTCATGGAGGTGAATTTCGTCGAATCGAATCCGATTCCGGTCAAGGCAGCGATGGCGATGATGGGCTTGCTCGAGCCGGCCTGGCGCCTCCCGCTGACTCCGCCGCTCCCGCCGAATCAAGCGAAAATCGAAGCGGTACTCGAAGCCTCCGGATTGCTGGCTCATGCGAGAACGCATGCAAGCTGAGATCGAAGCGCTGTTCGACCGGAAACCCGCCGCTTACGCCGAACAACATTTTGCGTTGTTCGAGCGCTTCAAAGACGCGCTGAACCAGGGCCGCGTGCGATCCGCGGAGCCGGATCCGTCCGCGCGCAGCGGATGGCGCGTCAACGCGTGGGTCAAGAAAGGGATTCTGCTCGGTTTTCGCATGGGCGCGATCGTCGATATGTCGATCGATCCGGCGCGCCAGCCGATGTTCGATAAATCGACCTGGCCGGTGAAGCGGCTCGCGCCCGATAGCGGGGTGCGCATCGTGCCCGGGGGCTCCAGCATTCGCGACGGCTGCTTTACCGGCCAGGGCGTCACCTGCATGCCGCCGATGTACATCAACGCCGGATCGTTTGTCGGCGACGGAACCATGATCGATTCGCACGCGCTGGTCGGAAGCTGCGCCCAGGTTGGCAGGAATTGCCACATCTCCGCGGCCGCGCAGATCGGCGGTGTGCTCGAACCGGTCGGCGCGCTGCCGGTGATCATCGAAGACGAAGTGCTCGTCGGCGGAAATTGCGGCGTCTATGAAGGCACGGTCGTGAAGCGGCGCGCCGTGCTCGGAAGCGGCGTCATCCTGACCCGGTCCACGCCGGTCTACGACGTCGCGCGCGGAGAAGTTTACTCGGCCACCGATGAGGAGCCGCTGGTGATTCCCGAAGACGCGGTCGTCGTTGCCGGATCTCGCGCGATCACGCGAGGCGCCGGAAAAAATTGGGGAATTTCTCTGTACACGCCGGTAATCGTCAAATATCGGGACAGCCGGACCGAAGCGAAAATTCAGCTCGAAGATCTCCTGCGGTGAGATTCGGGCGGAAGCAACACCGCCAGCGTTCGCCGCGCCGCGCTCTCCCATGTGAACTCGCGAGCCCGATTCGGCCCCTCCGCCATCAGTTTTTGGCGAAGCGTTTCGTCGTTCACGATTCGTTCGAGTGCGGCTTCGATCTCGCCTTCCTCCTGCGGCGAGAAATACAACGCCGCGTCGCCGCCGATCTCCATCAGCGGGGGAATTTTCGAACACGCCACTGGAATCCCCGCCGCCATCGCCTCCAGCACCGGCATGCCGAAACCTTCAAAGGTCGAAGGCAGCACGAACGCCTGGGCGTGCGCATACAATCCGAGCAGTGCGCCGCGATCGATCCACCCGGTCAGTTCCACCGAATCGCCGGCGCCGAGTTCCGCGACCAGCTTCTCGATCCGCGCCGTCGAAAGCCCCGGTAATCCGGCCAGCACCAGCCGGTATTCGCGTTTCTTCCGGGCATAGGCGCGGATCAACCGGTCCAGATTTTTGTGCGGATGCAACGTGGATACGCACAACACGAACGGCTCCAATTGCGACCGGTCGAGGGCGAAAAACGCCGCATCCACGCCGTGCGGGATTACTTCCACGCGGCCTTTGGTGAACGGATAAAACCGCGTCAGATCGCCGCGGGTGGCCTCCGAGACGGCGATGAGCTTGCGCGAGCGGTGCGCCGCCGCCCACAATAGCAGGCGCCAGAGCGGCAGATCAAACCAGCGGAAATATTCCGGATGCTGTTTGTGCTGCAAGTCGTGAAACACGGTGACGCAGGAGCAAGGAGCGAAGATGGGCGCCGTGAATCCGGGATTGAACATCACATCCAGGCGATAGCGCGACGCCTCGAGCGGCAGCACCGTCTGCTCCCAGACGATGCGCGCCGGGCGAAAGCGCGCGTGCACGGCTTGCGGCTTCCAAAGGAAATTCGCCTGCCGCGGAACCAGATCCATCCCGGTTTCGACATTCGTGAAAACGAAATATTCATTCGCGGCATCGATCCGCGCCAGCGCCGCCAGCAGTTCTCGCAGATAAATCTCGGTGCCGCCCACCGCTCCCGGAATCAGATACAACGCGTTGACCCCGATGCGCGCCATCTATACCATTTCCCGGTTTTGCACAGACTGGTTTTGCATAGACTGGTTTTGCACGGCTTGTAACGGTGCTTCGAAGGATTTCGCTTGGTTCCGAAACGTCATGCTATTCGCGGTCTAGCGGGCCGCCGCCGCCTGCACCAGCCCGTCGCGCGCCGCCTGATTGGCGGGATTCAGCGTGAGCGCGCGCCGGAATTCGCGCTCCGCGCCCGCGCGATCGCCTCCCTTCAGATCGATATCGCCG
>Ga0187784_10004642_pt1 | contig 11126 bp, 7 predicted proteins | sample 1015_SJ02_MP15_2_FD_132964 | JGI IMG/M metagenome (GOLD analysis project Ga0187784, IMG submission 132964) | Tropical peat soil microbial communities from peatlands in Department of Meta, Colombia - 1015_SJ02_MP15_20_MG | ecosystem: Environmental > Terrestrial > Soil > Wetlands > Peat | place... | reverse complement strand
GGTCGGCTCGACGCCCGGGGGTATCTCGACACGACAGTCTTCTACGCCCCCCGACCCTTCTCGCCGGAGGAATTTCTCGAGTTCATGCGGCAACAGTCCGAGCCCCGGCCCCAGGAGATCGCGATCGCTCGGGCGGTGCACGACCGCGGGGGATACCGCCAGGCGACCCTCAACAACGAGTCGCGCGAGCTCAACGAGTATCGCATCCAGCGCTTCGGGCTCGCGACGATCTTCGACGATTTCTTCAGTTCGTGCTACACGGGGCGGCGGAAACCGGATCCGGCGGCCTACCGGACCGCGCTCGACGTGACCCACCGCTCGCCCGAGGAGACGTTGTTCCTCGACGATCGCCCCGAGAACGTCGCCGCGGCCGAACGGCTCGGGATACGCACCCTGAGAGTTCTTGACCCGGGGCAGCTTCGCGAGGGGCTGGCGCGCTCGGGCGTGGCCCTCGCGTAGGAGGAGGACGATGGAGCTCGGAATGGTGGGTCTGGGGAAGATGGGTGGGAACATGACCGTCCGACTCGTGCGGGGCGGTCACACCGTGGTGGGGTTCGCACGGAAGAAGGAGGTAGTCGACGGGGTCGTCCGTCAGGGAGCGAAGGGCGCGGATTCGCTTGCGAGCATGGTCCAGCAGCTCCATCCACCGCGCGTGGTCTGGCTCATGATCCCGTCGGGAGATCCGGTCGATCGGACGATCGAGCAGCTGCATCCCCTGCTCGCGCCGGGCGACTACATCGTGGACGGCGGGAACTCCTACTACCGGGACACCTTGCGCCGGGCCAGTCTCGTCAAGAGCTGGGGATTCCGCTTTGTCGACGTCGGCACGAGCGGCGGGATCTGGGGGCTCACGGAAGGCTACTCGATGATGGTCGGCGGCGACGATGCCGACGTCGAACATGTCCGACCGATCCTGCAGACGCTCGCTCCCGGCCCCGACCGGGGCTGGGGCCACATGGGACCCTGCGGCGCCGGCCATTTCGTGAAGATGGTCCACAACGGGATCGAGTACGGACTGATGCAGGCCTACGCGGAGGGGTTTGCGGTCCTACAGGCGAAGTCCGAGTTCTCCCTCGACCTTCACCAGGTCGCCGCGGTGTGGCACTACGGCAGCGTGGTGCGCTCCTGGCTGCTCGAGCTCACCGAGCAGGCGCTCGCCGAGAACCCCACGCTGGAGGGGATCGCCCCGTACGTGGTCGATTCGGGCGAGGGTCGCTGGACCGTGACCGAGGCGATGGACCTCAACATTCCCGCCCCGGTGATCACGCTCGCGCTCCAGCAACGACTGCGCTCGCGCGAGGCCGACCCGTTCACCGAGAAGCTGCTCGCCCTGATGCGGAACAAGTTCGGCGGGCACGAAGTGAAGACGGAGCCGTAGGGATGCCGAGCGCGGGTCCCGGCGCCCACCTGTTCGTCGTCTTCGGGGCGACGGGGGACCTCATGCGGCGCAAGCTCCTGCCCGTCCTCTTTCGGCTCGGCTCGAAGGGGGCCCTGCCCGCGGGCAGTGTCGTGCTCGGGGTCGCTCGGCGTCCGATGGACGACGCCGCGTTCCGCCGGATGGCCCTCGCGGCCCTGCGCGAATCGAACGCCGGCCCGGAGCGGAAGCTCTCCACGTTCTGCCGTTCTACGCTCCTCTACCAGTCGGTGCCGGACGAGACGGTCGCGAGCTTCGTCGCGCTGCGGAAGCGCATCGAGCGGATCGAGCGCGAACACAAGCTCTCGGGCAACCGCATCTTCTATCTCGCCCTGCCCCTCGACGCATTCGCGCCGACGATCACCGGGATCGGAAAGTCCCGCCTCCATCGGGGCCCCGGCTGGAGCCGCCTCGTGGTCGAGAAGCCGTTCGGCCGCGACCTCGAGTCCGCGATCGCGCTGAACCGGCTCATCCACCGGTACTTTGACGAGAAGTTCGTCTACCGCATCGACCACTATCTCGGCAAGGAGACGGTCCAGAACCTCCTCGTCTTCCGGTTCGCCAACATGTTCATGGAATCGCTCTGGAGCCGCGAACGCGTGGACCACGTCACCATCACGGTGGCGGAATCGCTGGGCATGGAGGGTCGCGCGCGGTACTACGAGAACGCGGGCGCGCTCCGCGACATGATCCAGAACCACGTCACGCAGATCCTGACGCTGGTCGCCATGGAACCCCCCGCGACCCGCGACGAGGACTCCATCCGCAACGAGAAGGTCAAGGTCCTTCAGAGCATCGTTCGGCTCGGGTCGGGCGACGTCGTACGGGGGCAGTACACCGCCGGGAAGATTGATGGGGCCGACGCGCCGGGATACCGGCAGGAGCCCGGCGTGGACCCGAAATCGGAGACCGAGACCTTCGTCGCGATCCGGGTCAAGATCGCGAACTGGCGGTGGGAGGACGTGCCGTTCTTCGTTCGGACTGGAAAGCGCATGCCCGCGAAGATGAGCCGGGTGACGCTGACCTTCAAGGCACCGCCGGTGACGTTCTTCCAGTCCGCGGAGGAGTACAAGTCCAATCCGGACCGCATCTCGATCCTCATCCAGCCGGACGAGGGATTCGAGCTCGCGTTCGAGGTGAAGGTCCCCGGCCGCGAGATGCGGGTGCAGACCCGCCGGATGAAGTTCCAGTACGCCGACGTGTTCGGGCCGCTGCCCGACGGCTACGAGACCCTCCTCGTCGACGTGATGCTCGGCGACCCCACGCTCTTCGTTCGCGCGGACGAGGTCGAGGAGTCCTGGCGCCTCTACGACCCCCTGCTCCGCGCTCCCCCGCCGATCCGCTTCTACCCGGCGGGAACCTGGGGACCGGCGGAGGCGCAGACCCTCGCGCAGGAGTGGGGGCAGCGTTGGTACTACGGTTGAGCCGTAGGATCCACGTCTCGGCGGACCTGGCGTCGGCCAGCGCGGCCGTGCTCGACGTGCTGGTCGACCGAGCGCAGGAGGCGGTGGCCGAACGAGGTCGGTTCCGCTGGGTCATTTCCGGAGGACGGACCCCTCGGACGCTCTACACGCTCCTCGCGGGCGAACGTTCCCGGGAGATGCCCTGGCGGAATACCGAAGTGTACTTCGCCGACGAACGGTGTGTCCGGCCGAGTGACCCCGAGAGCAATTTCGGTGCGGCCTGGGCGTCCTTCTTAGGCCGCGTCCCGATCCCCCGGCGCCGGGTGCACCGGATCCCGGGCGAGGTACGCCCGATCGTCGAAGCCGCCCGTCGCTACGCTCGGATCCTCGGGCCGCTGCCGGACGTCGGGGCCGGGGAGGTACCCCGATTCGACGTGGTATTGCTGGGCATCGGCCCGGACGGTCACACCGCGTCGCTGTTTCCGGGCCAGCCCAGCGGGCGGGAGCTCCGGCGGAGCGTCGTCGCGGTCCGGTCGGCCGGCCAGCCCCCGCGGGTGCCCCGAATCACCCTGACCCTCCCGGCGCTCTCGAACACCCGCTATGCCGGATTCCTCGTGGCGGGTGGCGACAAACGGGACGCGCTCGCTCGGATCTTCCGGGCCGGGCCGAACGGAGACCCGTCACTTCCGGCGAGCCGCGTATCGCCCCCGACTCCGGTCGACTGGTTCCTCGACGCGGCGGCGGCCTCGGGGTTACGGGCGGTGCGGAGCGGACGGGACTCGCGGGGGCGGTAGACGCGCCAAGCGCCGTACCCTCGCCTCGTTCCAGAGGCGTTCGCCCCCGGTGATCGAATCGCGGTTGTCTCCCCGTAACGAGTGCGGGGGGAGCGCCTTCAGACGACGAGCGTTCCCGCCGCCGATCATGATGTAGTCGGGTTCGAGCGCCGTGTAGAGCCGTGCGACGATGTCGAATACCTCCTTCTGCCACTTGCGACGGCCGAGGCGCAACATCCCCGCCTCTCCCGCGAAATGCTCGTACTCCCGGCCCTTCTTGTAGGGAAGGTGGGCAAGTTCCATCGGCGCGAGGCTCCCGTCCAGGACCATCGCCGTTCCGAGGCCCGTGCCGAGCCCCAGAAAGAGCATCCGGCCTCCCCGGTACGCCCCCAGGGCCTGCAGCGCCGCGTCGTTGACGACACGCGTCGGTCGGCGCAGGACCCGCTCGAAATCGAACCCCACCCAGCCTCGGCCGAGGTTCGGGGGCTCCCCCACGATCCGCCCCGCTCGCACGAGTCCGGGGAATCCGATCGCGACCGCGTCGAACCGTTCCCCTCGGACGGCGCGCATCACGGCGCGCATCATCCGACCCGGCGTCATCGTCGGGCCGGTCGGGATCTTCTGCTCGATGCGCTGGCGCGAGAGGGCGATCTTGACGTTGCTCCCTCCGATATCCAGGACGAGGACCCGCTTCGGGACCGGGCCCGCGCGCCGCGCCACGTGCGACGGCACGAGGATTCGCCCGATTAAACCTACCGGGAGGGGACGGCTTCGGGTCCGCCGTTCCCTTCTCTCCGGGCAGAAGCCCTTGAGGAACTGACGAGGGACGGCGTCATGACGCGCGAACGGGAACGGTTCCCATCGCAGTGAGCGTTCAAACGCCCCGGTGCCTCACGGTCCGGTGTGCCCCCGGGGAGCGATCGCGGTCTATCCGAGGCCACGTGGGTCGCGCTCCTGACCCTCCCCGCGGCCATCTCGGTCCCGGTCTACTTCATCCTGGGGAACGTCACGTGGATCTTCGCCGTCATCTGGGGATTCGCCACCCTCGCGTCGGTCCTTCTCGTGTATGCGGTCCGCCGGTCGGGCGACGACTGGCGTCGCGAGTGGAAGTTGCTCTTCTACCTCGCGCTCGCGCTCGGCATCATCAGTATCGTCACGGGATTCGGGAACAACGCGACCGACGAACCGTTCACGATGAACGCCTACCTCGGTTTGCTCCTCAGCGGCCAGGACCCCTACGTCACCTGGGTGAACGTCACCTTCACCGCGCACGTGCTCAACATCTGGTCGAACACCGTCTCCGCGCCGTACACCTACGTCTACCTGCCTCTCGGCCTGTTCCTCCAGGTCCCGGGCACGGGGGCGATCGGCTACCGGTCGTTGTGCCTCGCCTGCTGGGTCGGGATCGTCTACCTCGTGCGCAAGCACGAATTCGCCGTGATCTGCATGGTCTCGCCCACCGTGGTGTTGGTCGCGGCCAACGGGTTCACCGATCTACCGGCCCTCCTATTGTGCACCTTCGCGCTCTTCGGCCCCGGCGGTTGGATCGGGACGGCGTCGGAGTACTGCAGTTACGGCACCAAGCAGTTCGCCGTCGCGTTCTGGTTCGTCTACCATCTGCTCCGAAAGCAGTGGCTGAAGGCCGGGCTCGTGATCCTGATCACCCTCGCCTGGGTCGCCCCGTTCCTCGTCTGGCATCCCTACGGGGTCTGGTGCGAAGCGCTGACCCTCGGCGAAGGACCGGGATGCCAGAACGCGCTCAGCTCCACCCGGCACATCTCCGATCTCTGGTCGCACTGGAACTACTATCTGTGGATCCTCTGGGTCTACGCGTTGTTCCACACGACGATCAACCGCTGGATCCTTCGGGCGTGGAGCACATTCCGGGGTCCCGGCCGATCTCCCTCGAACCCGAAAGTGCCGACCCCGATGCCCCTCGCGGGCGGGGCCGACGTCCGGGACGATGCGACCGCCCCCGTTCACTAGCATAGAACACGCGATGCCGCTCGGGCCGACCGTTCCGCCGTCCCGCGGGGCCGAAGGGGAATGGGGCGCGAGACGGGCCATGCCCGGGCCCGGGTCCGATATCGGGGCCGAGGGGGTTCGAATTGCTCGACTTTCGAGTCATGCGCAATAGAACGAGTTGGGCCCTCGAATCGGCAACGTGTTCGCCGCGAGGGTCCCTAGGATGTTCACCGGACTCCGATCCTATTCGTCGATTGGGATGGGAGGGTGGTTCGGCGCTTCTGACGGTACTCTCGCAGAGGAGAGACCCTCACCGGAGTTCCGCAAAACTGTGACCTATTTTTTCACCGCACGGAGTGAAATCTCCCCAGTTTAAGTAGCCCAAACGCCTGCTGGTGTTCCGCGCCTTCTCAAGGCGCTCGTCCGGGTCCGGAATGTCGCGTTCAACGCCAAGGCGGAGACTAGACCCCTGATGCGGGACGCCGCGCTTGTCGCTGGAAACGGTGGGTCTCCCGGTAGTCGTTCATGGAGGACACGGCCTCGACGCGGCCTGGTAGCGATCGGAGTGATCGCGATTCTCGTCGCCAGTGTGGCGGGAGTCCTTCACCCATTGACCGGCACGACGGGCATTCCCGGTCCAAGCGAACTGGTAGCCGCCCAGACACCCCCATCGAACCTCGACTGCGCTACCGTGAATGCTCCGGGAATCACCCTCACGCTAGATTACGGCAACAGCGGCCTGGGCGGTAGCCAGGTCGAGCTGACAGCCAATGGCTTCGACAATGGAGGGAGCATTACCATCAATATGGCGACCGAAGGCGGAGGAGAGGTCTCGTCAATCCTGGGTACCATCTTCGCCGGCGCGTCCGAGCCCGCCGAGATCACGGTTGATACTCCCTTGAACTACTATGGACCTCCGCTCGAGCCCTACGCGGCTGGCCAGTACTACTTCTGGGCCGAAGACGAAAATTCGAATTGCGCCTCTTCCTCTTCCTTCAACCTTACCGCCGTGCCTCCGTCCGGCCTGAATTGTGGCAGCTACTCGGGAGCGCTGACCGTGTCGCCCGACTCGGGGGCAGCCGGCTCCACCGTCGAGCTGACTACGACCACCCTCTATCCGATCGGGTCCACCGGTATCTACTGGTCAACCCTCAGCGGTTCTTCCTACACCGAGGTTGCCAGCGTCACGAGTTCCGACCCCTCCGCGACCGGCCCCTATGTGCCGGGTGGGTACGAAGGGGGGAATTACGTCTACTGGGCGGTCGACCCGGTGTCCCAATGCTCGGGAGCGGGCTTCGATCTGACGTCGTCGTCGATTTCCCCCACCATCAACATCGCTCCCCAGCAAGGGCCTTCGGGCGGTGACTACACAGTCAGCGGTTCAGGTTTTTCGCCGTCGGGTGATGTGACGGTCGAATTCGCCGGGGCGTTGCAGGACCCCGTCGCGTGCGCTGACGGCGACTTCAGCTTCAGTGGAAGTACGATCACCGCTGACGGTTCGGGGGAATTTGAGTGCGAATTCCAAACGCCCACCGAGTCCGCCGGACCCTATCCGATCCTGGCCACCGACGTAACCACCGGAATCGGTGCGCCGCCCCAGTCGTTCAACGTGACCGTACCGTCCGTAGCCCCCTTCCCTTCATCCGGATTGCCGAGCTCCATCTACACACTCTCCGGGACCGGCTTCACGGAGTCCGCCCCGGTCAGCTTCGGGGCCGAACCGTCGGGAGGGGCCTCCTCGGCACCGAACTACCCCCTCTCCTGCTTGGTGGGCACGTGGCCCACGTATCTCGGCTCGGGGGTCGCCGAGATCACTTCCAGCCCAACCGGAACCTTCAACTGCGAATTCGCGGCGCCCGACCTTCCTCCGGGCACCCAACTTTCGCTCGAGGCCTACGACGACGTGAGCGGAGCCGTAGCATCCTCCGAGTTCCAGATTGTCGCACCGTCGATCACCGTCTGGCCCGTGGAAGCTCCGACCGGGGAGTTGTTCACCGTCACGGGCGCGGGCTTCACAGTCGAGAGCAGCGAGGCAGAAACCGGCTTGGACTTGTATTTCGGCGGCGACCAGTTGGTTCCCGTTGGGGGGTCGGATTGTACCTTCGATGGCGTTCTGATCGACGCGGACGCTTCCGGCGGGTTTGTCTGCTCGTTCTCGGTACCGACGGGAATTCCGCCGAGCACCTATTCTGTCATAGCGGCGGACGTGAATTCAGAGGATGAATCCAATTCCGTCTCATTTACCGTTCCCGTAGTCCCGACACTGACGATCGTGAGCTCGCCTTCCTCGGGTCCCGTCGGCACCTCCCTCACGGTGACCGGGGAAGACTGGAACCCGAACGATCTCGTCGAGCTGGGCGTCGGCCCGGCCGAGATGGGGCTCGCCGTCACCCCGATTCCAATGGCGTGCGGAACCCCCGCCCTCACCGTCTCCCCCGATGGCACGTTCTCGTGCGGCTTCGACTTCCCGGCGGGGAACTGGCCGATCGGGAGCTACGACGTGTACGCAACCGATGTCTCGTCGGTTCAAAACCCCCCCGAGATCGTGGCATCGACCGATAGTTTCACGTTGACCGACGGCACGAACGTGCCGACTCCGACGGTCGCGCTGTCACCCTCTGCGGCTCCGGTCGGAGGGACGTTCACCGTGATTGGCTCCAGTTTCAGCATCAGTCCGTCGCTCGTCACCATTAACTTCGAGGGTCAGTCGCTCGTCCCCTCGGGGGGATCCGACTGCACTTACACGGGGATCTCCATCACCGCCGACTCGACCGGTGACTTTTCCTGTACGTTCACCGTTCCGACGTTCGCTCAACCGGGCGCGAACGTCCTTCAAGCTTTCGACGAACTCAGCGGACAATCGGACACGTTGACGTTCACGGTGCCGGAGCTGACCACCGATATCGCCTCCGCCCCCCCCGGCTCGGTGATCGTGATCAACGGTACCGCCCCTGGTCTTCTTGATCCGATCGACGATCCGGCAGCCCTGGAGTACGGGGTGGAACTGTTCTCCGCTGGCAACCCACTGCAGCTCGCCGGGTCCACCGTCTGCTCCCAAGTGGGGCCGTGGCCGCCCACGCCGATATCGTGCTGGTTCTACCTTCCCCAGCTCGCTCCGGGGTCGTATTCGCTGGTTTTGACCGATCTCGACACCGGCGCCTACGGGGTCGCGGCGACCGGATTCCTGGTGACCAATCCCACCGTCTCCTTCGGGGGGAAACTTTCCCCGGGGACTCCAGCGCCCCTCACCGCCACGGGTCTGGCTCCCTCCACCACCTACCAGATCTATTTTGGGAACGCCGGCTTCAACGTCCCACTCGCCTCGATCACCTTCACGACCGACCCTACGGGAGCGGTCGACACCAGTGTCACTATTCCCCTCAGTGAATATCTCGCCGAGGGCGATGTGTACCAAGTGTACGTTTACCAGGACGTCCCTGCCCCTGCCCCGTCCTATTGGCAGGTCTACTTGCTCACCACATCCACCAACTTGGTGGTGATCCCGGGGATCTACGTCAGCCCATCCCAAGGCCCCGAGGGGACCTTGTTCACCGTCACGGGGGGCGGAATGACCGGGACGCTCCCGCTGACTGTCGACTGGGACGCCACGCCGTTGGTCCCTCAGTCGTGTTCGGTCGGCACCTTCTCGGGGTCCACGATTACGACCGACGAATACGCCGCAGGATTCGTCTGTACGTTCCAGGTGCCGAAGCACGCCTCTCCGGGCACCGCTGGACTCCAAGCTTACGGAATACCTGACGGGGGGCCGTTCACGACCGTGGAGTTTTTTGAGGTCACGTCCCCGACGGTCCTCCTAATCCCTGGCCAAGGTCCCGTAGGATCTCCCGTAACAGCGTCGGGAATGGGGTTCTCCATTTCGTCTCTCCTCGGATCGCTCGTGTTCGATGGTCAAACCATCACGAGTTGCGCACTGGGCGGGTCATTGGCCTCGACCGCGATGGGATCGTTCCAATGCTCCTTCACTGTTCCGAGCGGCACGGTCGGCAAGAAGGTCGTGGCGACGGACCTTTATGGAGCGCGGGCCGTCGGGACGTTCGAAGTGACCGTACCCAAGATTAGCGTGGCCCCCCATCAAGGTCCGATCGGGGCTGCGGTCACTGTCGTCGGCACCGGCTTCCCGAGCTACGAGCTCGTCACCCTGGCATTTAACGGCGTCACGATCTCTGCGTGTGGATTGGGCGGGTCGCTGGGCGCGAATCTGATCGGGGGATGGTCGTGCGGGTTCGTCGTTCCGCCCGGGACTTCGGGGAAGAGCGTCACGGCAGAAAGTGCGGTGGGTCCGGTCGCGCTGTCGAAGTTTACGGTGACCACCCCCAAGATCACCCTCAGCGCCAAGCACGGCCCCGTCGGGGCGTCGATCACGGTGACGGGATCTGGGTTCTCCGTTTCCTCGCCCCTCGAATCCCTAGACTTCGACGGAGTCGAAATCACCACATGTACCGTGGGATCTCTCCTCACGAGCGCGAGCGGAACGTTCAGTTGCACGCTCCTGGTTCCGCCTGGCACCTCCGGGACTACGGTCGCCGCGACCGACGCAGGCGGGCAAATTGCGCTGGCAGAGTTCACGGTCACCACCAAGTTTTGAATCCCTCACCGAGCGGTCCTACCCACGCGACGGACCGGCCCGGAAACCATGTCGACCGAGCCCACCGCGGATCGACCGGGGGGCGCACCGCGGCGTTCGAAGAGGGACCCGATGATACCGGAAAAGGCAGGTCGTACGGGCCCGAGGGGATTCGAACCCCTGACCTTGCGGTTAAGAGCCGCCTGCTCTACCGAGCTGAGCTACGGGCCCACGACGGGCACGGCGGACCCGAATCCCGAGCATAAAGCCTCGGTCCCGAAGGCGGTCCGCGGCTACGCAAGCCGTTCGAGCGCCGCGCCGACCATCAGGGGGAAGAGCACGGTCACGTCCCCGGTCACGGTCGTGTGACGCGCGGTCGTCTTCACCTTGCCCCAGGAGACCGCCTCGCGCATGCGGGCCCCCGAGAGGCTGCCGTCCCACTCGACCGCCGTCGTGATGTAGAGCGCGGCGTCGAGACCGTCCCGGAACTGGTTCCACCAGATCGGGTGGTGCTTCGAGATCCCCCCGCCGAGCATGATGGCGCCGGCGCGCTTCGCGCCGTAGACGAGGTCGGAGAGGAGCTGCTCGTCGCTCAGGAGGTCGAGGGAGAGCCCCCGGTGGTCCTGCCAGAAGAGCCAGACCTGCGAACCCACGGCCCCGTCGGTGATGCCCGGGACGACCACGGGAACCTTCCGCTCGAAGGCGGCGCGGAGGATGCTCGAGCGTTCCTTCGCCGGGATCGCCTCTCCGATCGCCGCCGACAGCGCCTGCGTGGACAGGGCGCGCGTCCCCCCCGACCAGAGCCGGTCTAGGATGCGGCGCATCTTGCGCTCGACGATCGCCCCGTAGTTCGCCTCCGGGATGACGAGGTTGCCGAGTCGGTAGACGTGGCGCCGATGGAGGTCGGCGTCGTCGAGGTCCCAGTCCCCGTGGTAGTACGGACGGAACGTTCGGGCGAGGTCGTGGTCGAGCGTGCCGCAGGTCGT
>Ga0187784_10004641_pt1 | contig 11128 bp, 10 predicted proteins | sample 1015_SJ02_MP15_2_FD_132964 | JGI IMG/M metagenome (GOLD analysis project Ga0187784, IMG submission 132964) | Tropical peat soil microbial communities from peatlands in Department of Meta, Colombia - 1015_SJ02_MP15_20_MG | ecosystem: Environmental > Terrestrial > Soil > Wetlands > Peat | place... | reverse complement strand
TCCGTTAAGGATTTACAGTTGAGGGGAGTTAGGATAAATACAATGAACCAAAGACTCCCCCCTTCATACAACTTGATACCTGACCATCACTCTGATGAACCAATTGGTCTTGGGGTTAACAAACTATTAGAATCTGTTCCCTTCCAGTACGTAATAGTAGACAACAAGAGTGTGTCGCTTCTCCTGGACAGTAACGAGAGAGAAACCTGTGTTCAGATCCAAAGTCCAGCGCTTTGCCGGGTGCTTCGTGAAAGCTTTATACAAAAGTGGGAAAAAAATAAAGCACTAACCAAAAGGGACAAAAACCACATGATGAATATGGATCTGAACGAATAAACTGACCATCACAATTTTGACTTTTTTATTCTCTTCGTAAAAGCGTTGTAAGTTGAAGCCGTTTTCGCGTTTTCTGGGCTGAAACCGGAAAAAGCAACTGCAGGCGATATCTTCCACTAAAGGAAGCGTTCAAATCCTTCCTCCAACATCATTTGCAAGCAAAGCCGCACAACAACAACGACGGAGCCTACATACTTTGCAAAATTATGTTTACGAAAAGCTTGCAAGCGCTTTGAACAAGCTTCCTAATGGTTTTCCCAGAACACCCTCAAACGTGGAGATAGAAGTTCTAAAGAAGATATTTCTTGAAGAAGAAGCTTCAATCGCGAGTCAACTAAACATTTCCATGGAGTCAGTTGAGGCCATCGCCAAGCGCGTCGGGCTGCCTATCAAAGAAACTGAAACGCAGCTGTTGAAGATGTCTAAAAAGGGCCTTTTATGGAGTAATAAAAAAGAGAACAAGTTGTATTTTAGGCTGGCACCTTTCATAGTGGGCATATACGAATCACAAAGGGAAACGATGAATCACGAACTGGCTCACTTGATCGAGGATTATTTTGCGGATGGTGGAGCAGTTGGAATCATGAAGCCACAACCTGCTCTTCACCGTGTTGTTCCCGCTCAAAAGGCATTAAAGTCTGAGTGGATTCTCCCGTATGATGATGTGAGAGCAATTCTTCTAAAGTCAAAAACATTTCGCTTAGTTGACTGTATCTGCAGGGTACAGCAGAATTATGTCGGACGCCGGTGTGAATTCCCCTTGAGAACTTGCCTCACCTTTTCCACATCCGAGAGACAGCCAAGCGAGAATGATATCTCGAAGGAAGAAGCACTGGATTTTCTTGATAAGGCTGAGGAGATCGGCCTCGTTCACACAGTCAGTAACGTAATGAATGGACTCGGCTATATCTGCAACTGCTGCGGTTGTTGCTGCGGAATCCTTAGAGGAATAAACGATTGGGGAATTGAAAACTCCGTGGCTGACGCGAATTATTATGCTGAAATCGAGGCAAACAAATGCTCGGGATGCGGAAAATGCAGGAATAGATGCCAAGTGCACGCCATATCAGAAAAAGGAGGAGTGTCAGTGGTGAACCATAAGAAGTGCATTGGTTGCGGTTTATGTGTCACAGTATGCCCCAGTGGTGCCGCGAGACTAGAGAGAAAGTCGGAAAGCGAGATTGTAAACCCTCCAGTAAATTTTGAAGCTTGGGAGCATAAGCGTCTTCTGTATCGAGCAGAAAACATGTAAATTAATGTTTTTTTCTCCGCACAGAAAAAAAACGGTTTAGTGATTCAACATCTTTTGGCTTTTAACAGTTTATTCGCACCGTTATTTTCTAGGCACTAGGCTAAGAACTTAAATAGTAAATACACTGCACAGTGTTTGATAGGAACACTCGTGAATCGGGAAAAAATACTCATATTTAATCTTCGAAACGTCGAGAGTTCACTCCTTGGCGTGGAGAAAAATTGGAAAAAGATTGACGACAAACTCGATCTTGAAAAGCTCGGGAGAAGGGACATTTTTGATTCCGTCATTAGAGAAAGGATGATGAATGCCTACAAGCATCTTAATGAACTTCTCGTGAACAGGGTTGAACCATTCTCAACAGAAGGCATTTATGAAATTCTGGAACTCAACAACATTGTACACTACGGGTTTGACCTAAAACTGCGGCTCGAGTACAATCAGGCAATTTTGGCCAACTCACAAAAATTCACGGAAAACATCGAGCCAATAGAGAAGTGGTACAGGAAACACATGAAAGGTGATCCACATCCATTAAAGGTAGCGGCTGAAGTGTATGTGGCTGTTCTCGGTTTCCCTCAACTGTTCATCGAAGGTAATCATAGGACAGCCAACTTAATCTCAAATTGGGTCAGCATGTACTATGGACACCCCCCGTACGTGCTAAACGCGGAGAATGCAATTGCCTACTTCAAGCCATCAAAAGAGATCAAAAGATTTGCGGACAAATCGACTTGGAGAGGAAGATCAAGGCTGCCGAAGTATAGGGACTGCTTCAAGAAGTTTTGGGAGGAAAATATTGATAGCAAGTACGTTGAAGGTTAGAAACTTACCATTTCCTTAGTTTTCGTCCGATTTTGCTTGAAAACAAACACCAAGACGCTTAGGTAAATCGCTTGCTGTAAGGAGCACGTAAGTTCTATGGAGAAGCCTTTCAAGTCATTTTCGCAAGAGTCCATTGCCAAAAAAGAATTAACTAAAAAAAAGGAAAAAGTACGCCCAACGAACCGCTAACACGAGGACAGTCAAGAACCGCCTATCGTGATTTGAAGAGGGTTTGTTTGCAGTTCGTAAATCGAGTTGCTTTTCCCAATAATGTAGTATGTTCCAGGCGAAACTGAGGTACCCGTTGTTGACGGGTTACTATTACAGGTCTGTGGCCAAACGTAGGTTGCTGTTACGTTTTCTCCGGGCTGAAGCGGCTCAATCATGGCGAACATGGGGAAAGCTCGACCTATGGACCATTGGTAGACGAGATTGTCAGTGCCGTTGGTTACGATAAAGTCAAAATCCATTCCTGTATGCGTAAAATTAGCTGTTTTGCTGCTAATGTTAGTGATCGCAAGTGTTATGTTAACCGGCTCCCCAACGCTGTAGACGGTTTTTTCAACTGAAACGGTAAGTTCAAAACTGCCAGTTACCGTTGCCTCAGACGTGGTCGCCGGCGAAGTTGACAAGGGCGTTTTCGTTGGAATAGGAGAAGGCGAACTTGTAGTTGTTGGAACGGGACTGTTCGGTGATTTAGTTGGTGCAATTGAATTTGCAGGCGAGTTGGGAGCTCCTACGAAGCTTGTTTCCAGCTTGCTCAGGGCTAAACCTGAGACGACTGCGCCAAAAACAACAGTCGCGGCTATGATTGCTAATACTTGCTTCTTGCGTAGAGCCATTGTGCAATCGACCTTATTTCCGTCAAGTTTCTACGCATCACGCGTTCTTAATGCTATTCTTTAGAACAGGTTTGTTTAGCAGGTTGCTGATGAGGCAAAATATCTAAACCATTTTCCTACACCTTAATGAAAACGCCTACAGACCAAAAAAAACTCCGATTGGAATTTCCATCCTAATTGCGACTCAAATCTACAATCTCCCCAATGCCTTCTCGAGGCTGTTGAATACAGCCTTTTGGTACTCCGATCGTGTTTTTGGCGCTTAGTCTTGCGTTCTGATAAATGAAATTTTCCCCCGCCCTAAAACCTAATAAGAGTTCAAATGTATTTTTACAGAACATGCCCTTTAAAATTAGAGCGTTTGAAGAACCCGATTTGCCCTTCATTCTTGAACTGCTTAAAACACCAGAAAGCGAACAAAGGCTGATCTACATACACTACGGCGACGGCAACCTTCTCTCTTGGCTGCAAAAACGCAGAATCCAAGTTCTTCTAGCTGAGGAAAACTGCGAAATAATTGGATCTGCCGCCTACAATGACGGGTTTTGGGGAGAAGAAATTGAATGGCTAATTGTCCGCGAAACAGCAAACAGAAAAGCTGTTGAGGAAACGCTGTTAAGAGAAATTGAGATGTACGTGAAGAGAGGTACGGTTTTCACTTCGATCGCCCGCGGAAGCCCAAGAGCCGAAAAATGGGCGCAAAGATGGTATTTGCCCAACGGCGGACTGAATTATATGGTTACGAAACTTGCGGAGTTGAAATCCCTCCCTGAGATCCCAGAAAGCGTGTTGCTGCGGAACCTGAGGCACGAAGAAGAGGATAAGTTTGTCCAGCTTGTCAACGCCGGATTCGGGTTCGAAAGAGTCAAGGTGGGTGAGATTCAGAAATGGAAGATTGAGAGCCCGCCTTTTGATGAGCAATGGATTCATGTTGCTGAGATTGATGGAAAGCTTGTTTCGGCTGTCGTCGCGAAGCCTGATATAGGCTACAACACATTTTTCAAGGCAAAACAGGGTTATTTAGGTCCAGCCGCAACGCTCCGAGAGTATCGTTGCAACAACCTGGCGTCGGCACTCACAGTGCGTGCAATGAACAGCCTGCTTATGCAAGGAATGGATTCTGTGTGCTTGTTTACTTCCCAGACAAACACTCAATCCATAACAATGCTGCGAAAAATCGGTTTTGAAATCAAGCAAAGCTGGAATTTTATGTTTAAACATTTCGGATAGAAAGTAATCTGGTTTCTCTGTTCCTTTTTCTCGCCTCGCTGTAACCCCGCAAATTCAGTTATTCCGAATTCAAATCAGCACTTCATAACCCATTTATTCGTTTTCGAGCGAGTTAAAGTGGCAAGAACATGCGGGAATCATTGAAGCTAAACGTGAAGAAATGTTCTGCAACGGTGACTAAAAATTGAGGATAGGCTTCTTCGTTTGGGAATACCCACCTGCCTTGGTAGGTGGACTCGGTACTTATGCAGATTACATAACGCGTGAATACGTGTCGATGGGTCATGACGTCACAGTTTTTACGCTAAACCCTGGAAACCTGAAAACCAGAGAGGTAATCAAGGGAGTTGAGGTGCATCGGCCTCTGATAGCTGATGCAAGCAACATCTTTCCAATGTTTGTCACCGATGACCTGAAAAAATGGGGCACGAACATCAGCATGTTCAACAATATATTTATCTACAACGTGCTAAGCGCGACTAAGTTCATAAACAGCATGATAAAGAAAGAAAAATGTAATTTCGATGTAGTCTGTGTTCATGACTGGTTAAGCAGCATAGCCGGAATGATGATCAAGAACGAAACGAGGATCCCCGTCGCGTTTCACGTTCACAGCACAGAATGGGGAAGAGCTGGGGGGTCAGGTTCAGAAGTTGTCTCGCATATTGAATGGGCTACAGCGGAAAAAGTCGATAAGATATTAACTGTTAGTTACGCGATGCAGGAAGACTTGGTTAGGCATGGTTGGTCTAAATCAAAGATAAGTGTCGTCTGGAACGGCGTAGACCCACACAAATACAATCCGAATACAGCGACGCCTGAAGAGATAGAGATGATAAGATCAAGATACGGGGTAAAACCCAGCGACAAAATGATCCTGTTCATAGGAAGGTTAACATGGGTTAAAGGCGTCACAAACCTGATTCAAGCGATGCCCTCAGTGTTAGCAGATTACCCGAACACTAAATTGGTTATACTTGGAAAAGGCGAGCAGCAAAATGACGTAGCCGAGTTAGCGAACAGACTTGGCATAAAAGACAAGGTTTCTTGCCGATTCGAGTTTGTTCCCGAAAGAGAACGCATCCTTCACTATGCAGCCTCAGACGCCTGCATTTTTCCATCCACGTACGAGCCCTTCGGAATCGTAAGTCTTGAAGCCATGTCGATGGCTAAACCGATAATAGTAGGGGCGCAGGGCGTTGTAGGCTTCAGAGAACAGGTTGTGCCGCATGGACCTGAGCAGAATGGTGTCCATGTGAACGGCGGAAGTCCAGTTGACATCGCATGGGGCATAAAAGAAATCCTTTCTGATCCTTATCAAGCAAAGAAATGGGGAGAGAACGGAAGAAAAAGAGTGCTACAGTATTTCACGTGGAGAGAAGCTGCCGAGCAGACACTGCAAATTTATGAAAAGCTTTGCTCAGAAATGCGAGAACAATTCGGGGTTCTCGATTTAGCGGAAACTGTTGTAAAAACGTGAACGTCCGCGAACGTTGCCAGTCACATTTTTATCTGACCTGCAGCCAAATCGCCCGTTTGGTTTTACCTCGAAGGCACAGCAGGTGATCTTCAACATGTCAAGGGATTGAAAAGATGATGCAACACTGCACGGTAGAGATAGCCTTAACCCCGCATAAATTGAATATAGCTAACTAAGCGCTCAACGTGTTTTCGCAGGCTGAACTTCTGGAAACTTATTTTTAGTCCGGTGCCAAATGCGCCAAGTAGCGAGCTTTACGGTTAAAACGGGCTGAAGACCACGTTGTTCTCAACGAGACCAGTTGAGCCGTTGGAATTGTGATTTGATGACGAATCGATAACCCTTGTCGCTAAAATGTGGTTGTTTTGGTATTTCTTGGTGGTAAAATGTAGCCCGGGAGAGATTCGAACTCTCGTCGGCGGGTCCAAAGCCCGCTATGCTTGACCACTACACCACCGGGCTGCTGACGCCTCAGATTTGGCGCTAAAGTTAGGACGATTTTTTTCTTAATAAGCGTTCTTACAGTTCGCTTCAACAATCCCGCGTCGCTAAAGCCAACAACGCGTCTAACCGATCAATCTCTTCATGTGCGGAACCTTTTTCAAAGCGAGGATTATGCCGAGGCTAACAAACAAGGTTATGACCGTGTTTAGAGGGATTTCGACAACGGAATTTAGTGTGTTGCCGTTAATAACAAAGCCTAAGTAGCCTTTCTGAATGGTCTCCAGCACCATCACATGGAACAAGAATATCGGCAGTGTATTTGCACTAATCAGGGTTAACAGTCTTCTTCCTGCCGATTGCTTGGGCAATTCCACGTTGTGTTGCTTGCCTGTTTCGTTTACTAGGTTTAATGTGGATGCTAATGAAGATGGAACCGGAGTTGCCGCTCGAATCATGTGACTCTGAACGGAAGGTTTCGCGACGTCAATCAAAAGCATGAACAGCGCGGCGGAAGCTAAAATCAAAGTTGGGCTGAAATACTGTTGGAAGTAGTACATTTCCACTCCTCCAACTGTAGCAGCTATCGCGTACGTAGCCACCATCGTCAAAGCTATTCCTAAAGCCGTCAGAATCGCCAGCCTGGAGCGGCGAACTTGAACGGTCACAAGAAATGCGCCTAAAATGAAGTACCCTGCGTAGCTTGTAAACTCTAAGACGTTGCTGTCTAACCGGAGGCTGGTTACTTGATACAAGGCTGGCAGAAGGAACGCGCCCAGCAGCCACAGCACAAGAAGGTATTTTATCAGGTCTCGTTCCATACGCGTGATTAATACACGCAAAATCGGCGTCAACAGATAAAGGCCGACAAGCAGGTAAAGATACCAAAACTGGTAGTATGGACCAGTAAGAAAGCCTTGAATAATGGAGGTCGAGGTGATCGGTAAACCATTAATTTGGTGGACAACCAGAAAATCCCATACAAAATACACTGCGCCCCAAAAAATAAACGGTAAACCTATTCTCGTCCATCTTTTCTTGAAGAACTCTCTGATAGGCTCGCTAGATTTGCTAGGTTGAAGCAGAAGCGCGCCAGTCAACAACAGAAATAATGGGACTCCTAACCGTCCCGCGGTTTCGTAAAAACTCACGGTGTTCCAGCGGATGATTTCAAACAAGCCCATACTTTGAACCGTGTAATCGTTCGATGCATGAAGCATGATGACTCCTACGATAGCTACGGTTCGGATCAAGTCTACTGAATCGTAGAAGCCTCCCTCTTTGACCAATTTTTCTCCTTTTGCCCTAAATAAATCAAATAAAGCGTGAGTCTGCTAATAAGGGTTGAGTGGGCGACGCAACTTTTTCGCCATAAAGCTGTTATAGCTGAATAATCAATAACTCTGAAGGCAAAGTATGACAAGCAAAGTAAAGTTGTTAGCGCTTGGAATCGCGGTCTTGATCATCTTGCTAAGTGGCGAAACATACGCTTGGCAAGTGCTGGATAAAAACAGCGGTCAGAACAACCCCATCCGCGTCGCTTGCGTTGGGGATAGCATAACCTGCGGAACATTGTACCCTGACGATTTATGGTTGATGCTCGGCCCCAAATACCTGATAAGTAACTTCGGCGTAAACGGCGCCACGATTTACATTCATTCAGGCAACCCTTACGTTTACACGCCTGCTTTCAAGGCAGCCAAACAATTTGAGCCTCAAATCGTAATCATCATGCTTGGAACCAACGACGCGAACCCAGCGCTTAACGAATCGAATGCAGATTTTATCAGCGAATACACGTTACTAGTTACTCAGTTCCAAGAACTCGCGAGCAAACCGAAAGTGTGGGTTGCCGAACCACCCCCCATTTTCCCCAACAACAGCGGCTTGAACGGGACGTACCTTGCGCAGAACATAATTCCCGATGTGCAGCAGGTCGCTAAGCAAACTGGCGCAGATTTGATCGATGTTTATACGGCCATGCTCGGTCATTCAACGTATTTCTCTGATGGAGTTCACCCCGACAGCGATGGCTCAGCTGTTGTGGCTAACGTCACGTACACTGCCATAACATCGGCGGTGCGACCTTCGGCTTGAATTATTCATGCAATGCGTTATGGATGGGCAGGATTGATACGAGCATTCAGTCGTTTATGTGAGTTAATGATTTTTTTACTTAATTTTATTCGGGGAAACTTGGAGTGTCGATACACGGTCGAAATCGTGATGTGCAACAGGTTTATTAAGACCACAAAGCTTAAATAGGCAAACGTTGACTTTGCTTAGTTTGCGCGGGCCGAATGTACTGTTTCTAGCCCAATTTGGACTATGGTGACGGTTCTACGCATATTGAAATGAGGCAGAGAGAAGATTGAGTAAAAAAGATGCCAGAACACAACAGCGCTTGGTTGATAAGTGCCCTGAATGCGGAAGTGAAAATTTAGTTCACGATTATGACACGGGTGAAACCGTATGCGGCGATTGCGGATTGGTTCTGTACGAACAGATGATGGACAAAGGACCCGAATGGCGCGCCTTTACTCAAGAGGAAAAAGCGTCAAGAAGCCGGGTTGGAGTTCCAACATCATACTCTGTTCATGACAAAGGCTTATCCACGGCCATTAGCCAAGTAGACCGAGACGCGTTTGGAAGGAAACTGCCGCTTTCCACGAGGCTACAAATGTGGCGACTCAGGAAATGGCAGATTCGAAGCCGGGTTCATTCATCTATCGATCGAAACCTTGCCCAGGCGATGGCTGAGCTTGACAGGCTTTCAGACAAGGTTTACATTCCGCCGCCGATTAAGGAAAAAGCCGCTGTGGTTTACCGTAAAGCCTTAGACAAGGGTTTAGTTCGAGGAAGATCAATCGCGGCCATCGCTGCTGCGGCGCTTTATGCTGCTTGCCGAGGAAGTGGAACACCGCGGACACTGCGGGAAATTGCTGAAGCGAGCCTTGTTGACAAGAAAGATGTTGCAAGATGCTACCGGCTGCTGCTTCGTGAGCTTGAAGTTCACATGCCTATTGCTGACCCCTTGACTTACGTTTCAAAAATTGCTGAGAAAACTGGGATTTCAGGAAAAACTCAGGGTGCAGCCATCCAGATTCTTAGAGATGCTAGGCGGAAACGTGCTGCTGCTGGGAAAGACCCGATGGGGTTAGCCGCTGCTGCCCTGTATATTGCTTGCTTGCAAAATAACGAGAAGAAGACTCAGAAAGACATCGCTGAAGCTGCGGGTGTCACGGAAGTGACGGTGCGTAACCGCTACAAGACGCTTAAGAAGCAACTAAATCTTGAGTTGCCTGATTAAAAGGGCACTTTCTTTTTTTGATCAGGCGTCAGTTTCTTCTTTTTCTTTTTCGTCTTTTTCAAGTTCCATGAAGACGCTTCCGACGTAGCCGCATGCTTCGCAATAATACTGTTTAGGAAGTATTCCACCCGCGGCGAGACTGCTGACAAGCTTTATTTTTGGGCTGCAACATCTTGGACAGTAAATCTGGGTTGGACTCCGATGTCTTATGGACTTGAATACTTCGCGAACGTCATCTAGCCCTTTCATTTGCTTGCACCTTTGAATTTTGACTGCGTTTACTGTACTTCAATGTTTTCCTGCGGATAGCCGATTTTCACGAGAAATTCGCGCACTCTGTCCCTGTGGTCTCCCTGCAGCATGATTTGACCGTTCTTGCTGGTTCCGCCGCAGGCGCAGAATGACTTGAGTTTTTGTGCGACGTTTGATAGGTTTGAGTTTTTGTCGTCCATGCCGTCTACTATGGTGGTTGGTCTGCCAAATTTTCTTGTTTCAAGTCGTATGCGAATTCTTTCTTGCTCTTTCTCTATTTCTCCACAAACGCATAAGTCCTTTGGAAGCCCGCATGTTGTACAAACTTCAGCCATGAATCTCAACAATGAATTGTCGTCTGAAATATATAAGAGTTTCAAGAAAAAAAATTTTTGTTGCGACTTTTGCCCACGTGAAAGTTGCGACTTTCCGCCTCCGATTTTTGTGTGCTGAGTTGCTTTTTTGGTTTGGGTTTTGAAGGTGTTTGAGCGTTGCGACTTTGGGATGGGCGAAATGCGATTTGCTATGTTGAAGGCATTGTCGGTTATGGCGCAGCGGTTTGAGAAATCAGGCTGTCAGACCGTGTGACTTGGATGCCTGTTTGTCCTCGTTTATGTGTCATGCTAGAAAAGCCGCTCCACCGCACTTTTTGGATGAAGGGGGCGAACTCAGAATAGCCTGAAGCATGTGCTCCCCTGCCAAGTTTCGGCGCGGTAGACGTCCATCATTTTGCATGTATCTTCAACGGCTGATTGGGTTTGCTGAGGCTCTGAAGCTACCCGTGGACATCGATTGAGTCCACAAGTTCTTCTTCCTTATTCTCAATATCGAAAGTTACCAGTTTCGCTTTCTGGCATGCCTTAACAAGTCTTTGATCTGCAGTTACTAATGCTTCGCATTTACTCTCGATGCATGAGACCATTTGAAGAGCGTCACTTTGGTATATGTGATAAGTCAGCAACCTATCCCACGCTTCCGTCATAATTTTTGATGTTACCGGAATGATTTCAATTGTCTTCAACCTGGCAAGCTTTGCGGTATCTTCATCGAAATAAGCGATTGCGTTTCTAAATTCCTTCTCAGTTAACCATTTCCTTCTTCGGTTTACGTCGAAAACACCTAAGAGTTCGCCTATGTTCCACAGAGAAAACGCAATAGTG
>Ga0187784_10004639_pt1 | contig 11128 bp, 6 predicted proteins | sample 1015_SJ02_MP15_2_FD_132964 | JGI IMG/M metagenome (GOLD analysis project Ga0187784, IMG submission 132964) | Tropical peat soil microbial communities from peatlands in Department of Meta, Colombia - 1015_SJ02_MP15_20_MG | ecosystem: Environmental > Terrestrial > Soil > Wetlands > Peat | place... | reverse complement strand
GGGCTTTTCCTTAGTGGGGGGCTCGACTCCAGCACCATTGCGCGGCTGATGGCCAACCGTCTGGCGGAGCCCGTCCGCGCCTTCACGCTGAAATTTCAGGAAGGCGGCCGCTGGTACAGCGAAACCGAGTACGCCCGCGCCATCAGCGAAGCGATTGGGGCGCAAGCCCGTCAACTCGAGATCGTTTCACGATCCGCCGAATTGCTGGGGACCGTAACCCGCCACTTTGATGAGCCCTTCGGGAACCCGACGTCGATCCTACTTTACGAACTTTCACAAGCGGCACGAAAACACGTTACTGTGGCTTTGGCCGGAGACGGGGGCGACGAGGTGTTCCTCGGCTATCCTCGGTACCAAGGCGCGGTTTTATCTTCCCATTTCCGCCATGTGCCTTTCCCCTTGCGCCGCGTCCTGGCCTGGGGGGCCGAACACCTTGCGGAAGCAGGTAATGGCAACCACTTCAAGCGGCGGGCGCGAGAGTTTCTTACCGGTAGCTGCCATTCGCTTAGTCGCATGTACCTGGAATGGGTGCGATACTTTGACCAGCCCCTGCTCAACCGCCTCTATTCTCCGGAGCTGAAACACGAGCTGGCTGGCCACGATTCCTCTGGGTTTCTCATGGGGCTTTTCGCGAAAGCGTCAGGCGCGCACTTCGTCGATCAGATCAATTATGCGGATCTGCATTCCTTTCTTCCCCACAACATTCTGCGTTATTCAGACCGGATGAGCATGGCCCACGGGTTGGAAGTCCGTGTCCCTTACACGGATCATAAACTTGTGGAATTCCTCGCCCGCGTGCCGTGGCAAGCCAAGTTGCATGGGAACCAAAGCAAGTATCTCCTCCGGCAGGCGGCCCAGCATTGGGTCCCTGAAAAGATCCTCAAGCGGGGCAAGATGGGATTGAATCCGCCTATGGGTCTGTGGCTGCGCCAACACTTGCGCCCCTTGCTCAGCGAGTACCTCTCACCTGACCAGATCAAGCGGCGTGGGTACTTTGACCACAAAACAATCCAAGGTCTGGTTCAGGATTTAATGGCGGGACGACGCGATTACGCCCTTCACCTCTGGGCGCTGATTTCCTTCGAAGAGTGGCATCGCCAATACATAGACTCGAACCTCACCCTTACGAGGGAGGCGAATACGTCGACATTTCGTACGCTTCCGGCATGACCATCCCCACGGCCACAACTTACTGGCGAACCCTCCATTACCTGCGCTGGTCGCAACTGGGATACCTGGCGCTGCGGCAGATGCTGCCACGGTCGAACTCGCCGGCGCGGATGAGCGCGCCTGTAAGCCTACGCTGCCTCCCGGGCCCATGGCCGTTCTTGGATCGGCAACCGGGAACCTCACGCAAAATGATCGCTTCACGTGAGTTCACTTTTCTTAATCGCAAGGTCGACTGCCATCGCACCATACCCTGGAACGACCGCCGGCATGCGAAACTGTGGCTCTATCATCTGAACTATTTTGATTTCCTCAATGTTGACTTGGCGCTGCCCGAAGACGCAGCGACGCTCGAGCAAGCGTTGGCCATCGCGCTCGACTGGTGCGCGAACAATACGCAAGGATCTGAAGCGGGTTGGGAGCCGTATCCGTTATCACTTCGAATCGTCAACTGGCTGAAGTTCCTGGCCCGGCATGAACGCCGGCTGGAAGAGTTGGAAAGTGGGGAAAGAGTCGCCACTCTGCTCGCAAGTCTGGGCGTCCAGGTAGCAACGCTCGAACAACGGCTCGAAAAAGATCTGCTAGGAAATCACTTCCTTGAAAACATCAAGGCCTTGTTGTTCGCCGGAGCGATGCTCGAATCGCCCCGCAGCACGCGCTGGTGGTCGACCGGGGAAGAGCTGCTTCGAGAGCAACTCGACGAGCAGATTCTTCCTGACGGCGGGCACTTCGAGCGGTCGCCGATGTACCACTCGCGGGTGCTGGCGGACTTGGCCGAAATTCGGCTCTTGTGCCGGGCCCAAGAAAGAAGTCTCACGTGTTCGGATCTGCTTGCGCAGAAAGTCAGGGCCATGGCGGAATTCTTGCGCGGCGTCCTTCATCCTGACGGAGAGATTCCACTTTTCAACGACGCCGCGCTGGGCGGAGCGCATGCCCCCGCTAAGACGCTGGCTATGGCAGAGTCACGTGATACCAAGGTCATCGAGAGCGAGCCTCCACTAACAGTGTTTCCAGATACAGGATACGGGGTCATTCGGAGCGCCGAGTCCCGTAGCACTCTGATCTTCGACTGCGGCCCCTTGGGGCCGGATTATCAGCCGGGCCACGGCCACTGCGACGTGCTCAGTTACGAGCTCTCGTTGCAGGGGCGGCGCGTGGTCGTTGACACCGGCGTGAGCACTTACGAGCCTTGCACCGAGCGGCGCTATGAGCGCTCCACGGCGGCGCACAACACCCTGCGCATTGATGGCGAGGAGCAGGCCGAGATTTGGGCGAGCTTTCGCGTCGGGCGTCGCCCAAGAGTCGGACGAGTCGAAGGAGGGGAGATTAAGGAGTTCCACTTCGTGCGGGGAGTACATTATGCTTACAAGCCTCGCGGCGTCATTCACTCTCGCATGATCGTCCTCACACCCAGAAAGTGTTGGGTGGTTATCGACTTATTAAAGGGCAATGGGAAGCACCTCGTTGAGTCCTTCATCCACTTCGACCCAGCAGTTGGGGTCGAGATGTTGAACAATCCAGCCAGTAATAACCTCGGTACAGCGGGCACGTGCTGGGCGTTACGGTTCGGCGAAGAGCAGTACTTCTTGACAACCCGTGGGGGCGGAGAAGTCGAGGCACAACAAAGCTGGTATGCACCTGAATTCGGCTTGCGGCAGCGCCGAACTACACTCCATTGGTCCTGGGAAGGGGCTCCGCCTGTAAGCCTCATTTACGCCTTGGCGCCGGCTAGGGAAAGGCCACCAGTCATTAACCAACATCGAGGCCAAGAAGTCTTCGAAGTCGATAGTGTTTTGTTTCCCGTAAGCTGAGAAAGCTTTCCTTGTTCCCATGAACATTCTCTACATATCCCAGTATTTTCCGCCTGAGGCCTGTGCCCCTGCGGCGCGTGTTGATAGTTTCAGCCGTGCGTGGGCTCGGGCGGGCGCAGAAGTCACGGTTCTAACCGGTTTCCCCAACCATCCCGAAGGGGTCTTGCACCCGGCGTACAGGAAGCTGTGGCGGCACGGTTTCGCGCGGGAGCAGAGAGAAGGCGTCAAGGTATACAGAACCTGGCTCTATCCCTCGGCGAATCGCGGGCTTTGGGGACGGGGCGCCAACTTCGCTTCCTTCGCCCTGTCGGCGGCACTGACCGGACCCTTCGTCGCGCCGGAGAACGGAGTGGTGATTGCAACCTCGCCACAGATCCTGGTGGGCTTGTCGGGTTTTGTTATGGCAAGCGTGCGGTTCCGCCCGTGGGTCTTCGAGGTTCGCGACTTGTGGCCCGAGTCGCTGATTGGCGTGGGGCAAACCACTTCTGATTCCCTGCTCTACCGGAGCGTGGAACACATCGCCAACTTCCTCTATCGCCACGCCACGCATATTGTTGTGGATGGCGAGTGGAAGCTCCGACACCTGGTTAGCCAGGGAGTGGACGAAAGACGCATCTCCGTCATCATGAACGGCATCGAGGATAGCTTCTGTTTCGACCCAGACTCCGAAGAGGCGTGCCAAGCTCGCCACGAACTGCGGAAGGAACTGAGGCTCGGGGAAGAATTTGCGCTCCTCTATGCGGGAACGCTCGGGATGGCTCACGGGTTGGGGACTCTGCTTCACACCGCAAAAGGCTTGCGAGATCATAACGACATCGTCTTCCTGATCATGGGCGCCGGGGCAGAGCGAGAGCAAATCGGTCAGCAGGTTCGCGACCTGCGGCTTCCCAACCTGCGGTTGCTGGAAAAGGTGCCCCGGCAGAGAGTTCCTGCCTTCCTCGCCGCGGCGGATGCCTGTCTGATTCCACTTAGAAATAAGGAAGTATTCAAGACCGCCATCCCATCGAAATTATTCGAGGCGATGGCAGCGGGGAGACCGGCGATTCTTGGCGTGGAAGGAGAAGCAAAAGAGATTCTACTCAACAGCCGGGCGGGCGTGGCGGTGCGGCCGGAAGATCCTGCGGCATTGTCGGCGGCCATCCTCCGCTTGAAGGAGGAACCGTCGCTTTGCCGCGCCCTCGGCCGGAACGGTAGACAGGCAGTGCTGCAAAAATACTTGCGCGCAAATCAGGCCGCTGAATACCTGAATTTGCTGAGAGAATTATCCGCTCAATGGGAAAGAGAGGAGCAAGCGGTCGGAAGTTGGGGACTGGCGAAAAGCCCCAATCCTAACGCCCATTACTCGGGACCTGGCGCACAGAACCTAAACACTGACAACCAGCCACTGCATCTATGAAACAACTCATCCAAGACCTTCAGACACACGAAATCTCCGTGGAAGAAGTTCCCGCTCCCGGATGCCCCCAGGGTGGTGTATTGGTGAGGACGGTAACCTCGGTCATCAGTTCGGGAACCGAGCGCGCCGCCATGGAATTGGGAAGCATGAGCTTGGCGGAGAAAGCTCTCGAGCGGCCCGACCTGGTGAAAGCTCTGTTTCAGCGCTTGCTGACCTCAGGAGTGTCAGAGGTTGTGGCGACGGTGCGCGCCAAACTCGACCGGGCACGGCCCCTAGGATACAGCGCCGCCGGGGACGTCCTCGAGGTCGGGGCGGGAGTGGAAGAGTTCCAGGTGGGTGCCCGGGTGGCGTGTGGCGGCACGGGTTACGCGAGCCACGCAGAAATAATCTGGGTCCCCAAGAACCTGTGCGTGCAGATTCCGGAAGCTGTTGATTATGACTCGGCAGCGTTCGTGTCGCTGGGTGCGATTGCTCTACAGGGTGTGCGTGTGGCGGAGGCCAAGCTCGGCGAACGGGTGGCGGTGGTAGGCCTCGGGTTGGTTGGCTTGATCAGCGCGCAGATTTTGAAGGCGGCGGGATGCTCGGTGTGGGGAATCGATCCCGATCCGGACCGGGTCGAGTTGGCTCGGGAATTGGGTGTGACATTTGCCAACGTGAATTCTGAATTCTTCTCCGGCTGCACGCTGCCCAGTGCGGACGGCGCAGACGCGGTGATCATTACTGCAGCCTCGAAAACAAACGAGCCGATTGCTCTTGCCGGGCGGATAGCTCGCGACCGAGGGATCGTTGTCGTCGTCGGCGATGTTCGCGTCGAGGTGCCGCGAGAACATTATTACAAAAAGGAATTACAGGTCCGCTACTCACGCTCGTACGGGCCGGGGCGTTACGACCCATACTTTGAAGAGAAAGGACATGATTACCCGCTGGGTTATGTGCGCTGGAGCGAGCGAAGGAACATGCAGGCCTTCCTAGACATGGTTGCCACCAAGAAAATTGATCTTGCTCAGATGGTCACCCATCGTTTTGACATTGCCAAGGCGGAGGAGGCCTACGAGCTGCTTGCTGGAAAACGGGAAGAAAAGCACCTGGCTATCCTGATTGAGTATCCCAGAACCCCCGTACCGTCCCGTCGCGTGCAACTACGCTCGCCCGACTCCGGGAAGAAGTTGACCAGCCCGAAACCGGGCAAGATCAGAATCGGCTGGATTGGGGCAGGCAGTTTCAGCAGGACGAAATTGCTTCCGGCATTACGGAAGTTAGAAATCCTCCAACTGATCGGTTTGGCCAACGCCACAGGCATCTCTGCAAGTCGCGCGGCCAAGCGCTTCGGATTCCAATACTGCACAACCGATGCCTCAGCGATTCTAAATGATCCGGTCATCGACGCCGTGTTCATTGCTACGCGTCACCACCTTCATGGCCCGATGGTCCTGGCAGCTCTGGAAAGCGGCAAGCATGTCTTCGTAGAGAAGCCCTTGTGCGTTAACGAACGTGAACTGGAGTCGATTTCAAGACTCTGGGCACGCTCGGACCGTGTCCTCGCCGTAGGTTTCAATCGGCGGTTTTCCCCTTTTGCCAGGGAGTGCAAGGAATTCTTCGATGCCGGCCGGGGGCCACTTTCATTCCTGTACCGGATCAACGCCGGCCGCTACCTTGATGGACACTGGATACAGGACCCTGCGCAAGGCCACGGGAGGGTGATCGGCGAGGTCTGCCACTTCGTAGACTTGCTCGGGTTTCTGAGTGGTGCATTGCCTGTGAAAGTGCAGGCTTGGCCTATCGGAGGAACCTCCGACGAGAGCAATATTCACATTCAGATTTCCCTCAGCGACGGCTCTAAGGGTCAGATCCAATACTTGGCTTGCGGTGATGCCAGTGTTCCCAAAGAGCGGCTTGAGGTGTTTGGCCAAGATCGGACCGCAATTTGCGATGACTTCCGAAAGTCCTTCTTCTACCATTCGAACCGTTGCCATGCCCAGACCCTGTTCCGCCAGGACAAAGGGCATCAGGAAGAAATGAAGTGCTTCGTTGCCGCCATTGCCGGGAAAGCACCGTCGCCGATCCCTTTCGAGAGCCTCTGGGCGACGACACTCGCAACCTTCCGGATCCGCGAGTCACTATTCGGCAGGGATGCGCGCATCGTGGCCATAGAGTAGGAACGCACGTGTTTCGTCGATGGATGGTTCTGCCCCTTTTGAGTGACGACACATCCCAATAGTTAGTCCTGACAGAAACCTCACTCAATTAACGAATTAGAGCCAATCCCAATGCGAATCCTTACGATTGTCGGAGCGCGGCCTAATTTCGTGTGAACTTGCGCCTCTTTTGGAGGAGATAAGCCGCCATCCTAATATCGAAGCCACTCTCGTCCACACCGGTCAACACTACGATTACGAGATGTCGAGGGTGTTCTTTGAGGAGCTGGGGATACCCGCGCCGAACATTAACCTTGAGGTGGGCTCTGGCACAGCCGTCAAGCAGGCAGCCGAAATCATGCTACGGCTGGAGCGGGTAATGGAGGAAACGCAACCCGATGTCGTAGTTGTGGCCGGCGATGTCAATTCCACTCACGCAGGAGCCCTAACTGCGGCAAAGACGGGCCGACCTATCGCCCATGTGGAAGCCAGATTGAGAAGCTTCGACCGCACCATGCCGGAAGTGGTCAACCGGTTCTAACCGATGCTGTATCGGATTTCCTCTTCGTCACCGAGCCCAGTGGCGTTGAGAACTTGCGGAAAGAAGGCAAGCCCAAGGAAAGGATCTTTCTCGTCGGCAATGTTCTGATCGACGCCCTGCGCAGGTTCCTCCCTCATGCCAAGTGATTCCAGGCGCCGGCGGAACTCGGTGCGGGCGGCAAGCACAATATGTGCTTGGCAGGTCCCTATGGATTGGTGACCCTCCATCGCCCTTCGAACGTAGACAACCTTGCAGCTCTTCGCTCTATCTGGACAGCATTAAATGAGATTGCGAAACACCTTCCCCTTATCTTCCCTGTTCACCCGCGCACCCAAGACCGGCTGAGGGGAGGGGGGCTTTGTGGATCATGCGAGGAGGGCCGGATTGGTCTGCGTTTGGCACCCCCCATGAGTTATTTGCTGTTTCTGGAATTCCTGAGCGACGCCACACTGGTGATCACGGACTCGGGTGGCATACAGGAGGAGACAACGGCGCTGGGCGTCCCCTGCCTGACCTTGCGCGAGAACACCGAACGGCCCATTACGATAAGCGAGGGAACGAACGTCCTGGTGGGGCTGAATTGCGGCCGTCTGGTTCAGGAGGCGCAAAAGATCTTGCAGGGTGGCGGGAAGAACGGTCATGTTCCCGAACTCTGGGATGGCCTTGCGTCCGCGCGCATTGTCCACACGCTTGTGGCCCAGATCGGGGCTGGTCACCACCCCCCAGCGAAGGGGGCTTTATGTGCGCTCTCCAGTCGCAACGGGTGGCCCACACACGAGGATTTGGCAGCCCAATAACAGATTTTCTGCCCCACATGCAAGCGCTCCGAGTTCCCTAACGACGACAAACCGCTAAGGAATTATGGCTACCATTACCGCATGGCTCAGGAACGCCGCAGTTCCGGGTACATCTCCTGACGTGTCACAGAGTTCCATCTATGTGTGCTGGGGGAAACGCCTCTTCGACATTGCCGCGTCGCTGGCCGGCTTGGCGATCCTGAGTCCCATCCTGATCTTGTGCGCCTTATTGGTCCGCCTGACCTCGCGGGGTCAGGCGCTCTTTCGCCAGACGCGAGTGGGATATCAGGGTCACCAGTTCAGGGTCATCAAGTTTCGGACGATGCGGCAGGGAGCCGAAAAGCTGGGCTCAGCGGTGGTGGTTGACCATGACCGGCGTCTCACCCCAGTTGGGAACTTCCTTCGACGGACCAAGCTCGATGAATTGCCGCAATTGATCAATGTGCTCCTCGGTGAGATGAGCATTGTGGGACCACGTCCCTGTGTTCCGAGTGAGGTCAATCTTGACGATCCTAGAGAATGGATTCTTTTGAGTGCCAGGCCAGGGATCACTTCCTACGCTTCCATTCACCATCGCATGGAGGCTGACTATTGCGCCCAGCGACCCGACCCGCAGGAGGTTCATCGCACGACACTCCTGCCGCAGAAACGTTTGCTCGATTGCGAGTATGTCCGTAACCTTACCTTCCTGCTCGATTTGAAGCTGATCGCGCTGACGATCCTTCTGATCTTCCTTCCCGGAAGGTCGCTGGCCAAGAGGCTCCATCTCGTCGGGCGCGAAGCGTGGCCTTACAGGCGTGGCGCGCAAATGATGCTCGATTTTGTGACCGATGTGGCGGCTACCTGGTTGGCTTATACCTGCTGGTTCGAAGCGGGCTTGCCGGATTTCTATCGCCGGCAGATGTGGCTGTTTGTTCTCGTCGTCCCAGGCGTGCGTCTGATGGTCCATCGCGCACTGGGTGTCTTCGACATGATGTGGCGGTACATCAACCTGGAGGACGGTCTGCTGTTAGCGGTCGCCTTCACTCCCGTCACTCTGGTTTTGCTGATCCTCCGGTTGTGGCTGCCGACCAGTTCCAGGGTGGCGGTTCTCTTTCTCGTTCCCTTGGGCGTCATCACCCTCGAATACCTGATCACTCTGACCGCCGGACTAGGACTGCGCAGCCTGCGACGGATGCTTTATCTGTGGCAGCAGCGTTATCAACCCCTCCCGGAACCAGCACATCGCGTCCTCGTCCTGGGGGCGGGCCTGCTGGGATTGAACGCCGCCGTGGACATGCGCCGTTACCCGCACATGCAACTTGTGGGGTTCCTCGACGACGACCCTTCAAAATACCGCCGGCTGATAGCGGGATGCCGGGTTCTGGGTACCTCCGATGACCTGGAAGCACTGTGCCTGCGCCACAAAGTGACTGACGTCGTTATCTGTGCAAAGTCGATAGACCCCACTAGACTCCTGGGGCTTTCTCAACGCTGCTCGACCTTGAAGGTCAAACCCCATGTGCTTCCCAGCCTGGACCGGTTGCTTCGGGACGAAAGCATCGTGCCCATGGCCGCGGCGACCACCAACCTGGCATACGACCCAGCCGTCCTGCGGTAACCCGCCGGAAATCCGGCAGAAGTTCGGGCCCGCAGAGGCCGGCAAGGCGGCGATCACCGCTCGCTCAGACCGGCAGGGGCGCGAGGAGGTTGGGAAGATTTATCCATCACGCGGGCGCCCTGGCGGTAGTCGCGTTGGCAATCGCGATGATGCTCACGTCTTTCGGGGGTTTGTTGATGGCCGTGGATGGCTTACCAAATGGTTGTGAACGAAAGCCCTCTCGTCGCGGATACGCGAAACGCGACAGGCAAGATCACGGGCAGGCAAGGGAAACTCCTCCGTTGCTAGTCTTCCGCGTTTTCACATAGTGAATTCCTGCGCAATGACGCCCGCAGGAGATCCATTCTTCCAGTTGGACATGTCATACCAGACATCAGTCAAGCCGGGAAACCCTCGCTGCAAAACTGCCGAGAACATCATCAAAGGAGGAAGCTATGCTTTCGGAATTTCGAACGCATGTCATGTTAGCAAGCATCTTCGGGTGCTTACTTCTGTTCTCACCCGTAAGCCAAGCCGCAGGAGAACCACAACTGGGTCGTGTTCTTTATTCCCGTGCGGCCAACTTGAGGGGAATGCCTGCCCCGGGGTCAGAAACCATTCTCAGCGGCGACGTGCTGACCACCTCGGAGGACGGAAGCGCTCTGGTGGAACTTAAGCGCGGAGCGAAGTTGAAGATCGAGAAAAGCAGCTCGGTTCGCTTTCTCGGCGACGGCGAGACCGTGCAAGCGGAGTTGCTTTTGGGCGAGGTGGTCTCCGAGAGCACTGGCATACCCACCATGGTCGTGACCACGCCCGAGTATCAGTTCGCCCCCGCGCAAGAGGGAGAGTGTCGCTACGTGGTTCAACGATCGAAGGAACAAATGATTGTCGCTGGTGCAATGAAAGGGAATGTCTTGGTCAAGGCCAGGGATGCGAACGGGAGCTATGTCCTGCATCAGGGAAACTATGCGGCCATCTCCGGCTCAGTGGCAGGGGTTCCCGGCCAAGCCACCGTAGCAGGCGGGCAACTTGGCGGCGGACACGCCGGCACGGTCAGTGACGTCATTCCCGACGTCGTGGTACAACGCCAGGGGCAGGGTGCGGAGATCCCTCTTGCCGTGAACGATGGCATCGACCGGCAAGATGCCGTTGACACTGGGGAAAACGGCCGATTGCGGATTGCGCTGTCGGATGGTTCTTTTTTGAACATTGGGAGCGCCTCAAGCATGAAGATCATTACGTACGATCCGAAGACGCATCAGACTGTGATCCGGTTAACTTCGGGCAGGATGCGTGCTTGGGTGGTGCAACCGACCCAGCCCGGCTCAAGCTTTAAGGTGGAAACACCCACGGCAGCGACGGGCGAGGTTGGGCTTAACTTCATCGTCAAAGCGGAAGCCGACGTCACAAGGGTTTATTGCATAGAAGGACTGGTTTCCGTTCGGAATATCGATACGACCGTTGCAGGGCAGGTCATTTTGCACGCAGGCGAGTTCACTGAGGTAGTCCGCGGGCTGACCCCATCTGCACCCGAAACAACAACCGATGTCTTGTTGGAGCGCGAGCTCGACCGCACCATGGTGGCGCCCGCAGCCGCTGGGCAGCGACGGTCGGCCCCGGCCGGCTGGCACATTGGCTCGCTCTCCGAGGCAGAGTCGATTGGTCTGCTCGTAGGTATTGGGGCAGGCGCGGCGGCGGCCGC
>Ga0187784_10004637_pt1 | contig 11129 bp, 3 predicted proteins | sample 1015_SJ02_MP15_2_FD_132964 | JGI IMG/M metagenome (GOLD analysis project Ga0187784, IMG submission 132964) | Tropical peat soil microbial communities from peatlands in Department of Meta, Colombia - 1015_SJ02_MP15_20_MG | ecosystem: Environmental > Terrestrial > Soil > Wetlands > Peat | place... | reverse complement strand
GCGCCCGCACGGAGCCTAGTCTCGAAGCGCCGCCGCGGCCGAGCGCCGTCGAGGAGAAGCGAGAGCTCGAGCGAGGAAAGTCTCGACTTGACTTGAACAACTCATTGCAACAAGTCTTTGCGGCGAGCTGCTGCGCGTTTGGCGCAGCGCGCCTGATTAGCGCAATTCCTTGGTGAGGCCCTTCGTGAGCGTCCACCTTGCCGACCCCGTCCAGGCGGACGCTCAGGCAACCAACAGGCAGTTCTTCCTGGATCACCTGGCGGAATACAGGAAGAGCCTTGAGACCATCGATACGTACATCCAGCTGCGCAAATACGTAAGCGGGAGGATCGCCGGCATAGGCCGCATGCTCGACATCGGAAACGGAGGCGTGTGCAATTACGACGCGACGCGCGTCGGCGAGATCGTGGCGCTGGATCTGTTCTTCGACCAGCTGCCGCCCGAGATCTGCAAGACGACACTGCCGCCCAACGCCCAGGCCAGGACGGGCAGCGCGCTCGACATTCCCGAGCCGGACGAGTCTTTCGACGGCGTGCTCATGGTGATGCTGATCCACCATTTGGTGGGTAGCAGCGTCGCGGACTGCAAGGCCAACGCGCGTCGCGCCATCCAAGAGGCGAGCCGCGTGCTGAAGCCGGGCGGCCGCTTCATCCTCGTGGAATCGTGCGTGCCGCGTTGGTTCTATCGCATGGAGCGGCTGGCCTACCGAGGCGCGGTACGGATCATCCCGCTCATCTCCTCGCACCCGCCGACGCTGCAGTATGTCGTCGAGGATCTGCGCGACATGGTCAGCGAATTCCTGCCGAAGGTCGAGGTCGAACACATGCCGCGGGGCCGCCAAGTCGTGCTTTACGGCATCACGGTGCCGTCAGCCCTCACCCCGGTCCAGGTGCACATCTTGGTCGGCCACAAGGAGGCCTCGCGCCCGCCGGGCCAGTGACCCTCGGCGTCGGGCGCTCACGCTGCCCAGGCGACCGGATGCGCGCTGACCCCGTACCCGGCGTCCACGATCCGCGAAATGAGCGGCCAAGGCATCGCCTTCTCCCACATCGCGGTCGTGCGCAGGCGCAGGTTCTTCAGCACCTTGAACCGTATGATGTCCTCGAAGCCCGGGACAAATCCGCGGTTCTCGCTTCTAAAGCCCGTTCGGCCCAGCAGGCGATGCAAGGTCCTCGGCTCGTAGAAGCTGACGTGGACTTCCGGCAAGACGTAGGGCCAGGCGATGAGCGCGTTCCGGTAGGGACGCGCATTGCCCGTCGTATAGAACAGCAGGCCCCCCGGTCTCATGAGCGAGCGGATGTCCCGCAGGCTCGACAGCGGATCCGGCAAGTGCTCGAACACCTCCATCGCGGTCACCACGTCGAAGGCGCCCCGATGGGAGGCCAGCTCGTCTGACCGCAGTATCGGAATGCCGAGCGCGCGCGCCCGATCCGCAATCCAGCCTTCGTCGAACCCGAGAGCGTCGGCGGCGCCCTTTTCGCGGAGGTGGCGTACCAGGCCGCCGTTGCCGCATCCGAAATCGAGCCAGCGGCACCCTTTTGTCTCGCCCCTCAGGGCCGTGACGACGCGCAGAATGCCGCGCCATTCGTAGATGCGCACCGTCTCCTGGGGGTGGTACAGCTCGAATTCGTAATCGACCATCGGGTCCGCGCCCCGACCCTTATAGAAATCTTCCGAATAAACCGCCTTGTGGTCTGTGATCGGGTTGCCGACGAAGGCGAGCCCGCAATCGGGACAGTGATAGAGGTTGAAGTCGGTCCGCGCGAATTTTCCCGCCTTGCTGCCGATGAACCCGGCGGAAGAGTCGCAGATACGACAGGGCATTTCCGCGGGGGGATTGAGCATGACGGACATGAACCTCTTGTACGACCCGGACCCAGCTTCTTGCCGATCCTCGGCAGCCCTCGACGAGCCTGACCTTACTGCCCCACCGCACGGGCCGGCGCAACGGCTTATTGCCTATGCCGGCGCGCAGACCGCGATCTGCCGTGCATCGATCCGCGGAGGCGTCGAGCCCGTGGCACCCCGGTCGAGCACGCGCAGGCGGATCTCGGAGCGGCCCGCGGGCACCTTCACGTCGACGGCGATATGGCCGTCCTCGTCAACCGCGACCTCTTTGTCCTCGAGGTCGGAGCGGATGAGGAGGCGCAGACTCTCGAGACCCGACCCTGCCGGCTCGAGCGCGAGGTCGGCCGAGAGTTTCGCGATACCCTCGCTCAGCGAGAAGATCGAGATGCGCGCGTCTTGATCGCCCGCCGCCAGGGCGACCCTCCCGCGCTGCTCGGTGCTCCCGTTCGGTCCCCTTATATAGGTGAGGATCGTGCGCACGCCTGAGGGAAGGCTGTAGAGGAGATAGGGGCCGCCCTGCCGGACGGGATGACCGAAGCAGCCGTCGTAACGCGTATCGGACAGCAGATACGCCACCTCACCCAGACCGCTTTGCAACTGTCTCTCATAGAATTCGTCCAGAGCGAAAAGGTAGGGATGATTCAATCCCGCCACCGCCAGCGGCCTGTCGCGCAGATAATAGAGCGCCCACTCGAGCGCGAAACTGTCGCTCAATTGGACGGCGATCTTCGCGCGAGGATCGAAGTCGACCAAATGCTCGACCGTGCGGAAATAGGCCATATCCTTGACCGCGACGTCACCGGCCAACTGCCAGACTCGCAACCCGATGACGGCAACGTAGGCAAGCGCCATTGCCGATATGGCTTTCTGAAAGTACGTTCCCTGCGCCGCGAGAGACCCCGCTCCGACCACCATGAGCAGCGCCAGAACATACCATCCCGAGGCGAGGATCTTGAAGGCGCCGTAGTCATACTCTTGCTCAAACAACATCAAGACCGTTCCCAACGCTATGATCAGCGCCGAGAGCGCGAACGGTGCTACCACGGCGCGCCCAGGCCGCCATGCGCCGGCCAGCACGAGGAGCGCGCCGACCACGGCAACCGCGTCCTTGAGCAGATTGAGGATGAGAGGGTGGGTGCATGACTGGAACGGAGCATAGAGGCCGAACATCGCGCCGGGGCTGCATTCCGCATTGAACAGCGTAGGGAAATATCCCTCTCCGGGTCGGGTGCCGGACGCCGTTCCCGCCTCGAGCTGCATGGCCATGTATTGCCACAACACTTTCTGCCACGGCAGCGTCGCAAGGAAGACGACGAGAAGCAAAAGGCCCGCGAATGCCGCCAGTCGCCGGTAGCGCGGGCGGCAGCACCACAAGCGCCAAGCCAAGACAATGGCCGTGGGCAGCCCCAGGATGACCCCCATCTCCGGATAGATGCAAAGAAGTGCCGCCAAAGCGGCGCCAAGGAGGATTGCCTCGCGGCCGCGCCAGCGCACGATGACTGCCATGCCCGCGATGAACGGACTTATCGCAATCCCGAGAAGATGATCGAAATTGTTGGCGTAGACCAGGTTAAGGGCAAATCCGCTGAAGGTCGAGGCGACAATGAAACACAATTGCGCCGCCGAGTATCCCGGCATGACGGCGCGAGCGAGAAAATAGCACGAGCAGCCGAATGCAAATGCGCAAAGCAGAAGAAAATAGCCGAGTGCCTCCTGGCTGTCGCCGCCCACTGGCAGCACACCGCGAAATACCGCGACGAGCGCTCCGGAAATGAATCGGGCAAAGCTGGCAAGCCGATGTCCGTAATCATACATCACGCCCAGGCCGAGGACCGTCGCGTCGTGCGGGTACCTCCACAGAGCTTCCCCTTCCGCCAGATATGCCCAGCCGTCCCAGAACCAGCTCCCTTGATAGTCGGCAAAGCCGTAATAGACGTATGGCGCCAGCAGCGCCATCGCCGCAGCGGCGGGAACCAGAATCACGCGCAAGTCCCTTGCACTGGCCCGCAGACCGATCAGCCACCCGCCCGCCGCGCTCGAGAGAAGCGTGCCCGCCCAGAACGGTGCCCAAAGGCTCCGGATCGGGATATCCATCATTACGCCGGCGCCGAGTGCGAGCGACCAGACGGTGATGGTGACCGCCGGCGACATAAGCAGCAGCTGCCGCGCATCCGCTCGCGGCAAGGCCCACCGGGCAAGCGGCACGCCGCATAGCGAGCTCACCAGAAAAAGGACGAGCGCCGAGCCTCTCATGTCACAGCACTTCTCGCGCTCCTCCGCGGGGGCTCACAGGAAACCGCACCGGCTTGCGGGATGGCCGCGGAATGGTTTATCCGTTTGCCACAGCGCCGATCAACCTGTTTCAGGGCCCGCTGCCCTTTCTTTGGGCCGGCTCCCGGCATGCGGTCCCGGTTGACCTCGCGCGCAGTGCCGCTTGCGCCCCGAACGCGTCGCACGTGATGCAGCAAGCATTTATTGCAACTTCCTCAAAGGCCGAGAGGGCGACCGTGCCAACGCGGCCCTCACCGCCGTCGGCCACAATCTCCGCCTCGTCCTCAGATGGCTGAGGATTCTCTTGCGCCGGACCCTGGCCGCCCGCTTCGACCAGCTCGAGGCCGAACCAGCCCTAAAATGGGCTTCTTGACGGACGACCAACTCCGACGGCGGATGCGGCGAGCGGGCGGCCTCCGAAAGGGCTTTCGGTCAGGGCGGCGAGCCCGGATTAAGTGGCGGCGGAGCGGCGACGATCCGCGTCCGCAGTGTCTGACCGATCGTGTCGGCGAATCCCGGCATGTTCAAGTTCAGCGCTCGGGCGAAGCCGCCCTGCGCAACAACCCAAGCGTCGATCAGTTTACCGCGAAGCCCGGGGCCGGTTCCGCCCATGTAGTTGAGCCTACCGTGACCATACTCGCTACTCTTGCCGGCCTGCTCCCCGATGGCATAGGCAATTTCGGTTATGCGACCCCGCTGAATAACGTCGAAAAGCTCCTTATAGCGCTGAGCCGGACCGCTAAATGTGTAACCTCCTTCCACCAAAAATTGGCCCTGTCCGCAAAAGGCCTCTACCTCGCCGCCGCCCATTGCGTGAATGCTCTCGTGTCCAATCACACCGGCTATCCAAAAATCGTCGAGCGCGCCCTGCGCGGTTCGCATCAGATTGTCGACGTTTAGATAAATCGTTCTGGTCGCCCCGTAGTAATAGGCGTGATATCGCCAGCTGGGGAGGCCCTTGCGGGCTGCCGGATCGGTGCCGCTCCGGTCGTAGTATATGACTTGCAGCTGTTCTTGCCCTACTCCGGCGCGTAGCCGCCGTCCCGCCTCCCGGAAAAACGGGATGCCGCTGCGTTCCATCCGGCGTATGAGCATTTCGGGCAGACTGCGCAACTCGTCGGTAACCGCCACGCCGGGCAGCGCGCCAAAGTTTTGCCGCGCCGGCGCAGCAGGCGCAGGCGGAGGCGGATCGACGGGCGCATCTGCGTCGACGGGTTGCGCCAGCTCCTCGGCCACGGCGGCCGGCGTGAGCGGAAGCATTATGGCCGGGTGCTCTGCCGCGGCCAGCCACAGTATTTCCGCGCCGCGCCAGACCAAACGGATGGCCGTGCCAACACCCTGGAATCCGACATCCATGGCCGCCGAGCTGACGACATTGCCGCCGACCATGTCGAGGTCTATGCGGCCGGTACGGGCGGCGCCCCAGCCGGTCATCTCCGTAGTGAAGGCGCCGAACTTGACGGCTTTCGTGGCGATGCTGCTCATGCCCATCGCGCCGACGACCCGGTCGGTCGCGCCGAAAGCTGCGCCTTGCAGGAAATCCAGCCCGGCATCGGACAGGCCGTAATTCTCACCGGTGAGGAATCGTGCCTTGGCCCAATTGAGGCCGACATTTGTTGCGCCATAGGCGAGCGCGGTCTTGCCGATGCTGCTCCAGCCGACAATGGCGGCCCCTTCGGCCTCTGCAGCCGCAGCGGCCGGCAGGGTAAGGCTCGCCCCGATCGGCAAGGCGACAAACAAGCCCACCACGCTTTGCAGCTCATTTTCGATGCGGCGACGCTCGGCATATAGCTCCTGTCCTTCGGTCGCCTTGAGGAAGTTCGCGGCGCTGCGGTAGTTGATCGAGGGTTGCTTGGCTCCATCGCTGTAAGCGAGGGCCGCAAAGCCGTCGACGCGCATGTCGCCGCCGGTGTACGGCTGGCGGACCCCGCTGCTGACGAAATTCGGCTTGCCATCGGCGTCTCTCGCCCCGGCGGGGCCGAGCCCAATCATATAGCGATCGCCGGGCGGCGCTTCGAACCCGGTCTTGCCGGCCCCGGGCGGGATTTCGTTCTGCACGTCGTGCAGGATGCCGGCATCATTCGTGGCGCCGGCATCGCTCATGAAGCGCAATACGCCGTCGAAATCCTCCTGCGCGTAATACGTCGCGGCCGGCTTCGTCGGATCGTCCTCCGGACGGCGATCCATGCGCAGCAGCTCGCCGGGGCGAGCGCCGTAGAAATAGCGCGCAAGGGGTGCCGCCGGCGTGTCGCCGCCCGGAGGCGCCCAGGCCTCGGCGATGACGCGATCGCCGTCGTAGATGAGCCGCACTACCCGCCCCGACCAAGGAACGTTGAACTGCTGGCCACCGCCCGCCTGCTGGCTGCGATTGACGCGGCCGCTGATGATGTCGACGCGGCGATCGAAGGCGTCAGAAACAAACAGCGTGTGCTCGTCGTAACCGTTCGGCTGCCAGGTGTCCTCGACCGAGACCAGCCGGTTTTTGAAATCGTAGGCGTAGAGATAGCGGCCGTCCGAAATCAGATTCCCGTTGCGGTCGTAGGTGAAATTCTGGGCGGTCGGCGGCGTCGGCCGGCAGGAGCCCAAGGCGCCCGACGCACAGCCTTTGCTCGCCGCCTGCTCGATCGCATCGACGCCGGTCGGAACGGTAGCGAGCCGCGCCTCCAGCGCGCCGCTCGTCGTCACGCTCGCGACCTGCTTTCCGTTGTAGGTGAAACGGTCGACGCGGAGTGAGCCGACCGGCGTCCCCAAGGTGCAGGCAATCGGCGACGAGATGCAGCCGAGGAAACCGGTCGCGGTAGCGGCCGCGCCCGTTTGCGGCACGAGCATGCCGCCATACTCGGCGTTCGCGGCAATCTGGTTGCCGGTGTAGCTGCGGAATGTCCCGCTCAGCTCGGTGGTCGTACCGGTCAAGGTCGGCGCGGGCGTCACGCTGCCGGTGCCTCGGCCGGGAGTCGGGATGGCCGGCCCCGTCGTTTCCGTGGCCTTGTCTAGATGCTGGGTCAGCGTGGCGACAATTCGGCCGATCGGATCGTGGCTAAAGTAGGTCGTGAAAGCCTGATCGACCTCCCTGGGACCGGCCGGGAGAAACTCGCTCAGTACCGCCGGACCGAACGTGTCATATTGCGCATGGGCGTGCCACATCAACGGCTGGTAGAGGCCGAGTTGGACGATCTTGACGTCGTTTAGGCGTTGCCGGTCGTCGTAGCCGTACTGCACGGCGACGCCATCCCCCTGTCGACGCTCCGCCAGTCGGTCAAGACCGGTATAGCGATAGCTGCCAACTGTCTGTCCGTCGACGCTGACCGCATCCACGCGCCCAAGCGGGTCAGCGTGCAGCCGATAAAGCGCGCTCGCGGCGAGGGTGGGATATGTTATCTCGGTCCAGCTGAAATCGCCGGCGTAGTTGTACTTGATCGTCTGATCTTGCCCGAACAGACTCTGCACCTCTTCGACGGGGCGGCCTAGCCCGTCATATTTCCGTCGGACGAGCGTCTCGACGGTAGGTGAATCCCCAGGCAAGGTCGTAGAAGCCTGTGTGACGCGGCCAAGCTCGTCATAACTGAAGTGTTCTCCGGTGGGGCCCGCCACAGCCTTGAAATTGGGGTGGTCGGGCAGCATGACGGCGGTACTCGGTGTTGCCTCGACATCGACCGGAAGTTTGCCGCCGTTGTAAGTCGTCTTAACCTTGGTGCCGTTTGGATCTGTTGTCTCTACGATCCGCGGGCCGTCATAACGGAAACGCGTCGCCATGCCGGTATCGTTGTCGGTCCGGCTCAACGTGCGGCCGAGCGCATCGTAAACGAAGGTGAAGCTTCCCTCTGGTCCGCTGCTGCTTTTCACCAACCCGCCGTCTGTATAGGTCTTGTGTTCGCTGACGACCGCATTGTTTACGTCGGTCTGGCGGCCTAGACCGTCGAATGCCATCGTTGTGAGTTGTCCGGTCGCCGACACGGTGCCGCGCGCGCGCCCGAGGCTGTCGAGAAAGCGGTGCTCGCGGCCGGTTGGCGTCGTCACGCCGACGACGCGACCGACGCTGTCATAATCGATTGTCGTCGTGACCGTCAGCGGCTGCGTCGTGTAGCTGCCGCTCGCCGCTCCAGGAATGAGCTCGGCCGCGGTCACGTCCGTCGCGGTCAGGTAACCTGATCCGTTGTAGTGATTGAGCGTGACATTCCCGAGCGGATCCGTCATTCGCCACAGACGGTCCTGCGCATCGAACTCGTAGCGCGTGGCGGCGCCGTTGGGACTGACCGATTTATCGAGCATTAGCGAGGCACCATAATACCATTGCGATACCTCGGCCTGTGCGCCGGACGACGTGTCGATCGTGCGGCGGATGACATGCCCATAGGCGTCATAGTCGTAGGATGCGTGGTGAAGTACCCCGTCCGTGCCCGTAACGGTGAATTCCTTCACGTCGCCGTCGGCATCGTAAACGAAGCTTTGCTGCGCTCCGAGCGGATCGGTTGCGGCGGCGACGTGGTCGAGCCAGTCGTAGTGCATCGTATTGCGGGCGGCCTGTGCGTCTTGACCGTCCTCAACGACCGCGAGGTTGCCGTTGTCGTCATAGCTCTGCCAGACGGTGCGGGCGACATCGCTGTCTGCCGCGGTCACCGTCTTCACGACGAGGTGGCGCGCGTCGTACTGGTACGTCGTCTTGAAGGGGTCCGAGCCGTCGCGCGGCGGCTCGATCGTGAAATCGAGATCGCCGCCGGCGCCGAAGCCAAAGATCGTCTCGCTCGTCAGCCCGAGGCCGCTCTCCGAGTTCGTCTGTTTTCGCCCAAGGATGTCGTAGCCGGTCTTTTGTATTTGCCAGTAGGGCGTCGCGGGCTGAATCCCGGCCTTCGTCGCCCCGGCGGCATCGTCGAACGCATCTTTGACCTCCGTGTCCGTCTCGGTGACGTTGCCGTCATGGTCGTAGACGTACTTGGTCTGCAAGTTCAGCCCGTTTGGGTCGATGATCTTGCGCTCGACCTGGCCGAATGAGTCGCGCTTGTAGACGACCGTGCCGTCCTGGGTGGTGCGCTGAGCGATGTTGCCGAGGGGATCGTATGACAGCGCCTCGGACGCAAGGCCTGGGTAGGACACAGCGCGGATGTAGCGAGTATCGTCGTAGTATTGCCAGCTGGTTACCCGGCCACCTTCTGTTGCGGTCAAGTGCTGCGCGTAAACATTGTATGCAAATTTCGTCTCCGGCCGCTGCACCAGCGTGCCGTCGGGCTGCAGCACCGGCGGCGTCTTCATCGCCGTGGGATTGCCGCGCAGCCGCGGCGTGACGTAATCGTCGATGACGAAGCTCGTGACGTTGCCGAGCGGGTCGGTCGACTCGGTCAACTGGTTGTAGAGTTTATCGTATTTGCGCTTCATCACGCTCACCGACGGCCCGGAATTGCCGACGCCGGGTGCGCGCGTGGTGGTCATACCGCCACCGCTAGGCGGTGGCCCGTGCTTCGTCACGGTGAGGACGTTGCCGCGCGCGAGATTGCTCTGATAGGTGTAGTGGCCGACCCAGTCGCGGATCGGACCCAAGGTGACAGACTGGTTTGTCGTCTCATATTCGATTGTTGTGCCATTGCCGGCCGGGTACGTCGTCTCTGTCACTTGAGTCGAGTCGTTATGCTGGAAGCGGGTCGTCCACGGCCCCCCATTGCTGAGTGGCGTCGAGTCGGTGATGGTCAGTGCGGCGATGACTGGGAAGCCGCCGGCCGTCGCCAACTCGTACTCGCGCTCGTTATGGTTCGAGTCCTGGACCGATACTTTGCCTGCCGTCTGGTAATTTATAGTGAAGGTCTGCGGCACCGAGGTCTCGATCACAAGCGGCGCGGCATGCGGATAGCGGGTCACCGTGTTGCGCGCGCCGAGCGTCTGGGACTGCACCTTGCCTTCCCCGGTATAGGTGTTGTGCAGGTACGGTTGCCCGCTCGGTTTGGCGCATTCGTTGGGGCTTTTGACGTCGGTCAGGCGGTCCGCGCCGTCGTAGGCGTATTCCCACCGCCGCACGTCGGCCGCGGCGGTGCCGAGGCCTGCCTGTTGCACGTTTCCCAGCAGCGGGCCGTTCCCTCCACCCTTGTACCCGTACGTGACGGTCATTGCTGGCGCCCGGAAATGGGCAATGCGAGGAATCGGCATCGCGCCGCTGACGGTTTGACAATGAATGTTAGTGAAGATTGTTCCGGTGCCCATATTGAGCGTGTCGATGATAATGGGCTTGCCGGCAGACGGAATGAGCTTCGACAACATGGGGTTCTGCGTCAGCGGGTTGAGCGGTCCCTGATAGATCAACTCCACGCGGATTCGCTTGGTCGGGCTGTCGTTGCGCGACAGGATGTAGATTAGCTGGCCGCGGCAATTGAACACGTATCGGGTCCCGTCTTTCTCCCGCAGCACGTAGAAAATCCGCTCAGTTAGCTCGACATTTGGATGACCGGCAAACGGATGCGGTTCGCCCGGATCAAGCACATAGCGCTCGATTTCATGGAATTGCCCCGGCGGCGAGCGGTACGTCGTCACATAGGCCCGAAATTCGGCGTCGAAATTGCGCACCTGGCGCATCTGGGAATCGACTTCGGGATACTTCTCGGCCCGGCCGGTGCCGTTATAGTAAGTCAAAAGAGCCTTCTTTTCGAAGGCCACCTCGGACAGTAGGCCGTTATAGGAGCCGTCCGCGGCCTTGACGGGAGTGCCCTGCGGCACAATTCGCTTGTTGAAGAAGAAGTCCCAACCATCGCCAAGCAGGCCGCCCGCCGTGAAGCTCGCGTCGCTGCGATAATGGCGCGACCATTCGATGTTGTAGAAGAATTCCGGCAGCGAGAAATCCAGCGCGTTGAGGAAAAAGCCGCCATCGTGCAAGAAAATTTGGACGGCGCCGACCGCTGGGTCGCGCGGCGCCTCGAGCAGCGGCGGCGGCTGCATCGGGTCCGTTGTTCTAGGGAATGTGATCAGGTTACCGGTCATGCCGCAGCATGCGGCCTGTTCAGTCGTGTACGGTGGGGGATGGTCCGGCGTGT
>Ga0187784_10004636_pt1 | contig 11129 bp, 11 predicted proteins | sample 1015_SJ02_MP15_2_FD_132964 | JGI IMG/M metagenome (GOLD analysis project Ga0187784, IMG submission 132964) | Tropical peat soil microbial communities from peatlands in Department of Meta, Colombia - 1015_SJ02_MP15_20_MG | ecosystem: Environmental > Terrestrial > Soil > Wetlands > Peat | place... | reverse complement strand
GCGGAACTCCTCGCCGTTAGAAACCATGTCGAAGATATCTGTCCGCAGAACCGGTGCCTGCCCTAAGACTCGGATCATGTCGGGCTTTTCGATGAGTATGAAGCCCCTGACGTCGTGGTACTCCTTTATGACGCCGGAGTAAATGGACCCCGCCGTCGGTTCGAGATCCACCGTCGCAGTCAGCGTGCGAACGCTTTGGCTGCTGGCATCAAGCTTAGCGACCAGGTCGGCGAGAGACGCCTCGCGCGCGGGCGGGGGCAATTGTGACGGCGGAATTCGTGTCTGCCGCCGCAGTAGACACCCGGAGCTCAGCAAAAGTGCTGCGGCCATCGCGAGCCAAACCAGGAACTTTCTGGTTTCAATCAGATGTGTTCTCCTCGGAAATCTTCAAGGAGCCAATAATCTCAGATAGGTGCAGCCGTTTCGTTTGGCAGTAGTCCCGCAAACCGTTCACTATACGAACCGAGGTTCCGGGGTCGTAGAAATTGGCGGTGCCTACCTGCACTGCCCTGGCGCCGGCAATAAGAAACTCCAGAGCGTCTTCTGTGGTGGCTATCCCTCCCAAGCCAACGACCGGGATTTTCACTGCCCGCGCAGCCTGATAGACCATGCGCAAAGCCACCGGCTTGATAGACGGGCCCGATAGACCCCCGGTTACATTCCAGAGGCGAGGCCTACGCGTTTCGATATCAATCGCCATGCCCACAAGGGTGTTAATGAGCGAGAGGGCGTCGGCGCCGGCCGATTCGGCGACCCGCGCAAAAATGGTGATATCGGTGACATTGGGAGAGAGTTTCACAAACAGTGGATAGCGTGCCGCCTTCTTGCACGCCGCCACCACTTCCTCGGTCAGCTTCGGGTCGTTGCCATATACCATGCCGCCACAACGCGTATTGGGACAGGAGATGTTGAGTTCGTAGGCAGAGATGCCTTCGCCTTGGTTGAGGATCTCGATACACCGAACATAATCCTCCGTGGAATAGGCAAAGACGTTTACGATGCAGCGTGCCTTCAGGGTGCGTAGAAAAGGAAGCTTCTCACTGAGGAAGCGCTTGGCGCCGACGTTCTGAAGGCCAATGGCATTGAGCATCCCGGACTCGCTCTCGTAGATGCGCGGTGAAGGATTTCCCTCCATCGGCTCAGGAGAAATACCCTTTACGACAATGGCCCCCAATTCGTTTAAGTCGATGAGCGGGGAGAATTCCTTGCCGTATCCGAAAGTGCCACTTGCCGTCCAGACCGGATTCTGGAAACGAATTCCGGCAATCTCCGTTTCGACCTGTGGAATGAATTGCTCGCCGGTCGACGCTAGGCTCTCGACTGCAGAAAGGTTTTTAGTTCTCACGGACATATCAAGCCTTGGCTTCGCGACTTTCGACTTCTCGACTCCTCGACCTGTCAGGTCCTCCTCCAACGTCCCAGACCACCTTATCTGCCCAGAACACCGGTCCTTCGGTGCAAACTCTCTGATAAGCTTCGTGGCCGGAGCCCTGGACGCGGATGCAGCAACCCAGGCAAACCCCGAGACCACATCCCATGCGGTTTTCCATCGAAACCAGGCACGGGTGGCCATACTTTTTTGCCAGCTCCACGCAAGCGCGCAACATGGCCCAAGGCCCGCAGGCCATCAACAGGTATTTCTTGTTTGAGTGGCGTGCCAGGTAGTCTTCGAGCGGCCTGGTGACGAAGCCACGATAGCCTGCTGTCCCATCCTCCGTAGCTAAAAGGGCTCCTCGCACCACTGGCCTGAAATCCTCGGCCCCGACCAGGTCCGCCTTGCTCCGCCCGCCCATGAAAAGACGTTGATGAAACCCAGCCTCCGCCAGTCGCTTTGCCGGCAGAAGCAGGGCAGCTATGCCGATACCTCCCGCCACGTGGAGAATCTCATTCGCCTCGTGCGCTCGAGGCAGATAGTCCTCCTCGAAAAAGCCATGGCCCAGGGGGGCTAACAATCCTACTTGGTTCCCCGGCTTGAGCTCGGACATTAACAGCGTGCCGTGGCCCACGACCTTATAGAGGAATTGAAGAATGGTGGGGGGACCGGCGCGGCGGGCATTCTTTCCATCGGAATTCCCCGCCTTCAGGTTGTAAATGCTCATCGGCCGCCGCAGCAAAACATCCGACCGCCCGAGAATCCGCAGCATGGCAAATTGGCCGGGGCGGGTAGCCTGAGCCTGGCGGGGAGATTCAACACTTAACAGAAAATGGCTACCGCTAAGGGGACGGTTTCCGGTGACGTTAACAATCTCGTCGTACATCTTAGTCATGTTAGCAAATCTTGACCGATCGTTGTAGGGCCGACATCGTCACGGATCGGTTTGATGTAGAGGCGGCCTTATGCCGCCACCTCTGGCGAGGTAAACTCGCCGCTACGACACCAGACTCTTGTGCTCCTTGGCGAGCCGTTCGGGGCCTCGGCGGCTGAACGTTGGAGGAAGGTCCTAGCCCCTCACCGGGCCCTTTTCCATTCACAAATTCGAGTTCAATGCAGCACAAAAGGAGGATTCTTGGCTGCTCTTGGGGGTTCGTTTGGCCTATTTTGCGCTCAAAAACCAGTTAGTTTTTGGTGCCAGAAATACTCTAACTCCTTTGCTTTCAATAAATCCTTGAGTTCGTTCCCACTATTTTAGTATCTTTTTGTGTTTTCAACGCATTTCCCACCCCACTGGGCCAGTTTCCAGCCCTCTTTCCACGCTTCCGAGTTCTCCCATACGACAACCAGGATAGGCTACCACAACTGTTGCTTGGTGTCAGGACCAAACTACGGTTTTTCTTTTCAATACGAGCGAGTCGCGGATGCGCCGCATCGGTTTTTGTCGCGCCGTATACCAGGCGGCCCGGGGGGCGGTGTACCGCGTTCGAGGCTGATTCGCAGGGCTACTTACTGCTCGTGGTGCCCGTCAAGATTTCACCTGCTCCACGAGTTTGTAAATTCCGCGGCGAACCTTTCTGAACTCTTTGCCGCGACGAATCGCCGTCACAACAGTCCCGCGCTTGACTTCGCCAAACTGCTGCCTCAGAGCAGTGACGATGTCATTTAAGCGGTAGGTTTTTCCGTCCCGCATGATGTCCTTTATTTGACCAATTATGTGACCCCCACCTGCGGCCTTCTCCTTAACTCCAGGATAAAATTCCCAGAGGCCAAAAGTGTAGGGCGCGACCAGAGGAAAGATGCTTCTTCTTTTCACCAACGAAATATAAAGGTTCTTTTTGGGGTCTTTCCCCTGTAATCTCGCGCCGCCTTTCTGAATCGCCGATAGGATATCATCTATCGTAGCCGCTCTACCTAAACGCTTCAGGTATTGCTGGGCTGCATCTGCTTGGTTCATGCCAAAAAAATCGCCGGCTTGAACTGTTCTGGTTACGACTGCGCTTGCTGTGTCTTGAGACTTGAAGGTATCAATGGCCTGACTCAATGTTGGAGCAGGTTGGCCATTAGGCTGAACAAGCGCTTTGATAGCTTCAATGGCGGTGTCCATTCGAGCAAGCTCTGCGGAAAACTCAGCCGCTTTTCTGTCTCGCTGAGCAAGAAGCTCAGCTAGCGTCTTTTGAAGGTGTTCGTCAGGCATACTCAGCTCCTTTCGGCATTGCGCTGAAGACAACCTAATCCTATTCTTGATTGCCTCTGATGTCAAGACGGTTGTGTCAGTTCTCGCGGCGAAAAGTTTCGGTTGCAATTTTGCTAAAAGCTGTTAGTATGGAACCTGTTCAGCCGGAGGGGTGGTCGAGGAGTGTTGAAGATGCCAGAGACAAAGCCATTCTCACGTAGAGAGATTCGGGATATAAGACCCCACATCGAGGAGGCGATTAGAAGGGAGGACTTCCAGGCTTATCTTGAGATAATCATTTCGCGGCTCGGCGTCGAACGCGGGACCGACCGTTGCCGTTTCTTGGAGTCGAAATTTTGGGAAGCGGTTGCCGAACGCCGAAGGAGTAGGATGCAGCGTCCTTGATCCTTTTCGCCCTTTCCGCCTCAGGAAGGGAATGTAAGTGTTCCTCCACGCTATCCATGATTTGGTCGACGATCTGATCGTATTTGCTCTTAGTAGCTGTCGCCATGCAGTTATGCCGTCAAACTAGAGAATCCGAACGAAACCAGCGTAGCATGCGCTTGGTCGACTGTCAAGCATAAGCTTGCATCTTGTTGATTTCACATGCCTTAAGTTGGCCATTTTGAGCGACCGGTCTGCTAAACGCATAGCAATCTTGTTGCGTTCATATTCCCTGGCATTACTGACGATCTTCCCAGCTCTCTAGTTATCTGTGCAACCTGCAAGAAACCTACCCTTACTCGCTTCGCTAAATGACTTCTTGCATGACCCGACACGCGATCTGATTCGTGTCTTCTCGTGGCTCCGGCTCAGGCTTTGTCTTAGGCTTCGGCTTAGCTGGTTTCCGCTTCCTCATCTTCCAAGTCTGCTACGGGCCTTGGCCAAGAGCAAGTCAGAAAATCATCAGAAAAATTCGTGCTAGGACACTGCTGACGGGCCACGCGTTTTGCGAAGCGGGAAGGTTTTAGCCTACAATGTTTCAATTGTAGGTATTCTCGACATGGTTTTGCTGCGTGGTCTACTCATCCTTGGGCTTATCGGGCTGAATGCGTTTTTTGCGGGCACCGAATACGCGCTCCTCAGCGTGAGACGGACACGCATCGAGCAACTGGTGCGTGAAGGTGATGCCCGGGCACGTCTTGTCCAGTCGCTGCTGGCAGATATCGGCTCTCTTATTTCAGGCACGCAACTTGGCGTGACGGTGGTCAGCCTGCTGATGGGTTGGCTTGGGGAAAGATATATCGCTGCGGCCCTTCAGCCTCTGATTAATTTTGGATTACACCGGTATGCCTCCGCTGTGCTCGTCCACTCGATAGCAGGGGCCTGTGCTTTTGTGCTGATCACCGTTTTTCTCATGGTGCTGGGCGAACTGGTTCCGAAAGCGGTGGCGTATGACCGTGCAGAGATGGTTTCCTTGGTCGTCGCCCGGCCTATGCTTGTTTTCCTGAAGCTAAGCCATTACGCAGTGGGAGCTATGGTGGCCATGGCGAACAGTGTTTTGCGCGCCCTGGGTCGTTCTCCTCTGCGCGGTTACAGGCCGCTTCACAGCTCGGAAGAAGTGAAGCTTATTGTCTCGTCGATCCGCAAGCATGGACTGCTCCGGGAAGAACAAGAAGATATCATCCGCACGGTTTTTGACCTGGATCGTATCCTGGTTCGGGAGATCATGGTGCCCTGGACGAGGATCACTTGTCTACCGCTCACCCAGGACCTCAAGGGCCTTCTCGACAAAATCGTGAAAGACCAACACTCGCGCCTGCCGATCTATGAAGGATCTCCCGATCACGTGGTCGGCATTCTTTACACCAAGGACCTGTTGAGGGTGGTTTCGGAGCGCCTGAAGAGCGGCGTGCCGCTTCAGGCGCCGATGGATTTGCGTCCCATACTCCGGCAACCCATGATCGTTCCCGAGTCCAAGCCTCTCAGCCAGGTGCTCGAGGATGCGCGGCAACATCATTCCCACTTGGCCCTGGTTGTCGATGAGTTTGGCACTTACGTTGGATTGGTAACCGTGGAAGACGTTTTGGAACAACTCGTGGGCGAAATCCGCGACGAGTACGACCAGGACGAGCATGCCATTCATCAAGTTAGCGGCAATGTGCTCCTGATGGATGCGTCGATCAACCTCCGAGACCTGGCGAATGACTACGAGATTATCCTGCCCCGTGGGGCCGGATATGAAACGCTGGCCGGGTTTGTCCTTTCGCTCTTGGGCGTAATCCCCAAAGGCGGTGAGAGCCTCGTTTACGAAGGCCGGCGATATACCGTGGCGGAGATGGACGGTCGGCGTGTGGCGAAAGTGAGAATTGAGAAGCTTCCCGTTGCCCCTCCTCAAGCTAAGTCGGGCGCCGGAGCAAGAACCGGGTAGCACAGGCACCATTGCCTGTGCCCAAGGTTAGCTCATCAAGGCATGAGACAGGCAAGAGTGCCTGTCCCTCGAGGCAGGTAATGATATTCTATCCAGGGAGGTTCAAATGGCACTAAATATTGGTGACCCAGCACCTGATTTCAAGCTCAGCGCGGCGACAGGCGCCACCCAGGGCGAGTTTCAGCTTTCCGCCTATCGCGGCCAAAACGTCGTGGTCTGCTTCTATGGCCTTGACTTTACCCCTGTTTGACAGAATCAACTGTCAGCAATCCAAGCGGACCTCACCCGCTTTGCTGACCTCAACGCCCAGGTCGTGGGCGTATGCACCGACACCGTGTTCTGCCATATCGCCTTCCAGAAGTCACTGGGCGGCCTTCGATACCCTCTCGCTACGGATCGCTGGCCTTACGCCAAAACGGCGGCGGATTATGGCATCTTTCCTCCCACAAAACACCAGATACCCTTCATCAACGATCGCGCGGTGTTTATTGTGGACAAGGATGGCAAGATCGCCTGGATGAAGATTTACGAACTGAGACAGCAGCCCGAAAATCGCGAGATTCTGGACGCCCTGAAGAAGCTTGCATGATCTGTGTCGGCAGGGTCCCGCAGGAGCGAACCGGCGAATTAGTTCTCAGTTTTGGACCCTCGCGTCTCAATGTAGACCAACTGAAAAACGCTAAGGCCTTCCTTTACCTTAATCCCAACTACATGTTCCTCTTCCTTTGTGCCGGCTTTCAGGACGATCTCGCCGCTCTCCGGTTGCTCATCTTTACACCCCGGTTCGTCCGGGGAGTTGCCCCTCTTCTTTTCGCCCGCTGCCATTGCAGAATCGCTACAATCCAGGACCTTCCCGTACTTTGCCAGCGCCTTACGATAGAACGCCGCAACTTTTTCAGGGGCATCGTTTGACTCGAGCTTTAGCACGGCCAGCTTGAAACCCGAATTCCCACCCCACAGGCCGAGTCGGACGGCTGGACTGTCCTCGGACTTGTCCTTATGCTCTCGCGCTCCCGGATACAAAGGCAAGCCGACGTCCTTCGCATTCGCCTCTTTGCTGGCGATAAATCCGATGCTGTTCCGGTCCATTTCGGAATCGGCTTTACCTGAATCCTTCTTGTCCTGTGCTCCCAACCGCAAAGCCGCTAGAAACAACAATTCCAGCATGACCACTCCCACTGCCGCGGCCGCCTTGAGCCGGCCATGCTGGCCACTCGCATGATCCCATCGCATTGGTTTCATCTTGACCTCCCCATTACCTCCAAGTACGCGCCACCAAGGGGCGAAGTTCCGTGCCTTAGCCGAGCACGGTCCATAGGGGCAAGGCTTGCCCAGGCGTGTCCAAATTAGTGGCACAGGTCGGCGACCATGGCGGCTCTGCCGCGCCGACTTGCGGAAGGCCTGCGGCTTTCCGGCCAGTCCGGCACCCATGGTCCTCCTCCGCTCCAACTGGGAGGCTCTGCCTCCCAGCCGACCGGAGGAGGTTGTTCACGCACACCGTGCGTCGGAAAGGCAGAGCCTTTCCGCAAGTCAGGCGGCGGAGCCGCAGGTTGTCGCCAACGGCAAGAGTGCGTAATTTGGACAAGTCCGGGGCTTGCCCTACCCTCGTCGATTGCCGATGTGAACAGGCCGGGGACGGCAGGCCGTCCCCCTACGGACGACCCCAGAGGAAAACGATGATCGACGGGGTGCCCACCGGCGTGTATTGGCCAGTGAAAGTGAGGTTACCGGTCTCTCGATTGATGCGGAAAGCAGTGACAGCGTCGCTCCTCTGATTGCACGCGTAAAGAAAGTCCCCCGTGGGATCAATGTTGAAGCTGCGGGGATAATCGCCTCTGGTCCAAACCTCCCTGACCCAGGTCAGCATGCCCTCTTGTCCAATGGAGAAAACCGCAATCGTGTCGTGCAGCCGGTTGGCAGCGTAGACGAATCTCCCATCGGGCGAAACCATTACCTCTGATGTGAAGCTGGTACCGGTGAAGCCTTTGGGCAAGGTAGAGACGATTTGCTTCCTCGTCAGCGTTCCCCGCGTGGCGTCGAAGTCGAACAAGACCAGCGTGGAGGCTTCCTCTTGCAACGAGTACAGCCATTGCTTATTGGGGTGGAAGGCGAAATGACGGGGCCCGTCCCCGGGAGGCAGTGAAGCAGAGGCTGGATTATTGGGCGTAAGCGTGCCCTTCTGCGCATCGAACTTCCAAATCAAAATTTGGTCAAGTCCTAAATCGCTTGCCAGAACGAATCGACCTGAGGGGTCGGCCTGGATCATGTGCGCGTGAGGGGCCTCGTGGCCGCTAATGGCAAAGCTTCCGGGAGGGGCGCTGGCCGCACGCGTTGGTCCCACCTTGCCCACATCTGCTTTGACGTCGGTGGCGGAGCCCAACTCACCATTCGGCCGGATAGGGAGTACGGCCACCTTCCCCCCGGCGTAATTGGCTACCAATATGTATTTGCCGGAAGGGTGGACGCTTAGGTGGGTTGGCCCGGTCCCTTGTGAGCTGACAGTATTGAGCGGCGTGAGATGCCCATTCGAGCGATTGACCGAGAAAGCACTCACCGAGCCGCAGTTGGCGCCCTGAAAAGTTTCCGTCTCGTTCGAGGCGTACAGATGTGTCCTGGAGGGATCGAAAGCAAGCCAGGACGGGTTCGAGTCATCCGCGAAAAGCGCGAGTTGCGACAGGGCCCCCGTTGCTGGGTCCATTTGAAACAGGTAAATGCCCTTGCCATTCCCTGTGCTTCCTTCGGGGCCCTGCGGTGAACTGTAAGTGCCGACATAAGCCAGGATTGACCCGTTCGACGAATTCGCCTGACCTCTCGCCAAGGCGCGCGGCACCTTCATCAAAGCTAAAGCCGTAGTACCCCCCAGGAAGCCACGACGCGAGATTCTGCCCAAGGGGTTGTGTGAACGTGTTGAGTTATTGCGCGGCATTGGAGACCCCCTTTGCTGACTTGATTCACAACCGGAGACGGTCAAATTATGGGACTGATTAGTTTCGCAAAGCAAGGGCTCGTCTGGCAAGGAGGGAGGACCATTATGGAATCAGTGCTGATTGTTATTCTTTTGTTCGTTGCCGGAGCCGCTTCGGCGCAGGCGCCAGGAAGTTCCGGCGCCCGGTCTCAAGGTCTTCTACAACTATCTTCCCGAAGTGTCCGTTGCCGACGACCGACCCCTCGGCTGGTTCTCTCTGAGCAAGGGACGACACACGCTCAGCTTCGTTTGTATGGTGAGCCGGCTAGGTATCACAGGCAACCCGCAGCGCTGGCCTTAACGCCAGCACCTGGCGGTGAGCCGTGCGGTATTGGGTCAGTTTGATGTAGCGGCGGCTTTACGCCGCCACGTGGCGAGGTGAACTCGCCGCTACAACACGTCCTAGGGCGCATGCTGGTTGCGCCCACACAGCAACCGTGGTAAAGTTAGGCACATTAGGTCCGGGGCAATCAGGCGGTTTTAGCTTGAAGGGCGTAAGCGGTGCAAGCGAGGGCAAATCAGCTTTTTTTTGAGAGGTGCATCCATGAAGCGCAGGGATTTTTTGGTCAAGTCGGCTTTGGGCGTGGCAGCGACGTGGCTGGGTCCGAAATCTTGGGCCGCAGCAATGCCGCCCGTGGCAGGGAAGTTCGGCGCTACGGACATTGTCACCCTGGGCCAAACCGGCATCAAGACGTCGCGGTTGGCCTGCGGAACGGGGACCGTGGGTTTTGATCATCGGTCCAACCAATCAGTTTTGGGAATTCAGGGCCTCGCCGATCTGCTTTGGCAGGGATACGACCACGGTTTGCGCTTTTTTGACACGGCGGATTCCTATGGAACGCATCCTCATGTGGCGGCGGCCTTGAAGAAGCTGCCGAGAGAAAAAATCACTGTCATGTCGAAATCCTGGGCGCGCAATGCCACGGGAATGGGGGCGGACATTGAACGCTTCCGGAAGGAACTGGGGACGGACTACATCGACATTCTCATGATGCATTGCCTGACCGACGACGACTGGACCGAGAAAAGCCGCGGAGCCATGGACGCCATCTCGGAGGCGCAAGAGAAGGGAATTGTCCGGGCTCATGGCTGCTCCTGCCACACTATCGGTGCGCTCCGCGCCGCAGCAAGCTCTCCCTGGGTACAAATCATGCTCTCGCGGGTGAACCCCATTGGGTCGCATATGGATGCCGACCCCAACACCGTTGTCGCCACGCTGCGAGCGGGGCGCCAAGCGGGCAAAGCTATAATTGGCATGAAAATCCTCGGGCAGGGCGATATGAGAACGCGTGTGGATGAGGCGCTGAAATACGCGCTCTCGCTCGACCTTCTGCATGCTTTTACAATCGGCGCCGAGAGCCGCAAAGAGCAGCTTGATTTGATTAACCGCATCAGTGCTGCCCATGCTTAGTAGCACAGCCACTCCTGGCTGTGCAGGCCTGAAAAATGAGATGAGGCATAAGCAAGCACAGGCAAGAGTGCCTGTGCTACCCAGGTGAATATTGGAGATGAGGATGAAAAAACACATCGGATTTTTCGTAGCGTTGTTGGTGCTTTCGCTTCCGGCTTTTGCTCAACGGGGCCGTGAAGGCGAGCATGGTGGTGGTGTCGCACAGCCTCCTCCTGCCCATGGCCCCGCTCCCTTTCGGGGGCAACCACACCCTGCGGAGGAAAAGCGCAATTTTAGTGACAAGCCTGGGCACCCAAACGCCCCCCACGTCCACCCTGGCAGTAAGTGGGTTGGGCATGACACCGGCCGGAATGATCCTCACTACCATCTCGACCATCCTTGGGAGCACGGGCACTTCAGGGGCGGGTTCGGCCCTCACCACATCTGGCATCTTGCAGGCGGGGGCCCGGCGCGTTTTTGGTTTGGGGGCTTTTACTTTAGCGTTGCAGCATACGACTACGGCTTCTGTAGTGACTGGCTCTGGGACTCCGACGAGGTCGTAATTTATGAGGACCCCGACCACATCGGCTGGTACCTTGCCTACAACGTGAGGTTGGGGACTTACGTTCACGTCCTGTTCTTAGGAACCTAACATGGTGGGGTTTGCCCCGCAGGGGCGAACCATGAGTAGTCCCGAACCTGCGGGGTGAAACCCACGGGATATGGTCCCCAAAACCTCGCTCGGCCACGAAGGGGCCGAGCTAAAGGTCAACCCTGGGGGGTTGGCTGCGTTCGCTTCGCTTTGCCAAAGTTTCCCAGGTTGAAATCCGTCGGCTGACGGACTACTCGTGGAAG
>Ga0187784_10004635_pt1 | contig 11131 bp, 10 predicted proteins | sample 1015_SJ02_MP15_2_FD_132964 | JGI IMG/M metagenome (GOLD analysis project Ga0187784, IMG submission 132964) | Tropical peat soil microbial communities from peatlands in Department of Meta, Colombia - 1015_SJ02_MP15_20_MG | ecosystem: Environmental > Terrestrial > Soil > Wetlands > Peat | place... | reverse complement strand
GTTTCTGGGTGCCCGTCAGCGGACGGGCATGAGCGGCTGCTTTCAATTATGCGAAAAGCCGCAGACTTCGAAAAGCACCAAGTCTGCGCTAGCCGCTTCAGTATATGAAGTGTCAATAGACTAAAATGAACCGCCCATGTTGTCCGTTTCGCTCAGGATGACCGTTCTTGGTTCCTTGACAGTCAGACCGAGGGAGAGAGATTACGTGTCGTGAGAAGTAGAGCGACGGTCACGTTACCGGCTTTCTAAGTCACCTAGACCCCAACCCTGGGGCGTTCACAGAAATGTAACAATACCGTAACGCTCCTTGAATACGCTCCCGCCATGATTAGCCCTGTTTCTATAATCCCAATGCAACAAAAACTCTCGAATCGAAGGGGTGAAGAATGCAGATTAGAGTGACTCTATGCAGGCATTTTGCAGTCGCAGTGATGATGATTGTGCTCGCTTCGCCCGTGTTTTCACAGACAGCGGCGGATAACTCGTCGAAGGATTCCGGCAAGCGCGACGACGTATCGACGCTGAAGCAGCAGATTGCAGAACAGCAGAAGGAAATCGAAGAATTGCGAGCAGTTGTGGACCAGATGAAGCAGAGGCTGGATCAAACCCCCGCCCCGGCTACGGCAAAGCTCGCACCGGCAGCGGCGGCGCCCGCGCCAACCTCGGCGGCCCCGTCGCAAACTGCGGTGAACCCGACGCCGACGCTCGGCGAGGTGGCCTCAACCACCCCGATCCTTCCCAAGACCGTGACATCGTCGGCGAGTGGCGACGCAACGATAATTGGTTCCGCACCGATCCCGCCCGCCGCCGTCCATGCCGCAGCGCAGGAGATGACCCCGAAGGATGAGGGCCAAGCCTCACCTCTTCAGTTGCACATCGGCACGGCGTCGATCACGCCAATCGGGTTCATGGATTTCACGAGCGTGTTTCGTACCCATGCGGCGGGCGGCAGCATCGGCACGAGTTTCAGCAGCATACCTTACGGCACCACCTCCTATCAGGCAAACCTCAGCGAGTTCCGCCTTAGCATGCAGAACTCGCGTATCGGCTTCCGGGTAGACGCCGACGTGAGAGGCGCGCACGTAATCGGTTATATGGAGGCAGACTTTCTCGGACCCCTGCCTAATAACGTCGCCGTAAGCAGCAACAGCAGTTCCCTGCGCGCGCGCCTATACTGGGTCGACGTTTCCAGAGGAAGCTGGGAAATGCTGGGGGGCCAGACTTGGAGCTTGATTACCCCGAGCGCCAAAGGCATTTCGCCTCTTCCCGGCGATCTCTTTTTCTGCTCGCAGCTCCTTGACGTGAACTACAACCTTGGCCTTTTCTGGGGACGCATCCCCGAACTGCGCTTCGTTTATCATCACCCATCCAACAAGGCCGCCTTCGCAATCGCTCTCGACAGTCCGGACCAGTACGCCGGAGGTTCGGCGGGCGGTCCACTCATCACCCTGCCGGCGGCGTACAACACCACTTCGGCTTATCAGGGCGAACTGGACTACAACCAGAATGTCCTGAACGCCCCGAACCTGGCTCCCGATGTGATCGCAAAACTGGCTCTCGATCCTTCCAAGCGTTTTCACCTGGACATTGGCGGAGTCGAACGGAGTTTCAAACTCTACGCTCCCGCCATCGCCGCCACGAGCACGGCTGCTGCCGTTCCTTCTGCGACCTTCACGACGGTGGGGGGCGGCGGTTTCCTGAACCTGCACGTTGACGTGGCCAAAGGCTTCCGCCTGCTGACCAACAACTTCTGGAGCGACGGGGGCGGGCGGTACATTTTCGGCCAGGCGCCGGACCTGATCGCGCACGCGAACGGCAGCATTTCGCTCATTCACGCCAGTTCCACAATAACGGGTTTCGAGTACACAAATAAGAACACCATGATCTACGGTTATTACGGCGGCCTTTACATTGGACGAAACGTCGCTATCGACGCTAACGGCAATCTGGTAGGCTATGGCTATTCAGGGGCGCCGGCCTCCCAGAACCGCACCGTTCAGGAGCCCACGGTGGGATTTAACCAGACGATCTGGAAGGATCCAAAGTGGGGCGCGGTGAACTTCATGGGGCAGTATTCGTACGTCACCCGCGATCCGTGGTATGTCGCTCCAGGGCTACCTGCCAACGCAAGTCTGAAAATGGTGTTCTTCGACCTGCGCTACACGTTGCCCGGCTCGGCCCCAACCCTCGGACGCTAGGCTTATTGATTGATAATCGCGGCTGACGGGTGGCCGGTTGCAACCGCCGGTCGGCAACCAAAAATTCGAAATCAGATGTCACGCCAGCAAATGAATGGAGCCTCCAGCGGTACGGAGGCTCCATTTTTGTAAGGGACCACGCGAGGCGTGTAATCGCTGGCTGGCCGTGTGGCCGGGACATTGGCGACGTAAAGGAAAGCGTTGGCCGCACCCACCAGTTGCTCGCCGCGCTGCATCGGCAAGCGATCGGGTTCTGCGCCGTCCTGCCCTTCGGCGTAGAGTTCTACTCTCACGGCTCCCGGGTTGAGGTCGGAAAGATAAGTCTGGACCTGGAAGGTGTAATGGTCGCCGTGATTTTCAGTCGATAGAGAACCGAATCGCACTCTTGGCCCGTACCGCGCCACTTCTCTCTGCCACCGAACCAATTCGGCTCCCAGTCGGCCTTCGTTGGCAGCGCGCTCTTCGTAAGCCGCCGCAGCCGGCAAGTAATGCCTCTCCGTGTACTCGCGCACCACGCGATTGGCTGAAAAGAGCGGCGTCAGGCGCGCCATACTTTTTCGCATCCGGGCCACCCAGGCGGCAGGGATTCCTCTCTCATCGCGCGTATAGAAAGCCGGGATGACCTCGCGCTCGAGCAAGTCATAGAGGCTCTCGGCCTCGGCCGCATCCCAAGAGGGATCGCTGTCATGCTCTTTGCCGTCACCCAACGCCCAGCCCACCTCGGGCGCATAGGCTTCCGCCCACCAGCCGTCGAGCTCGGAGAGATTCAACCCGCCATTGACCAGCACCTTCATGCCGCTGGTACCGCTCGCTTCCCAGGGGCGGCGAGGCGTGTTCAACCAGACGTCCATGCCCTGCACCAACCGCTCCGCCATGAGCATGTCGTAGTCGCTAAGAAAGACAGCGTGCGGGCGTATATCGGGGCGGCGAACAAAGTTGACCCACTGCCGGACCATCGCCTGTCCCTGTAGGTCCTGCGGATGAGCCTTTCCCGCAAGGATGAGTTGCACAGGCCGGGATGAATTGGTGAGAATTCGAGCTAGCCGCTCGGGGTCGTGAAGCAGCAGGTTGGGCCGCTTGTAGGCGGCGAAGCGCCGGGCAAAGCCGATGGTCAAGGTGTTCGGCTCGAGAATCTGTTCGGCCCGCACCACTTGTTCGGCTGCCAGACCCTCGCTGAGCAATTGCCGGTGCAGCCACTTGCGGACGTAGGCAATAAGCGAGCGCCGCTCGTCGGCGCGCAACTGCCAAAGCTGGGAATCAGTGACTTGAGCAAAATCACTTTCGAAGTCGGTGGCGGCCCCCAGCCAGCGTTTTTCTCCACAGGCGTCGTGCCAGAGGCGGTCGGCTTCGGCGGAGTCCCAAGTAGGCGTGTGGACGCCGTTGGTGACATGGCTGACCGGTACTTCGTGTTCCGGCCAGCGAGGAAACAGAACCTGAAAAATCCGGCGGCTTACTTCACCGTGCAGGCGGCTCACGCCATTCACCGCGCCGCTGCCGCGCATCGCCAGATACGCCATGTTGAACGGCTCGCTCGCGTCATTCCTATCCCGCCGGCCCAAGGCGAGCATATCCTGGAGCGGAATTGAAAGCCGCTCTTCCGCATACTTCTTCAAGTACTTCTCCATCAATGCGGGGGCAAAGCGGTCGAAGCCGGCATCGACCGGCGTGTGAGTGGTGAACAAGTTCCCTGCCCGGGTCACAGCTAGCGCGATATCGAAGGGCTGGTGGTGTACTTGCATAAAGGACCAGGCCCGCTCGAGCACGGCAAAGGCAGCGTGCCCTTCGTTCAGATGGCAGACTTGCGGTTCGAGACCCAGGAGACGGAGTAATCGCCATCCTCCGATTCCAAGAACTATCTCCTGCTTCAGCCGCAACTCCTGGCCGCCTCCGTACAGCTCGCTGGCAATACCGCGATGCGACGGGACGTTGGCCGGGTCATTGGTATCCAACAAATAAAGTTTGACTCCGCCAACTTTCACCTCCCAGGCGCGGAGCCAGAGCGGGAAGCCAGGAAAGACAAGCGGGAAACGCACCCATTCGCCATTGGACTCACGGACTGGCGCTATGGGCAACTGTCCGGGATCATTGAAAGGATAGATCGCCTGCTGGTTGCCTCCGGGATCAATCTCTTGCCGGAAATAGCCCTGTTGATAAAGCAAACCAATGCCGATCACGGGAACGCCCAGATTGCTTGCCGCTTTAAGCTGGTCGCCTGCCACATTGCCGAGGCCGCCCGAATAAATCGGCAGCGCTTCACTCAACATAAACTCCATACTGAAGTAAGCAATGCTGTCGAGTTTGGCGTCTGGATGCGTTTCCTGGAACCACCCAGCTGGCTTCACCATGGCGCGGTTCTTTTGGACAATCTCCTGCGCCAGCTTTTGAAACCCCGGGTCGCTGGTGGCGCTGCTAAGCTTTTCCTGCGAGACTGTCTGCAAGACGAGCCAGGGATTATGGGTCAGGTCCCACAGCTCAGGATTGAGTCGCTCCCAAAGCTGATCGGCGGCATGATTCCAGGACCAGCGCAGGTTGAGAGCCACCTCATTGAGCATATTGGAAGTTTCGCTCACGGTGGGAAGATCCGGGTTAAGAGACTCGCTCATGCTTCGCTCCTCGCTGCGGCATAAAAGCGAAGAGGTGAGCGACCTTGCGCCCTCCCTCTTCGGTGTGGTAGACAACCACGTGGTCGCCTTCCTTGCCGGTAAATCGTGCGGCGTCCACGAGGCCGTGCACAGTCTCGATGGCGCATTCTCGCCCGAAATCGTAAATCTCGCCTGCCCCGTCAGAGGTTTTCACCGATACCTCTTGACCAGCCTTGTCAACTCGGGTGCCTCTGGAACGCGCTCCAGGGCGCGGCGAGTGCGCTTGGGCCTCTGCCTCGAGCTGTGCCAGAAACAGATCCTTCATTTCCATGGTATACGGAATTCCTTCCCTCTGGCTACCAGACGACCATGAAAAATTTGATGAGACTCAGGCAGGGTTAGTTCCGCGATATGTCTTCGCGCAGGGCAACGTCGCGCTCGGGTCCCCGATCAAAGGCTTGCTCAGTGCTCCAAAGCCGTGCTGATGGTTGCAATCAGCTCCGTTTGATCCTCGTTAAGTATCTGAGCGGTGTTGCAGTGCTCGCCTGCGTCAGACAGTCGCAATACGTAGGTGCCGGGTGGCAAGGCGCTTCGACCGATTCTTAGCGGTTCCTTTACCTTCACAAACATCTTAGCTGCAAGTTGATCCGATCTTGCAGGAGGATGGAGTGGCAGACGAGTCTCCCGCAGCCAAAGAGCGTTCAAGCGTCGTGTTACAGGGCCCATACTCGTTCCCTCCTGTCGAGAACCAACTGAAGACAGTAATGTAACGCGTGCGTGTTCCCTAGGCTCATGCAGCGATCCAGCCAAGATACTTTCTGACCAGGAAGCCGATTTCCGAAGGAAGCAACGGCTTCTGCAGATAATCGAGCGCCCCGCATTGCATGGCCTCGATGTAACAGGGCATATCAATCGACCGCGAAAGGACCACAACCGGGGCGTGGCGGTCCCTTTCGATGGCACGCGACAAAACGGGTCGTCCCTCAAAACTCGGGCCTCCCTGGCTAAGCAACATCAGATCGTAATCCTCACGTCCAACCCACGCCGCGCCGTCCTTATACGACGGAATGGAATGAACCTCATATCCTTGGTGTTGAAGAACTGCTGAATAGTACAGCAGATCCTCCAAATTCTCATCGACCACCACCAACCTCTTTCTGATTAGACCCGGCAACTGGTCAGCCCTTCTGCCGTCAATGCTTTCTCTTTCCATAGTCGATCTCCTCTTTCTTGGAATCAGACGCATCGCCGGAGAGGGTGCAATCGGACGGGCGGCCTCGGTCTCAGGCTAGTGCGGAAAAGGCTTCGAGGCGCGGCGCCCGCCTCGGCCCGGTTTCTCCAGCGCGTAGCAGTTGGCGCAACCGAACTCGAGCCTTATAGAGTTGCGACTTGGAGGTGCCGATGGATAAACCCAACATCCGTGCAATCTCACTATGCCCGTAGCCTTCCACGTAGTGCATCAGGAATACTTGCCTGTAACCGGCCGGCATTTTTGAGACGGCGCGCTCCAAATTGAGACGGTCGAGAGCGGTTATCAATGCCTGGTCGGCCGCTCCCAGGATCTGCATCAGGCTAAGAACGCCCTCGCGGACCTCGATGACATCCTCCAGAGAGGTTGTGCTGAGCGATTTCCTTCGCAGGCGCATCAGGACGACGTTGACCGCAACCCGATACAACCACGTGGTAAAAGCGGACTCGCCGCGGAAGGAATCCATTTTGCGAAACAATTGCAGAAAGACCTCTTGGGTTAGGTCTTCCGCCTCCGCCTCGTTGCCCACCATGTGCAGGCACTTGCTGTAAACACGCCGGCTGTACATGCGGTAGGCCCGATCGAAATCCATCGTTGAAGTCTTCATGGGCAAGTCATTCGCTCAGTTGATTAGGCTGTTAACTGCAAGCGCACGCCTATCCCCGTCATCGCCTGTGCGGACGGTCTGCTCTCCGCAATCTGTTGGCACTCCAGGCAAAGCGCCGCCCACGGCAAAGCCGCGAGGCGTTTCAACGCGATGGAGCGCTCGCACGCGGTGCATACACCATAATTCCCTGCCGCGATCCGTTGCAGCGCATCGGTAACCTGGCCAAGAAGGGCGGCGTTTCGGTTAAGTGCATCCACCGCCAAGCTGCGCTGCATCTCCATCGTCAATTCTTCGATCGAATCGGGGACTCTCTCCACAGTGATCCTCTCGGCCTTGTGTCGACCTGAGAGGAGCTCCCCTTTCTTCGCCTCCAGCGCCTGCCTGCAACCCTCGATGTCCTGTTTCTTCATGGGCATTGCCAGCCTCCTTTAGGTGCAAGAACTTCCTCTCGTTCCCCTGGTGACAACCGTTCGTCAAGCCGGCTGAGCTTTGCGTAATCGCACAGCGCCTGACACGAACCTGCAATCCGAAATTAAGGCAGCCGAGAAGTTCGCGCCATACCGCCGGAATGCTACTTTCAAACAGAAACCCTGGTAGCTTCGGTGAGCCAATCTCAGTAGTCACGCTGGCGGCGGTTGGTTTGAGCGCTGCACGCGGGAACAAAGTTGCGGGCTGTCATCCCGAGTGCTCCAGGCCCGCGGCCCGCCCATGGAAGTGTTCTGCGGCTTTGCAGCTAACTCCGCCGCCTGTGTTTCTAGGAGCTTACGCGGCGTACCGCCGGCAATCCAGGCGCTGGCGCAGCGACTACCGGCCTTTTGCTCTCGCCGTACCATCCGGCCGGTATATGTTTCCCAGGGAGTTTACACGTAAGCTGGGAAGGTCGACTCTTAAGAATTTGCGATTCTGCAAACTACGTCGACACAGTCAGTTCGTAGGAGGAGCGACTTCAGGAGTTGGCAAGGCGCCCAGCGGGTTTTCCGTCGCACGGCGCAGTGACTCGGACAGAGCCTCTCAACCGGCCGCAAGCGGCCGTCCCTTACGAATCGCCTGGCAAACCATGCGTTCACCTTTCGCACGCGTCGCTGATTTCTTGCGCCGGAAGAAGATCGGTTCGCCTTGGCGGTGGTCGTTGCCCGCGGATGCGGGGCCCCAGGGCCGGCTTACCGTCATAGCGCTGATTTCCGGCGACGCAGACCGCCTTGAACTCGCAGGCATCTGCAGCCGACGGGGATGGAATCTGTTCTTCGCAGGCACGCTTGAGGAAGCCCGGACTCTGCTGGATAAGGTCAGGGGGCCGTTGATCTTATGCGACCGCGATCTCCCGAGGGGCGGGTGGCGATCGACGGTGGAAAGGTTGGCCTCCTCGCCTCATCGCGCGTGTGTCATTCTGGTTTCGGCTGTGGTGGACACGTACTTATGGAACGAAGTCGTGCGTACCGGCGGGTTTGATGTTTTATCCAAACCGTTTCGCGAGGATGAGGTGGCGCGTGCCGTGAGGCTGGCGTGGTCGTACTGGAATAAGGCGGCGAAACCCTTTCCGGCGATCAGGAAATCGGAAGATCCGGTGACCGGGTGATCGGGTGAACAGAGAGTTCGGCTCTGGCAGGCTCGGCTCACAATCTGTTGTTCACCCGATCTCCCGATGCTTAAGAAATAACTCCTTTGCGTACGGCGTACAGGATCAGCTCGGCGAGGCTATGCAAGTTAAGCTTTTCCTGGAGGTTCCGGCGGTGCGTTTCGACCGTGTAAAGGCTGAGGTCAAGGAGGGTCGCAATATCCTTATTGGATTTGCCTTCCGCTAACAGGTGCAGGACCTCGCGCTCCCGTGAGGTGAGGAGTTCATAGCTGTCTTCGGCGCCGCGTTTTCGCATGTCGCGCACATAATCTTCGACTAGAATCTTGCTGATTTCGGGACTGAAAAACGCCTTCCCGTCGCTTACCGCCTTAATGGCGTCAATCAGGTCGCTCTCTGCGGAATCCTTCAGGAGATAGCCTTTGGCTCCGGCCTTAAGCGCCCGCAAGACGTAACCCTCGTCCGAGTGCATGCTCAGGATCACGATTGCCGCCTGAGGCAGCAAAGTTCGGATTCGCTGGGCAGCCTCGATGCCGCTCATTTTCGGCATGGCGATATCCAGTACCACGATGTCCGGACGGGTAGCCTCCGCTCGCTCCACGGCCTCGCGTCCGTCCGCAGCTTCGGCGACCACCTCAAGTCCGGGTTGTCGTTCCAGAAGCAGGCGCAGGCCGCGGCGCATAATGTTGTGATCATCCGCCAAGAGAATCCGAATCGGCTTCTTTTCCACGTGCGTCTGCGCCCCCTTTACCAGTTTTGAACGGGAGTTCTATGACTACGATCGTACCGTTCCCCGGCTCCGAGTGAATCTCACACTTGCCTCCCAGCCTGACCACGCGCTCCTCAATTCCAAGCAGTCCCAGGCCTTTGGTCTGCCGGACATCGAAACCCTGACCGTCGTCTTGGATGGATAACGCCAACCGGCTTGGCTGCTGTTGCACTCTGATCTGAACCCTTGTGGCGTGGGCGTGCCCGGAGCAGTTATGCAGCGCTTCTTGAACCACGCGGTAGATGCAGGTCTTATACTCGTCCGGGAGGTCATCCGAGGCGAGCTCCGCCGCGACGCTCACCTCCATGGAAGTGCGCTTGGACACTTCGCGGGCTTGCCAGCGCAAGGCCGGAACTAGACCGAGATCGTCGAGCATCGAGGGTCGAAGGAGCAGGGCCATGTTGCGAACCACGCGCAGCGAATTCTCCACCAGGCTCTTGACGGTTTCGACGTGGCCGTAGGACTCTGCATCGCTTCTTAGGGAGGATTCCGCCGAGAGGTTACGCAGTTCCACCAGCACTGCCGACAGCGCCTGACCCACTTCGTCGTGAAGTTCGCGAGAGAGCGCCCGTCGCTCATCCTCTTGCGCTTGCACCAGCCGCGCGGAGAGCTGCTCGAGTTGCCTGCGCGCGTCCACCACCTCCCGATACTGAATGTGGGCTCGACGTTCCAGCGCAAGAATCTTCCAGGTGCTGAAGGCGGCCATTCCCAACCCCAGCAGAAGCGCTACGGCCAGGATCAGTGCCATACGGTTTTGGAATTCCGATAAGAGGATGTCCACCCGGTGGTTGCCTGCGTTCAATTGCTGCTCATCGATGTTCGCAATTCGTCCCGCAATGGCCAGGAATGCCGCACGGCGAGGAAGGAACTCGTCACGCAGGAAAGCGTGTCCCTGGCGCTGGCGCTGGCCGGAGTCCCAGTTGAAGATAGGGGCAAGGATATGCCAATAATTCGAAAGTTCTCCTGAAAGCTCAGCGTAGTATTTCGCCTGGTCCGGCTGGAGCTGGCGGCCGAACTGTGCCAGTGCGGACTCCATTTCAGCGCGTCCATCCTCCAGGCTTTCTCGGTATATATCTGCCCGGCCGGCCTCGGGCTCCGTCAAATAGTCGCGAACGTAGGTCCCGGAAAGGAAGAGTTGGGATCGTATCTCATTCAGCGCGTGGTTTTGCAAAAGGAATTGCTGGCGAATCCGGTTCTCGTCGCGGCGAATCCGCTGGAGGACCCGCATGCCGTAGGCACCGGCGAGACCCATGACGGCCAGGAGGCCGCCAAAGCCTGCGGCCAGAGCAAAACGAGTACTCAACAGGAGCCGCTCTGTCCCGCCTGCCATTGTACCGCTCATCAATTCCTCCGAACTCGATCAATCTGCCAGACGATTGATCCCGTCGAATGCGGCGTTTTTGTAACCTTCGGCAAGGGTGGGGTAGTTGAAAACGTTGTGGATAAAATAATCGATTTTCCCACCGTACGTTAGCACGGCCTGACCGATATGCACGAGCTCAGTGGCGCTTTCGCCGATGATATGTACGCCTAACAGCTCACGCGAGTCGCGATTGAACAGCAGTTTCAACACCCCGATATTGTCGCCGATGATCTGGCCACGGGCGATCTCTCCGTAGCCAGCTTTACCAACTTCATAAGGAATATTCTGCTGCGTGAGTTCTTCCTCATTGCGGCCCACATAAGAAATCTCCGGAACAGTGTAGATCCCATACGGAAACAGCGACGGGGCGCTTTGGGCTTCAACGCCAAAGGCGTGACAGGCCGCCAGGCGGCCCTGCTCCATGGAAGTAGAAGCGAGGCTGGGAAAGCCGATGACGTCGCCGGCGGCATAAATGTGGGGCACCTCCGTCTGATAGTCGGAGTTCACCTTGAGGCGGCCTCGCTCATCGGCTTGGAGGCCCGCCGCAGGCAAGTTCAAGCCCGCCGTGGCGCCCGTTCTACCGATACTATACAAGGCCTTCTCGGCACTGATCTGCTTGCCGCTGGCAAGCCGAATCCTGACGTGCACGGCCGAGCCGTTGTCCACGCGTTCGATGGAGGTGACGGTCTCCCCCAGCCATATCGTCATGCGCATCTGGCGCAAGTGGTAATCGAGCGATTCCACAACCTCCTTATCCACAAAAGGCAAGAGGCGGGGAAGACGGTCCACC
>Ga0187784_10004634_pt1 | contig 11131 bp, 6 predicted proteins | sample 1015_SJ02_MP15_2_FD_132964 | JGI IMG/M metagenome (GOLD analysis project Ga0187784, IMG submission 132964) | Tropical peat soil microbial communities from peatlands in Department of Meta, Colombia - 1015_SJ02_MP15_20_MG | ecosystem: Environmental > Terrestrial > Soil > Wetlands > Peat | place... | reverse complement strand
GACGACGTGTGCGCGCTGCCGTCCGGCGTGAGCGTGCCGCACATGTTCGTCGTCACCTTCGTGATCATGCTGCCGATCGGCCTCAAGACCGGCGATCCGATCAAGGCGTGGGAAGCGGGCCTGGTTTGGGTGTTCTTCCAGAGCTTCATTCTCATGGCCGGCGGGTTCGTCGCGCCCTACATCCGCCGGATCACCCCGCGCGCCGCCCTGCTCGGCACGCTCGCGGGCGTCTCGATCACCTTCATCTCGATGCGCCCGGCGCTGGAAATGTATCAGACGCCGCAGATCGGCCTCGTCTGCTTCGCCATCATCCTGCTGAGCTGGTTCGGCGGCGTGAAGTACCCGAAGGGCATCCCGGCGGGGCTCGTCGCCATCGCCGTCGGCATGGTGATCGCATGGGGCTCGAACGTCTTCGGCTTCAACCTCGGCGGCATGAGCCTCGAGAAAGTCAGCGGCGCCTTGTCGAACTTCGGTTTCTCGGTGCCGCTGCCGGCGGTCAATCACGTGTTCTCCGGCTTCGAGTTCCTCGGCATCATCCTGGTGACCGCGATCCCGTTCGGCATCTACGACCTCGTCGAGGCGATGGACAACGTCGAGAGCGCGGAAGCCGCCGGCGATCCCTTCCCCACCACGCGCGTGCTGACGGCCGACGGCATCGTCAGCCTGATCGGTTGCCTGATGGGCAACCCGTTCATCAACGCGGTCTACATCGGCCATCCGGGCTGGAAGGCGATGGGCGGGCGCATCGGCTATTCCGCCGCGACCGGCATCATGGTGATCATCCTGTCGTGGTTCGGCATCATCGCGTTGCTGCTCGCGCTCGTGCCGGTGGTGGCGATCTCGCCGATCCTCCTCTACATCGGCATGCTGATCGGCGCGCAGGCGTTCCAGACCACGCCGCGCAGCCATGCGCCGGCGATCGTGCTGGCGCTCACACCGCACCTTGCCGGCTGGGCGAAGACCCTGATGGACGGCGCGCTCGGCGCCGCGGGCACCAGCGCCGCCGCTATTGGCTTGGACAAGCTCGGCAGCGTCGGCGTGCTCTACCACGGCCTCGAGGTGATGGGCGGCGGCGCTATCCTGAGCGGCCTCGTGCTCGGCGCCGTCGGCGTGTTCGTGATCGAGCGCAAGCTCGCGCAAGCCGCGGCCTTCGCGGCGGCGGGAGCGGCGCTCACGTACTTCGGCTTCATGCACGGGGAAGCGGTCGGCGTTGGCGGCGGTGCCGGCGTGACGCCGTCGGTCGCGCTCGCCTACGCGGTCGTTGCCGTGCTGCTGTTCGCCTTCAGCCGCACGGCGGCCGCGCAGCCGGCCGAGATCCCGGCGGAAGAAGCGACGGCGGTTGCCGCCGAATAGCGGCTATTTTTCGCCGCGTCATGAGTTCGGCGCGGCGAAAATTGAACATCCATTCATCCACGCGCCGTCCTCGCGAGATTGTCAGCGCGAGGACGTACTTCGCTATTGCCTCGCGGAAAAAAATGCGTCACCTGGAGCGAGCGGCGCGGGGCTTTTGTCCGATCGTCCACCCGGGAAACGGTGCGTCCGGCGCCGCGCCGCAAGAATCGTTTCTGGTATTTCCATCGGTCGCATGCTCACGCGTTCCCATCCTTCGATTCTGACGGAAGACGGCACCGCTTATCGGCGCCGCCCCGCGGAGTTCAGCGGCGTGCAGGTTGCGGTGCTGTTCGCAGCCCTGACGCTGGTTGCGTCGATCCCGATCATCACCCATCCGCTGCCGCCGCTCTCCGACTACGTGAACCACCTCGCGCGCATGCACGTGATCGCTTCGATCGGCCATGACGCCGATCTGTCGCGCTACTACCAGATAGACTGGCAGATCATTCCCAACCTGATGATGGACCTGGTGGTGCCCCGCCTCACCGCGTTCATGACGGTCTATCACGCCGGACAGGTGTTCACGGTCGCGACCTTCGTGCTGATCGGGTCGGGCACGCTCGCTCTCAACCGCGCCCTGTTCGGCTCGTGGTCGGCACTGCCGCTGATCTCGCTGCCGCTGCTCTACAACCACCTCTTCCTGATCGGCGTGATGAACTACATGTTCGGGATCGGGCTCGCGCTATGGGGACTGGCGCTGTGGGTCTTCCTGCGCGAGCGGTTCTTCGCGATTCGCCTGTCGGTCTCCACCGTCATCGTGTTGGCGCTGTTCTTCTGTCACCTGTTCGCGGTCGGCATTTACGGAGTGGGCCTGCTGGCGATCGAGCTGACCCGCCTGTGGATGACGCGCGGGCGCCCGCTCGCGCCGCGCCTTCTCGATTTCGTCGCGACCGGCGTGCCGTTCCTGCCGGTGCTGCCGCTCCTGCTCAAGAGCCCCACCTGGGACCTGGCGGGCGAGTTCTTCTGGGAGAAGCTCGGCAAGATCGACGGGCTCGTTTACGTGGTCGAGGTCTATTCCGACATCGTCGCGTTTCTGCTGATCGCCGGCACCGCCGCGGCGGCAATCTGGGCGGCGCGCCACCGGTTGCTGCGGATGCACCCGGTCGGCTGGGCGATGCTCGGGGTCGGCTCCGCCGTCTACGTCGCCATGCCGCAGATGCTGTTCGCCACCTACATGGCCGACCAGCGTTTGCCGATCGCGCTCGCCTTCATGGTCATCGCCTGCGTGCATCTGCAGATGCGTGCCCGCATGGTGCGCCGCGGGTTCCTCGCCTTGCTGCTGGTGCTGCTGGCGTTGCGGGTGATCGAGGTGGACGTCGCCTGGGCGGACCTCTCGGGCAACACCATGGAATTTCGCGATTCGGTCAAACGCATCAAACGCGGCACTTCGGTGCTCGTCGTCTACGGCGAAAAGGGCGCGGGCGACGACGTGAACGACCTCGGCCTCGTCCATGCCGCCTGCCTCGCCATGATCGAACGTTCGGCGCTGGTGACGACGGCGTTCACCGTGCGCGGCAAGCAGATCATGCACGTGCGTCACGATTACGTCGACCGGGTCGACACCGAGGACGGAAGTCCTCCCTCGATCGAGCAGTTGGTGGTGGCGCGCGAGCACCCGGAAGAGGTGGAAGACAAATATTGGCAGAAATGGCAGGACAATTTCGACTATGTCTACGTGCTGTTCGCCGACGAGGACACGGTCAACCCCTTGCCCGATCTCCTCAAGCTCGTCTACGAGGGCGACCGCTTTCAGCTCTATCGCATCAGCAAACCGGCCGATGCCGCCAACACCCGAGAACGGTTCTCCGGTCGCGCCAGCCGCTGATCAGCCCCTCGCGCGGCACTGGGACTGCGGCATCCAGTAGCTCGCCCCCGCGCTGCTCCAAACCTCGGCATAGTGGGCATTCAAGGCGTCCAAAATCCCTGCCGTGAACGGGCCTTCGTCGAGGTCGTCCCAATCGTCATTGAGCTGAATGAGCGGGTAGGCGCAGCCCTGCAGGCTGGCGACGAACTCGGATTCCGCCTGCGGCTTTGCCGATGTCAGGATTTTGAGATTGTTGAGGTCGACGCGAAACTTCTTGCCGGCCCAATAGCAGAGGGCGAGATTCTGACAAATGACCTCGCCGGGCGCGGCCTTTATATAGTCGATGTCGACCTGCTGTTGGGACTCGATCGTCGCTTCGGCGATCTCGCGTGCCTCGCTCCATCCGCGGCCGAAGGCGAGCATGACCGGCGTGACGGTTATTGCGAGCCAGGCAATCAAGGCGAATGCTGCGCGCGGTCGAAACGGGTCTGCGTGAACGAGTTCGGCCACGGAGTTCTGCAGCAGCCCGAGGGCGATCGAGCAGGCGATGGCAAAATCGAAGAAGACGTTGACATCCACGTCGAATCCGCCCGACAGGATGAAACCCTGGGCGAGCGAGGCGAGGGAATACAGAAAAATCAGCCGCCCCGCCGGATCGGTCTTCGTTGCGAGATACGGCACAAGGCATAGCAGCAGGCCATAAGACGTCAGGTGATCGGCGGCTTGAGTCAATGCGACGTTCACGTCGTACTGCCGGTGGAACAGCAAAGACGAGAAGACGCCTGTTCCGAACAACATGAACAGGCCGGCGCCGGCGACGATCAGCGCGATGACCGACAATAGGATGAAAATCGGCAGGTCGGCCCGCCGGAACAGCAACAGGAAAATCGCGATGCTCGCGGGCGCCGCCACGACGTTATACTTGAGCAGGCCGGCGACGAGGAGCAGCGGCACGATGACGTAGTAGGGATTCGGGCTGCGGCCGCCCCTTGTGGCGCGGATAGTGACGAGCAGGGCGACGGTCGTGAGCAGATTGGCGGCCCATTGCGGATCGTCGGCCGCGGCATATTCGCCGTAGAACAGCCCGCTCATCGCCAGGAACGCCGCGGCTGCCGTCACGCCGTCGCGGCGCAGCCCGGTCATCTCCCGGACGATGAGGAAGATCGGGGCGGCGTTGAGCAACAACGCCGCGCTCGCGATGATGCGGCCGGCGGCGATGTTGTCCCCCGTCACGCCGCCGAGCGCGCCGGTGACATAAAACCAGAGCGGCAGGTATGTGTTCAGCTTGAGGCTTTCCGGCGGCGGGTAGAGCTCCTCGCCGCGCCACGCCGCCGCGGCCCAATAAGCGTTCCAGCCCTCATTGACGTTGAAGCTGTACTTGACCGCGATCCTGCCGAGCACCGCGATCGCCACCGCGGCCGCAATCGCAACGAACATGAATTGCGGCGCACGCATCGCCCGCCGAACGAAATCGGCGCGAAATCCGGAAGGACGTGTCCGCATTGCGTCAATAATGTCTGCCGTCAAGGCGCGTGGAAGCGCGACGGCGATGCAGCAAGTGTTGTTTCGGCCAAATCGCCCCCCGCAGCATCGCGAAACTACGTTGCAGCAATTGCAGTGTCAATTTTTCAGCGTCGCGCCGCCGGCTAGTGTCCCGATTCCGAAGTTCGCCAGGGTTTGCGGCACGTTCGAGAGCGAACTTCGGAATCGAAGGACACTAGCACTCTATAATTCTAGTGCCGCTTCGAACCCGAAGTTCGCAGCCGGACTCGCGGCAATTGGAGTGCGAACTTCGGGTTCGCGGCACTAGGAGACCCTTGGCCCGTTGCACGCGCGTCGGTTATATGCCGGTCGAGGGGACGTCATCCTCGACGTAGGGAACTGGATCCGAGCCCCAGGCAATGAATGACGGACATTGGCCCGGCCGGGCGGGCGGGCAAATGGCGCGCGAAACTTCGTCCCGCGCCCGACAAGTGACGGGCGTCTCGGCGCGCCTGACGGCCGTCTGCTTCGTCGTGTTCGCGTTCGTGACGGCAATCCCGGTCATCTTGCATCCATTGCCGCCGCTGCTCGACTATCCCAATCATCTGGCGCGCATGCATGCGATCGCCACGATCCACGACGACCCGTATCTCTCGCGATTTTATCAGATCGAATGGCGGATCATCCCCAACTTGGCGATGGATGCGCTGGTGCCGTTGTTTCAACCGCTCCTCGGCGTCTACCGCGCCGGGCAATTGTTCATCATCGTTGCCATCTTGCTGGTCATGTCGGGCGCGCTTTGTCTCAATCGCGCGCTCTATGGGAAGTGGTCGGCCGCGCCGCTGCTGGTCGCGCCGCTGATCTACAACCGCATATTCCTGGTCGGGCTGATGAACTACACCTTCGGCGTCGGGCTTGCCATGTGGGCCCTCGCGATCTGGATTTTCCTGCGCGAGCGCGCGTGGCCGGCGCGGCTGCTGGCGTCCTCGTTGTTCTGCGTCGCGCTGTTCTTCTGCCATTTGTTCGTCGTCGGCCTTTACGGCCTTGGCGTTTTTTCGTTCGAAGCATGGCGGCTGTGGGCGGAGCGCGATCGGCCGATGTCCGGACGGATCGCCGCCTTCGTCGCGGCCGGGCTGCCCTTCGTGCTGGTGCTGGCGCTGCTCGTGATGAGCCCGACCTGGGGCCTGTCGGGCGACAACCGTTGGGACATGGCGGGTAAGCTCGACGGCCTTTATGCCGTGATCGGCGCCTACTCCACCCCCGCCGCGGTCGCGCTGCTCGCGGTCGTCGCGGCCGCGGTCGCCTGGGCGCTGTGGCGGCGCGCCCTCCATCTGCATCCCGTCGGCTGGATCGTTCTTGGTCTCGGCGCCCTCGTCTACCTTGCCATGCCGGCCGTGATGTTTTCCGCCTACCAGGCCGACCAGCGGTTGCCGATTGCGCTCGCCTTTCTCGTCATCGGCTGCGCAAATCTTGAACTGCCGAGCCGCGCCGAGCTGGCGGCCGCCGTCGCGCTGCTCGCGTGCCTGCTCGTTGCGCGCGTCGTCGAGGTCGACGCCAATTGGCGCGCGCTCTCGCGCGAAACGCTGGCGCTGCGCGACTCGATCGGAACCATCGCGCAGCGCGGACCGCGCATCCTGGTTGCCCAGGGCAACGAAACCGACCCGGACGAGGTCCAGGACTACGGGCTCGGCCACGCCGCCTGCCTCGCGGTGATCGAGCGTTCGGCGCTGGTGAGCACGCTGTTCACCATCCCCGGCAAGCAGGTGATTCACGCGCGGCCCGCCTATCGCGGGCAGGTGGAGACGGGCGACGGGGACCTGCCGAGCATCGAGCAGCTCGCGCGGGCGCTCGATGAGGACGCTTCGGATGCTCAAGGAAAGAACGCGCCCTATTGGCAGGCGTGGCCGAACCATTTCGATTACGTCTACGTCGTTTTCACCCACGGGGGTGCGCCCAATCCCATGCCGGAGCTGCTGAGCGCGGTCTACGAAGGCGATCACTTCCAGCTTTACCGGATCACGAAGCCGGGCGCGCGCGGCTGATCACCGTGACGATGGCCCCGAGGCTCGCGAGGCCGACCACCAGGAAAACCGCGCGCGGATGGCCGTGGTCCATGAGCGCGCCGTAGATCGGCGGCGCGACGATGCCGCCGATGTTGAAGCCGGTGGTGACGAAGCCGAAGACCTTGCCGTAGGAGCCGCGCGGGGTGACCGCCCGTACGATCATGTCGCGCGAGGGCATGACGACGCCGTTGGCCCATCCGCCGGCCGCCATCGCCACGATCAGCAGGACGGAGCCGAGGTCGACGGTGCCGACGAGCAGCACCGCGGCGCCCGTGGCCGCAAGCCCGAGCGCGGCGACGAACGTGTGCTGCGAGGTGCGCACCGCCAACATTCCGCCGGCCAGCACGCCAAGCGCGCTCAACAGCAGGAAGGCGGAGAGCGCCGCGTTGCCGATGCCGACCGGCGTCCGGTAGAGCGCGGAGAGTGCCACCACCGAGTAGTTCGACACGCCGCCGCTGGTGATCGCCAGCAGCACGAAGAACAACAGGTTCTGCAGGATCGGCGTCGAGAGCAGCAGGCGCCAGCCCGCGTCGGCCGCGGCGCCGGCGTGCGCGTCCCTGCCGAAATGCATCCGGTCGGACAGCCGATCGCCGTTGAGCGCGAGCAGCGCCGCGACCGCAAAGCCGAGCAGCGCCGCGACGACGAGCGCGCCACGCCACCCGAGCGCGCTGTGCAGCAGCAGCAGGCTTGCCGGCGCGACCGCGGTCCCCAGCATGCCGGAGAAGGTGTGCACCGAGAACGCGTGGCCGATGCGCCGCGACGAAATCGCGTGCGAAAGGATCGCATAGTCGGCCGGGTGATAGACCGTGTTGGCAAGGCCGTTGAGCGCCATCATCGCGACGAGCACCCGGAACGACGGCACCAGCCCCATGACCAGCACGGCGGCGGCGCCGAGGGTCAGGCCGGCGATGAGGATGAAACGCGCGCCGATCCGGTCGATCAGGAAGCCGGTCGGCGTCTGGAACGCTGCCGACACCACGTTGAAGGTCGCAATCGCCAGGCCGAGTTCGGTAAAGCTCACCCCGTAGTCCGCGCGGATGAAAGCGAACAGCGGCGGCAGCAGCAGGATGTAATAGTGGCTGACGAAATGCGCGGCGCTGACGAGGCCGATGGTCCTGCCGTCGTCGAAACGGATCGCGCTGGAGCGAAGATCGGTCGCCTGGGCCATTACGTTTTTCTGTCGGGACGTGCACGTTCTTGGGCTGCCCGAGCCGCGGCCAGTATACAGGGCCGGGCCGGCCGCGCGCGACGGCCGCCCGCGCGCGGCATGGCCGCTATGTCCCTATCGGGAGGCGGCCGGGATTCACCGCCCCGAAACTTCTCGCCTGTAGGCAAGGGAGGCGTCGCCGAGCCCTGGAGAGAATCCCTTGAATTTCATCAGTTTATCGGAGCCCGCCCCGGCGCTCGAGATCGTCGGGCTGCACAAGCGCTTTGATCGTCCCGCCGTCGACGGCTTCGACCTCGCCGTGCGCACGGGGGAGTTCTACGCGCTGCTCGGCCCCAACGGCGCCGGCAAGACCACGATCCTGCGCATGGTGGCGGGGTTGCTGCGGCCAGATGCCGGCGCGATCCGCATTTTCGGCGTCGACGCGCTCGCCGATCCGGTCGCCGCCAAGCAGGTGGTGGCGTGGGTCTCGGACGAGCCGATGATCTACGACAAGCTCACGCCGTTCGAATATCTCGAGTTCGTCGCCGGGCTGTGGGGGGTCGATGCGGCCACGGCGCAAACGCGGGCGCGCGACCTCGTCGGCTGGCTCGGCCTTTCCGACCATGCGCACGAGCGTTGCGAGGGTTTTTCCAAGGGCATGCGCCAGAAGGTGGCGCTCGCCGGCGCCCTGGTACACGACCCGAGGCTCATCGTCCTCGACGAGCCGCTCACCGGGCTCGATGCGGGCTCGGCGCGGCAGGTCAAGGAAGTCCTGCGCGCGCGCGTGCGCGCGGGCGGCGCCGTGGTCATGACCACCCACATCCTCGAAGTCGCCGAGCGGATGGCCGATCGCATCGGCGTCATCGCGGCCGGTCGGCTGATCGCCCAAGGCACGCTTGAGGAACTGCGCGAGCGCGCCGGGAGCGGTCGCGCCAGCCTGGAGGATGCGTTCCTCGCGCTCGTTGCCGACGAGGCCGCGGCGTGAGCGCGCCGGGCACGGTCGCCTGGCTCGCGCGCCACGAGTTCCGCCTCGCCTGGCGCGACTGGCGCTCCATGATCGCCGCCGGACGGCGGCGCCGCGGCCGAACGATTCTCGCGACGCTCGCGGTCTTCGCCTTGTTCATGCACGGCGTCGCTTTCGTCATGCTGCCGCGCGACATCGGCGCCGGCGAAATCGACAAGACGACCTTGCTCGTGGTCACCGGCTGCGTGGTCCTGTCGTTCTCGCTGCTGCTCTCGCAGAGTCTCGAGTCGGTCACGCGCGCCTTCTATGCGCGCTTCGACCTCGACCTCATTCTTTCCTCGCCGATGCTCGCGCGCCGCGTGTTCACCGTGCGCATCGCCATCGTCGCCCTCTCGCTCGCCGGCATGGCGGCGCTGCTGGCCGCGCCGTTCATCGACGTTCTTCTCCTGCGCGACGGATGGCGCTGGCTCGGCGCCTATGCGGTCGTCGCCGCCATGGGAGCCGTAGCGGCGGCCTGCGCGGTGGCGCTCACGGTCGCATTGTTCCGCGCCATCGGCGCGCGGCGCACGCGCCTCGTCGCGCAGATCGTCGCCGCCGTGATCGGCGCCGCTTTCGTGATCATGCTGCAGGCCGCCGCGATCATGTCGTACGGCACCTTCTCGCGCTTCGCGATCCTCCAGTCCGACGCGGTGGTCGCGCGGGCGCCCGCGGCCGACAGTGTCGTCTGGTGGCCGGCGCGCGCGGCGCTCGGCGACCCCGTGTCGATAAGCGCGGTCCTCGCCGCGAGCCTCATCCTGCTCGCGCTCGCCATCGCGGCGTTTGCGCCACGCTTCGGCGAGCATGCGGTGGCGGCGGCGGGCGCTGCGCAAATGGCGCCGCGGCGCCAGCGCGCCGCCGCCATTCGGCCGGCCTCGCCGGCGCGGGCGCTGCGGCACAAGGAATGGACGCTGCTGCTGCGCGACCCGTGGCTCGCCTCGCAGACGTTGATGCAGCTGCTTTATCTGCTGCCGCCGGCGCTGATGCTTTGGCGCAGCTTCGCCGAGGGAACCGCGGGCCTCGTGCTGCTGGTACCGGTGCTGGTGATGGCGGCCGGGCAGCTCGCCGGCGGCCTCGCCTGGCTCGCGATTTCCGGCGAGGACGCGCCCGACCTGGTGGCGACGGCGCCGGTGCCCGCGGGGCAAATCCTCCGCGCCAAGGTCGAAGCGGTGATGGGCGCCGTGGCCGTCGTGTTCGCACCGTTCCTCGTCGCGCTGGCGTTCGCCGCGCCGCTGAGCGCGTTTGTCGCCGCGCTCGGCATCGCCGTCGCCGGCGCGGCTGCCACCACGATCCAGCTGTGGTTCCGCGCCCAAGCCAAGCGCAGCCATTTCCGCCGCCGGCAGACGTCCTCGCGCATCGCGACCTTCGCCGAGGCGTTTTCTTCGATTGCCTGGGCGGGCACCGCGGCGCTGGCGGCGGCAGGGACCTGGTTTGCCGTGTTCGCGGCGGTGATCGCGCTCGCCGTTCTCGGCGGCGTTCGATTGATCAGCCCGGCACCAGCGTAACCTGAACAAGGTTCAGGCGGCCTCGCTCGGCTGCGCGGCGAGCGGCACGCTGATCGCGGCGGGCGGCGCGTCGGCACCGCCTTCCATGAACAGATCGAGGCCGATCACGACCACGCGGTTGCGGCCGCGCGCCTTGGCGCGGTAGAGCGCCTGATCCGCCTGCGCGAGCAGCGCGTGGATGTCCTGCTGCGGGTCCTGGATGATCGCGACGCCGACCGAGGCGGTCGCGTTGACCGCATGGCCGGCGACGGTCGCCGCCAGCGCCGCGAAGGTCGAGCGGATGCGCTCCGCCACCTTGAAGGCGTTGTCGCGGCAGGCGTCGGCGAGCAGCACGGAGAACTCCTCGCCGCCCAGGCGGGCGACGATGTCGGTCGGGCGCAAATTCACCTGCGCGCTCTCGGCAAAGATGCGCAGCACCTCGTCGCCGACCGAATGACCGAAGCGGTCATTCACCGACTTGAAGCGGTCGAGATCGATCATGAACACCGCGACCGGCACGTCGCGCGCCGTCTGCGTTTGCGTGGCCTGCGCGGCGGCGTCGAGGAAGGCGCGGCGGTTCGCGAGTCCGGTCAGCGGATCGACCAGCGCGGCCGTCTTGTGATGCAACTCCGTGCGCTCCTTGGCCATCGCCAAGAGGATGAACGCGATCGAGATCGTGGCGAGCACCTCCTCGGTGCTGATGACGCTCATCCAGGCGCTCGCGAGCGCCGGGTCGGTGGCCGGCCCGAGCAACACGCT